>JAABUQ010000993.1_pt1 | contig 63912 bp, 60 predicted proteins | sample 5560001 | NCBI WGS metagenome assembly JAABUQ01 (sample SAMN10711888, study PRJNA513371) | rock metagenome | isolation source: Antarctica rocks | place: Antarctica: Victoria Land, Finger Mt nord | collected 2015-12-18
CGGTCCAGGTCGTCGCCCGTGCCGCGCACCGGCACCCGGCGCGCGAGGTCGCCGCCGATGATCGCCTCCGCCGTGCGGGAAATCGCGTCCACCCGCGCCAGGAACGCCCGGCTGAGCAGCGCGCCGCCGCCGATGCCGAGCGCCGCGACCAGCCCCACCGTCCACAGGAAGGCCGTCGCGACCGCCTCCTCCACCTCCGTCATGCGGTGCAGGTCGTCGCCCACCGTCAGCAGCAGCCCGCCGCCCAGGTCGGATACCAGCGCCCGCACCCGCTCGGGCCGCCCGTTGTCCTCGGACGCCTCGAGCACCTTTGCCACCGTCCAGCCCGGCCGCAGCGCGGCGACGGCCGGCATCTCGCCGGCCAGGTGCCGGCCGTCCGGGTCCTGCAGCAGGTAGTCGAGCGCCGTCGCCCCGCGCCCGCGCGACCCCACGAGGGCCAGCAGCCGATCCAGCCCGCCCGCGCGGAACTCCTCGCGCAGGAAGGCCGTCTCCGTCTCGATCCGGGCCGTCATCTGCTGCTGCAGGGCGGAGCGCGCCGCCAGGAACACGGCCAGGCCCAGCACGGTCGCCGAGACGGCGAACACGGCGACATAGAGCGCTGCGAGCCGGAAGCTCGCCGTGCGCAGCACCCGGGGCGCGGCAAGCCTAAGCATCATCCTGCGAAGCGCCTCCACGCGCAGCAGGCAAGATGATGCGTCTCACAACGACTCCTAAGCAGGCAGTCGTGGCGCAAGCTACGACTGCCTGCTTAGGAGCCGGACGCACGGAGCACGTAGCCGGCGCCGCGGACGGTGTGGATCAGCTCCGGGTCGCGCCCGCCGCGGCTGAGCTTGGACCGCAGGCGGCTCATGTGGGTTTCGACGATGTTGGTCGTGGGGTCGAAGTGGAAGTCCCACACGTCCTCCAGCAGCATCGTCCGCGTCACCACCCGCTCGGCATGGCGCAGCAGGTACTCGAGCAGGCGGAACTCCCGCGGCTGCAGCTCGACCCGCTCGCCGCCGCGCGTCACCGTGCGCCGGAGCAGGTCCAGTTCCAGGTCGCCGACCGAAAACCGGACGGGCACGTCGGACAGCGGTGGGCGGCGGGCCAGCGCGTGCACCCGGGCCAGCAGCTCGGCAAAGGCGAAGGGCTTGACCAGGTAGTCGTCGCCTCCGGCTTCCAGCCCACGCACGCGGTCGCCGACCCCGCCGAGCGCCGTCAGGAACAGGACAGGCGCCTTGACGCCGGTGTCGCGCAGGGCGCGCACGGTGCCAAGCCCGTCCAGGCCCGGCAGCATGCGGTCCACCACGAGCACGTCGTGGCTGCCGCCGGTCGCCAGGAACAGCCCCTCGTGCCCGGTCACGGCCATGTCCACGACATGGCCGTGCTCGCGCAGACCGCGGGCGACGTAGGCGGCCGTTTCAGCGTCGTCCTCGATCACCAGGATTTTCATGCCGCCACCCGCTTCCTGCCCGGCCTTGAACGCTTCAGTCTTCTTCGCCGCCGGCGTGACCGCCGACGACCTGGCCGCTCTGGGCGTCGATGGACACGGTCTGGACGCCGCTTGGCCCGTTTGTTTCGACGACGATGCGGGCTTGGCCGCCCTTCGCATCCACGCCGGCATCATAGGCTTTTCCGCCAGTCTGCTGCTCGGCCGTCGCGATGGCCTGCGTAAGCGAAACCTTGGCGCCTTGCAGCGCCGTGGCCTCTTGATCCTCGTTGTCGGCGGCGATGGCCGTGCCGGCGACCGCGCCCGCCGCGAGCAGGGCGGCGACGGCGAGGGTGGCGATAAGCTTGGTCATGGGCTGGTCCTCCAGTGCTTGCCGCGGCGGCAGGATGCCGCCGCTGGCATGGACGTTAGGAGAAGAGACGTTGGGCGGCCTTCGACGCCGGCATACGGTTTGCCAACCCGGCCAGGAATCAGGAGGACGCCTTGTCCATCGTCGTGAGCAGGTCGGCCAGGGCCTGCTTGCAGGCCGCAGCATCGGGGGTGCTGGCGCGCAACGCCGCCAGGGCGCGGTCGATGGCCTTGTCCACGGTGTGCCACTCGGCCGCCGCACGCGGCTTAAGCCCGGCTTCAGCCTCGTCCCACGAGGTTTCGAGGTCCTTGATCCGAGCCTTTGCACCGGGAAGGTCGCCCTTGTCCACCATCGCGGCCGAGTCTGCGGCGATGCCGCGGAAGGACGAGAGGTCGCCGAGCTTCGAGGCCGCGGCTATGGCGGGGGCAGGCGCCACCATGGCGGACAGCATCGCGGCGCCGAGCGGGAGAAGGCCGAGGACAGGCATGAGAAAAACCGTCCGGGCGAGCTTGAGCATGGTCATGGCGTGGTTTCCTTCGTCATGGGTCGGCTTAAAGTCCGTCCGCCGTCCGCGGCCGGTCCGTGCGGAGGCTGAGCATCGCGACCAGCGCCACGATGACGGCGAGGAAAACGATGCTGGTCGTGACCGTGCCCAGCCCCAGGCCACCATAGGCCGGGGACTGCGACAGCAGGTCGCCGAGCGACGCGCCCAAGGGCCGGGTCAGGATGTAGGCGAGCCAGAAGGCGAGCACGGCGTCGGCGCCCAGGCCGTAGGCGGCATAGACAACCGCGATCAGCCCGGCGAACACCAGCACGCCGACGTTGAACCCTAGTCCCAGCGCCTCCGTCGCGAGGTCGCCGGCAGCCGTGCCCAGGGCGAAGGTGAACAGGATGGCCGTCCAGTAGAACAGCTCCCGCCGGGCCGTGACGATCGTGTGGATCGAGAGCGTCCGCTCGCTGCCGTACCACAGCGCGAAGGTCGCGGCCAGCAGGACGGCGAACACGGCGGTGCTGAGGTAAAGGCTGACGTCAAGCCGGTCGGTGAGGGCGTCGGTAATCTGCGTCCCGACCACGCTGACGAGCACGACGGTCAACCAGTAGATCCAGGGCACGTACTGCCGCGCCCGCAGTTGCGCGATGAGCGCCGCCGCCAGCAGGGCGGCCATGATCCCGCCCGTGATGGCGGTGCCGAGGCCCACGTGCACCGCGAGGTAGTCGGCGCCGGTCTCGCCCACGGTCGTGGACATGATCTTGATGACCCAGAAGGCCAGCGTGACCTCCGGGACCTTGTTCAGCATCCTGTTGGCGGTCGGTGGGTGGGAAGACATGGCGCGGCCCCCGGCGGCTGGTTGACGGGAGGCACTTTGCGCCGCGCCGGGTTGGGCCTCTCTGGACCGGCGATTGGGAAATCCCAATGTGAACCGGTGGTCCGGCCGTCAGCTTGCCGGGGCCGGCTGGCCTTCTGGCGCCAAATGCTGATCCGCCGGCGCCGGGTCCGGCGTGGCGGCGGGAGAGCAAGCGATCTCGACGACGCAGCCGGCCTCGCTGCCGCCGATCCGCAGGCGGAAGCAGTGCAGCGACACGATGGCCGCGACCAGGCTCAGCCCAAGGCCGCTGCCCTCGACCGTGCGGCTTTTCTCCGTGCGGTAGAAGCGCCGCAGGACCCGCTTCCGCTCGGACGGCAATATGCCTGGCCCGTTGTCGGCCACGCGGATGCACGCGCCGTCCAGCCCGCCGTAGAGCGACAGCGTGACGTCGGTCCCGGCCGGCGTGAACTTGACCGCGTTGTCCAGGAGGTTGCCGACCGCCTCCAGCAGCAGGTCGCGGTCCCCCGGCACCGCGCTGGCGGCAGTGAGGCGCAGGCGCAGCGCGACGCCCTTCTCCTCCGCCACCGGCTCGTAAAGCTCGGCCGCGTCGCGCAGCAGCCCGGCCAGGTCCACCGGCGCGAAGGCGGCCCGGCGCTGCCCGTGCTCGATCTCCCCGATCCGCAGCACGGCGCTGACCACCGCAAGCGCCTGGTCCACGGAGGCGATGGCGCGGTCGGCCGCCGCCTGGAACTCCTCGCGCGTCGTGGCCTCGTCGCGGCTGCGCTCCAGCCGCGTGCGGACCCGGGTCAGCGGCGTGCGCAGGTCGTGGGCGATGCTGTCGCCGACGCCGCGGATCTCCTCCACCAACTGCTCGATCCGGTCCAGCATCCCGTTCACCGCCGCCGCCACCTTGTCCAGCTCGTCGGCGCCGCCGCGCGTCGGCAGGCGCTCCCGGAGGTGCCCCTGCATGATCCGCCCGACCGCCTCGTGCACCGCGGCGATGCGCCGCTGGCCGCGCCAGGCGAGCACGGTGCCGCCCGCCAGCGACAACACGACCGCCGGCGCCACCCCGAGGCCGAGCGCACGCAGGATGAGATCCTGCGCCTGGTCCAGTTCGTCGATGTCATACCCGAGCACGAGCAGCCGGCCGTCGCCGAGCCGCCGGGCCACGCCGCGCACGACCTCCGGCGAGTCGCCGTCGCGGTCCCGGTCAGTCGGCCCGATCACCATCCGATGGGCCAGCCCGTCCGCGATGATCCCGTCAGGCACCATCAGCACGTTGCCCGCCAAGCGGGCGCCGCCGGGTCCAAACAGCGCGCCGTAAAGCCGGCTATGCGAGTCCTTGGCCAACCAGGCCTCGAGCGCCGGCGCGGCCGCCTCGCCCGGCGCCTCCGCGATGCTCAGAGCCTTCGAGAGCACGGCGCCGTCGATGCGGCCCCGCTCGCGCTCGGCGGTCTGCCAGTAGATGAAGGCGAACAGGAGCAGCACCATGGCGGTGAAGCCGCCGGCAATGGCGAGCGTCCAGCGGAATGCGGTCGTCGCGGCAAGCAGCCGTAAGGACTGCATCTATGGCGGCGCGTCGAGCATGAAGCCGATGCCGCGCACGCTGGACAGCAGCTCGACGTCACAGGGACCGTCGAGCTTGCGGCGCAGCCGGCCCATATGCACGTCCACCAGGTTGGAGCGCGGCGTGAAGCGGTAGTTCCAGACATCCTCGAACAGCATGGCGCGCGTGACGGTCTGGCCCGCCCGGCGCATCATGTATTCCAGCAGCCTGAATTCGCGCGGCAGCAGGGCCAGCACGCGCCCGCCGCGCCGGGCCGTGCGCGCGACCAGGTCAAGCTCCAGCGGGCCGACGCGCAGCAGGGTTTCCGGCCCATACGCCGGGCGGCGCAGCAGCGCCTCGATGCGCGCCGCAATCTCCGCCAAGGCGAAGGGCTTGCCGAGGTAGTCGTCGCCGCCGGCGCGCAGGCCGCGCACCCGCTCGTCCACCCCATCTAGCGCGCTCAACACGAGGGCGGGCGTGCGGACGCCGGCGTGGCGCAGGGCCTCGATGACGGCCAGCCCGTCCAGCCCGGGCAACAGGCGGTCCACGACGAATACGTCCGCCTGGCCGGCGCCGGCCTGGGCCAGGCCATCGGTGCCGGTCGCCGCCCACGCGACCTGGTAGCCACGGCCGCGGAAGTATCCGGCCACCTCCTCCGCCGTCACCGTGTCGTCCTCGATCAGGAGAAGGCGTGTCATGACCCGGCCTCCGCCGTCAGGATGCAACCATCTTCGGTTGGAAAGCTACAGCCGCGTTCAGTCCGCCCCCGGCGTGCCGGCGGCGGATGGGGCGAACTGGGCTGTCGCCCGGGCCGGGGCGCGCGCGTCCTGCGTCCGCCAAACGAACCGGTAGGCCAGGCCGGCGGCGACCGCCCCCAAGACCTGCGCCACGAGGTAAACGCCGATGTTGGCATACTCGCCGCTGGCAATCGCGGGGCCGAGCGTCCGGGCCGGGTTGATGCTTCCGCCGGTGATCGACCCGAATCCCAGGATGCACAGCGTCACCGTCATGCCGATGGCGAACGGCGCGAAGGGGCCGGCCGTGCCGCGATGCGCGGTGTTGAGCACGGTGTTGGCAAGGAAGAACGTGCCGACCGCCTCCAAGAAGAAGCCGCCGAGAACGGTGGTCTGGTCGAGGTTCATCAGGGTCGCCCCGAGGTGGTGCGGCCCCCCATAGCCGTAGATGAGGGCGAGGCATTGCGCGCCGAGGATGCCGCCGAGCAGTTGGACGAGAACGACAATGACGCCGTCCCCGACGGAGTGCTCGCCGGCCACGACGGCCGAGACTGTCAGCGCCTGGTTGAAGTACGTCGCGCTATCTTTCCCGAAGTTGTAGGCGAAGGTCATGATGACCAAGCCGTGGGCCAGCGCCACGGCGACGATCTGCGTCGGCGCCAGCACCGTGACGGCGCCGGCGCCGATGAAAATCAGCGCGAATGTGCCGATGAATTCGGCCAGCAATGGTTTGAACAGCCGCATCGTCTTGTCCTCCGTCGTGGTGCCGCGGGATGGCGTGCCCGCGACGGCTTGACCGGCCCGGCGGCGGATGGCGGGCCAACCCTGCGGCTGGCCTCCCATCCGCGCCACCAGAAAGCGGGCGATCAGTGGGCCCGGCTCGCCCGGCCGTTACTCCGCGGCCTTCCGCTGCGCAGCAAAGCCCAGCCCTTCCGCGATGCGCCTGCCCATGTCCGGATGCACCTTGTGCCAGTGGTGCAGCATCCGCTCCTGGATGGGGCGCGGGTCGGCGATGCCCATCGTCGGGTTGCTCATGCTGCCCACGATGTTCGCGACCAGGTGCGCCCGGCCCTCGTCGTCCAGCACCTTCTCCCACAAGGCGCGCGGCTGCTCGTAAAGGTCCGCGTCGTCGCCGGGGTAGGTCGTGTAGCGGTCGGCGTCGCCGTTGACGCGCAGCGGCGGCTCCATCACCGACGGATCCTCACGGGGGCCGCCGAAGGAGTTCGGCTCGTAGTCCACCCCGCCGCCGCCGTTGCCGTCCACCCGGCCCAGGCCGTCGCGGTTGTAGGTCGCCACCGGCGCCAGCGGCCGGTTGATCGGCGCCTGGTGGTAGTTGACGCCCATGCGGTAGCGGTGCGCGTCGCCATAGGACAGGATGCGGTTCTGCAAGACCTTGTCCGGGCTGAAGCCGATGCCCGGCACCACGTTGCTCGGCTCGAACGCCGACTGCTCTACCTCGGCGAAGTAGTTCTGGACGTTGCGGTTCAGCTCCATCACGCCGACCTCGTGCAGCGGGTAGTCGCTGTGCGGCCAGACCTTGGTGAGGTCGAACGGGTTCCACTTGTAGGTCTCGGCCTCCCGCTCCGGCATGACCTGCACCTTCATGGTCCAGCGCGGGAAGTCGCCCTTGGCGATGGCGTCGTGCAGGTCCTGGGTGGAGCTGTCGGGGTTCTCGCCCATGATGCGCGTCGCCTCGGCGTCGGTCGCGTTCTTGATGCCTTGCTGGCTGATCATGTGGAACTTGACCCAGAACCGCTCGCCGCCCGCGTTCCAGAGGCTGAAGGTGTGGCTGCCATAGCCGTGCATGAAGCGCGCGGAGTACGGCGTGCCGCGGTCCGAGTACAGGATCATCACCTGGTGGATCGCTTCGGGCGACAGGCCCCAGTAGTCCCAGCGGCGCCAGTGCGGCTTGAGGTGCGTGCCGGGGTCGCGCTTCTGGGTGCGGATGAAGTCGCTGAACTTCAGCGGGTCGCGGATGAAGAAGATCGGCGTGTTGTTGCCAACCAGGTCCCAGTTGCCCTCCTCCGTGTAGAACTTCATGGAGAAGCCGCGCGGGTCGCGGGCGATGTCGGCGGAGCCGCTCTCGCCGCCCACGGTGGAGAAACGGGCGAACATCGGGCAGGCGTTGCCGACCCGGCCGAACAGCTTGGCCCGCGTCCACTGGCTGATGTCGTGCGTGACGGTGAAGGTGCCGTGCGCGCCGTAGCCCTTGGCATGCACCACGCGCTCCGGCACGCGCTCGCGGTTGAAGTGCGCCATCTTCTCGATCAGCGCGAAGTCCTGCATCAGCATCGGGCCGCGCGGCCCGGCGGTCAGCGAGTTCTGGTTGTTGGCAACCGGGTTGCCGGACTCTGTCGTCATCGTCCTCGGCGTGTCAGCCATGGTACACTCCTGTTATCGACACGGAGACGATTGGCACGGGCGGACGGCCGGACCATTAAATTCGGGTTCAGAGTCAGGACGCATTGCGGCGCGGACGTTAGTCTTCTTTACTAGCGCCCGCGCGACCAATCCTTTCAACAACCCGGACCCGCCCCAATGCAGCCCGTCACCACCGACGCACGGCGATACGACGCGACGACGATCTTCTTCCATTGGGCGACGGCTGTGCTGGTCGCCGCCCAATGGCTTGGCGCCCAAACCATCGACTGGTTCCCGCGCGGCCCGCTGCGGGTGGACGCGCGCTCGGTCCACATCACGATGGGCGTGCTGCTGGCGGCGCTGCTGGCCGCGCGGCTGCTGTGGCGCGTCACCGGCGGGCGCCGGCTGCCGCTGGCCGACCGCGGCGCGGTCAACCTCGTGGCCAAGGGAACGCATTGGGGACTGTATGCCCTGCTCGCGGCCATGGTGCTGGTTGGCATGTTCCTGGCCTGGACGCGGGGCGACAGCATCTTCAACCTGTTCAGCATCCCGGCCTATGATCCCGCCGACAAGGCGCTGCCCGACCAGGTGCAGGGCGTGCACGCCACCATCGGCTGGCTGATCCTGGCGCTCGCCGGGCTGCACGCCGCGGCGGCCCTGGTCCACCGATACCTGTGGCACGACGCCGTGCTCGCCCGCATGTTGCCGCGGAGCTAGGGAGATGGAGCAGGTTTGGGCTGGGCATCGCGGACCGGCCGCGGGTGCCGCCCAAAGCTGGCTGAGCACCCCGGCGGGCGGCGTGGCCCTGCTGATCGTGACCACGCTGCTGGCGCGGCTGGTGTTCGCCGGCGCCCTCGGGCTGGGCATCGACGAGAGCTACATGGTGGCGTCCGGACGGACGCTGCAGCTCGGCTACTTCGACCATCCGCCCCTGGCCTGGTGGATGGCCTGGGGCGCGTCGCATCTCGCCGGCAGCGATGCCGTGCTCGTCGTGCGGCTGCCGTTCGTCCTGCTGTTCGCGCTGACGACCTGGCTGATGTTCCGGCTGACGGCCCTGCTGTTCGGGGCGTGCGCCGGGCTATGGGCGGCGGCGCTGCTCAACGCGGCGCCGGTGTTCGGCATCACCGACGGCGCCTGGGTTCTGCCGGACGGGCCGTTGATCGCGGCCTTGCTGGGCGCGGCGTTGTGCCTCGTTTCCGCGCTTCCGGCCGAGGGGCGGGCCGCCTGGGGCTGGTGGCTCGGCGCCGGGCTGTGCGCGGGCGTGGCCTTGTTTTCCAAGTACTCCGCCGCACTGACCATTGCGGGCGCCATCGTGTTCCTGCTGACCGCGCCGGACGGACGGCGCTGGCTGCGGCGTCCGCATCCCTACGCCGCCGGGCTGCTCGCGCTCGTGCTGTTCTCGCCCGTGCTGGCCTGGAACGCCGGGCACGGCTGGGCTTCCCTGCTGTTCCAGGCCGGGCGGGCCGGAAGCGGCAGGCTGCACCCGTTCGGGCCGGTCACGACGCTGTTGGGCGAGGCGCTGTTCATCCTGCCCTGGATCTGGCTGCCGCTCGTGGCCTGTGGCGCCGTGGCCATGCGGCGCGGGCCGCAGGACCCCGGGCGCTGGCTGCTGGCGTGCCTGGCGACTCCGCCGATCCTGGTATTCATGGTCGTCTCCTTGCGTAGCCACGTGCTGTTCCACTGGGCGGCGCCGGGCTACCTGATGCTTTTCCCGCTGCTTGGAGAGGCCGTCGCGCGGCGGCGGCGGGGAAGCCGCCTGATCCGCGGCGCCCTCGTGGCCACGGCCGTGACGGTCACGCTCGGCGCCGTGCTCGTGGCGAGCGAGGTGCGGTTCAACTGGCTGCCTGACGTGTTTGAGGACTTCGCGCTCGGCACGGACCCCGACCTTGACGCGGTGGATTGGACGTCGCTGCGGACCGACCTGGCCGCCCGCGGCATGCTGGGGCGGCCCGGCCTGGTCGTCGCCGCGACCCGGTGGCACGACGCCGGGAAGATCGACTACGCGCTGGGCGGGGAAGCCATCGTCATCTGCTTGGGCGCCGACCCACGGGAATACGGCCTGGTCGCCAGCGCCGCGGACCATGCTGGGGAGGATGCTGTGATCGTGGCCCCGCGCACCACTTTGGCCCAGGTCACGGCGCAGTTCGGCACGGCGTTCGACACGCTGGAGGCGCTCCCGGCTGCGATGGTCCGCCACGCCGGGCGGCCCGCGATGCTGCTGCCGCTATTCATGGGGCGCCGGCTGCACGGTCCCGACGCGGCGTCTCGTTGACGCCCGTGCCGACAGAACTGCGTTGCTCCGCGTCCCGCGACCTGCCCTTCTTTCACGGGCCGCACCCTCGGCTCAAGGCGGGTCCTGTTGGGCTTCGGCCTGTGCGAGCGACCAGAGGCTCTCGACAATGGGGCTTTGGCGGGCGGCGGGCCGGATCAGGCAGACGGCGATGTCGATCCCCATGTCCGGCCCGCCCGCCTGGACGAGCGCGCCCTTGTCCAATTCCGGCTGTATGAGGCTGAGCGGCGTCCAGGCGAGGCCCCGCCCGCTGCGCGCCAGGCTGGCCAGGGTCAAGGTCGCATGGGAGTGGAAGGCCGGGTCGAGCCGTCCGTGCAGCCGGTCCATCACGCCTGAGCGGCGCAGGATGTGGCCCAGCCCGGACTCCTCGCGATAGGCGAGATACGGCGTGGTTCGGCCGGCTTCCATCGGCAGCGGGTGAAGCGGCCGCCTTTGGCCGTCCGGCGCGCTTACGGGGACCAGGCAGTCCCGTCCGAGCGAAATGCGGGCGAAGGCGCGGGCGTCCAGCTCGGCAGGCGCCGCGTCGTGGTGGTGGCATAGCAGGAGCCGGGCGCCACCCCGGCGCATCAGGCGCTCGCAGGCCCGCATGTTGTCCACCTGAAGCTGGAACGCGGCGTCCTGCCCAAGCCTGGGTTCGACGGAGGCCAGCCACCCGCCGAAATAGGTGGACGCCAGCATGTGCGTGCAGGCCAGGCGGACGCTGCCCGCCGCCTCGCGCCCGGCGTCCTGCGCCTGCTCGCGCCCTTCCTGCAGGCGGCGCCGCATGTCCTCGGCCGCGGGCCGGAACGCGACGCCCGCCGCGGTGAGGCCAATGCGATGGCTGGACCGGTCCACAAGCTCGGCGCCCACCCAGTGCTCCAGCGCCCGGATGCGCCGGCTGAACGCCGGCTGGGTGACGTGCCGCCGCTCCGCCGCGCGCGAGAAGCCGCCGCATTCCGCCAGCGTCAGGAAGTCTTCGACCCACGCCAGCTCCATGCCGTTTCCGCATCATTGGTTCACCGTATGGCATCGAACGACGGAAGGGCCATGCGCGATAGGCCGTCAAGGCGTCGTGAACATAGGGAGCCGCGGACAGGGGCGACGAGGGCGTGAGGATTTACGACGTGGCGGTGCTGCCCGGCGACGGGATCGGCCGCGAGGTGATGCCGCCGGCGCTTGAGGTCCTCGAAGCGGTCGGCAGGCGGCACGGCTTCGGCTTCCGCTGGACGGAGCACGATTGGAGTTGCGACCGTTACCAGAAGACCGGCGCCATGATGCCGGCGGACGCCATCGACCAGGTCCGCAGCAAGGAGGCCATCATGCTCGGCGCGGTGGGCGACCCGAGCGTGCCGCCTCAGCACCTGCGCCTGCATGGCGGCGGAAGGCCCGCGCACGGCGTCCGCCGCGGCGCCGCCGGGCTGCACGGCGCCGACGCACCAGCCCGAACCCGGCAAGGCGCCCGCCATGCAGACCCGCATGGTCGGCGGGCAGGCCGAGTGCGTCGGCCTGATCGGCGACATCGGCCGCGTGGACGGCAAGCCGGCGCTGCATGTCCACGGCTCGGTGGCCGGCGCTGACGGGGCCGTCAAGGGCGGCCACCTCCTATCCGCGGTGGCTTCGCCTACCCTGGAGGTATTCGTGACCGAGGCTGCTTTCCCTCTGCACAAGCGCGAGGACCTGGCGACGCTTCCTTCGGGGAGGACCAGGCCTCGAAGCCGGACGGCGCCGGCCATGTCGGCCACCTGTCGGGAACGCTCGGCGACGCGCCGATCACGCTGATGTTCGTCCAGTTGGACAGCAAGCCGGCGCGCGACGACGCTTGCCGGGTAAAGTAGGCGTGGCGGTGATCGGCGGCGCGCATCCTAAGCAGGCATTCGTAGCTTGCGCCACGAATGCCTGCTTAGGAGTCGTTGAAGACGCATCATTTTACCTGCTGCGTGTAAGCACACTCCGCAGAATGACGCTTAGCCAGTGCGGGCGGGCGGCGTGGCTCGGGGCAGCGCTTCTGGCCGACGCCTTGCGCCGCGTTGGCTGTTCCGGAAATGTCCTATGGTCCGCAGGAGGCGAATTCTTCCGTCACGGTCCGCCTGGGCGGCCTGGCGGCACTGTATGATCCGCAGGAGGCGGACCTTCCCGTTACGCTCCGCCTCGGCGGTGGGGTCGAATTCAAGCCCTACTATCTCACCCAGCTCGATCAGGCCGGCTTCACCGAGAGCGCGCCGGGCGGACAGGCAGCCGGGCTGAACCTGCGGCGGCAGCAACAGGGCGGAGAGCTGTATTTCGGCGGGCAGGTCAACCTGGCTTCGTCTGGGACTTCGGCGGCTCGCCGGGCACCCGGGCGCGACTGCTCGAAGGACAGGTGAGCACCATCGGGCTGAAGCCGGTCACGGCGACGGTGGGCGTGCTCAAGCCGCAGTTCTCGATGGAGAGCATCGAGAACGGCGCCGACATCTTCCTGATGGAGCGCGCCTCCATCGTCAACGTGACCCGCAACCTGGCGGCGTCGTCAGGACGGGAAGCCGTGCAGGTCATGGGATCGGGGTCGCGCTGGCTGGTAGGCGCGGCGCTGACCGCCGGCATCACCGGCGTGAGCAACGACAGCGGGCAGCGGGCGGTCGTCGGCCGCGTCCTCGGCCTGCCGGTGCAGTTGCAAGGGACCCCGTCCAGTTCCTTGCCTGAAAGCTTCCACGCCCAGAAACACCGACGACCAGGCTCCCGTCACGCCCTGGCCCGCCTAAGCCTTGTGACTGGTGGAACAGGCGGAAGCGCATGGCGTCCTGCTCTTCGTCGCCGACGCGGCCCTGCAGCGGGTGCGTCCGCCCGGCGCGTGGAAAGACGCGGAACTGGTGCTGGCCCAAGGCGAGGCGCTGGACCTCCATGCCTTCCGCGCCGCCCTGGCCGAGCGCGGCCACCACCACCTGTCCGAGCGGGTGGACGAGCCGGGCGAGGCCGCCATCCGCAGCCAAGCCATCGACGTGTTCCCGGCGGGCCAGTCCCGGCCCGTGCGCCTTTCGGTCGAGCAGGCGGACGGATCAGACGGACGCATCGCCGCCCTCCATGCCTTCGACCCGGCGACCCAGCGCTCCGCCGAGGAACTGGACCGGGTCGTGCTGCACCCCGCCGTGGAGTTCCCGCTCGGTGCGGAGGGGGTGGAGGATGCCGCCGAGGCCCTGGCTTACCCAGACAGCCCGGAGCCTGCCGAGAACGAGGCCGCGCCCGCCCTCTCCTCGCCGCCCCGCCTGGTGCCGCTGTTCGACTACCTGCCCGACGCCGCCGCCATGCTGGACGACGCCGTGGAAGAGCGCTGGCACGCCTTCCGCGAGCAGATCGAGGACGGCTTCGCCGCCGCCGGCAAGGTCTGGCGCACCGGGCCGGGCGGCGGCACCCTGCCGCGGCCGAGCCGGCTTTACCTGACGCCCGAACAGGCGTGGGCCGCCGTTTCTCCCCGGCTTCTGCCCGTCGATGCGCCGGGCACGCCGGTGCAGGCGCCGCGCCGGGTGGGCGCGTTGCTGGACCTGGCCCGCGCTGCGGCCGAGCGCGGGGACCGCGTGGCCATCGCGGCGCCCGAGCCGGAGCGCGTGGCGGCCAGCCTCGCCCGGCGCGGACTGGAGATCGAAGTCGTGCCGGGCTGGGACGCGTTGCAGCCCGGCCACGCGGCGGCGCTGGCGCTGGACCTTCCATCGGGCTTCGCGCGCCCGGGCCTGCTGGTGCTGTCCGCCGCCGGCGTCCTGCGGGCGGCAGGCCCGGCGAGCCAGACCGCCACCGACGAAGCGCCGCGCATCGGAGATGTCGTGGTCCACCTCGACCACGGCGTGACCCGGCTGGACCGGCTGGCCGAAGTCGAGGCGGACGGCCAAGCGGAGGAACGCATCGCCCCCAGCTTCGCGGACGGCGCGGAGCTGCTGGTGCCGATGGGCGAGCTGGACCGGATCTGGCGCTACGGCGCCGACGTGGGCGCGGTGCCGCTGGACCGGATGGGCGGCGACGCCTGGCAGGCGCGGCGTGCGGAGATCGAGGCGGAGATCGCCGGCACCGCGCGGGGCCTGGCGGAGGCGGCTGCCCGCCGGGCCGCCTGGAAAGCCCCGGTGATCGAGCCGCGCCAGCAGGCCTGTGACCGGCTGGCGCGGCGCTTCCCCTACGCCCTGTCCCCTGACCAGCGCGCCGCGGTTGACGCGGTGCTGGCAGACCTGGCCGCCGAAGGGCCGATGAACCGGCTGGTCTGCGACGACGTGGGCTTCGGCAAGACGGAGGTGGCCTTGCGCGCTGCCGCTGCCGCGGCGCTCGCCGGCTGGCAGGTGGCGGTCGTGGCGCCCACCACCGTGCTTGCCCGGCAGCACCTGGAAACGGTGCGCCGCCGCTTCGCCGGCACCGACGTGCGGGTGGAGGGGCTGATCCGCGGTGCCGACACCCCGGAAGGCCGGGCGGTGCGCCGCGGCCTCGCGGACGGCAGCGTGGACGTGGTGGTGGGCACGCACGGCCTGGCTTCCGAGCGGGTGCGCTTCGCCCGGCTCGGCCTCGTGGTGGTCGACGAGGAGCAGCGCTTCGGGGACGCGCACAAGGCGCGCTTCTCCGACCTGGCCGGCGGGGAGCCGGCGGCACACGTCCTGGCGATGACCGCCACCCCGATCCCCCGCACCTTGCAGGAGGCGCTGGTCGGCCTGCGGGACGTGAGCGTGATCGCCACCGCCACGGTGCGCCGGCAGCCTACCCGTACCTACGTGCTGCCCTTCGATCCCGTGGTGGCGCGGGAGGCGCTGCTGCGCGAGCACCGCCGGGGCGGGCAGAGCTTCGTCGTTTGCCCGCGCATCGGCGACCTCGCCCCCATGGCGGCCCGGCTGCAGGAGGCCGTGCCCGTGCCCGTGGTGCAGGCGCACGGGCGCATGAAGCCCGAGGCGCTGGACGAGGCCGTGACGGGCTTCGCGGAGGGCTGGGGCGACGTGCTGCTGGCCACCACCATGGTGAGGCCGGGCTGGACATCCCGCGGGCGAACACGATCCTGGTGATGGGCGCCGACCGCTTCGGCTTGGCGCAGCTTCACCAGTTGCGCGGGCGCGGGGGGCACGGGCAGCGGCGCGGCCTACATCATGACGGAGCCGGGCCGCAGGCGGCAGCGTTCACGCCGCGCGACCCGGCGGACGCGCAAAGGTTGGCGAAAGCACTCGGCGGGCGGGTGCGGGAACAGCGGGTGATCCTGGGTGCCGCCGAGCCGCGGGCGGAAGCGCGGGTGGAGCCGTTGATCACGGGACTATCGAAGCTGTGAGGTCCGGCTTGCTTACGCCGGCACCCAGCTTCCATGGAAGCCGAACGGCACCCGCCGCGGCAGCGCCACCTCGGCGACCGGCCCCTGCTCAAGCGCCTGCGCGTCAAGCACCAGCAGCGAACTGCCGCGCTCCGGCCGCCAAACCAGCGTGAGCAGCCAGCCCTCGCCTTCTGGGGCAATGGGCGAGGCCGGAACGAACACGGCTTCCGAGGCGCGCTCGCCCTCGTTCAGCGCGAACAGGCGCCGGGTGCGACGCTCCACGTCGTGGCGCACGACCATGTCGCCGGTGCCGGGCGGCGAGCAGATCCGGAAACCGACCCGGTACGGCAGCCCGGCCCGCCGCTCGTCGAGGCGCGGGAACTCGCCCGGCAGGTCGTCCAGCAGCTCCCGCCGCACCGGGCTTTGCCCCGTCGCATCGACCCGCCAACGCGCGAGGCGCGAGCGCGCGGCGTCCGGGTTCGGCGGGCTGCCATCGGCGTTGGGGAACAGCGGGGCCGCGTCGTATTCCACCACGTCGATGACGACGTCGCCGTCCGCGTCGAACGCGTTCATGACGTGGAAGGCGAAGCATGGCCCGATCTCCACCCAGGCGAGGCTGGCAGCGCCCCGGTCGCGGCGCATCACGCCGAGGAAGCCGCGCTTCGCCGCATCCCATGCGAAGGGCGGGCGGCCGGACTGGGCACGGTCCAGGTCGCCGGTGAGCGGCAGCACGGGGAAGACGACGTGCGCCGCCGTGACGGCGAAGTCGTGGACCATGCTGCAATACGGCGCCTCGAACACTTCGCGCACCGAAACGCGCCCGTCAGCTTCGATGGTGCCCCAGGACATCCCGGGGCTGAGCGGGCCGGTGGCGGAGTAGCTGAAGAAGACGAGCTGCCCCGTGACGGGGTCGCGCTTGGGATGCGCGGTGAAACGCCCGGATAGCGCGCCGCCGAAGTCGTCGTAGCCGGCCGTCGAAAGGGTGCGCGGGTCGAGCCGCGTCGGCAGATGCGCCTCCTCCAGCGCCAGCAGCTTTCCTGCGTGGAACAGCACGTGCGTGTTCGCAACACCGGTATCGAGCGTGGCCGCCGCCTCGGTCAACGGCTGGCCAAAGCCCGTGAAGAGCGGACGGCCGGCCTCGGCCTCCGCGACGAAGCGGGGCGTCCGTATCCATCGGTTGCGGTAGCTTGCCCGCCCGTCGCCGAGTGTTATGGCGTGCACCATCCCGTCGCCGGTGAACCAATGATACGGTTCGACAGGCGGAAAGTGCGGGTTGGAGCCGTTGCGGAACAGGGTCCCGCGCAGCCCGTCCGGCAGCCGGCCCGAGACCGGGCACTCGTCCCCGTCCCGCTCGTCATGCACAGGCGCGTAGTTGCCGGCGAGGAAGGGGGATGCGGACATGACGGGCCTCGTCTGATGCGGCGATCCCTGACATGGTGGTGCGCATCGCACGCGGCCAGGGCTGCAAGTTTCGGCGCGTCGGCGTCGGAGGAGCGGGTATGCATCGACCGCAACCGGATCACCGGCGGCGGCATCACCGCGGGCGTCGATTTCGGCATCGCGATCGCGGCGCTCTGGGCCGGCGAGCCGATGGGCCGGGTCATCGAGCTGATGATGGAGTATGCGCCGTCCCCGCCGTTCGGCTGCGGGCGGCCTGAGATCGCCTCGCCGGAAACCTTGGCCAGCGTGCGTTCGATGCTGGAAGCAGAGTTCCAGGCCTGAGCCGCCGGTCTTGCTTACTCGGCCATGCTTACTCGGGATAGGTTTCCAGCAGCGAGAACATCGGCTGGGCCAGGGTCGGCGCGACGTTGCTGAACTTGGCCTCCGCCATCAGGCGGTTGAACTCCGCCTCCGTCCGCTCGCGGCCCTGGAACAGGACGAGCATGTTGATGTCGTGCAGCAGGTCATACGCATCGCATTGCGCCGGGTCCGCATCGAGAAGCCGGTCGATGATGACCAGGCGCGCCCCCGGCGCCATCGCGGCGCGAAGCGAGCGCAGGATCGTGATTGCGGCGTCGTCGGGCCAGTCGTGCAGGACCCAGCATAGCAGGTAGGTGCTGCCGCCTGCGGGAACCGACTGGAAGAAGTCTCCCCCGACGACCCGGCACCGCTCCCGCAGGTCGGCGGTGTCGAGGACGGCAGGCGCGCCGGCAACGACGCTCGGGAGGTCGTAGAGCAGTCCGGACGCGCGCGGGTTGCGGCTCAGGATGGCCCGGAGGAGGGCGCCGGACCCGCCGCCGACATCGACCACCGTTTCGCCGTCGGCGAACTGCAGGGCGGAGGCGGCCGCATCGTGGCGCCCGGCGAACCCGGCCTGCATGAACCCGTCGAACAGGCTCCGGTCAGCCGGCGCCTCGTTCAGGTGCTCGAAGAACGTGCGGCCGTTGGCGTGGCGGAACGCCGGCTCACCCGTCCTGACAGAGTGGGCGAGGCTTCCCCAAGCGGCCCAGACCGCCGGCAAGGTCCAGAAACGGGCGGCCCAGTGTTGCGAGGGGGCGGACTCGCTCCGAAGCATCAGAGAGGTGGCCGTGTGCCTGACTCGGCCTTGCGGGGTCACGGTGAACAGGCCCAACGCGGCGAGCGCCCGCGCGAGCCGCAGCAGGGCATCCGGATGGCAACCCAGCGTGTCGGCCAGGGCGCTGACTTCGGCCTCTTCGTCAGCGCCGATGGCGTCCGGCAGGCCGACGTCGCACGCGGCGCCGAGCATCTGGGAGATGGCCATGCCGCGGATGTTCGCCTGAAGGGCGCCTGATCCTTCCACTCGGCCAAAAGACCCGGCCATGCTCCCTCCGCTGCTGCTGCATCTGCGTGTTGGACGATACGGCGTTGACCAGAGGCGATTCCGACTGGTTTCGCAAGCCCTCAGCCGGTGATGAAGGAAGCCGCCGGGCTGGCGAGGAACAGGGACGCGCTCCCTACCAGCAGGTGTAGCCTGCGTCGGCCACCACGACGCTGCCGGTCATCAGGCTTGACGCGTCGGAGGCCAGGAACAGCACGACCGAAGCGACCTCGTCAGTACGGCCGACGCGCCCCATCGGCGTGGCATCGAGCCAGGCCTGCTTCAGCCGCTCGTCCTGCATGCCGTAGCGGGTCATCGGCGTGTCGATGTAGGTCGGCGCCACGGCGTTCACCCGGACGCCGCGGGCGGCCCATTCCGCGGCGAGCGACTTGGTCAGTTGGTGCACCGCCGCCTTGGACGCGTTGTAGGACGCCTGCTCCTGCGGGCGGTTGACCACCAGGCCGGACATGGAGCCGATGTTGACGACCGCGCCGCGGCCCCGCTCCAGCATGGCGCGCCCGAAGGCCTGGCAGGACCAGAACACGCCGTTGAGGTTGATGTCGATCACCTGCCGCCACTGCGCCGCCGTCGCGGTTTCCGCCGCCACGCCGCTGATGGCGATGCCGGCGCAGCAGACCAGGATCTCGACCGGCCCCACCTCCCGCTCGATCCCTGCCGCCGCGGTCTCCACCGCCGCCTGGTCGGTGACGTCGAGGAGGCGCCAGGACACCACGGCACCCTGCGCCGCCAGCGCCGCCGCGCCGTCCTTCGCCGCCGCCTCGTCACGCTCCAGCAGGACGATCCGCGCTCCGGCTTCGGCGAGCGCCTCCGCGCAGGCGAGGCCGATGCCCCGCCCTCCGCCGGTCACGACCGCCACACGGTCCTTGAGGGCGTACTTGCTGAGGTAATTCGTCGCCATGGGCCTTCCCGCCATCAGGACGTGCGGGCCGTCGCCGCTTCCGCGGCCTCCAGCATCGTCCAGTAGGTTTCGCTGTTCTGGTAGGCGTGCTCGAACACCGGCGCCAGCCTCGCGTAGGTGTCGGACCAGGCCGGGTTGGGCTGCACCTCTCCCGCGAACCGCACTAGGCGCGCGGCGCCGGAGGCCAGGTCGGGGTACAGGCCGATGCCGGTGCCGGCCAGCATGGCGCAGCCGAGCACGCCGCATTCCTCCGTTTCGGTCACGAGGATCGGGCAGCCGTAGACGCTCGCCTTGATCTCCAGCCACAGCCGGGTCCGCGCGCCGCCGCCGGCCGCGATCATCCGGTCCAGCCGGGTGCCGGCGGCCTCCATGATCCGCAGGTTGCGCGCGGCGGCGAAGGCGACGCCCTCCATCACCGCGCGGTGCAGGTGCCCGGCGCCGTGCCCGCTGGTCAGGCCGATGAACTGCGCCCGGGCGTTGGTGCGCGAGCCGAGCCGCTCGCCGTTCAGGTAGGGCAGGAACAGCAGCATGCCGGCCCCCGCCGGCACCGACCCGGCCAGCGACACGATGCGGCCGTAGTCATAGCTCTTCTCATGGAAGGCGCGCCTGGCCCAGCGCATGGCGTCGCCGCCGGCGTCGAGAATGGTGAAGGCCGACCAGTTCGGCAGCGCGCCGCGCACGTTGCTGACGATGGGATCGAGCACCGGCGCCTCCGTGCACAGCGTCAGCAGCGTCGAGGTGCCGGTCACGTCCGACGCGAGGCCCGGCGTGATCACCCCCGAGCCGAGCAGGGCGGCCGGGTAGTCGCTGATGCCGACCACGACGGGGATGCCGGCCTCAAGCCCCGTCTCCGCGGCGGCGGACGCGGACACCGGGGCCAGCACCTCGAACGGCTCGCGGATCGGCGGCAGCAGGCCCAGGTCGATGCCGAGCCGCCGCGCCAGCGCCTCGCTCCATTGCCCGGCCGCCACGTCGAACAAATAGGTGCAGGACGCCTCCGGCGCGTCGGTGGCGACGGCGCCGGTCAGGCGGAAGTTGATCCAGTCCTTGGGGCTGAGCACCAGCCGCGTGCGCGCGTACTCCTCCGCGCGGTGCGCCTGCAGCCATTGCAGCTTGAAGCCCCACCAGGCGACCGAAGGCGGGTTGCCCGCGAGCGGCAGCAGGTCCTGCCACGGCTGCCCGGCCATGAACCGGTCCAGCTCGGCGCGGTTGCGCTTGTCGTTCCATAGCGGCACCGCGTCCACCGCCGGCTGCCCGTCGGAGTCGACCAGAACGGTCGCATGCATCTGCCCGCAGGCGCCGATGGCGGCCACGCGCCCCGCCCCGCCCGGCACGGCGGCCAGCACGCGGCGGATGACCGCGACGGCGCCGGCCCACCAATCCGCCGGGCGCTGCTCGGACCAGCCAAACTGCGGCACGATCTGCTCGTGCTCCTCCGCCGCGAAGGCCACGGTCTCGCCGGCGGCGGTCAGCAGCGCCGCCCGGACGCTGCCGGTGCCGACGTCGATGGCGAGCAGCAGGTCGCGCGCCATCGCCGCGTTCAGGCCCGACGCGGCCAGAACGAGGATTGCAGCAGCACGGCCACCAGGATGATCACGCCCTTCACCACCTCCTGATGGTAGCCCGGCACGTTCAGCAGGTTCATGATGTTGCCGATCACGCCCAAGGTCAGCACGCCGATCAGCGTGTTGAGCGCCGTGCCCCGCCCGCCCATCAGGCTGGCGCCGCCGATCACCACCGCGGCGATCACGTCCAATTCGAGGCCGATGCCCACCACCGGCGAGCCGACGCCGGAACGGGACGTGATGACGATCCCGCCCAGCGCCGCCAGGATGCCGGACACGACATAGACCGAGAAGACCCGCGGCTTGACCCGCACGCCGGACAGCCGCACCGCTTCCCCGTTGGAGCCGATGGCGACGACCAGCCGCCCATACGCCGTGAAGCGCAGCACGAAGGCCATCACGGCGACCACCAGCAGCATCAGCAGCACCGGGAGCGGGATGCCGAGCAGGGCGCCCCGGTTGAAGCCGCCGCTGAGCCAGGCGCCGTTGTCCTCTAGGAAGATCGGGCGGCCCTTGGACACGATCAGCGCCGTGCCGCGGGCGATGGTCATGACCGCGAGCGTCACCACGAAGGACGGCATGCCGCGCACCGCCACGAAATACCCGGCGATGGCCCCAAGCGCCCCGCCGGCCGCGAGGCTGAGCGGAATGGCCAGCCACAGCGACATGGAGGTGAGCAGCGACGCGCACAGGATGCTGCCGAGGGCCGCGACCGACCCCACCGACAGGTCGATGCCGCCGGTCAGGATGACCAGCAGCATGCCCATGCTGATGATGCCGGTGCTGGCGACCTGGCGCAGCACGTTCTCGATGTTGCGCTGGCCGAAGAAGCTGTCGGAGATGGCGCTCGCGGCCAATACCAGCACGACGAAGATCGCGACGGTGCTGTAGGTGGCGGCGAAAGCCTTGAAATCGAACCGTCGTGCCGGTGGGGCCGTGTCCGGCCTGCCGGCCGCTTGAACCGTGTCCATGTCAGGCCGTCTCCAATGTGGCGCTCTTCTCGTTGCCGACATGCGCGGCGCTGCGCAGCGCCAGTTGCATGATGCGCGCTTCGGAGAACTCCTCGCGCGCCAGGCCGCCGCTGATCCGCCCGCCGCTCATCACCAGGATGCGGTCGGACGCGCCGATCACCTCCAGCATGTCGGAGGAGATCACGATGACCCCCATCCCGGCGGCGGCAAGGGTCTCGATCAGTTGGTAGATCTCGGAGCGCGCGCCCACGTCCACGCCGCGGGTCGGCTCGTCGAGGATCACCACCTTGCAGCCGGCGTCGAGCCACTTGGCCAGCACCACCTTCTGCTGGTTGCCGCCCGACAGGCTGCTGACGGGAAGGTCGAGGTTGCGCGCCCGGATCGTGGTGCGCCGGGCCACGTCGTCCACCGACACGCGCTCCGCCCGGCGCCGCACCACGCCGAACGCGTTGGTGAACCGCTGCAGGCAGGTGAGCGTCACGTTCTGGCGGATCGGCATGGCCAGCACCAGGCCCTGCCCCTTGCGGTCTTCCGGCACCAGGCCGACGCCGGAGGCCACGCCCTGGCGCGGCGAGCGGATCGTCACCCGCCGCCCGTTCATGCTGACGCTGCCGGCTTCCGCCCGGTCGGCGCCGAAGATGGCGCGGGCCAGTTCCGTCCGCCCGCTGCCGACCAGCCCGGCGATGCCCAGCACCTCCCCGGCATGGAGTGAGAACGACACGTCCTTCACCAGCCCGGACGCCGACATCCCCTCGACCCGCAGCAGCTCCTTGCCGCGCGTGCGCTCGACCTTGGGGAAAAGCTGGGTCGCCTCCCGTCCGACCATGAGCGAGATCAGCCGGTGCTCGTCCATCCCGGCCACGGGATAGGTGCCGACGGTGCGTCCGTCCTTCAGCACCGTGATCTGGTTGGCGATGCGGAATATCTCGTCCAGCCGGTGCGAGATGTAGATGACGCTGACGCCCCGGCGGGACAGCTCCTTCACCACCGCGAGCAGCCGCTCGACCTCGGGCGGCGCCAGCACCGCGGTCGGCTCGTCCAGGATCAGGATGCGGACCCGGCGCGACATCGCCTTGGCGATCTCGACCGCCTGCTGGAACGCCAGCGGCAGGTTGGCCACGACGGCGCCCGGGTCGATCGCGAAGCCAAGCTCGTCGAGCAGCTTGGCGGCGCGGGCGCGCAGCCGCCGGGCGTTGAGCAGGCCCGGCAGCTCGCCGAGGAAGATGTTCTCCGCCACCGTCAGCTCGGGGGCCAGGGCGAGTTCCTGGTAGATGATGCCGATGCCGAGCGCCCGCGACGCGTGCGGCGACGGGATCAGCGCGGGTGTTCCGCCGATGCGGATTTCCCCGGTGGTCGCCTGGTGCGCCCCGGCCAGGATTTTCATGAGCGTGGACTTGCCCGCGCCATTCTCGCCGACCAGCGCATGCACCTCCCCGGCCTTCACCGAGAAGGACACGTCGTCGAGCGCCCGGATGCCGCCGAAGACCTTGGAGATCCCCGTCATCTCGACGCCGGCCCGGTCGGGGCCGGCGTCGATGATGTCGGGCGCGGGCGCGGCGCTCATCGGACTAGAACAGCGCGTCAGGCTTGTAGTATTGCGCCGCGTTCGCCTTGGTGATCGCCACCGGCGGCGTGTAGGTGATCTTCGGATATCCGGCCGGGACCTGCCCCTTCGCCGCCTTGACCGCGAGGTCGGCCGCCATCTTGCCGATCAGCGCCGGGTCGTTCAGGCCGGTGGCGCCGTACTTGCCTTCCCCGATCAGCTTCACCGCCTCCTTCTGCCCATCGGCGGCGGCGAAGACGAGGATGTTCTTGTCGGCCTTGCCGGCGTCCTGGATCGCCCGCATCGCGCCGAGCGCCATGCTGTCGTTCTCCGCCAGCACGGCGTTGATGTCAGGATGGGCGGTCAGCAGGTCTTCCATGGCCTTCACCCCGCCGTTCTGCGTCCACAGGCCCCAGCCCTGACCGACCACGGTGAACCCGGCCTGGCCGTTCTGCCGCAACTGCGATTCCAGGATGCCGCCCATGACGCCGTCGCGCCGGGCCTCGCCGACCAGATTTCCTTGGTCGCCGCTGAGCAGGGCGATCTTGAGCGGCTCCTTCACCTGGCCGACCACCCAATCGCCGACCAGCCGCCCGTTCTCGGCGTTGTTGGACTGGATGGTGGTGAGCACGGGGGCGGAGTCGTCGATGGAGCTGTCGATGATGATCACCGGGATCTTCGCCGCGGCCGCTTCCTTGGTCACGCCGACCAGGCCCTTGGCGTCGCGCGGGTCCATCACCAGTACGTCGATGTTCTGCGACAGCATGTCCTCCACGTCGGAGATCTGCTTGACCATGTCGTTGTTGGCATCGACCGCGACCGTCTGCGCGCCCTGGGCCTTGGCTTCCTTCTCCACCGCCTGCTGCAGCGCCCCGTAGTAGGGCGCGCTCAGAGTCCGCATGGAAATGCCGATCTTGACCGGCTTGTCCGCCGCCGACGCGTTGGGCACCGCGGCCAAGGCCAGGCCTCCGGCCAGCGCCGCGGTCGCAAGAATGTTCGTGAGGCCTGTCGCCTTCATGGGTCGTCTCCCTTTCACATCGCTCGTTGAGCGGCGCCTGCTTATATGTAGCAATACAACATCACGGGACGCATATCACAAGCAAAATTCGTCATGTTGCAGTGCAAAACGCGCAAATCAGTTGCCAACATGGAGAACGGCGTAATAGCACTACCGGGCGTTGGACATGACACAGTCCGGAGGCCCCCATGCCGTCACCCTTGCCTGCCTTGGTTTCCATCTCGCCCGCCGGGGAGATGGCCGGACGCACCGGGCGCTACGAGAAGCGCTACAGCGACCTGGCCGGCCTGTTCGCCGACGAGGCCGCCTATGCCGAGTTGGCCCGCACGCGGGGAAACGAGGTCGCCTACCATGTCGATGAGTTCCGCCCGTCCGAGCGCGCCGGCGACCTGATCTTCGGAACCAGCACGCTGCAGCCGGGCCGGGTCGGGCAGGAGTTCCTGTTCACCCGCGGCCACATCCACCGGCAAAGCGACCGTCCGGAGATCTACTTCTGCCAGTCCGGCCAGGGCGTGATGCTGATGGAACTGGAAGACGGCACGGTCCGCGCCGAGGAATTGACGCCGGGCAGCCTCGTCTACGTCGCGCCGCACTGGATTCACCGCAGCGTCAACGTCGGCCAGGAGCCGTTCGTCACCCTGTTCTGCTACCCGGCCGACGCCGGGCAGGATTACGACATCATCGCCCGCGCCGGCGGCATGCGCGTCCTGATCGTCGCCCACGGCGAGGACGGCTGGAAGCAGGCGCCCAACCCGCGCTACCGCGGACGCATCCAAGGAGCTGCCTGACATGACCGGACGGAACGCCACGCTGCAGCAAGCCTGCGCCTTCGGGGTGATCCCCGTGGTGGAGATCGATGACCTGGCCGACGCGGACGCGCTGGCCGAGACGCTGCTGGAGGCCGGCCTCGGGGTGGTCGAGATCACCTTCCGCACGGAGGCCGCCGCCGACATCATCGCCCGCATCGCCGAGCGCCACCCCGACATGCTGGTCGGCGCCGGCACCGTGGTCAGCACGGAGAACCTGGACCGCGCCGTGCAGGCCGGCGCCCGCTTCGCGCTGGCGCCCGGCCTCAGCCCGCGCATGTTGGCCGCCGCCGCGGCGGCGGGCCTGCCCTACGTGCCCGGCGCTATGACCCCGTCCGACCTCCAGGCCGGCATCGAGCACGGCCTCGACACCTTCAAGTTCTTCCCGGCGCAGCCCGCGGGCGGCATCCCGTTCCTGCGGGCGATTGCCGCCCCCTTCGCCCTGCACGGCCTGCGCTTCATCCCGACCGGCGGCGTGTCGCAGGCCAACCTGGCGGAATGGCTGCGTGAGCCGGCGGTCGCCGCCGTGGGCGGCACCTGGATCGCCAACCGGGCAACCATCCGCGGCGGCGACTGGACCGGCATCGGCCGCAACGCCGCGGCGGCGGTACAGGCCGCCCGCGCCGCGAAGCAGGCGGCCTGATGTTCCCCTTCAAGCCCTCCGCCAAGCCCACGCTGCACTTCGTCGGGGTCAGCACCACGCAGTCCTCGATCATGTCGGTGTTCCCGCGTTGGGCGGCGGCGCTGGGACTGGGCGACTGCGCCATCAACGGCATCGACCTGCTGCTCGGCGCGCCCTCGGAGCAGTACCGCGCCGTCGTCGCCGCGATCCGCGACGATCCGATGTCCCGGGGGGCACTGGTCACGGCGCACAAGATCGACCTGATGCACGCCGCCGCCGGGCTGTTCGACGAGTTGGACCCGCACGCGCAGTCGCTGCAGGAAGTGAGCTGCCTGTCGAAGTGCCGTGGGCGGCTGATCGGCCATGCCAAGGACCCGATCTCCGCCCGCCTGGCGCTGGAGGCCATCGTGCCGGACGGGCATTGGCGGCGGACGGGCGGCCATGCGTTGGCGCTCGGCGCCGGCGGCGCCACGACGGCGATCACCTGGAACCTCATGCGGGCGGAGCGTGGGGCCGACCGGCCCGGGCGCATCACCGTGTCCGACGTCAGCCAGGCCCGCCTCGATGGGCTGCGCCGGTTCCACGAGGGGCTCGGCAGCGGCGTGCCGGTGGACTACGTCCTGGCGGAAGGCACGGGCCGCAACGACGCCCTGCTGGACGCGCTGCCCGAAGGCTCGCTGGCCGTCAACGCGACCGGGCTGGGTAAGGACCGCCCGGGGTCGCCGCTCGGCCCCGACGCGCGCTTCCCCCGCGGCGGCCTGGCGTGGGAGCTGAACTACCGCGGCAACCTGCTGTTCCTCGACGCCGCGGAGGCGCAGGCGCGGGACCGCGGCCTCGCCACCTTCGACGGCTGGAACTACTTCCTGCACGGCTGGACCCGGGTGATCGCCGAGGTGTTCGCCATCGAGATCCCCACGTCCGGCCCGGCGTTCGACCGGTTGTCGCAGCTTGCCGGGGGACCGCCCCGGGCAGCCGGGCAAGGCGACGCCGCGTGAGCCGCATCCTCGTCACGCCGCGCTCGCTGACCCGCACGCCCGACCCGGCGCTGCGTGCCCTGGAACAGGACGGCCACGATCTGGTGTTCAGCCGCCCCGGCGAGACGCCGAACGAGGCCGCGCTCCTGGCGCTGGTGCCCGGCTGCGTCGGTTGGCTCGCGGGCGTGGAGCCGATCAGCCAGCGGGTGCTGGAAGCGGCGGCCGGGTTGCGGGCCATCAGCCGCAACGGCGCCGGCGCCGACAACATCGCGCTCGACGTGGCGGAGCGGCTCGGGATCAAGGTCCTGCGCGCCGGCGGCGCCAATGCCCGCGGCGTGGCGGAGCTGGCGTTCGGGCTGGCGCTGGCGTCCTTGCGCCACGTGCCGGAACACTGCGCCGCGCTCAAGGCCGCCGCCTGGCATCGCCGGACGGGGCTGGAGATCGAGGGGCGCGTGCTCGGGCTGATCGGCTGCGGCGCGGTCGGGCGGCTCGTGGCCCGGTTCGCCGTGGCGTTCGACGCGAAGGTGCGGGCGTTCGACCCTTACCCGGACCCCGGCTTCCGCCCGGACGGCGACTTCGCATGGGCGGAGCTGGGCGCCGTGCTGGAGCAGGCGGAGATCCTGTCCCTGCACTGCCCGATGCCGCCCGGCGGGCGCCCGGTGCTGGACGCGGCGGCAATGGCCCGGTTGCGCCCCGGCTGCCACGTGGTCAACACCGCCCGCGCCGGGCTGGTGGAGGAGGCGGCGATGCTGGCGGCCCTGGAAGCGGAGCGCGTGCGCGTGTATGCGACGGACGTGTTCGCCGTCGAGCCGCCGGAGCCTTCGGACCTGCTGCGGCATCCGCGGGTCATCGCCACCCCGCACATCGGCGGCCTGACCGCGGAAAGCGTCCGCCGCGCCACCGTCGCCGCCGTGGAGAACCTACGCACGGCGCTTGCGTCCAGCCCGGCGTAAGGCGCACGACCGTGACGGCGGCGCCGGGCCGGCCGAAAGGGGCGTGATCGATGCAGGGCGGAACGGATGATGGGCTTGCGGAGCGCGGGATGCAGCCCGGCCGGAACGTCATCGAGCTGATCATGGTGCGGCTGCCGAGCCTGCGGAAGTCGGACCGGCGGGTGGCCGAGCACATCCTCGCCAACCCGCAGGCGGCGCTCACGGCGACGGTCGCGGAAACCGCGCGCAGCGCCGCGGTCAGCGAGCCGACGGTGATGCGCTTCTGCGCGGCGCTGGGCTTCGACGGCTTCCAGGACTTCAAGCTCAAGCTGGCGCACAGCATGGCGCTGGGCGTCCCGGCGACGCAGTCCGTGATCAACGTGGCCGACACGCCGAGGGCACTGGCGGACAAGGTGTTCGACTACACCATGACCAGCCTCGATTGGGCGCGCACCCAGCTTGACTACCAGGCCGTGGCGCAGGCCATCGAGCTGCTGACCGCGGCGAAGCGGATCGAGTTCTTCGGCTTCGGCGCGTCCTGGGTGGTCGCCGCCGACGCGCAGCAGAAGTTCCCGCTGTTCGGCGTCCCCTGCCTCGTGCACGCCGACTCGCACCAGCAGTTCATCGCCGCCTCCATGATGCAGCCCGGCGACGTCGCGGTCGCGATCTCCAACACCGGCCAGACCGCCAGCCTGCTGGAAGTGATCCGCACCGCGCGCGAGATGGGCGCCACGGTGATCGGCATCTCCGGACGCGCCGGGCGGATGAGCCGGCTGTGCAACCTGCTGCTGGTGGTCGAGACGCTGGAGAACACCGACATCTACACCCCCATGATCTCGCGCTTGGCGGCCCTTGTGCTGATCGACATCCTCGCGGTCGGGGTCGCCATGCGGCGCGGCGGCGAGCACCAGGCGCGGATCGCCGGGATGAAGCGGCGGCTGAGCGCGATGCGGTCGCGCCACGCCCGCGTTCTGGCCGGCGAGGACCCTTGATGATGGCTTGGGATCGGCCGGGGCGGCGGATGCACGCTCCGTTTGCGCAGGAACCCCGGCCCGGCCTCCCCGTTTGCGCATTCAAATGGAGAAGGCCGCCATGCCGTTCATTGAGACCGCGGACAAGACGACGCTGTTCTACAACGATTGGGGCAGCGGCCCGCCCGTCGTGCTGATCCACGGCTGGCCGCTCCATTCCGACATGTGGGAGTACCAGTCCACCTTCCTGGCGTCCCAGGGCCTGCGCGTGGTCGCCTATGACCGCCGCGGCTTCGGGCGCAGCAGCCAGCCCTGGACCGGCTACGACTATGACACCCTGGCCGATGACCTGAAGGCGGTGATGGACGGGCTGGGGCTGGAGGGCGCGACGCTCGTGGGCTTTTCCATGGGCGGCGGCGAGGTCGCACGATACATGAGCCGACACCGCGGGGCGCGGGTGGCGAAGGCCGTGCTGGTCGGGGCCGTGACGCCCTATTTGATGCAGGCGCCGGACAACCCGGACGGGGTGCCGCGCAGCATCTTCGACCAGATGGTCGAGGGCTTGCAGAAAGACCGCCCGCACTTCCTGGCGACGTTCGGCAAGCAGTTCTTCGGCGCCGGGCTGCTGAACTTCACCGTGACGGCCGAGATCCAGCAGTGGGCGCTGACCATGGCGATGCTCGGCTCGCCCAAGGCGACGCAGGACTGCGTGCGCGCCTTCTCCGAAACCGACTTCCGGCAGGATATGGCCGCGTTCCGGGTGCCGACGCTGGTGATCCACGGGGACAGCGACGCGACGGTGCCGCCGGATAAGTCGGGGCGCGTCGCAGCCAAGATGATCCCCGGCGCGGAGCTGCTGGAATACTCCGGCGCCCCGCACGGCCTGTTCTTCACGGAAAAGGACCGGCTCAACCAGGACCTGCTCGCCTTTATACGTCGGTAGGCGGGACGGCAGCGCGGATGGAGGAGGGCAGGATGGAGCACAGGACGCTCACCGCAAGGGACGCGTCGTTCCACGTCGCCGTGGCCGGGTCCGGCCCGCCTTTGCTGCTCCTGCACGGCTGGCCGGAGTACTGGCGCACCTGGGAGCCGGTGATCGACCGCTTGCAGGACCGTTTCACCCTAATCGCTCCCGACCTGCGCGGCTTCGGCGCCAGCGACAAGCCGGCGGGTCCCTGGGGCGCCAAGGACCATGCCGCCGACCTGCTGGCACTGCTGGACGCCATGGGGGTGGGCCGGGTGGGCGTGGTCGGCCACGACGTGGGCGGCGGGGTGATGCTGCCTTTGGCCCGGCAGGCGCCAGAGCGGCTGTCCGGCCTGTTCTTCTTCGATTTCAGCTATCCCGGCATCGGCCCGCGCATGGGCACGCCGGACCGGCTGCGCGAGATTTGGTATCAATCCTTCCATCTGATGGACTTCGCCCCTGCCCTGGTCGGCGCCAACCGGGAAAGCTGCCGGGCCTACATCGGCTATATCCTGCGCCATTGGTCGCATCGGACGGAATGGTGCGATGCGATGCTGGAGGATTGGGTCGATAACTTCCTGCAGCCGGGCAACCTTGCGGGCGGTTTCGCCTACTACAAGGCGGCCAACGCCGACCGCATCGCGATCATGGAGGGCCGAGCGCCGGAGCAGCCGCCCATCGCCGTCCCCGCCTGCGTCCGCTGGGCCGAGCACGACCCGCTGTTCCCCTACGCCTGGACGGACCGCCTGGGCGAAACCTTCACCGACCTGGACCTGGCGATGTTCAAGGGGGTGGGGCACTTCCCGCACCAGGAAGACCCCGACCGGGTAGCCATGGAAATCGCCGGGTTCTTCGGCCCGAAGCACGCGGGGTGATCGCAGCCGGGTTTGGGTTTCGCGGAGCTTGCCTGCTGGACTATGCCGCCCGCATCAATGGCTGTTGCCGGACAGGAACGCGCCTTTCCAAAAACCCTCCTGCAGCCGGGCGGCCTCCTCCTCCAGCACGGGGCCGACCACCTCGATTGGGCGTTGCCCGGCCCCGAACACCGCCCGGCATGGCAGGTCCAGGGTCGGGTTTTCGGCATGGTCGCCCGTCTGCCGCTTCAAATCCCGTTCCGACTGCCCGTACACGACGCGCCCGATCCCCGCCCAGTAGATGGCGCCGGCGCACATGGCGCATGGCTCGGCCGAGACATACATCGTACACGCCGCCAGCCGCGCCGCGCCGAACCGGCGCGAGGCCGCGGTGGCCAACAGCCGCTCCGCATGGGCCGTCATGTCGCCGCCATCCGTGACGAAGCTGTTGCCCTGCTCCAGCCACACCTCGCCATCCGGCCCGGCCAGGACGGCGCCGAACGGATGGTTCCCCTCCGCCCGCGCCCGGCGGGCCACGTCGAACGCCAAACGGAGGCGCTGCGCATCGAAGTCCGAGACGGTGGCGGGCGCTTCATGCTGCATGATCATTCAATCCGTCGCGGGGTGGGCAGGAAGCGGGCCATTATACACGCGACTGCCCGATCTGCACCGGGGTCACGTTTGCGTTTACGTTGGCACGGTGCTTGCAGAGCAGGCGCATCGCCCCTCGCCGCCAGTGGAGACCTGCAATGCAACGCCGTGACTTCGCCCGCATCCTTGGCGCCGGGGCGGCTTTGTCCGCGTTGCCGGCGCTGGTCCGCCCCGCCCATGCGGCGGACCCGCTCAAGGTCGGGTTCATCTATCTCGGCCCCGTCGGCGACTTCGGGTGGACCTACCAGCACGACGCAGCGCGCAAGGCGGCCGAGGCGCAGTATGGCGACAAGATCAAGACCACCTTCGTCGAGAGCGTGCCGGAAGGGCCGGACTCCGAGAAGGTGATGAACGACCTCGCCGCGTCCGGCCACAAGCTGATCTTCGCGACCTCGTTCGGCTACATGAACTACGCGGTCCGGGCGGCCAAGCGGAACCCGAAGGTCCTGTTCGAGCACGCGACGGGGTACAAGCGCGACGCCAACCTCGCCACCTACAACATCCGCTTCTACCAGGCGCGCTACGTGCAGGGCGTGATCGCGGGCAAGCTCAGCAAGGCCGGACTGGCCGGCTATGTCGGATCCTTGCCGGTGCCGGAGGTGGTGCAGGGCCTCAACGCGTTCATGCTGGGGATGCAGTCGGGCAACCCAAAGGCGCGGCTGAAGTTCATCATGGTCAACTCCTGGTACGACCCGCCGAAGGAGGGCGATGCCGCCAAGGCGCTGATCGACCAGGGCTGCGACATCATCACCCAGCACACGGACAGCCCGGCGCCGCTGCAGGCCGCCGCCAGCCGCGGCGTCAAGGCGTTCGGGCAGTCCACCGACATGGCGAAGTTCGCGCCAAACGACCAGTTGACCGCCTCCACCGACATCTGGGGACCCTACTACGCCAAGCGCATCGGCGAGGTGCTAGCCGGCACCTGGAAAAGCACGGCCACCTGGGGCGGGTTCGACAGCGGGATGCTCGGCATGGCGCCGTTCGCCAACATGCCGCCGGACGTGACGGCGCTCGCGACGGACACGCGGTCCGCCGTCGCGTCGGGCGCGAACCCGGTGTTCGCGGGGCCGCTGACCGACCAGGCCGGGGCGGTGAAGGTGGCTGCGGGCAAGAGCATGGACGACGCCGCCCTGTCCTCCATGCAATGGCTGGTGCAGGGCATCGACGGCAAGCTGACCTGAATGCAGATGGCGCCCGGCCGCGTCCAGGCCCAAGCGCCGCCCGGCGCCAGCCCCGCCGCATTGGCGGCCCCGCTGCTGCAGATGGAGGGGATCACCAAGCAGTACCCGGGCTGCCTGGCGAACGACCATGTTTCGCTGACGGTCGAGCGCAACCAGATCCACGCCTTGCTGGGCGAGAACGGCGCCGGCAAGAGCACGCTGGTCAAGGTCATCTACGGCATCGTCAAGCCGGATGCCGGCCGCATCCTGTGGGAAGGCCAGGAGGTCGGCATCGGCTCGCCGGGCCAGGCGCAGCGGATGGGCGTGGGGATGGTGTTCCAGCACTTCTCCCTGTTCGAGGCGCTGACGGTCGCCGAGAACATCGCCCTGGGCCTGGGCACCGCCAAGGAGCGGGAGGGGCTGCGGGACCGCATCGTCCGCGTGTCCACCGAGTACGGCCTGCCGCTGGACCCGGACCGCGTGGTGCACGACCTGTCGGTGGGCGAGCGGCAGCGGATCGAGATCGTGCGCTGCCTGCTGCAATCGCCAAAGCTGCTGATCATGGACGAGCCGACCTCCGTGCTGACGCCGCAGGAGGTGGGCCGCCTGTTCGTCACGCTGCGGCGCCTCGCGGCGGAGGGCTGCTCGATCCTGTACATCAGCCACAAGCTGGAGGAGGTGCGCACACTGTGCTCGGCGGCGACGGTCATGCGGCTGGGCCGCAACGTCGCCCGCGTCGCGCCCTCGGAGCGCACCGTCAAGGAGCTGGCGGAGATCATGATCAGCGCCGAGCTGCGCGCGCCCACGCCGCGCCCGGCCCGCGGCGGCGCCGCCCCGGCGCAACTGGTGCTGGACCGGCTGACCGTCCGCTCCCCCAGCCAGTTCGGCACGGACCTGCACGACATCTCGCTCAGCCTGGCAGGCGGGGAGATCCTGGGCCTGGCGGGCATCGCCGGCAACGGCCAGGCGGAGCTGATGGACGCGCTGTCCGGGGAGATCCTGGCGGGCCGTCCGGAAACGGTGCTGATCGCGGGCGTGCCGGCTGGGCACATGGGGCCGGCCGAGCGCCGCCGCCTGCGCGGCTGCTTCGTGCCGGAGGAACGCAACGGCCACGGCGCCGTCACCACCATGTCGCTGTCGGACAACGCCTTCCTGTCGGGCTTCCTACGGGTGTCGCTGCTGCGGTTCGGCTTCATCGACCGCAGGCGCACCAATGCCTTCGCCCAGCGCATCATCGACGGCTTCGACGTCCGCACCACGGGGCCGGCGGCGCAGGCGCGGTCCCTGTCCGGCGGCAACCTGCAGAAGTTCCTGGTGGGGCGGGAGGTGATGCAGGACCCGGCGGTGCTGGTCATCAACCAGCCCACCTGGGGCGTGGACGCCGGGGCGACGCTGGCGATCCACGAGGCGGTCATGGCGCTGGCGCAGGCCGGGGCCGCGGTGGTCGTCATCTCGCAGGACCTAGACGAGATCTTCGTCCTGGCCGACCGCATCGCCGTCATCGCCGGGGGCCGGATGTCCGAACCGGTGCCGACGCGTTCGGCGACAATCGAGTCTATCGGGCGGCTGATGGGCGGCCAGGCGCATGAGCCTGTCCATGCTTAAGCCCGATGCTTAGGCCCAATGCTTAGGATCGAGCCGCGCGGGGCGGAATCCCGGTTCTGGCGCGCGGCGTCGCCGCTGCTGGCGCTGGTGCTGACCACGCTCGCCTCGGCCGTGATCTTCGGCACCATGGGCCGCCCGCCGTTCGGCACGGTGTACGCCTTCCTGGTGTCCCCGCTGCTGGCGCCCAACGGGCTGGAGGCGTTGGTGGTGAAGGCGGCGCCGCTGGTCATGATGGGCGTGGGCCTGTCGCTCGCCTACCGCGCCAACGTGTGGAACATCGGCACGGAGGGGCAGTTCACCCTGGGCGCCATCGTCAGCGGCGGGGTGGCGCTGGCCCTGCCGGACGCGCCCTCCTGGGCGCTGCTGCCGCTGCTGCTCGCGGCGGGCCTCATGGGCGGCATGGTCGCGGGCGGGCTGGTCGCCTGGCTCCGCGTCCGCTTCAACGCCAACGAGATCCTGACCAGCCTGATGCTGACCTACGTCGTCCAGTACCTGCTGATCTACCTGGTGACCGGGCCGTGGCGGGACCCGGAGGGCTTCGGCTTTCCGCAGACCGCCCTGTTCCCCGACGCGGCGGAAGCGCCGCGGCTGGTGGAGGGCACCAACGTCCACCTCGGCGTGGCGCTGGCGCCGCTGGTGGCGCTGGGGCTGTGGGTGATGCTGGAACGGTCCATCCTGGGCTTCCAGTTCCGCGTGCTCGGCCAGGCGCCGCGGGCGGCGCGGTTCGCCGGGTTCAGCGAGCCGCGGCTGGTGTGGGTGGCGATGATGATCAGCGGCGGGCTGGCGGGGCTGGCGGGGATGCTGGAGGTGACGGGGACAATCGGGCAGCTCACGACCGTGATCTCGCCGGGCTATGGGTTCAGCGCGATCATCGTGGCGTTCCTGGGGCGGCTGAACCCGCTGGGCGCCATCCCCGCCGGGCTGCTGCTGTCCTTGTCCTACCTGGGAGGGGACGCGGCGCAGATGCAGCTCGGGCTGCCCAACGCGGTGACGGGCATCTTCCAAGGCATCCTGCTGTTCTGCCTGCTGGGCTGCGACGTGCTGCTGCTGCACCGCATCCGGTGGCGGGCGGCGGTGGCGCGCAAGGCGGCGTGATGCTGCCCATCGTCACCAGCGCCCTGGTCAGCATCCTGGCCGCCTCCACCCCGCTGCTGCTGGCCGCCACCGGGGAGCTGGTGGCGGAACGGGCGGGGGTGCTGAACCTGGGCGTGGAGGGCATGATGCTGGCCGGCGCCATCGCGGGCTTCGCCACGGCGCAGGCCACGGGGCTGACGTCCCTGGGCCTCCTGGCGGCCGTGGCCGCGGGTATGGCGCTGGCGCTGCTGTTCGGCGTGCTGACGCTGACGCTGCAGGCCAACCAGACGGCGACCGGCCTGGCATTGACGATCTTCGGCCGGGGGTTCAGCGCGCTGCTGGGCGCGGGCTATGTCGGCATCGCAGCGCCCACCTTGCCCAAGCTGCACATCCCGGTGCTGACGGACCTGCCGGTGCTCGGCCCCGTGCTGTTCGGGCACGACCTGCTGGTTTATGCGGCGCTGGCCATCCTGGCGGCGGTGGCGTGGGCGATCCGGGGCACCCATGCCGGGCTGGTGCTGCGGGCGGTGGGGGATTCGCACAACGCGGCGCACTCCCTGGGCTATGCGGTGGTGCCGATCCGCTACGCCGCGGTGCTGTTCGGGGGGGCGCTGGCGGGGCTGGCGGGCGCCTACATGTCGCTGGCCTACACGCCGCTATGGGCACAGGACCTGACGGCCGGGCGGGGCTGGGTGGCGGTGGCGCTGGTGACGTTCTCGGCCTGGCGTCCGTTCTGGCTGCTGATCGGGGCGTGGTTCTTTGGGGCGCTGATGTACCTGTCGCTTTACGTGCAGGCGCTGGGGATCGCGGTGCCGTCGGCCCTGCTGTCGGCGCTGCCCTATATCGGCACGGTGGTCATGCTGGTGCTGATCTCCCAAGACCTGCGCCGCATCCGGCTGCACCGGCCGGCCATGCTGGGCCAGCTTTTCCAGCCGCGAAGCTAACCAGCCCGGCGCCGATGCGCGGAGGGAGACCCAAGAGTCCAAAGGCTGCACCGACTACCCGGCGAGCCAACCGCCATCGACCACAAGCTCGGTGCCCGTGGTGAAGGACGCGGCGTCGCTGGCCAGGTAGAGCGCGGCCTGCGCCACCTCCTCCGCCCGGCCGAACCGGCCCATGGGGTGACGCTGGCGGGACGCCTCGCGCGTGGCCTCCGGCGTGGCCGAGCGGGCGAAGCTGCGGGCCAGCAGCGGCGTCTCGATCGCGCCGGGCAGGATGGCGTTCACCCGGATGCCGTCCGTGGCGAAGTCGAGCGCCATCGTCTTGGTGAGGCTGAGGACCGCGCCCTTCGCCGCGATGTAGGCGGCGTTGTTGCGCCCGCCCGCCCGGGCCAGTTGGGACGCGACGGTGACGATGCTGCCGCCCGCCGCCTGCATGGCCGGCAGCACCGCGCGCGCCCAGAGCCAGGTGCCCCATAGGTTCACGCGCAGCACCGCGTCCCAGTCCTCCGGCCGGATCGTCAGCGCCGTGCCGCCGGAGGAGAACCCGGCCGCGGTCAGCAGCACGTCGATGCGGCCGTATGCCGACAGCACGGCGGCCGCGTCCGCGTCGGCGCGTCCGGGTTCGCCCACGTCGCCGACGCGCACGGCCGCCTCGCCGCCTGCGGCCCGGACCGCCGCCGCCACCGCCTCCGCCGCTTCGCCGTCGCGGTCCACGAGGCACAGCCGCGCGCCCTCCCCCGCGAACAGCAGCGCAGCCGCCCGGCCGATGCCCGATCCGCCGCCGGTGATCACGGCGACCCTGCCTGCCAGCCTCATGCCATCCGCTCCTTGCCGCCGCCGGACTGGTTGCGCCCGCCGCTCCTGCCATTTAGGTTCATCGCAAACAAGACAAGCACGGGGATGAGGCGCCACGGCTCCAACAGCCAGGTGGTGGGCGATGACGGTCAAGCGTAGAACAGTCTTGCAGGGTGCCGCGAGCGCCGCGCTGCTCGCGCAGCAGACGGGCCAGGCCGCGGCGCAGAGCCGGGCCGAAACGCTCCGCTACGTCACGGGCGGCACCATTAACACGCTCGACACCACCATGCCGGGCACGACCCGCGAGGCCTTTGGCGTCGGCATGAACGTCTACGACCGGCTGTTCAGCTTCGGCCGCAAAAAGCTCGGCGACAACTGGGTGTTCGACCCCGAGGCCATCCGCGGCGAGCTGGCGCAATCCTACGGCATCAGCGGGGACAAGCGGGTGATCACCATCACCCTGCGTCCCGATGCGGCCTGGCACGACGGGTCGCCGGTGACGGCCGAGGACGTCAAATGGTCGCTGGACCGCGCCGTTTCGGCCAAGTCCCTGGCGCCGCCGCAGCTTTCCACGGGGTCGCTGACCAGCCCCGACCAGTTCAAGGTCGTGGACGCGCATACCCTGACCGTCAGCCTCGACAAACCGGACCGGCTGGCGCTGGCGAACCTATGCGTGCCCTACGCGATCATGGTCAACAGCAAGCTCGCGAAGCAGCACGCCACCGCCGAGGACCCCTGGGCGACCGAGTGGATGAAGGCCAACACGGCCGCGAGCGGCGCCTACGCCGTCGAGAGCCACAAGCCCGGCGAAAGCACCGTGCTGCGCCGCAACGAAAAGTGGGCCGGCGGCGACGGCAAGCTGCCGTTCTTCCGCCGGGTCATCATCCAGACCGTGCCGGAGCCTGCGACCCGCGCCAACCTGGTCGAGCGCGGCGACGCCGACCTGGCCATCGACCTCGCCGCCAGCGACATCCCCAGCATCGAGAAATCGGCGAAGGCCAAGGTCGCCTCCATCCCGCAGACCAACGGCTTCACCCACATCACGATGAACACGCAAACGCCGCCCTTCGACAACCCGAAGGTGCGCCAGGCGGTGGCGGCGGCGTTGCCGTATGAGGACATGTTCCAGGCCGCGATCTTCGGCTGGGGCGCCAAGCTGTTCGGCGCCGACTGGTCCGAGACGCCGCCCAACAGCAGCTTCCCGCAGCCGATGCCGAACAGGACCGACCCGGCCCGCGCCCGGCAGTTGCTTGCCGACGCCGGCTTCCCCAACGGCTTCTCGACCAGCTTCGCCTACAGCACGGGGCAGGCCGGCACCGCCGAGCCGATGGCCGCCCTGGTGAAAGAGGCGCTGGGCAAAGTCGGCATTCAGGTCGATATCCAGAAAAAGCCGGACGCCGAGTTCAACACGCTCGAATCCGACAAGAAGATGCCGTTCTACACGGACGGCGCGACCGCCTGGCTGCCGTACACCTACTACTTCTTCTACCTGTATTTCACCCGCGACCAACGCTGGAACTTCGCGAACTGGAAGGATGCCGGCATCGCCGACCTGACGCTCGACGCCCGCTACCAGACGGACACGGCCAAGTACGACGAGGACTGCAAGCGGATGATCGAGCTGTTCGTGCCGCAGGTCCCGCTGGTCATGCTGTGGCAGCCGAACCAGGACGCGGCCATGTCGAAGACCGTGGACGGCTACACCTACCAGTTCTACCGCCAGGCGGACTTCCGCGACCTCCGGCGGGTCTGACGCCGTGCTCGCCGGCATTCTCCGGCGCGTGGGACGCCGCCTGCTCGCCTCCATCCCGGCCCTGCTCGGCGTGGTGGTCGTCACCTTCACGCTGATGCGCGTGCTGCCCGGCGATCCCGCGGTGTTCTTCGCCTCCGGCCCCAGCGCCGGGCAGGCGGAGATCGAGGCGCTGCGGCACAGCATGGGACTGGACCGGCCGATCCCGGTGCAGTTGGCCCGCTACCTCGGCCAGGTCGCGACCGGGGACCTCGGGCAGTCGCTCACCACCGGGCAGCCGGTCGTGCGCGACATGCGGAGCCGCCTGCCGGCCTCGCTGGAGCTGACGGGCACGGCGCTGCTGATCGCGCTGGCCTTGTCCGTGCCGCTCGGCGTCTTGGCGGCGCTGCGTCCGGGGTCGGCGGTGGACCATGCGGTGCGGATGCTCTGCACGCTGGGCGTCTGCGTGCCGACCTTCGTGTCAGGGCTGCTGCTGATCTATGCGTTCTACTACCTGCTCGGCTGGGCGCCGGACCCCACGGCGCGCATCGACATCTTCGCCTCCGCCCCGCCCGGGATCACCGGCTTCTACCTCGTGGACTTCGCGCTGGCGGGCGATTGGGAGGGCTGGCGGGCCGCCTTCGCACAATTGATGCTGCCGGCCGTCACCATGGCGCTGTTCGTGCTGGCGCCGCTGGCCCGCATGACCCGCGCCTCCATGCTGGCGGTGCTCAGCAGCGACTTTATCCGCACCGCGCACGCGATGGGCCTGCCGCGCCGGCGGATCGTCGTCGGCTACGCGCTGCGCAACGCGCTGCTGCCGGTCCTCACCATCACCGGCATCGTGTTCTCCACCATGCTCGGCGCCAACGTATTGGTGGAAAAGGTGTTCTCCTGGCCCGGCGTCGCGTCCTACGCGCTCGACGCGCTGCTCGCCTCCGACTACGCCCCCGTGCAGGCGTTCGTGCTGCTGATGGCCGTGATCTTCGTGCTGGTGAACGTCCTCATCGACGTGCTGTACGGCATCGCCGACCCGCGGGTGTCCGTCGCGTGAGCAAGGTGGGCGCGTGAGCGGGGCGGCGCTCGGCCGGGCTGGCGGCACGGGACGGCACGTCGCCTACGTGCTGCGCTCCAACCCGGTCACGGCGCTCGCCGCGGGGGGTGCGGCGCTGCTGGCGCTGGTGGGCCTGTTCGCCCCGCTGCTGTCGCCGTACGACCCCGTCGTCTCGAACGTGCCGCACGCGCTGGAGCCGCCGAGCCCCCTGCACTGGGCCGGGACCGACCAGCTCGGCCGCGACATCCTCAGCCGGATCATCACCGCCACCCGGCTCGACCTGCTCATCGCGGCGTCGGCCGTCAGCATCTCTTTTGCGCTCGGTGCGGTGGTCGGCGGGTTCTGCGGCTATCGCGGCGGGCGGCTGGACCGCTGGGTCGGGCGCTTCGTGGACGTGCTGATGGCGTTCCCGCTGTTCGTGCTGGCCATGGCGCTGGTCGCCGCCCTCGGCAACCGGGTCGAGAACATCGTCATCGCCACCGCCGTCATCAACCTGCCGTTCTACATCCGCTTCGCCCGGGCGGAGGTGAACGTGCGGCGCAATGCCGGCTGGGTGGAGGCCGCGCGCGCCTGCGGCGAGGGGCACCTGTCCGTCGTGCTGCGCGTGCTGCTGCCGAACGTGCTGCCGGCGATGGCGGTGCAGATCTCGCTCAATTTGGGGTGGGCGATCCTGAACGCCGCCGGGCTGTCGTTCATCGGCCTGGGCGTGCAGGCGCCGACGCCGGAATGGGGGATCATGGTCGCGGAGGGCGCCCGCTTCATCACGACGGGCAAGTGGTGGCTGGTGGCGATGCCGGGCCTCGCCCTGATGCTGACGGTGCTGTGCTTCAACCTGCTCGGCGACGGGCTGCGCGACATCCTCGACCCCCGCATGCGGACGTGACCGGCCCCCTGCTCCGGATCGAGGGCCTGCGGGTGAGCTTCTCGACCCAGCACGGCCCCGTGGCCGCCCTGCACGGCGTCGATGTCGCGGTGGTGGCGCGGGAAACGCTGGGCATCGTGGGGGAGAGCGGGTCCGGCAAGTCCGTCACCGCGCTGGCGGCCATGCGGCTGCTGGACCGGGCGGGCCGGATCGACGGCGGGCGCGTGGTGTTCGACGGGCGCGACATCGCCCGGGCCGGCCGCGCCGACTTGCGCCGCCTGCGCGGCTCCGCGATGTCGATGATCTTCCAGAACCCACGCGCCGCGCTGAACCCCATCCATACCGTCGAGCGGCAGATCGCCGACGTGCTCGCCGCCCACGGCCGGCCCCGGGACCGCGGCCAGGTGCTGGACCTGCTGCGCGCCGTGCTGATCCGCGACCCCGAGCGCCGCCTCCGCGCCTACCCGCACGAGCTTTCGGGCGGCATGTGCCAGCGGGTGGTGATCGCCATGGCCATCGCCTGCGAGCCGGCCCTGCTGATCGCCGACGAGCCGACCACCGGCCTTGACGTCACCACGCAGCAGGCCGTCATGGAGCTGCTCGCCCGCATCCAGCGCGAGCGCGGCATGGCGCTGATCCTGATCACCCACGACCTCGGCCTCGCCGCGCGCTGGTGCGGCCGCATCGCGGTCATGGAGCGCGGCCGGGTCGTCGAGCACGGCCCGACGGAGGCGTTGTTTGAAGCGCCGTGCCACCCCTACACGCAGCGCCTGGTCGCCGCCTCGCCGACCCGGCGGTCCACCCTGGCCGATTTGGCGCAAGGCGCTCCCCCCGCCGTCGCGGCGCACGCCGCGCCCCTTGCTGTTGTGGCACGCGCTGCGCCGCCCGCGCCCGGCACGCCGCCGCTGCTGGAATTGCAGCATGTCGTCAAGGCGTTCGACGGCGGCGTGCGGGCGGTGGACGACGTGTCGTTCCGCATCGCGCAGGGCGGCAGCCTGGGGCTGGTCGGCGAGTCCGGCTCGGGCAAGAGCACGCTGTCGCGCCTGATCTGCCGGCTGCTGGACCCGGACGCCGGCGACATCGTGTTCGAGGGCGAGTCGATCGCGGCGGTCCCGGCACGCCATTTCCACCACGCGCCGCAGCGGCGGAAGATCCAGATCGTGTTCCAAGACCCGCACGACAGCCTCAACCCGCGCCACACCGCGTTCGACAGCATCGCCCACCCGCTGCGCCGGCTTGAGCGCCTGCGGGACGGCGCGGCGCTGGACGCCCGGGTGCGCGACGCGGCGTCCCGCGCCGGGCTGCCGAAGGATCTGCTGGAGCGCTACCCGCACCAGCTTTCCGGCGGCCAGAAGGCGCGCGTCGGCATCGCCCGCGCGGTCGCCCCGCGCCCGCGCCTGCTGGTCCTGGACGAGCCGACCGCGGCGCTGGACGTTTCGGTGCAGGCGGTGATCCTGCAGCTCCTGGACCGCTTGCGGCGGGAGGACGGCATCGGCCTGCTGTTCGTCAGCCACGACCTGAACGTGGTGCGCATGCTGTGCGACGACCTGGTGGTGTTGGAGGCCGGGCGCGTGGTGGAAGCCGGGCCGAGCCAGGCGGTGTTCGCCCACCCGCAGGCGCCCTACACACGCGCGCTGCTGGACGCCATCCCTTACTTCGACCCGCAGCGCCGCCTCGCGGCGGTTGCCGAATGACCAACCTGGAGGCGTTGGAAGCGCAGGTCCGCCGCGACCTCGAACGCATCGACCACCCGAGCATGGACTGGCTCGTGCCCCGGGCGGCGCCGGACGGGTCGCAAGCGCTCGACGTGCTGATCGTGGGCGCCGGGCAGTCCGGGGTGGCGACCGCGTTCGGGCTGCGGCGCGCGAAGGTGGGCAACATCCTGGTGCTGGACCAGGCGCCGCGCGGGCAGGAAGGGCCGTGGCGCAGCTTCGCCCGCATGCACACCCTGCGCAGCCCCAAGGACTACACCGGCCCCGACCTCGACATCCCGAGCCTCACCTACCGCTCCTGGCATGAGGCGCGGTTCGGCGCCGCGGATTGGGAGGCGATGGAGCAGATCCCGCGGGAGCATTGGGCCGACTACCTGCTCTGGGTGCGCGACGTGACCGGCGTGCCCGTGCGCAACGGGTGGCAAATGACCGACATCCAGCCGGCCGGGCCGGAGCTGCTCGCCGTGGCGGCGCGGTCGGGCGACGCCGCCGAGACGCTGTTCTGCCGCAAGCTGGTGCTGGCGACCGGGCAGGACGGGAGCGGGCGGTGGTGGATGCCCGGCTTCGTGGCCGCGCTGCCGCGGGAAAACCGCGCCCACACGGCCGACCCCATCGACTTTGCGGCGCTGCGGGGCAAGGTGGTGGCGGTGATGGGCGCCGGCGCCTCGGCGCTGGACAACGCCGCCTGCGCGCTGGAGCACGGCGCGGCGGTCCACCTGTTCTGCCGCCGCGACCGGCCGCAACTGATCCAATCCTACCGATGGCTGACCTTCGCCGGGTTCCTGCGCCACCTGTCGGACCTCGACGACGCCTGGCGCTGGCGGTTCATGAGCACGATCCTCGGGCGGCGGGAGGGCTTTCCGCAGGCGACCTGGGACCGTTGCGCACGTTGGCCGAACTTCACGCTGCACAACGGCGCACCCTGGCGCGATGCCGTGGCCGAGGGCGGCCGGGTGCGGATCGACACGCCGCAAGGTCCGTTCACGGCAGATTTCCTGATCTGCGGCACCGGCATCGACGTGGATTTCGCCGCCCGCCCGGAGTTCGGGCAGTTCGCCGGCAACATCGCCCGGTGGAGCGACCGCTACACGCCCCCGGAGGCGCTGCGCGACGACCGGCTGGCCCGCTACCCCTATCTGTCCGCCGACTACGGCCTGACCGAGCGGCGCCCCGGCGAAACGCCGTGGATCACGGACATCCACCTGTTCAGCATCGCCTCGACGATGAGCTTCGGCCCCTCCGGCTCGTCCATCAACGCCATGACGACGGCCGTGCCCAAGCTGGTGTCCGGCCTGACCCGTGGCCTGTTCCAGGCGGATCTTGACCGCCACTGGGCCGAGTTCAGCGCCTACGACACCGTGCAAACCGTGCTGTGACCCGCGGCGCAGGCAATGGATACGCCCTCATTTATCGTCCAGAAACGCGTTCCGCCCTTTGCAGCGGCGATCCCGCCGAGCATAGAGGCGCAAGCCTGGTTTCGGCATGGGAGAAGATGGTGACGGCTGAGTACTCCATCGTGGCGCTTTCGGGCAGTCCGTCGCCGACGTCCAAGACAGCCTTGCTTGCCGAGCACGTGCTCGGGCTGGTCAGCGGCCCCGGCTCGCCCGGCCGGCACTACCGCGTCAGCTCGGTGGACCCGCGAGCTCTGCTGACGGGGGACATGCAGGACGCGCTCCTGGCCGAGATGGTGGGCGCGGTGGAGGCGGCCCACGGCGTCGTCGTCGCGACCCCGATCTACAAGGCGGCCTACTCGGGGCTGCTGAAGGCCTTTCTCGACGTGCTGCCGCAGTTCGCGCTCGCGGGGAAAGCGGTGCTGCCGGTGGCGACCGGCGGCAGCGTCGCGCACGTGCTGGCGCTGGACTACGCGCTGCGTCCGGTGCTGCAGTCGATGGGCGCCCGGCACATCGTCCAAAGCCACTTCGTGCCCGAACCCGACATGAGCGTCAGCGACGGCCGGTTGAGGGTGTCCGGCAGCAGCGCGCCGTCGCTTCTCCAGGCCGCGGAGCACTTCCGGCGGGCCATGACCGACGACCCGGCTGCGCGCCAGCTCGGGCATCCCCGCCCTGATGCCTGACCCATCGGCCTCCCTTCGTTAGGCAGGAAAGTCGGTGCTCCTCGACACCGCCTCCCACCGGGCGTACTCCGCCCTCATCGCGTCGAGCTTACCCATCACGCCGGCATAGGCAACGCTGCCGAGGATCAGCCTGTGCGGTGCGTCGCCGGTCTCGACGGCGCGCAAGATGACGGCCGCGGCCCGCTCCGGGTCGCCGCGGCAGATCGTGTCGCCGGCGGAAAAGCGGAAACGCGGGTCGCGTTTCGCGCGGTGACGGCCACGTTGTGGCCCGCCTTGAGAACGGCGCAGGCAAGGGCTGCCCCGATGCCGCTGGACGCGCCGGTGATGAGCCAGGTCTTCATAAGGCGTCCTCCGTTTGCGCCTGCGGCAGCGCGGCGTTGATGATCGAGGCGTCGAGCACGACCATCAGCGTGCCGAGCGAGATGACGGACAGGGCAAGCCAGCGGCGCGGATCGGAGGTGTCCGGCGCGGACGAGACCTGGGCGGACGGGGGCTGGGCGGGCTGCGCGTCCTGCGCCGGGCTAATCGCGCGCATGCCGGGCGAAGATCATCGACCCGCTTGCCGCGCCGCCAGCGATCACGCCGTCGGCGGCGGCCAGCATCGCGTTGCCGGCCCAACGCGCCGCGTCGCCGGCGGCATACACGCCCGGAACGGTGGTCATCATCGAGGAATCGACCCGGATCAGCGGACCCGAGGGCTTGTCGTCGAGCACGCAGCCGAGCTGCCCGGCGATTGGGCTCGCCAGCCTTGCGCCGGGTGCCACATAGAGCGCGTCGATCTCGACGTGGCGCCGGTCCGCGAGCCGCAGGGCACGCAGGCCGGCGCCCTCGCCCTCCAATCCCGCCACGGGCGTCCGCTCGATCCGCACCCCGCTCGTGCGCAGCTCGTCGAGATCAGCCTGGCTGGGTTCATCGCGGCCGTTGAGGAAGAAGGTGGTCGGCCCCCAATTGGCGATGATCCGCGCCTGATGCGCCGACAGCGGGCCGATGGAGAGCACGCCCAGCCTCCGCCCGCCGAGCTCGTAGCCATGGCAATACGGGCAGTGGAGGACGGTCTTGCCCCACCGCTCGGCCACGCCGGGAACGTCCGGCAGGATGTCGATGATGCCGAAGGCGAGCACGAGCTTTGCCGCCGACAACTCCTCGCCCGTGTCGAGCGTGACGCCAAACCGGCCATCTTCGGCCCATGCGCCCAGCGCGGTTGCGTTCCTGAACGTGGCCGACGGATACCGCTCCAGCTGCGCCCGCGCCTGCGCCGTCATGTCCGCAGGCCGGGCGCCGTCCTGCCCGAAGAAGCCGTGCGCAGCGGGCGAGAAGCGGTTCCGGGGCGCTCCGGCATCGACGACGCAGACCGACCAGCGGCCGCGCGCGATGTAGGTGGCCGCTGAAAGCCCGGCATAGCTGCCGCCGAGCACGAGGGCGTCATACTGCATGGATGGTCTCCTTGCCGGCCGCGCCGGCGGCTTCGCGCCGGCGACGGAAATCGTCGGCGACCGACGCCAGCGGCACCGAATCCATCCTGGCCAGCAGCAGCGCCTCGGCCTCATGGAGCGCGTCGTCGAGCGATGCGTTGACGGCCTGCTCGACCAGGCAGCTCGGCGCGGCGCGGCGATTGCCGATGGCGAACAGCCGCGGCGCCCCCAGCGCCTGGTAGACCTCCCGGAGCGTGACGGCGTGCAGCTCACGGGTCAGCGACCAGCCGCCGCCATAACCCTTCTCAGAACGGACGATGCCGGCGTCGCGCAACCCGCCCATGATGCGCCGCACGACGACCGGGTTGGTCTGCATGGCCTTCGCCAGCGTCTCGGAGGTGAGCGGCGCGTTCGCTTCGGCCATGTGCAGGAGGACATGGAGCACGCCTGACAAGCGGCTGTCTTGAACCATGCAACTTCATATGTTGCATGGTTCGGCCGGTGTCAAGCGCATCGGGGGAACTCGGAGCCGCTGGGCTACGCCGCGGCGGCCTGCCGCCAGCGCGGATGCGTCACCCGGCCGCCGGCCAGCGCCGTCACCTCCGCCGCCGGCATCTCCCCCACGATGGCCCGGCCCACCAGCTCGCCCATCAGCGCCCCCAGCTTGAAGCCATGGCCGGAGCAGGCGCTGATCAGCCAGCCGGCCGCCCCGGTCGGATGCACCAGGAACGCCTCGGTCTCGGTCACGGTGTAGAAGCACGCCTTGGGTTCGAGCACGCTGTAGCGGTCGAGGTCCCGATACGCGGCGCGCGCCGCCGGCCACAGCCGCTCCAGGTCTCGCGCATGGGCGATCCGGTCGCCGTCGGGATCGCCGATGCGGGAGAAAACGTGGTCGCCGACCTTCAGCCGCGTGCCCCGCCGCGGCGGCAAGGTGTACAGCCCGCCCTCGGGCCGCACCTCCAGCATCACCGGCGCCGCCGCCCAAGCGTCCGCCAAGTCCGCCGGCGGGGAAAGGTACAGCACGGCCTGCCGCGACGGGACGGCCACGCCGCGCAGGCCCGGCACCAGCCGGTCCGCCCAGGCGCCGGCCGCGACCACCACCACATCGCCGCCATGGATAACCCCGTCGGCCACGACCCGGCCGCGCTCCGGATCGACCTCGCTGACGGACGTTCCCGTGCGCAGCCGCACGCCGAGCCGGCCCAGCAGGACCACGAGGTCGGTCAGGATGCGGACCGGGAACAGCATGCCCGCGCCGTCCGTGCTGACGACGCGCTCCAGGCCGTCCGCCTGCACCATCGGGAACCGGCGCCCGACCTCCTCCAGCGGGATGTCGCGGTAGCCGATGCCCATGGCGTCGAGCGAGCGCGACGCGCCGCCGTACCAGCCGTCGTCATGGCGCAGGAAGTACACGGCGCAGCAGGGTTCATAATGCGACGTGCCGATGGCCCGCCACAGGCTGTCCCACACCCGGAACGCCTCGGGCATCAGGTGCGCGTAGCCCTCCATCTTGCCGTAGGCGTGCCGGGTAATGCGGTGCTCGTCATAGGAGGACGCCCGCGGGTTGGGCAGCGGCCCCTGCTCGAACAGCTCGACCTCGATGCCGCGCCGGGCCAGCGCCCAGGCGGTTGACAGCCCGGCGATGCCGCCGCCGACGATGAGGGCCTTGGTCATGGGCGTCTCCTGCGCATGGACGCAGGTTGCCTTGCGCCGGGCCGCCCCGGCAACCCCTGCGACACGTCGCCCCAAGCGCGGCCGGCTGGATTTAAGCCTTGCGTCCTCCTGGGTGGCACAGCACACTTTTTGGATGACTTGGCCGTGCGGCGGCCAAGCGCCCGCCGGCCCTGCCCAGGAAAACCTTCATGCGCCCATCGCCAAAATTCCTGGACCGCCTGCGCCGCGATGCGAGCGACCTGGAAAACCACGTGGTTGACGAGTTCCTGGCCGGGCGCCTCGACCGGCGCGGCCTGCTGCGGGAAGGCAGCCGGTTCGGCCTGGCGCTGCCGCTGATCGGCGGGCTGCTCGGCGCCGCCCCCGGCGGGAACCGCGCTCTGGCGCAGGCCGGGCAGCGCGACGCCACCATCCGCATCGCCTCCCCCACCCCTGCGGGCGCGGTGGAGCCGGTCAGCGTGGCGAACCCGGGCGGCCTGCTCCTGCTGATGCAGACCGGCGAGTTCCTGGTCTTCGACCAGCCGGACCTGGTGCTGCGCCCGATGCTGGCGCTGTCCTGGAAGGCCAATGAGGACGGCACCGTCTGGACCTTCAAGCTGCGTCCGGACGTGACGTTCCACAACGGCCATGTGCTCAACGCCGCCGACGTGGTGGCGACGATGGACCGCCTGGCGGACCCGAAGAACGGGTCGAACGCGCTGTCGGCGTTCCGCGGCGTCTTGTCGGTCGGCGGCACGCGCAAGGTCGATGACCTCACGGTCGCGTTCCACCTGGACGCGCCGAATGGCAACTTCCCCTACCTCGTGTCGTCCGACAACTACAACGCGATCATCCTGCCCGCCGACTACGCCGGGGACTTCGAGAAGACCTTCATCGGCACCGGGCCGTTCAAGCTGGAGAAGTACACGGCGAAGGTCGGCGCGAGCTTCGTCCGCAACCCAGACTACTGGGGCATCAAGGCGCTGCCAGTGCGCACCGAATTCTCCTTCTTCACCGACCAGCAATCGCAGATCCTGGCACTGCAGGGCGCCCAGGTGGACATCGTGTCGCAGGTGACGGTGCAGGGCGCGCAGGGGCTTTTGTCCAACCCGGACGTGAAGATCGTCAAGGTGCGCGCGGCCATCCACCGGCAGCTCCATATGCGGACCGACCTGCCGACGTTCGCCGACAAGCGGGTGCGGCAGGCGATTGCCATGACGCTCGACCGCCCGGCCCTGGTCGCCGGGCTGTTCCGCGGCCTCGCCGAACCCGGCAACGATTCGCCCTTCGCCCCGGTCTATCCCTCCACCGACCCGGCGGTGCCGCAGCGCAAGAAGGACATCCCGGCCGCCCACGCCCTGATGGTCGCGGCCGGCGTGCCCAACGGGTTCGAGGCGACGCTCACCACCGAGCGGCTGCAGGAGGTCCCCGACTATGCCGTGCTGGTGCAGAACGCCTGCCGCGAGATCGGCGTGAAGCTGAACCTCAAGATCGAGACGGACGCCGCCTACTACGGCAAGGCGCAGCCGGGACAGTCCGACTGGCTCGATTCGGAGATGGGCATCACCGATTACGGCCACCGCGGCGTGCCCAACGTGCTGTTGGGCGCGCCGCTGCTCAGCGGCGGGGCGTGGAACGCCGCCCACTTCAGCAATCCGGCCTATGACGCGCTGGTGGCGCAGTACATCGCCACGACCGACCTTGGCAAGCAGCGGGAGGCCGCCGGCAAGATCCAGGCGCTGCTGCTCGACGAGACGCCGGTCATCTTCGCGTATTTCTACAACTTCCTGACGGCGACCGCCGCGAACGTCGGCGGCCTCACGGTGACGGCGATCCCGCAGCTCTTCCTCGCGAACGCGACGATCTCCTGATGCTGACGGCCGCGCGGCAGGCCGGGCGGCGGCTGGGCCTCGCCGTGCTGACCCTCGTGCTGCTCAGCATGGTGGTGTTCGCCGGCGCGCAGGTGCTGCCGGGCGACGTGGGCCGGGCGATCCTGGGGCCGCTCGCCGACCCCGACGCGGTGGCGGCGATCAACCACGAGGTCGGCGCCGACCGCCCGGCGGTCGAGACCTATCTCACCTGGATCGGCCACTTCGTGACCGGCGACATGGGCCGCTCCTACACCTTCCGCACCCCCGTGGCGCCGTTCGTCGGCGGCGCCCTGCTCAACTCCCTGAAGCTCGCGGCGGTCGCCCTCGTCATCGTCGTGCCGCTGTCGATCGGCGCCGGGGTGTATGCGGCGATGCGCGCCGGGCGCTGGCAGGACCGGGCAATCAGCGTGGCCAGCCTGTCCTTGACCGTGGTGCCGGAGTTCGTGTCCTCCATCGCGTTGATCCTGGTGCTCGGCATCTGGCTGCGCTGGCTGCCGATCTCCGCGGCGACGCGCCCGGGCACGGCGGCCCTGGAGCAGTTGCGCCACCTGGTCCTGCCGGCGCTGCCGCTGGTGGTGGTGCTGTTCGGCTACATCGCCCGCATGGCGCGGGCCGGCACGCTGGAGGCGCTCGACTCCGACTACGCCCGCACGGCGGTGCTCAAGGGGCTGCCGACCCGCACCGTCATCGTCCGACACGTCCTGCGCAACGCGCTGCTGCCGACCATCACCGTGGTCGCCGCCCAGGTCGGCTACCTGATCGGCGGGCTGGTCGTCGTGGAATCGCTGTTCCGCTACCAGGGGATCGGCAGCCTCATCCTCAACGCGGCGCGGGGCAAGGACTTCCCCATGCTGGAAGCGGGCATCCTGACGGTGGGCGCGATCTTCGTCGCCGCCACTTTGGCCGCCGACACGCTGTACACGGTGCTGAACCCCCGGCTGCGCGAAGGGGGCGGGCAGTGACGGCCGCGGCCACCCTGGACGTGGAACCCCTTGCTGCCGCGCCCAGCCGGGCCGGCCGGCTGCTGCGGTCGCGGTCGTTCCTGGCCGGCGCGGTCATCGTGCTGTTCTGGGTGTTCTGCGCGGTGTTCGGCCCGCTCGTGGTGCCGTATGACCCCTACAGCGACGACCTGATGAACACGCTCGCGGCGCCGTCCGCCGCGCATTGGTTCGGCACCGACCAGATCGGGCGCGACATCTTCTCCCGCGTGATCGTCGGCGCGCGGCCCATCCTGTCGGTGGCACCCTTGGCGACCCTGCTGGCGACGGCCGCCGGCACGGCGCTCGGCCTGCTCACCGGCTACGTCGGCGGCTGGCTCGATGTCCTGGTCGGGCGGCTGATCGAGGTGCTGCTGGCCTTGCCGCTGATCGTGGTGGCGCTCCTGGTGCTGGTGGCGCTCGGGCCGTCCTCGGCCACGGTGATCGGGGTGATCGGCATCATCTTCACCCCGCTGATCGCCCGCACGGTCCGCTCGGCGGTGCTCTCCGAACGCTCCCTCGACTACGTCGCCGCCGCCGAGCTGCGCGGGGAAGGCGCGCTGCACGTCATGTTCGTCGAGATCCTGCCCAATGTGCTGCCGCCGATCCTGGTGGAAACCACGGTGCGGCTCGGCTACGCGATCTTCACCGTGGCGTCGCTCAGCTTCCTCGGTTTCGGCATCCAGCCGCCCTCGGCGGATTGGGGCCTCGCCATCTCCGAGAACTACGGCATGATGACCGGCGGCTTCTGGTGGACGGTGAGCTTCGCCGCCGCCGCCACGGCGTCGCTGGTCGTCGGGGTCAACCTGGTGGCGGACGGCGTCCAGACGGTGCTCGAATGACCGCACCCGCGCTTGAGCTGCGCGACCTCAGCGTGTCCTACCAGACGGAGGGCGTCGAGCGGGCCGTGCTGCGCGGCGTGTCGTTCGCCATCGCGCCGGGCGAGACCTACGGGCTGGTCGGCGAAAGCGGCTGCGGCAAGTCGACCGTCGCCTTCGCCGCCCTGCGGGCGCTGGCGCGCAACGGCGCGATCAGCGGCGGCCGAGTGCTGGTGGATGGACAGGACATCACCGACCTCGACCCGTCCGGGCTGCGGCGGCTCCGGCTCACGGAGGTGTCGATGGTCTACCAGGACCCCGGCCGCGCGCTCAACCCGTCGATGACGGCCGGACGGCAGGTCGCCGAGGCATACGAGGCGGTCGGCGTCCGCCGCAAGCAGGCGCTGCAGCAGGCGGAGGCGATGCTGGCCAAGGTCCGCATCCCCGGCGCCGCCCGCGTCATGACGGCCTTCCCGCACCAGCTCTCCGGCGGCATGCAGCAGCGCGTCGTGATCGCCATGGCGCTGGCCAAGAACCCGAAGCTTCTGGTGCTCGACGAACCCACCACCGGCCTCGACGCCACGGTGGAGGCGGAGGTGCTGGACCTGATCGCGGCGCTGAGGCGGGACGCCACCTCCGTCCTGTTCATCAGCCACAACCTCGCGGTCATCAAGCGCATGTGCGACCGCGTCGGCGTGCTGTATGCCGGGAGCCTGGTGGAAGAAGGACCCGGCGCCGCCTTGCTGGCCCGTCCGCTGCACCCCTACACGATGCGGCTGCTGCGCTGCCTGCCGGCGGCGGGGCGGCGCAAGTCGGACGGGCGGCTCGACACCATCCCGGGCTTCCTGCCCCCGCTTGGCGGCATCCGGACAGGCTGCGTGTTCGCGCCGCGCTGCGACTTTGCCGACGCGCTCTGCCGCACGGTGACGCCCCCGCCCGTCCGGATCGGCAACCAGATGGCGCGCTGCCACCACATCGACCGCGCCACCGCGTCGGGCCGTGCCGCGCCGGAGACCGCCGGCCCGGCCCCGGCCATGACGCCCAGCGGCGACCGGCCTGCGTTGAAGGTGGACCGCGTGTCGAAGACGTTCCGCGTCGGCCCGAACGCGCTGCGCGCCGTTGCCGACGTGTCGCTGACGCTGCGCGCCAGGGAAACGCTGGGCCTGGTGGGCGAGTCCGGCAGCGGCAAGACGACGCTGGCCCGGCTGCTGCTGGGCCTAATCGCGCCCGACCCCGGCGGCACGGTTGAACTCGATGGGCAGACGGTGCCAGCGGAGGCCAAGCGCCGTTCCCGCGCCGACCTGAAGGCGTTGCAGATCGTCTTCCAGAACCCCGACTCCGCGCTGAACCGGGCGCACACCGTCCGCCACCTGATCGAACGCCCGCTGTCCCGCCTCGCCGGGCTGTCCGGGCGCAAGCGTGTCGAGCGATTGGCGGCGCTGGTGTCCGCCGTGCGGCTCACGGAGCGGCATTTGCCGATGCGCCCGCGCCAGTTGTCCGGCGGGTTGAAGCAGCGCGTCGCCATCGCCCGCGCCTTTGCCGGCGACCCCCGCGTGGTGATCTGCGACGAGCCGACCTCCGCGCTCGACGTGTCGGTACAGGCGGCGATCCTGAACCTCTTGGCCGACCTGCAAGCCACGGCCGGGGTCAGCTACGTGTTCATCAGCCACGACCTCGGCGTGGTGCGGTATCTGTCCGACCGCATCGCCGTGCTCTACCTCGGGCGCCTCATGGAAATCGGCCCGGCGGAGGACGTGTTCAACGGCCCGCACCACCCTTACACGGAGGCGCTGCTTTCCGCCGTGCCGGACCTGGCCGACCAGCAGGGCGGGCACCCGGCGCGCATCCGCCTCGGCGGCGAGATGCCAAGCCCGCTCGCGCCGCCGCCGGGCTGCGTGTTCAGCAGCCGCTGCCCGCGCAAGATCGGCGCGGTCTGCGAGAGCACTGAACCCACGCTGCACACCGAAACCGGCCACGCGATCCGCTGCCACCTGCCGCAGGAGTTGCTGGGCCGGCGCGGCGGCCCGCCGCCGCCGGAGCGGGCGGCAAGCCACAGCCACGCGGCCATCCCAGCTTGATCTGGAACCGGGCAGCATTAGGCCTGTGAAGCGGCAGGCGTGCTCTGCAGGCCACACCGACGGAAATCATTGTCAATAGACAACAAACTCCCTTGCACACGGTTTTGTGACATGCTGTTTTCACGTGGTCGTGACCGTGGAGGCGTGTGATGCAATCTGCCTTAGACAGCTTCGTGTTTGACAAGGTTGTCCTTGCCATCGGGAAGACCTTGCGGGTCGAGCCATCCGGCCTTTCGCGGTCAACCCGGCTGGCGGACGACCTGTCGCTCGGCGGGTTTGCCCGCTTGAGACTCGCGCTTTGCCTTGAAGACCTCTTCGACATGGAACTGCAGAACGACACCGTCGAGCGGTTTCAGACCTTGGGCGACATCGTGAGCTACTTCAGCTTCCGGTATTTCAGGGATGTCGAGATCGCGCCGCTGGGCGCGACAGCTTAGACCAATGTCGCCCTGGCTGGAAACGCGGCAGCGTTCCCAGTCATGCGACGAATTGGTCGCTCAAACAAAACCTGGACCGTGCCCTGACACAGTCAGGGCTATCGCGGTCTAGGGCGCTTGCGCCGGACCCACGTCCGCCAGCTCCTCCAAGATCGGGCAATGCGGCCGATGGTCGCCGTCGCAGCGGTCGGCGAGGTGGCGCAGGGCGTTGCTCATCTCCGCGATGGCCCGCGCCTTTTGCTCCAGCGCCGCGGCGTGGGACAGGGCCAGGCGCTTCACGTCGGCGCTCGCCCGTCCCTCGTCCCGCCACAGCGCCAGCAGCTCGTGCATCTGCGCGACGGAGAAGCCGAGCGACCGCGCCCGCCGCAGGAAGCGCAGCGCCTGCACGTCGTGGTCCGCATAGCGCCGATACCCGGCGGCGCTGCGTCCCGCAGGCGCGATGAGGCCGACGCGCTCGTAGTAGCGGAGCATCTTGGCGGACACGCCGGACGCCGCCGCAGCCTCCCCGATGTTCACGTCCGGCGCCCGCGCCGGCCCGACGCATCCGGCCGCCAACGCCGCAGCAGCAGCGCGCTGCCCACCACGCCGACGCTGGAAAACGCCATCGCCGCCCCCGCCACCACCGGGCTGAGCAGGCCCGCCGCCGCCAGCGGGATGCCGACCAGGTTATAGGCGAAGGCCCAGAACAGGCCGTGCCAGATGCGCCGGTAGGTCCGGCCCGCGATGTCCAGCGCCGCCGGGACCAGGGCCGGGTCGCCGCGCATCAGCGTGATGCCCGCCGCCGCCGCCGCTACGTCCGTGCCGGTCGCCATGGCAAGGCCCAGGTCGGCCGCCGCCAGCGCCGCCGCGTCGTTCACGCCGTCGCCCACCATCGCCACCGGGCCGCGGCCGCGCAGCGCCGCGACCAGACGCGCCTTGTCTTCCGGCAATGCCTGGGCGTGGACCTCGTCGATGCCGAGTGCGCGCGCCGCCGTGTCCGCCGCCCCCTCGTTGTCGCCGGTCAGCAGCACGGTGCGGAGGCCGCGGCGGCGCAGGATCGCGACAGCCTCCGCAGCGCCGGGCTTCACCGCGTCGCCGAAGCCGAGCAGCCCCAGCAAGCGTCCATCAGCCGCAAGGAAGGACACCGTGCGGCCCGCCGCTTCCAGTTCCGCCGCGTCCGACGCGAGCGGCCCGGCGTCGATGCCCGCCTCCTCCATCAAGCGGCGGCTGCCGAGCAGCAGCGCCCGCCCTTCGGCCGCCCCCTCCAGCCCGCGGCCCGGCAGGGCACGGACCCCGCTCGCCCGCGGCACGTCCAGCCCGGCGGCGCGCGCCTGCACGGCGCGGCCCAGCGGATGCTCGCTGCCCGCCTGCAACGCCGCGGCCAAGCGCAGCAGCTCGGTTTCCGCAATCTCCGGGGCAGGGCGCAGCGCCGCGACGGTGGGCCGGCCCTCGGTCAGGGTGCCGGTCTTGTCGAACACCACGGTCTGGATCGCCCGCGCCTGCTCCAGCGCGGCGGCGTCGCGGATCAGGATGCCGTGGCGTGCCGCCGCCCCCGTGCCGGCCATGATCGCCGCTGGGGTCGCGAGGCCCAGCGCGCAGGGGCAGGCGATCACCAGGACGCTCACGGCATTCACGGTCGCGGCCTCCGCCCCGGCCCCGGCCAGCCACCAGCCGAGCCAGGTCAGCGCCGCCAGGCCGACCACGACGGGCACGAACACGGCGCTGACCCGGTCCACCAGGCGCTGCACCGGGGGCTTTGCCGCCTGCGCGTCCTCGACCAGGCGCACCATGCGGGCCAACCGGCCCTCGGCGCCGAGCGCGGTGGCCTCTACCAGCAGCAGCGCCTCGCCGTTGAGGCTGCCGCCGGTGACGCGGCTGCCGGGCTGCTTGGCCACGGGGAGGGCCTCGCCGGTCAGCAGGCTCTCGTCCACGCCGCCCGTGCCGTCCTGCACCACACCGTCGGCCGGGATGCGTTCGCCGGGCCGGACCGCCAGGAGGTCGCCGGCGCGCAGCTCGGCGATGGGAAGCTCTTGCTCCGCCCCGTCCCGCCGCACCCGGGCGCGCTCCGGGCGGAGCTGTTCGAGCGCGCGGATCGCGGCGCCCGCCCCGCGCCGCACCCGGCCCTCCAGCCACTTGCCCAGCCGCACCAGCGCGATCACCGCGGCGGACGCCTCGAAGTACAGGTGCCCGCCCCCTCCGCGCGCCAACTCCCACAGGCTCAGCCCGAAGGCGGCCGTGGTGCCGAGCGCCACCAGAAGGTCCATGTTGCCGGCGCCGGCCCGCAGCGCGTGCCACGCGCCGCGATAGAACCGCGCGCCGAACACCGCCTGCACCACGCCGGCCAGGACGAGCTGCGCCCAGCCCGGCAGGGCGGCATGCACCCCGAACGGCATGGCCAGCATCGGCGCCAGCAGCGGCAGCGCCAGCGCGCAGGCCAGAACCGCGGCCAGGCCATCCCGCCCGGGCCGCTCCTCCGCCGCCACGCCGGCGGGCGCCGGCACGGACGCTTCATAGCCCGCCGCGCGCACGGCAGCCGCCAGCTCGCCCGCGCTTGCGGCGCCCTCGGCGACGCGCACCCGCGCCCGCTCGCTCGCCAGATTGACCTCCGCCGACAGCACGCCCGGCACGTTCCGCAGCGCCCGCTCGACCCGGCCGGAGCAGGACGCGCAGCTCATGCCCGACACCGCGAGGTCCACCGTTGCCTCCGCCATGGAGTATCCGGCGGTTTGCAGCGCCTGTGCCAGGGCAGGGAGGCGGAAACCGGCGCCGGGCGTGATGGCGGCCCGCTCGGTCGCAAGGTTCACCGCCACGTCCTGCACCCCGGGCACGGCCGCCACGGCCCGTTCGACCCGGCGGACGCAGGCGGCGCAGCTCATGCCGGAAATCCGCAGGTTCAGGCGCGGCGCGGCATCCTGCGCCCCGGCCTGCTCCCGCTCGATGATGCCTCCGTCCATGCTGACCGCCCCCGCCATGATGCTCCGGGACTGCACATGGTGCTTCCCATTATGGGAAGGTCAAGGGCCGGCATGACGGCCGCTTGACCTTGCCAAATTGGAAGGCCGCAGAACCGCGGCAGCGAAGGAGGCCACCGTCGCGGTTAATCTGGGCGCCGGGCGCTTGACGGTGCGAAATGGCACGGCGCGCCCGGCCTGCAGCCAGCTCACGCCTCGGCGCCCGCCGTCGCCCCGGCGAGCCAGTCCACGACGGCGCCGGCCGCTTCGCGCTCATCCAGGCCGCGCCCGCGCGCCGCGTCGAAGGCGGCGGCCTGCCGGTCCGCGCTCGTGCCGCCCGCGACGATGTCCCGCGCCGCCACCGCCTCGCCGGCGCAGCCCAGGGCGTCGGCGTCCTCCGCCACCGACGCCAGCGCCGCGTCGAGGCAGGCGGCGAAGGGCCGCGCGTCGCCGGTGAGGACGTCGATCAGCTCGGCGCGCACCCCGTCGCGCTGTGCGCGCCACAGGTTCTCGGCGACAAGGGCGCGTGACGCGCCGGTCAGGCCCTGGTTCCACTCGGGCTGCCGGTCCGCGAGGCGCACCAGGCAGCGGTACAGCGCGGCGACGGCGAGCGTGTGCGCCAGCAGCGTGCAGCTATCGGCGACCCGCAGCTCCAGCGTCGGGTAGCGTATGGACGGGCGCAGCATCCACCACAGGAAGCTCGCGTCCTCGATCGACCCCGCCCGGGTCATGGCGTCCACGTAGCGCGCGTAATCCTCCGGCCCGTCGAACAGGTCCGGCAGGCCGGAGCGCGGCATCGCGCCGAACACCGACATGCGGTAGGCCGCCATCCCCGTCGCCCGCCCCTGCCAGAACGGGGAGGACGCGGACAGCGCCAGCAGCAGCGGCATGGCGGGCAGCAGCCGGTTCATCAGGTCGACGCGCGCCTCGGGCCGGGGCACCTCGACGTGGACGTGCATGCCGCAGACCACGCTGCGCCGCCCCAGCACCTGCAGTTGCTGCATGATGTGATCGTAGCGCCCCTTCTCTGTCTGGCTTTGGCGCGACCAGCGGGCGACGGGATGGGTGCCGGACGCGAGCACCAGGACGCCGTGGCCGCGCCCGACCTCCGCCAGCCCGGCGCGCAGCTCGCCCAACGCCTCGCGCGCCTCGGCAAAGCTGGTCGAGGGCTTGGTCGAGACCTCGATCTGCGATTGCAGCAGCTCGCGCTCCACCGCCGGCAGGCGGCCCTGGGCGGCAGCATGGAACGCTGCGACCCGCCGCCGCGGCGTGCCGCGCGTCACGGCGTCCGCGAGGAAGTACTCCTCTTCGATCCCGAACTGGTAACTCGCACCCATGCCGTCCCTCCAAACCTGTCCGGAGGAAGAAAGCACGGCACCGGCACGGGCGCGACCGGGGCGGAGGGAGACGGGTTCAGGACGGCGCCTGCCTCCGTCGGCATCGCCCTACTCGGCCGCCATGCGTGCGACGGCGGGAACAGGCTGCTCCCCCGCCGGACTGACCGTGGCAAACAGCATGTTCAGCCCCTCCGCCAGCGTGGGATGGGCCAGGATGCCGTCCCGCAGCGCGGTGAAGGGCAGGCCGCCCAGCATGGCCATCTGCACCACCGCCATGACCTCGCCGGCCTGCGCGCCCAGCATGGCGAAGCCGACGATGCGGTCGCCGTCGGCCGCGACCAGCGCCTTCATGAAGCCTTTGCGTTCGCCCAACGTGCGCGCACGCGGGACCACGTCCATCGGCAACGTCGCCAGCCTGTAGGCGATGCCAGCTTGGCGGGCCTCCGCCTCGCTCAGCCCGACCCGGGCGAATTCCGGCTCGATGAACACGCAATAAGGCACCATGCGTCCGGCTGTCGTGCGCGTGCCGCCGGCGATGCCGCTCTTGGCGACGCGGTAGTCGTCCAGTGCGATGTGGGTGAACATCGGGCTGCCGGCGGCCTCGCCCATCGCCCAGATGCCCGGCGCGGAGGTTTGCAGCCGCTCATCCACCCGGATGAACCCGCGGGCGTCCAGCTCGACGCCTGCAAGCTCCAGCCCGATGCCGCCCGTCATCGGCTGCCGCCCCGCCGCCGCCAGCAGGTGAGAGCCGGTGAAGGCCTGGCCATCCGCAAGCCGGACGCTGACCTCCTCGCCTGACCGGCCCGTGACCTCCGCGATGCGGGCCTCAAGCGCGAGCTCGATGCCGTCCTCGGCGAACTGGTCCTGGATTGCCGCCGCCACGTCGGCGTCTTCCCGCGCGGCGAGCTGGCGGCCGCCCTCGATCACCACGACCTCGCTGCCCAGGCGGCGGAACGCCTGCGACAGCTCCATGCCGATATAGCCGCCCCCGACCACCAGCAGCCGGGCTGGCAGCGCGTCGAGGGTCAGCGCCTCCACATGCGTGAGGGGCGCTGCCTCGCGCAGGCCCGGTATCGGCGGGATGGCGGCACGGGTGCCGAGGTCGAGGTAGATGCGCTCACCGGTCACGCGCCGCGGCCCGGCCTCCGTCGCCACTTCGATGACGCGGGATTCTGTGAAGCGCCCCCAGCCCAGCACCAGATCAAGGCCGCTTGCCTCGAAGGCGTGCCGGTTGATCTCCACCATGCCGGCCACGACCTCCGCAGTGCGGGCGGCGACCCGGCTCATGGCGGTCGTTGCCGGCCTGGTGCGGACGAGGCCCATCTCCTTCGCCCGGTGGGCCGTCTCAATGATCTGCGCGCTGCGGATCAGGGCCTTTGTCGGAATGCAGGCGATGTTGATGCAGGCTCCGCCGATCATGCCCGCCTCGACCATGGCGACGCGCTTGCCCGCCGCGGCCTGGTCCATCGCCAGCGTCTTGCCGGCCTTGCCGCCGCCAAAGACGACGATGTCGTAGCGTTCGATGTCATTCATGGCATCCTCCCAAGGATCAGGCTACGTGCCGCGCCAGGAAGTCGCGCATCAGGGCTGCGACCTCGCGGTGGTGCGTCTCAAGGGCGAAATGGCCGGTGTCGAGCAGGTGGACTTCCGCGTCCGGCAGATCGCGGCGGTAGGCCTCGGCGCCTGCGGGCAGGAAGTGCGCGTCGTTCTTGCCCCATGCCGCCAGCAATGGCGGACGGTGCGCCCGGAAATACGCCTGGAAGTCGGGATAACGCTCGACGTTGCTGCGGTAGTCCAGGATCAGGTCGAGCTGGATCTCCTCGGCGGCGGGCCGCGCCATGTAGGCGATGTCGAGCGTGTAGCCGTCCGGCGACACGCGGCTGCGGTCGGCGCCGTTGAAGTATTGCCATTCCCGGATGGTGTCGGGCGCGAGCGAGGCGCGGCAGGCCTCGCGATGTTCGGGCGTCGGGTCGCGCCAGTAGGCCTGCCAGGGTCCCCAGGCGTCGCTGAAGCCGTCCAGGTAGGCGTTGCCGTTCTGGCTGACGATGGCCGAGATGCGCTCGGGAAAGCGCAGCGCCAGGCGCAGCCCGACCGGCACGCCGTAGTCGAAGATGTAGAGCGCGAAGCGGTCGAGGCCGAGCGCGTCCACGAACCCGGCCATCACCTCCGCCAGCTTGTCGAAGCTGTAGGTGAAAGCGCCGCGCGGCGGCGTCACGGTGTTGCCGAAGCCGGGCAGGTCGGGGGCGATCACGTGGTAGCGGTCGGCGAGGTCCGGGATCAGGTCCCGGAACATATGGCTCGCCGTTGGGAAGCCGTGCAGCAGCAGCACGATGGGACCGTCGTCCGGGCCGGCTTCGCGGTAGAACACGTCGGCGTCGCCGACTTTTCTGGAACGGAACACGGGCTGGTGCATGGGAGATTCCTGCGTTTCTGCCTGGTCCGGTATCGGCCGTTGCTGCCGCCCGCGGAATGGCCGAAGCTTGCAAGGGCTGATTGCAGGACGCGCAACGGGTGGATCGTCTGGACGCGATGCGGGCCTTCGTGGCCGCTGTGGATCACGGGTCGCTGGCTGCGGGCGCGCGGCGCCTGGGCCACTCGGCCGCCGCGGTCACCCGAGCCATCGCGCAACTGGAGGCGCGCCTCGGGATGGTTCTGCTGCACCAGAGCACGCGCGCGCTGCACCTCACCCCGTTCGGCGAGAGCTACATCGCCACGTGCCGGGGCATCTTGTCCTCGCTCGACCAGGCGGAGCGCGGCGCCGCTGCCGAGCAGGAGACGCCCACCGGCCTGCTGACCGTCACCGCGCCCTTGATGTTCGGCCAGCTTCATGTGCGTCCGGTGCTGGACAGCTTCCTCAGCGCCAACCCTGCGGTCCGGGCACGCTTGCTGTTGCTGGATCGCGTCGTCCGCATCGTCGGGGAAGGCATTGACGTCGCGGTCCGCATCGCGCACCTGCCGGACTCGCAACTCGTCGCGAGGCGGCTTGGCGAGGTGCGCCGGGTGCTTTGCGCGTCGCCGTCCTACCTGGCGAGCCGGGGCGCGCCGGGCGAGCCGCGCGACATGGCTGACCATGATTGCATCATGGAGCATGACGGCGCCGAGATCGAGGCGTGGCGCTTCGCGTCAGGGACCGTGGCCGTCCGCCCGCGCTTGTTGGTCAACTCGGCGTCCGCCGCGGTCGCATCGGCGGCGGCCGGCCATGGCATCACGCGCGTCATGTCCTACCAAGCGGCGGCGTCCGTTGCGGCCGGCGAGCTGGTCGTGCTTTTGCCGGAGCATGAGCCGCCGCCCATCCCGGTGTATCTCGTGCTGCCGCCAGAGCGCCCGGAAAGCCCGAAAGTGAGGGCGTTCCTCGGCTTCGCCGCACCGGAACTGCGCAGAAGGCTTGGCGAAGCAGCGGAAATGCTGAGCAGCGGCGTCAGCTTTGGTGTTTGATTCGCCCCCGATCGCGAGCCGGTTGCTATCAACGCCTCCCTGCCCCGCCCCGGTCACGTCGGCGCGGCGCGCGGCGTCCGGCCTTCCAGCGGGTGGCCCGGGTCGTTGTAGCCGGGGGTCGAGGGATGGCCGGCCGGCACCAGGCTGTCGACCAACGCCTCGTCTTCCGCGGTGAAGCGGTAGTCCAGCGCCCCCGCGTAGTCCGCCCACTGCGCTTCCGTGCGGGGGCCGGCGATCACGCCGGTGATCAGGGCGTTGTTCAGCACCCAGGCGACCGCGAACTGGCCCGGCGTGATGCCCCGCCCCGCCGCGTGCTCCGCCAGCACCTGGGCGATGCGCAGGCTTTCCGGGCGGAACTCGGTTTCCATGATCCGCTTGTCCTGCCGCCCGGCCCGGCTGTCGCGGTCGGGTTGCGCGTCCGGCCGGTACTTGCCCGTCAGCACGCCGCGGGCCAGCGGGCTGTACGGGAACACGCCCAGGCCGAAGGCGGCACAGGCCGGCAGGTGCTCCACCTCCGGCATACGGTTCATGGCGTTGTAGTAGGGCTGGCTGACCACCGGGCGGTCGATGCCGGTCTGGTCGCACAGCCGGCAGATCTCGGCCACGCGCCAGGCGCGGAAGTTGGACACGCCGAAATAGCGCAGCTTGCCCGCCCGGATCAGGTCCGCCATCGCATGCACGGTTTCCGCCAGCGGCGTCGCGTGGTCTTCCTTGTGCAAGTAGAGGATGTCGATCTCGTTGACGCCGAGCCGCCGCAGGCTGTCGTCCACGGCGTCCATCGCGTGGCGGCGCGACAGGCCGCGGTCGTTGGGGCCGGAGCCGGCCGGGTTCGCCAGCTTGGTCGCCAGCACCCAATGCCGCCGCCGCGCCGCGATGCCGCGGCCCACGATCTCCTCCGACCGGCCCTGCTCATACACGTTGGCGGTGTCGATGAAGTTGACCCCCTGGTCGGCGGCCCCGTCGATGATGCGGTGCGCGGTGGCCTCCTCCGTGGGTCCGCCGAACATCATGGTGCCGAGGCACAGCGGCGACACCTTCACTCCGCTCTGGCCGAGCGTTCGGTACTGCATGGCGGGTCTCCGGGCTTGAACGCGGGGAGCATAGGGCGGCGGCTTCTACAGGCAAATGCTTCCCTGAACATGCTGCAGCGCAACCACGCTCTTGACCCGTGACCTGGGCTGCTGAAAATGTGATCTTTTCAAGACGTCTTGGCGCGGGCGGAGATCGATGCGCCGTCATCCTGCGCCGGCCATGGCGGGTCGGCCAGGCTGCGCCAAGCCTCCAAGGAGGCGGGTTCATGCTGTTTGCGACGCTTCTGAAATCGGTCGTGCAGCGCGGCAGCATGGTGTTGATCGACGGCGCGGGACGCCGCCACCGGATCGGCGACAACAGCGCGCCGCGCGTCACCGTCCGGCTGACCCGGCGGCGTCTGGACTACACCCTGGCGCTCAACCCGAAGCTGTCCATCGGGGAAGCGTATATGGACGGCTCGCTCCGCATCGAGCAGGGATTGGTCATGGACCTGCTGATGCTGCTTGCCGGCAACCTTGACGCGGTCGCCCCGGGCCATTGGCTGAACTGGGGCACCCATGCCCGCAGCCTGCTGCCGTCGCGAGTCCCCGCCGCCCGAGCACAGCGCAACGTCGCCCATCATTACGACCTGTCCCCGGCGCTTTACGACCTGTTCCTGGACGCGGGCCAGCAGTACTCCTGCGCCTACTTCATCCACCCCAACGACACGCTGGAGGCCGCGCAGGCGCAGAAGCAGCGGCACATCGCCGCCAAGCTCCTGCTGGACCGCCCGGGGCTGCGGGTGCTCGACATCGGCTCCGGCTGGGGCGGGCTGGCGCTGTTCCTCGCCCGGCATGGGGCCGCCGACGTCACCGGCATCACGCTGAGCGTCGAGCAGCAGCGGGAAAGCACGGCGCGCGCCGCGGCGGCCGGGCTGTCGGGCCGGGTGCGCTTCCACCTGCGCGACTACCGGCAGGAGCCGGGGACCTACGACCGGATCGTCTCCGTCGGCATGTTCGAGCATGTCGGGCGCGGCAGCTACGGCGCGTTCTTCGCCAAGCTGCGCAGCCTGCTGCGGGAGGACGGGGTGGCGCTGCTGCATTCGGTCGGCGACAGCGCCGGGCCGGGGCCGATCAACCCGTTCATCCGCAAGTACATCTTCCCCGGCGCCGACGTGCCCGCGCTGTCCGAGGTGCTGCGGGTGGTCGAGCGCAGCGGCATCCTGGTCACGGACGTCGAGATCCTGCGGCTGCACTACGCCGAAACATTGCTGCGCTGGCGCGAGCGCTTCGTCGCGAACAGGGCGGCGGCCGTGCGGCTGTACGACGAGCGGTTCGTCCGCATGTGGGAGTTCTACCTGGCCCTGTGCGAGGCCGGGTTCAGGACGCGCAGCAGCATGGTGTTCCAGATGCAGCTTGCCCGGCGCCTCGACGTGCTGCCGCTGACGCGCGACTACATGGTGGAGGCGGAACGGCCAGCGGCGCTGCGGACCGCCGTGTCCGATGCCGCGGCCGATTGAACGGCGTGCAGGCGCGCTACCGGAACAGGCGGTTCGCGCGCGTCAGGTCCTCGGCGGACAGCAGCAGCACGCGGGTCCGTTCGGCCGGAGCCCGGGCGGCGCGGGTATAGGTCTGATTGCTGACCACAGCGGCGTGGGTCGCGCCCATGAACGCTTGGCCCGCGATGACCTCCTGCACGGCGGCGTTGCCGACCGGCCTGGAATAAGCTTGCACTGGATCACGACGCTGACCCGCCCCTTGCACGCCATAACGTCCACGCCCTGGTCCGCGCTTCGCGCCGTCAGGTTCGCCCGCCATCCCCGCCGCGCCAGGATGCCGGCGCAATGCCGTTCAAAGCCGAGCGGCGTCAGGGCGCTTGGCAGCCGGTCCGCCCACTTGCGGCGCAGATGCTGCAAAAGCCGCATCGCCGCCGCGATGACGGCTGCGGCAACCAACGTCAGGTGGTCAGCATGCGTCACGTTTCCGCAACGATATGGCATTTGCCGGTGGCGCGAAACTGTTAGCCGCCATTATTCGTGAGCCTGAAGCCGCTCCCGGCTGAAACGGGTGTTTCTCGCGTGGTAGTTGTAGGGATGTGCGGGTACGCGGCCACCTTGGGGGTGGTTTGGGGACGGCTCGATACGGCGG
>JAABUQ010000994.1_pt1 | contig 63896 bp, 69 predicted proteins | sample 5560001 | NCBI WGS metagenome assembly JAABUQ01 (sample SAMN10711888, study PRJNA513371) | rock metagenome | isolation source: Antarctica rocks | place: Antarctica: Victoria Land, Finger Mt nord | collected 2015-12-18
GAATGGGAAAAGATACCACTTATCTACCTCGTCAGTATACAACTTTATTTCTCGCTAGCTATTTTGCTCTTACGTTAGAATGCTAACTACAGATGGGTTTAGTATACAACTTTATTTGCTGTACACAGAATCTGGGTCAATTCCCATTTCTCGTAACCGCTCTGCCAATCTAGCCGCCTTTTGCTCCGCCGACTCTGCTCGTTGCTCTGCCGACTCTGCTCGTTGCTCTGCCAACCGTGCTTCCTGCTCTGCCACCATTGCTCGTTCGGTGCCAATCAACAGCAGATTACCTTGCAAATCCCACCAGCGTAGCCAAGGTTGAGTCTGGTTTTGATAAACTCCCTCCCAAACGCCCAATTCTACTTCCATTGGAGGGAGCGGATAATGGCTGCGCTCGTTCGTAGTCATTCGTTGGTAATAACCCCCTACTAACTGATACATCTCCAACTCACCGCTGTTGACGAAGAAGATGCCGTAGTAGGGAATTCTCATGATCTGCTCATAGACCCAGAATTTACCGGGTCTAATCGTCCCACTTTCTTCAGAATAAAAGAGCGGAGTCTGATCACGCTCCTCGCTACCATCACCAGAGGCAAACTCTAGGGCGATGGTTGGACCAATAAATTCTCGCCACAATACATAAGACCGCCGAATCGCTCCTTTCAGCCTCGGCGGTACATGTGGCACATAGAACCAGTCCGGCGCTTCCGCGCCTTTCTCTGGCGGATCAGTCTCGCGCCAGTAAATACCGCAATCCTGTCCGATCGCATACTGCCCATCAGGGTGAATTCTTTCCAGCGTCGTCCCAATAGAGTCAGTCAGGATCAGAGATTGAGGATGCTCCTGAAAATTCTTCACAAAGGAACCGTCCGACTCAGGTAGCTGTGTATGGTCGGGAAATTGAGGCGGCAGTTCAGCAGGAGCCAATACATTTTGCGCCAGGGTTTCAGTCATCCCCATTCCACTCAATTCAATGTGGCTTCAGCATAGCGCAACCGTCCACGCTAGAAGCTGGATTGTCCAGCCAGACTTGCGGAAAACGATAGGATATAAAAGGATATATACTATGGGGATCAGTGAGATTCAAAGCAAAAACGAGGAAAACACATTAGCTTATCTATCCCAGGTTATAGGGCTGTCGGGTATGAACATTGAGATAATCAAGTAGGAACATTAGGGTACTTTTCTAGTTGTCAAATCTTCTAAAGCCCATGCTTTAGCCACATATTGCTACTTTTTGTTGCCTCCTACAAACCCGCAATCGTTCCTATTTTAATTTTCACCCTTTTCAAAAAGCTGATTTTATCAAGAGGTTTCAAAATGAGGATGGTGCAAACAATCCGGTGCCCTAACTGCGGCAGTGAGGCTGAAAGGCATCACCTTTTAAGTAGCCATCTAACTCGGACACAATGCCCAAGCTGCGACTACTTAATGGTGACCTGCTCCCGCACTGGCAGAGTTATAGAGGCTTATGCCCCAGGCATCTACCCTGCTGCTATAGTTTCGTTGCCCGGAGTTGACCGCAAGCCGCATCCGCTTCCAATCCACGAGAGTAGCGAACACTCACAGCAATCTGTTGCTGCTTCAGGACGTTGACAAAGGCTTGGATGTGACGGGAACTAGGGCGCTGGTAGTCCGCCTCCTGAACCGGATTGTAGGGAATTAAGTTAACGTGACTTTGAAAACCGCGCAGCAGCTGAGCTAATTCAGCTGCCTGCTCTGGTAGGTCATTTACCCCAGCCAGTAGAATGTACTCAAATGTGATGCGGCGACCGGTTAGCTTCACATATTCTCGGCATTCAGCTAACAAGTCTTCTAAGGGATACCGGCGAGCGCTGGGTATGAGTTGTTCCCGCAGGGCTTGATTCGAGGCATGGAGGCTAATGGCGAGAGTGACTTGCAGTTGATGTTGAGCTAACTGGCGAATATGTCCAGGAATGCCAACTGTGGAGAGAGTCATTGCTCTTTGCCCGATGCCCACGTCTTCATTCAGTGACTTGATGGCTCCCAGCACATTTTCCAAATTCAGTAGGGGCTCACCCATACCCATAAAGACGATGTGGCTGACGCGCCGCTGAAAGTCTTCTTGGACTGTTAAAACCTGATCAATGATTTCATGACGTGCCACATTGCGGCTGAAGCCTCCCTTGCCTGTGGCACAAAACTCACAAGCCATTGGACAACCTACCTGAGTAGAGACGCAAACAGTTAGGCGCTTTTCTGTGGGGATGCCGACGGTTTCAATAATTTGACCATCTGCTAGTCGCAAGAGATATTTCACTGTGCCATCTGAGGCAACAGAGCGATGGTGCAGGGTTGAGCGACCGATGGGAACTTCTGTCAGGGCGGAACGCCAGTTTTTAGGAAAGACGGAGATTTCACACAGCGATCGCACTCCTTTGTGATAAATCCACTCGTGCAGCTGACGACCCCGGTAAGCGGGTTGCCCGTGTAGCTGCACCCAAGCGGTTAACTCTGCAAGAGTTGCCCCCAAAAGGGGAGGTATTTCGGTGACGTGGGCAGATTGAACTTGAGACAGGGGAAGGGTAGTAGACATGGATGATTCTTTGTGCGGCTCTGTTGAGGAGTGAGTAAAGCAGACTTTCCGGCCAGCGCTACAGTTCACAACTCAAATCGGATTGCTATAGCTGTATCTATTATAAAACTTACTGAATTTAAATCCTGATTGGTATCAGATGTTCTACGTATTCTTAATTAGCTTTTATTCCTTATTCAAGATTTTACTTATTTTGTTTTCAGCAAAAAAGTATTCAAATATTTAAAATCAATTGCTCATAGTTTATGATGTAAAATCATAGTTAAAATTAATTAAATTGATTTTGAGCAAGTGTTGTGAGGCAGTATTTCGTGCACTCTAACAGACCCCGAAGTTGTTGTTATGTTTATAAAACCAGAGAACAATCGGCTGCAGCAAAGAATTGCTGAGTTAGAAAAACAGAATCTGCAGTTAAAAAAATCTTTGGTTTCAAAAGCCGGAATTCGAAATGGAGTTAGCACTATCGGCTTACCCAATTCAGAAGCGTTGTTTCGAGCCTATGTAGAGACAGCGAATGACATCGTGTACACAGTTGATCTCAAGGGAACGCTGACCTTTGTCAATTCCTATGGTCAGCGGTTGTTGGGCTGGAGTGAAGCCGAGTTAATCGGGAGGCATTACCTAGAGTTTGTGGCACCCTCGGATCGCGAAAAAACAGCTCTTGCCTTTGCTCATTTGTTGCAGACAGGAGAATTGACAGATTTTGAGTTTGTTATACAACCTAAGACAGGGATAGGTATCCCCATGGCGGTGAACGGCAAGTTGCTACACCGTGACGGTGAGCTGCTCGGTGGCATCGGCATCGCTAGGGATATTAGAGAAAGCAAGCGATTTGAACAGCAGCTGCAAATTTTTCGCAAGGCTGTGGAATCCGCCTACGACAACACTGTAATTACTGATCTCGATGGCTGGGTCAAGTACGCGAATCCAGCTGCTATAAGGATATTTGGCTACGCGCCAGATGATCTCGTTGGTCAAAATGCTGCTATTTTTTACCCCAAGGAGATGCCACGATCTGAGTGGCTAGTTCAACAGGCGATCGCCGGTGGCTGGAGTGGAGAAGTTATCTGTCAACGCAAAAATGGCGCTCGCTTTCCAGCTTTAGTGTCAGTTGGCCCCATTTATGACGAGAATGGTCAGGTAACCGCTGTATCAATAATTAGCTGCGATATTACTAGTCAAAAAGAAATCCAAGCCGAATTAGCCGTCAAGAACCTAGAACTAGAGCGGACGAGTCGCCTCAAATCAGCATTTCTTGCCAATATGTCTCACGAACTCCGCACCCCCCTCACCTCAATTCTAGGTCTTTCTTCATTACTAGAACAGCAAGTATTTGGTTCTCTCAACCACAAGCAGTTGCTTTATATTGAGCAAATTTATCAGAGTGGAGAACACCTGCTGAGCTTAATCAACGATGTCCTAGATCTATCCAAAGTAGAAGCAGGGCAGATGGTATTGGAAATAGAGCCAGTTTCGATACCGCAGCTATGTAAAACCACCCTTACCCTTGTAGGTGAGCAGGCACGGACTCGCCACCTCGTCATACACGACTCGATTCCGCCGCATTTAAATCTACTGATGGTAGATGAATTACGGGTGCGACAAATGTTGTTGAATCTGCTGTCAAATGCGATCAAATTTTCCTGCCCCGGAGGTGAAATTGGATTAGAGGTGACTACTCAGCCAGGGGAAGTGCATTTTACAGTTTGGGATAAAGGAATTGGCATCCCAGTAGATCAGCAAAATCTTTTGTTCAAACCGTTTCAACAGTTAGACAGTTCCTTGGCAAGACAACATCAAGGAACTGGTTTAGGTCTGGCACTGACACGGCAGCTAGCAGAACTTCACGGCGGTACCGTTGAGTTCGAGTCAAAAGAAGGCGAGGGAAGTCGGTTTACGATTCGTTTGCCAGCGCCAGATACAATGAGTTAACTCCCCCATCCCCCCCATCATGTTACCGGCTATTCCCCACCTGCCTTTGGCGTTTCAATTTGTTTCCCCAGGTCCGATTCTGGTCAAACTTGGACCGTTAACCATCCGCTGGTATGGCTTGTTGATTGCCACAGCGGTGTTACTTGGAGTAAACCTTTCCCAGTACTTGGCAAAGCGCCGTCACGTTAATCCAGATCTGCTAGGCGACTTAATAATCTGGCTCGTGATCGGGGCGATTCCTGCTGCCCGGCTCTACTACGTCCTATTTGAGTGGTCAGAATACGCCCAGCATCCAGAGCAAATCATCGCAATTTGGCAAGGTGGCATTGCGATTCACGGAGCCATTATAGGTGGCATTGTGGCAGCATTAATTTTTTCCAGGCTCAAGCGAGTTTCCTTTTGGCAGATGGCAGACCTTGTGGCTCCCGCGTTGATTTTAGGGCAGGCAATCGGTCGCTGGGGGAATTTCTTCAACTCAGAAGCCTTCGGGCGTCCCACCGACTTACCCTGGAAACTGTTTATTCCTCCAGTTCGCCGTCCCCTTGAGTATGCTAATGTTGCCTACTTCCATCCCACCTTCCTTTATGAATCCCTCTGGGATTTAATGGTGTTTGGGTTACTGCTGACCTTGTTTTTTTGGGGTTTGAAGGGGAAGTCACGCCTTAAAGTGGGTACACTATCCATGGTTTACCTAGTAGCCTATAGCTTAGGTCGCCTTTGGATCGAAGGATTACGCACTGATAGCTTGATGTTGGGGCCACTGCGCATTGCTCAAGTAGTAAGTCTGGTGGAAATTGCTTTAGGACTAGCTGGATTGGCGTGGCTTCACCTTTGGCATCGCTCCTTGCCGGATGTGGTTAGAGATCAGGAGAAAGGGGTGGAATTCTCAGAACGATGAGAACCGCGATGACTAACCACAACCTAGCACCAGGCGTCTATTTCGTGGGCGCAGGTCCGGGCGATCCGGATTTATTGACGGTCAAGGCGCAGAAACTCTTGGCTCAGGCAGATGTGATTTTATTTGCTGACTCGCTAGTGCCTCAACAGATTTTGCAGATCTGCCGGTCGGATGCTGAGATTATCCGCACAGCTAATCAGACTTTAGAAAAGATTATACCGGTGATGATTTCACGCGTGCGATCGCACCAGTCTGTTGTTCGGCTCCAATCCGGCGATCCCAGCCTCTACAGTGCGATTAAAGAGCAAATGCAAGCTTTAGCAGACGCCGAGGTTTTCTTTGAAGTTATCCCAGGAATCAGCGCTTTCCAAGCTGCCGCCGCTAAACTTAAAGTTGAGCTAACCGTGCCAGGACTGGTACAAACGATTATCCTTACTCGTATTAGTGGTCGTACTAATGTGCCAGCGCGGGAGGAGTTAGCGTCTCTAGCAGCACACCAAGCCAGTCTCTGCCTCTACCTCAGCGCGCGTCACGTAGAAGATGCCCAGAGCCAGCTGTTAGAACACTACCCGGCTGAAACACCTGTGGCGATTTGCTTCCGGCTAGGCTGGCCTGATGAAAAGATATTACTTGTGAGCCTTGACAAAATGGCAGATATTACTCACCAAGAAAAACTGGTTCGGACAACGCTTTATGTGGTCAGTCCAGCACTGGGGGAAGCAACAGCCCGTTCGCGTCTCTACCATCCGGAACATACTCATCTGTTTCGTTCTTAAGAGGAGTCAGATCCAAAACCCTGCTTGCTGATAGCATCTAGAAGTGAAGAGCTGATTAGGGAGGTAGAACCTTGCTAGACGAACAAGCGAAAAAAACCATGCTGCGCAAGATTCCTCATGGACTCTACATCTGCGGCGTCAAGGATGGTGAGGATGTCAATGGCTTCACTGTCAGTTGGCTGATGCAGGCTTCGTTTAAGCCACCTTTAGTGGTGAACTGTACTAAACAAGATAGCAAGTCCCATGAGATGATTAAAACCAGTGGGGTTTTTGCCATTAGCTTTCTGGATGCGGAACAAAAAAACCTGGCGCAGAAATTCTTTCAGCCGCAGCGTCGTGCCGGGAATAAATTCGACGATGTGGAATTTTACCTGGGCGAAACAGGCTGTCCGATCATTTCCGACTCACTGGGTTACATTGAGTGCCAGGTTGTCGGCGCCGTGGATAAAGGAGACCATACAGTTTATGTGGGAGAAGTTATTGCTGCTGGCGTTCACCGTGAGGGAGAATCGCTGCGACTCGAAACAACCGGTTGGCAATATGGCGGTTAATTTTTCGTGATTGCTATTTATCCTGGTAGCTTTGATCCCATTACTTTAGGACACCTCGATATCATTGAGCGCGGCTGTCGGCTCTTTGAGTGCGTAATTGTTGTCGTAATGCGGAACCCTAACAAAACGCCACTGTTTACAGTGCAGGAGCGGGTAGATCAGATTCGCCAGTCGGCAACCCATCTACCCAATCTGGAAGTGGACAGCTTCGAAGGACTCACCGTAAACTATGCTCAAATGCGGCAAGCGCAAGTTTTGCTGCGGGGTCTGCGAGCGATTTCAGATTTTGAAGCAGAACTTCAGATGGCTCACACTAATAAAACGCTTTCTACTCAGATTGAAACTGTTTTTCTGGCAACCTCAAATGAGTACAGTTTTTTAAGTAGTAGTGTGGTGAAAGAGATTGCCAAGTTTGGTGGCTACATCGATCATCTTGTTCCTCAGCACGTCGCTATAGCTATCTACCAATGTTACGCCAAAACTCATCCAGCATCGACCCTAACGAGAACAAACACAGCCTTCCCATTGAAGTATCCCAAAGTGGATCAGGAAGTTTAGAAGGAAGTTTAGATCTCCAGCGAGAACTCAACCATCTGGAGGAGATGATTCTTGCTAGCCCCCGCATTCCTCTAACCGGACGGACACTGGTGGATGAGGAACAGCTACTTGACAAGCTGGATTTAGTCCGGATAAAGCTGCCAACCGCCTTTGGGCAGGCACAAGAAGTTGTCCGGCAAAAGGAGGAAATTATCCTTCAAGCGGAACAATATGCTGAGGAGATCATTGAGGCAGCGAAAGCTAGAGCGGCGCAGCTACTCAACGAATTGAGCATTATGCGGCAAGCAGAACGGGAGGCTAGTTTAATCAGGCAACAAGTGCAGCAGGAGTTTGACGCTGCTAAAGCTGAAATTGAGATGATGCACCGCAAAGCGCAGCAAGATTTGGAGGAGATGCAGCAAAGGGCGATCTGCGAAGCAGAAGAAATTCAACAGGGAGCTGATGAGTACGCCGATAGTGTTCTCAAAAACATTGAGCAGCAACTCAATGATATGTTGCGAATCACCCGCAATGGGCGCATACAGCTACAGCCAGACACTCCGCCCAACCAGAACCCCCCATCTTCCTTGAAATAAAACTTAGCTATTAATCAATTGCGATGCCATCGAGTTAAACCATCTGGGCTGTCAATTAAGGCAATACCCTGATCTTGGAGTTCATTACGAATGCGATCGGCTTCTGCAAAGTTACGCGCTTTGCGGGCAGCTTGTCTTTGTTGAGTCAAAGAGTCAATTTCAGCATCACTCAAACCACTAACACTACTCGGCATTTCTGCTTCCACCTGAGCTTCTAGTCCCAAGACTTGCGCTAAACACGTCAAGGTGTGCCACTGCCGCTCAAGCTGTTCGGGCGGCGTTTTCGTTTGCCCCTGATGCACGAGGTTATTCCCCTCTCGGCGAAGCTCTTTCGCTAGCTCAAACAAAATTGCTAAACCGCCAGGAAAATTAAAGTCGTCATCCACTACCGCTTGGAAACGTTCTACAGTTTCTGGAAGTAGAGAGTAGTTCTCCACTCCCCATCCCAACTGGGAGCCATACTGATAGCCAAATAATAAACCTTCCTTGAGAGTGTGCCAACCGTTTGTCGCGGCAGTCATCGCCTCTTGGGTAAAATCAATCGGCTTGCGATATTGAGCCTGAAGCACAAACAGCCGTACTGCCATCGGGTCAGTGGGTCGATCCAGCAACTCCCGAATCGTAGTAAAGTTGCCCAAAGACTTGGACATTTTCTCCCCATCTACCGTTACCATACCGTTATGCAGCCAGTAACGCGCCAGAGGAACGCCAGTCACAGCTTCGGATTGAGCAATTTCATTCTCATGGTGGGGAAAAATCAGGTCAGCTCCCCCAGCATGAATATCAATTGTGTCGCCCAGGTGTTTTCGCACCATCGCTGAGCATTCAATGTGCCAACCTGGGCGTCCCGCACCCCAAGGCGATTCCCAAGCTGGCTCCCCTGGCTTTGCCGCCTTCCACAAGGCAAAATCGAACGGGTCTTTCTTCTTGTGAACCTCTGCTTCTACATCAACCCGCCCACTCGCCCCAGCTTGCAAATCTTCCAACTTGCGCCCCGAAAGTTTTCCATAATCTGGAAACCGACGCACAGCATAATACACATCCCCCGCCTCTGGGTAGGCGTAGCCTTTTTGTTCCAACTCATACACCAACCGCTTAATTCCATCCAAGGTATGAGTGGCACGGGGATAGGTATCTGCGCGCCATACATTCAGCCGCGCCATATCCTCAAAATAGGCCTGAATGAAGCGCTCAGCGATCGCCTCCATTGATGACTGCTCAACCCTCGCCCGGTTGAGGATTTTGTCATCAATATCAGTAAAGTTTTGGACATAATACACGTCATATCCTCGCCACTGCAAATACCGGCGCACTACGTCCCAAACGATGCAAGCCCGTGCATGACCCAAGTGGCAGTAGTCGTATACCGTTATGCCGCAGTAGTACATCCGTACCTTCCCAGGTTCTACTGGCTCAAAGGGTTCCTGACTGCGAGTGAGAGTGTTGTAAAGGATCAGGGTCATGACAAAGCAATAGTGAATCAATAAGATAGGCAATAATAGGGGAGAGTAGCTGGAATTTCAGCTAGCATCCCTATCCTAGTGTGTAGTTTACTCTCTAGGCTACAGTCCTATTTTCTGAAGTTTTGACAGCCGAGCTATGCAATCAGCAGTCAGTCCCGACCACTCTAAATCAATGGATGCCCCGCAACACGGCTTGCCGGTCACAATTATTACAGGTTTTCTCGGCAGCGGTAAGACGACTCTACTTAACCATATCTTGACCAATCAGGAGGGCGTTAAAACAGCTGTTCTAGTCAATGAGTTTGGCGAAATTGGCATCGACAATGAGTTGATCGTCACCACCGGTGAAGACATGGTGGAGCTGAATAACGGCTGTATCTGCTGCACCATCAATAATGATTTAGTACAGGCAGTTTACAAAGTCCTAGAACGCCAAGACAAAGTCGATTATCTGGTCGTAGAGACAACCGGTCTTGCCGATCCCCTGCCGGTGGCGCTGACCTTCCTAGGCACTGAGTTGCGAGATTTAACCCGCCTAGATTCAATTGTTACGGTGGTAGATGCGGCGAATTATAGCCTAGATCTATTCAACTCTCAGGCGGCTCACAGTCAAATTGCCTACGGCGATATTATCCTGCTTAACAAAGCAGATTTAGTCGATGAAGCCGACTTAGACGTCTTGGAGCTTAAGATTCGAGATACTAAGGAAGGAGCGAGAATTATTCGCACCACGCGATCGCAAGTGCCAATTCCGTTAATTCTCAGTGTGGGTTTATTTGAGTCTGATCGGTATTTCGACGAACACTCACATGAGCATGACAACCACCATGAACATAACCACACTGACTGTGACCACGATCATGGGCATTGCAATCACGACCATGACCATGAACATCACTCCCACCACCTCGATAATGACGGATTCACCTCGGTATCGTTTCAGAGCGATCAGCCGTTGGCAATTAAGAAGTTTCAGCATTTCTTAGATAACCAGCTGCCCTCTACTATCTTCCGGGCGAAGGGAATTCTGTGGTTCGATGAAAGCCCCAAACGCCATATCTTCCACCTGTGCGGTAAGCGCTTCACCATTGAGGATGAGGAGTGGAAAGGTGAGCGGAAAAACCAAGTGGTATTGATTGGGCAGGATCTGGACCATGAGAAGTTGCAATCGCAGCTAAAAAGCTGCATCTGTCTTCCTTCCAGCAATCGCGGCAAAGGCTTTGGGAAATAGCGCCTGCTTACAAGTAGCGCCATGCGGGTTATCATCCAGCGAGTCAAATGCTCCCAAGTTACCGTTAACGGTCAAATTGTCGGCAAAATCGGGCGAGGGTTGAGCTTGCTCGTTGGTATTGCTAGCACTGATACCGAAGCTGAACTCGACTGGATGGCTCGTAAGTGCCTGGAGTTGCGACTGTTCTCGGATCAGGAAGATGGGGGCGATCGCTGGCAGAAATCAATCCAAGAAATTGGGGGTGAACTTCTGGTTGTCAGCCAGTTCACCCTTTACGGTGACTGTCGTAAAGGTCGCCGCCCCTCCTTTGACCGCTCAGCTGCCCCCGAACGAGCGAAAGACCTATACGATCACTTCGTAACTAAGTTACGGCAGAGTGGGCTGCGGGTGGAAACCGGTGTGTTTGGCGCAATGATGCAGGTGACAATCGAGAATGATGGCCCCGTCACCCTGCTGCTAGAGCGAGAAGAAACGTGATGTAATCGTGACTTATACCTGGTTTTGTTGGTGAGAAGAATGCCTAAATATTGTAAACAAAAGATGTAATTTTCATCACTTGCTCAAATCTTATACATCAAACAAACACAACCTCTACACCTATATACATTCACTTAGACTCCATTAAACCATCCTCCTGCCATAGTTAACTATAAAGCACTAGAACTTGAGCCGTTGCAAAAGAGGATACAAATCATGGGTGACCGAGATTACTACGAAAAAAATGGTTATGTAGTTTGCCGAAATTTAGTCTCTACAGATTTAGTTGACAAGTTAGTAAGCTTGTACAAAGAACAGATAGTTCCATCGAAAGAAAATTTCTTTCGCCAAATGACAAATAAGTTCGAGCCAAACGATGTCACTGACTTTGGATATGTTAAACAAGATTTTTTAGACGTTCACAACTACAAAAACTTTCCGGAATTTAGCACAACTGTTAAAGAAATACTTTGTGGTGATGCAATTCAGAATAATCTAAAGCAAATAACAGGCTCTAAGTCTTTGAATTTGATGCAAAGCCTGGTATTTGATGTAAGTAGAGAAACGTTAGCCCATCACGATTCGTATTATTTAGATACTGAACCTGCTGGCAATGCAATCGCTGTTTGGATTGCACTAGAAGACATTAATGAGAAAGCAGGCAGATTTTATGTAGTACCGAATTCTACAGAGATTTATAGTCAGATTGAAAGACCTGATATGTCTCATTGGGAATGGATGTCTACTATGCATGGATATTTTGAAGCGAATCTTAAAGATAAACTTTATGCTCCTGACTTGCACAAGGGAGATGTTGTCTTTTGGAATTCAAGATTAATTCATGGTGCTTTGCCGATATTAGATCAAAGCTTTTCAAGAAAATCATTAACATCTCATTTCATTCCTTCAGAGTACAAGCATCAAACTCCTTTTATGACAAAGGAATTCATAGAATGTGAACCTTATAATGGAGTGAAGATTTATACTGCAACAGTTATCCAATCAACCGAATGGTCAAGTAAAGAAATGACTCATGCACAGGGTCAATAAGACAACTTATCCATTAAGGTTGCACATCTGTAATCTATCTCACGCTTTAGCTGATATATTTGCGGCTCAATGCCTGCGCTACTTTAATCTCCCCTAGACCCTATCAGCAAAGGCTATAGGGGATATTTTTTGGGCAATTCTCTCTAATCGACCTCCTCGGTACAATCCGCTCATCTATGCAAGAAATCTAATATAAAGTTTTGATAAATAACAATCATTTTAATATTCCCTTAATACTCTTATAGCCTTTGCTTAAAGTCCAACTAGTAATGTCAGTAAGTTGTGACTGTTCTCCAAAATTGCATCGGAGTACGGTTATCGAATAACGAAATGGAAGGGACCATTTGCTATGTTACTGAGTAGGTTGGCTACAGAGGGCATTGCTGACCGAATAGCAGCCCGTGTCATGGAAATTCTATCTTTTAGACGATGGAAGAAACCTCTAGTTGTCTTTATTGGTGCATTAGCTGCTGTAGTCCTTGGAAGTAGACTGCTTCCAGTCAGCAAAACAGTTGCTCAGCAGTCACCGCCGCGCAATGCAGTTATCTTCGTAGCCGATGGTTTACGTCCTAGCTCAGTGAATCCAACTGACACGCCTGCACTTTATGGTGTTGGTCAAACAGGCGTAAGTTTTCCTAATAGTCATGCCTTGTTCCCTACTTTCACCACCGCGAACGGTTCGGCGATCGCCACAGGGCATTATTTAGGCGACACCGGTGACTTCAGTAATACAATTTATGCAGGTTTTCCTGTCCCTAATGGTGGTGCTGGCAACAGTGTTACTCCCTTCCTAGAGAATGACCCTGTCTTAGCTGACATGGACGACTATTATAACGACAACTACCTGAATGAAGAAACTCTATTAGCCGCAGCGCGTGAAGCCGGATTTAGTACTGCTGCGATCGGGAAGCTTGGACCTGTCCTAATTCAGGATGTCTCCCAAGGCAACCGAGTTTCAGGGAGTGTCCCGCCCCCAACCACAATTGTGATCGACGACACCACGGGCAAAACTGGTGGAGTCCCACTTAATTCTGATGTCACTTCAGCGTTAACTAGTGCGGGTCTACCTACAATAGCTCCAACTCGGTCAAATGGTATACCGACAACCAATACTGACCAATCGGGTAATAATGGTTTCTCAGGCACTAACACCACTTCTGGAACCAAGTCTGCCAACATCACTCAACAACAATACTTTACTGATACCGTAACGAAGGCGGTTATCCCCCTCTTTCAGAACCGAGAAAAGCCTTTTGTCATTGTGTATTGGTCACGAGATCCAGATGGAACTCAACACAACCAGGGAGACAGCCTCAATTCTCTGACTCCAGGAATTAACGGTCCTACATCTATTGCGGCTGTGAAAAATGCCGATAACAATCTCGCTCAAATCATCGCTACGCTAAAGGACCAAGGGCTAGATACAACAACTGACATATTTGTAACAGCAGACCATGGTTTTAATACCATCAGTAAGCAGAGCGCTACAAGTTATGCTGGCTCTCTCTCCTATCCGAATGTAAATACAGGATTCCTTCCCGCAGGCTTCCTGGCCATAGATATCGCTAGAGGGTTGGGGCTACCTCTTTACGATCCTGATCAGAAAAACCAAGAGGTGACTCCAGGTTCAGGTACAATCCCCCGCCCTACGAATGGTGACGCCTTGATTGGATCTGATCCTAACAATCCAGATGTGATAGTCGCAGCAAATGGGGGGTCAGATTTACTCTATCTACCCAATGCTAGTAAAAATCATGATCTGGCTCGGCGTGTCGTGAAGTTGCTCTTGAGACAAGATTACGTCAGCGGTCTGTTTGTTGATGAAGCCTTAGGATCTATTCCCGGCACACTGCCCTTAAGTGCGATTAATTTGCAGGGTTCAGCTCTCACACCAACTCCGGCGATCGCAGTTAACTTCAGTTCCTTTGATACCGGCTGTGATAATCCTTTAGCCTGTAGCGTGGAGATCGCCGATACCGGTCTACAGCAGGGGCAAGGGATGCATGGAACTTTTAGCCGTGCTGATACCTTCAACTATATGGCAGCCACAGGTCCTGACTTCAAGTCAGGTTACGTGGACCAAGCTCCAGTAAGCAACGTAGATGTGCCAGTGACGTTCGCCCAAATTCTTGGTCTAAAACCCCCTGTTCCTGACAGCAAAGGCACCTTGGTAGGTCGCGTTGTGAGTGAAGCTCTAGTGGAAGGACCAGAGAGCGTCGCCTTCTCCTCCAAAATTATAAAATCTCGACCAGCCGCCAACGGCTTGAGGACAATTCTCAAGTACCAAGAAGTGGATCAAACTCGATACTTTGACGTAGCTGGTTTTCCTGGTCGAACCACTGGTCTGCAGCTAAAGCCGCAGGGTTGAACGTTTAGAGACCTTGTCATTACCCCTATTTATCGTTCCCAGGCTTGAGCCTGGGAACCCATGGTTCGAGGTGCCTCTAGCGCTAGTCTCCTTCTGGTAAACTGAATAAGCTTTCACGCAAATAAGATTGCATATTTTTTACTCCCTATTCCCTACTCCCCCCCTCAATAAGCAAACTAAATGTCTTTCAGCTTATTTAACCTGGCTCCTCACTCCTTCTTTGTCACTCTGAGCATGGTATAAATTAATGGTTTCGGTTCAGGAGCATTCTGGCACTCATCACCCGATTATTCGTCCTGGCTGCGGGTGTTCTCATCTCGGTAAGTCAGAGGTTGTTCAGAGCAAGCAGAAAACGCAGGTCCTGTGGATGACTCTAGGCTTACTAGTTGGCTTTTTTATGGTCGAATTAGGCACAGGACTATGGAGCCACAGTTTGTCTCTACTGGCGGATGCAGGACACCTGCTCTCTGATGTTGCTACCTTGGGTCTAACGTTGCTGGCAAGTTGGTTAGCTGTACGACCCGCCTGTGGTCAGGCTACGTTTGGATATCGTCGGGTAGAAATTCTGGCAGCCTTGGTAAATGGCCTCAGTTTATTGGCGATCGCTGCCCTAATTGCCTGGGAAGCCATGGCTCGATTTCAAGCACCAGAACCAGTATTGGGTCTGCCCATGCTAATCGGAGCAACCATGGGTCTGCTCGTGAACAGCCTTAACATCACCTTGCTGCATCAGCATAGCCACGATGACCTCAACTTACGGGGTGCCTTTCTGCATGTGGTTGCTGATGCTGTTAGTTCTGTAGGCGTCATCTTAGCTGCCCTAGCCGTTTACTTCTTGAATTGGTTCTGGATAGATCCCGCAGCCAGCCTTTTAGTTGCTGGGTTAACTGGTCTTAGTGCCATACCTCTAGTTCGGGAAAGTCTGGAAATTTTGATGGAGTATGCGCCTCGCTCAATCGACCCGGCGGAGGTTGTAGCTAGCCTGAAATCCTTTAGTGCAGTTGACCGTGTCGAGAAGCTACACATCTGGACGATTACTTCGGGTCAGGTAATGCTATGCGCCGATCTCATAGTGGAATCATTGAATGCCGAAGAACGGGAGCGGTTGCTGAGGCAGTTACAGGATCATTTGAATCGGGAGTTTGGCATTGATGAGTCAATTTTACAGATGACAAGTAGCAACCCTATACCTGTCGCCCTACATCCCCTATTGAGTAATAACTTAGTCTCCTTGTTGTCAAGCCGACACGGAACCGCTGACTAAAATTTCTAACTCACTTAGTAATATTTCACGACGTTCTATTGCTTCGAGCAACAAATGTACAACACTTCATCGTTAGCACCAAGACAGAAGTAGATAGCTGGCACGGCTGGGAGTTGTGAGCGCTGCGTCAGTGGAAGACAAAACAAGCACACCGCGCCGATGAGCTACATCCTCACCACTCACGCACAAGAGCAACTCGTGAAACCAGAACGGAATATCCCACGGGAAGTTTTTGAGCAAGTGATGATGAAGCCAGAACAAGTAGTGCTAGACGAGTACGGGGGAACAGTCTATCAGTCTAGATTTGTAGCAGAGAATGGAAAGACTTACTTACTACGGACATTCATTAAAGATGATATTGAGCCAGTGCTAGTCAAGTCGATCTATGTAACAAGTAAAGTCAGAAAATACTGGAGGACAGAGCAATGAAATTAAGTTATGACCCTGACGCTGATAGTCTTTGGATTCGATGGAACTCTGAACCCATTGACGAGAGTGATGAGATAGAGCCAGGCACTATCCTTGACTACGACAAAGAAGGCATTGTAGTTGGGGTAGAAGTGCTAAACGCTTCCAAAAAGATTGAAAACCTATCATCCATAGCTGCCACCTGTGCAACTGCCTAACTAGTCGAAACGCCCACAAAGGGCAAGGAGGAACGGCTATGGAAGATTCCCCCGCCGTCACTCCGCCTTGATATACGTTTCATCGACCCGCCACGAGTCGTTCGTTTGATTCAGGTGATTGCGTCGGTTCTTAGGAGTTGCTATACTTGTACAACAAACTGAACAAGTGCAGCAGTATGAGAATTGTAAGCTTTAGCGAAGCGCGAAATAGCCTAAAAACGGTTTTAGACCATGTGGTTGAAGATGCTGATTACACCATTATTACAAGACGTGATGCGGATGATGCGGTTGTAATGTCTTTAGAGTTTTTCAATAGCCTGCTAGAAACAGTGTATTTGCTTAAATCTCCTGCAAATGCTGCACACTTAGAGCGCTCTATCGCCCAATTTAAGGAAGGCAAGACGGCGGTACGAGATCTTCTGAATGACTAGAAAGCTGGCATGGACCGATGAGGCATGGTCTGATTATCTGTACTGGCAGGGGCAAGACAAGAAAACATTGAAACGGATCAATAAACTGATTGAGGCAACGCTGCGGGTTCCCTTTAAGGGCATGGGGAAACCTGAACCCTTGAAGGGAAATCTAGCTGGGTTTTGGTCGAGGCGAATTGATGATACACATCGTTTAGTTTATGCGGTGGAAGATGAGTACCCAACTATTCTTGCTTGCCGATACCATTACTGAGTGGCTCTGTATGCTAGCTGGAGCACATAGATCAGAAATTGGTGTCTCTGGGAAACTGACTTTATCCTGAAGGTGGAAGTGACATCCCCCCTTTTCGAGGGTTTATGCAAAAAACCCCAGGTTTGAAAAATTGTGGCGGTGAGAGGAAAAATGAGATATACCAATATATAATATATGATGGTATATTACTTGCCGAAGGTAACATGCAGAAAAACACAAGTGTGACGTTGGGTGAGCATTTTGAGGCGTTTATCAATCGCCAGATAGAATGTGGGCGTTTTGCTTCAGCAAGTGAAGCTATTCGCGCTGGTTTACGGTTACTGGAAGAACATGAAATAAAGCTGGCTGCGTTGCGGCGGGCATTGCTTGAAGGTGAGAATAGCGGCAAAGCTGAGTATTCCTTACATGGGCTATTGGAAGAGTTGGACAATGAACAGTTATCCTGATGCCGTCTTTTCGCCTTACTGAACTTGCTAAGCAGGATTTGCGCTCTATTGGTCGCTATACACAACAGACTTGGGGACGAGAGCAACGAAATATCTATCTTTCCAAGCTGGACGCCAGTTTTCATCTATTGGCACGGGAGCCTACCCTAGGTTGTGCCTGTGATGATATTCATGACGGATACCGAAAATATCACATCGGGCGGCATTTAATTTTTTATCGTGAAGCTTCCGAAGGGATTGAGATTATTCGCATTCTTCACGATCGCATGGATGTAGAGGCTCACTTTGACGAAGATTGAAGCAGGCTTAAGTGTTTTGTATTTGAGTGTGCTTTTTTTAGCGATAAGTCTAAGTGCCACCGTCAAAAATTGAGAATCGCTCCGATTGACCATAGGGATCGCTTTTCACGGTAGTCTAGGTTTTTGGATGTAGTTTCAATCTCAAATCTAGATTGAATTATACGGTCAAATAGAAGATTCCTCGTGCAAACAGAGCGTTTGGCTCTTAAGTAAAAAAAAGGAACATTTTCCTTACTCTCGGTTGCATTTAATGTGAGCCCAAACGGATGATTGCGCGCCCATTGCAATTGAATGTAAGCTCAGTCGCATTTAATCTGAGTCCGTTGGCTCCTACAGTCGCATTTAATCTGAGCTAAGAATTGTAATGTTTGCAAGCTGGGATGTCGATAATTGCAAGCCGCAACACCTATGATTGATACCAAGTTGCCAGCAAAAAGATACACTTTACTCTCTTCATTCAGCAAAATAACAAAGGAGAGGCAACATTAAAATTTGAAAGTTAGGAATGGACATTTGTGCTTTATAGTGCAAGTAGGGTAAAGGAAGTTTCAAGAACAGAATGGGGCAACCTTACAATCTACAAAAGCATTCAACCTGAACTGAATAAACCATCTTTTATCTGCCATTTCTTTGGCTGAATAAATCAAGTAGCCCCGATGACCTAAACCAATAGAGTAGAAATCCGAATTAGGTACGTTTTCAACTTTAATTGGGAATTCACAGAGATTGTGACCCTGATTTTTGATTACTTTGCTTTTCTCTAGTGAGCCAACAGCAATAATTTTATTTGCCCCATCCCTGACGGTGACTTGCATTCTGGCGCTAAGATCACCGACCCCTCCGCTTTCACTATTGTTATCACCTGAGCAAGGCATTTCTGATTTTTTATTGAGATTAACTAACGAAGTATTTCCAGATTCTATTATCAGTTTGCCGGTAAGAGTATGCGTTTCCAACATGACAGGCTGAGGCGAAGATAAAATTACTTGCTTCTTCTGATCTACTTCTGCCCAAAGGCCACTGGTGAGTAGAAAGGTGACAGCGACAAGCAGGAGCCACTCACATTGATAATTTTTTTGAATAAAATTTTTCCCCTACTTAAAATTCCAAACCTAGTTTTATTTTGACTGTTCAAGGCGTTTAGCTGACTTAATTTCTTAGAGAGCCTTATTTCTTCTTTTAAGCGTTTCAGCTCAGCTTCAATCCAAGGATCATAGTTCCAAAAACCCATATTTCTTACTCTCAGATTTTGTCAGAACACTACTCAATAAAGAGTGGTTTATGCCTACTTCTTCATGCTGGCTGCTGTAATTGTCAGTATGGTTTAGAGATGATGAAGAATTGCATGAAGAGTTGGCGAACACTTACGCATTCAGGCAAGCCTCTTGTATCAACCCCTCAAAACCCAATCACAGCTACAGCTTGTCGTCTCTGCTCCGGCGTGACCACATCTTAGTACTGCAATGTTCCTAAATCGTTGTGTCCTGATATTTCCTGAATGTGGCGTAGACTCAGATCTTGCACCAGTACCAAAACGAGGCAGAGCCTCTATATTCTGGTTCCCAGGCTACGCCCAGTGGAACGAGTTTTGGAGGCTCTGCCTTCCCAGTACCGAGAGTAAGGTGCAAGACGTCAGGTCCGCGATTCACTCGCTGTAAATGCGGTGTGGTGAGACGGTGAGTCCAGGGAAAGCAGGAGGGTTTCCCTGCGTAGGGAACTGGCGAAAGAAAGAGGGCGCTGCAGGAGGGTTTCCCTCCATAGGCGACCGCGAACCCGGAGGGCTTTGCCTTCCGCATTATTCGCGTCCCCACACTGAAACACCGGGAGTACCCTTGTTTTCAGTGTGGGCCTTCTCGCGGTTGAGAGGTAAAAAGGAATGGCACAATCTCCAGTTATTACATCGCCATTGCCATGACGCTAAAACTGCTAGCGATGGTAGCCTGAAGTCCCATAGGATCTGAAAACCTTTCTCTGTTTACGTTTTGGAAATTGGTCATTATGACAGATTCAGCTGGTACAGCCCACTGAAGATTAAGCTTTTCAGCCGAAGAGTGCAGTTTTTACAGGTATCTCGTTCGTATCCCCCTCAGGGATGCTGTATACCTCCCGAGCTTTGGGTACCCCGTCAACTGGTCTTAGGCGCGGTCGCTATTGCTCCTAGACGCCAAACAGAGCCTAGAGCGAAAAGACAAGAGCGGAGGTGCGCCAGCCGATGAGCGATACAATCAGCCGCTTGCCGTCATTGTTGGGAGCGCTGGTGATTGTTGGTTCTAAATGATGAGAAGATATTAAATTACCCATATTAGTCGTACTTATCATGGCTCAAATCCAGTTTTCCAGAGGTATAGACGAGGAAGTCATCCCAGATGTGCGCCTCACGCGATCGCGGGATGGTAGCAGCAGTACTGCAACGTTTCTTTTCCAAAATCCTAAGGCTTTGAGCGGCAGTAGCACTGAAGACATCACTGGGATGTACATGGTTGATGAAGAAGGGGAATTAGTCACCCGTGAAGTCAAGGGCAAATTTGTCAACGGTAAGCCGGAAGCATTAGAAGTGTTTTACCTGATGAAATCCGCCGACGAATGGGAACGCTTTATGCGCTTTATGGAACGGTATGCCGAGGAGCATGGTTTGGAATTCAACAAATCATGATGAAGGAGCCTGACTCCTGACCTCTTTTAGCTATGGCACATCTTCCTCACCCTGCTCCAGTTGGGATGACAGTTACTTGCGCTGTCATCACCGTTAGTGACACACGCTCACCTGAAACAGACCGCAGTGGTCAGCTAATTAAGCACTTGCTCGTTGACAACGGTCATGCAGTGGCAACGTACACCATTCTTAAAGATGAACCTGCACAGATTCGGGCTCAGCTGGAAATACTGGGTAAGCGTTCGGATCTGGATACTGTAATTTTCAATGGTGGTACAGGCATCGCACCAAGAGATACTACCTACGATGCGATTGAGAGCCTACTGGAAAAAACCTTACCCGGATTTGGGGAGTTGTTTCGCTTTCTCAGCTATCAGGAGATTGGCTCACGAGCGATCGCGTCTCGTGCGATCGCTGGTGTTTATCAAAGTAAGTTAATCTTCTCGCTTCCCGGTTCAACCAACGCTGTCCAGCTGGCTATGCAACAGCTAATTATGCCTGAACTCGCTCATTTGGTAAGCCAACTCCGCACAGCACCCTAATAAGTCGACTTATTTAGACGGGTAAGGGTTCTAAAAGGGCTTTTAGCGCCTCAGAATCACCAACTAATTTGCCATCAATAAAGACCTGAGGAACTGTTGTTGCCCCAGTAACAGCCTTTAAAGAGCGGGTAGTAATATCCTTACCCAGGGTAATTTCTTCGTAATCCATGCCATGCTCCTTCAGCATTGCCTTGGCACGGGCACAGAACGGACAACCCACCTTAGTAAAAAGGGAGACTAGTTTGGGCTTCGCTGACTCGGGGTTGATATGTCTGAGCATTGTCTCCGCATCAGACACCTCAAATGGGTCACCTGGTACTTCTGGCTCAATGAACATCTTTTCAACCACGCCGTCCTTCACTAGCATGGAATAGCGCCATGACCGCTTCCCAAAACCGACATCTGTTTTATCAACAAGCATTCCCATGCCTTCAGTGAATTCACCATTACCATCGGGAATCAGGGTTATATTATCTGCCTCCTGATCCTTTGCCCATTCGTTCATCACAAAGGCATCATTAACGGACATACAGACAATCTCGTCAACGCCGTTTTCCCTAAAGATCCTAGCCGACTGGTTGTAACCAGGTAAGTGGGTTGATGAACAAGTCGGTGTAAACGCACCCGGTAAAGAGAAAACGACCGCTGTCTTACCAGTAAACAGCTCATCTGTACTCACATCCACCCATTCGTTGTTTTGACGAGTACGGAAGGTGACGTTGGGAACTTTTTGTCCTTCGCGACTAGATAGCATGAATTTATCTCCTTGACTTAATCAACCGTTACTATAACGTACTCATTATGAATACGTCTTGTTTACAGGAAACACAGGAGAACCAGAACCCCGCTAATCGCGTAAAATGCTGCAACTACGTTAGCTTCTGACCAGCCAGAAAGTTCAAGATGATGGTGGAGTGGAGCCATTTTAAATAGGCGCTTACCAATGCCGTCAGGACCTTTGGTTGCTTTGTAGTAGCCTACCTGAGCCATTACTGAGAGGGTTTCCACAAAAAAGATGCCGCTGAGAACGAAAAGTGACCACAGAGTATTAGTCAGCAGAGCTACAGCAGCTAAGGCTCCTCCTAATGCCAAGGAACCGGTATCTCCCATAAAAACGCGGGCGGGATTGCGGTTATGAACTAGGAAGCCTAAACAGCTGCCACTCATACAAGCACAGAAAACCATTAGTCCAGCTGAGGTGGGAGCAACCAAGGTACCTAATCCCAGTAGTGCGATCGCACTGATTCCAGATGCCAGTCCATCAACGCCATCTGTCAGGTTAGTGGCGTTACTCTCTGCCACTAGCACAAAAGCAGCCAAAGGCCAGAACAGCACTCCCAAGGCAAAAGAAAAACCGAAGGGTAAAGTAATTGTCGTAATACTACCTGATTGCTCCCAGGCTAGCCACAAACAAAACAGTGCGGCAAAGCCGATTTGCAGCGCCAGTTTCATCCGAGGTGAGATGCCTTCGTTTGACCGGCGACGCAGAATCTGCCAATCGTCCAGCCAGCCGATTACGCCATATCCCAGTGTGATTGCACAAACAGCAACTACCTCTGAAGCAAAGCTAGACCACACTAGGGCAACTGCCACTGCCACAGGTACAAAAAACACCCCGCCCATCGTCGGGGTGCCTGCCTTTTTTAAGTGAGCTTGGGGACCCTCCGCTCGAATGACTTGCCCGGTTTTTAGCCTTTGGAGGAGCGGTACGACCCAGTAGCCTAACCCAGCTGTTGTCACGGCACAGACCGTTAAAGGTAGGGTCAACGATATCACTTGCCAGGGTAAACGGCTCGCTGTCCAATCGCTTATTGGTGCCGCTACACCTAGCACTATGCCCAGTAACACAAGCAAACTGGTTCCAGAGAGGTTGAATGACCAGTTAGAAGCTGATTTAGCGTCCACAAAATTCCCCGCTCACTCACTATCCACTTCGATGCTAAGGAATACCAGCAAGTCCCCACAAGTATGGACATCTACTCGTCTAATTCTACCACGTCATCGTCATCAATATCGTACGTAACATCCTCAACATCAATCAGTCCTGAGATTTCTGGATCTTCTTCTAGCAGAAATTCAGTAGGGTCTTGAGTGTCACGCGCTATGAGGCGACCGTTTGACTCCAACCAGTCCAGGAGCGAAGATTCGTGTTTTGAGGGAATCACGGCGGCTCGCTGTTCGCGAGGTTCTTCACGCAGAGAAGAGTTGAGCATATGAAAATTTAGATGGAATAAAAGGGGCTAGTTAGACTTTATCTAGAGTCTATCACTCACCACATAGGGATTTGGTTCTTATCATGGGAAAATCAGAACTCTTAGAAGCGATCGCTGGGAAGAATCGGGGCCTACTGGCAACTGAACGAGACAAGCAATTTATCTTAATGGCAGTTGCTCAGTTGGAAGACCGCAACCCTACCCCCCGTCCGGTTGAGGCTAGTGACTTACTCGACGGCAATTGGCGACTGCTCTACACTACCAGTAAGAGCTTATTAAACATTGACCAGCTGCCATTGTGCAAACTGGGGCAAATTTACCAGTGTATCAGGGTTGAAACGAAGAGCGTTTACAACATCGCTGAGGTTTATGGTCTGCCCTATCTTGAAGGATTAGTCAGTGTTTCTGCCCGGTTTGAGCCAATTTCAGAGGGCCGCGTTCAGGTTAAATTTGAGCGGTCAATTTTTGGTCTGCAACGCTTAATCGGCTATCAGTCTCCAGGGGATTTAATTCAGCAAATCGAAACGGGTAAAAAATTTGTTGCCGTTGATATCAGTTTGAACAGCCGCGAGCAGCAGGGTTGGCTGGATATTACCTATCTCGATAACAACCTCCGAATTGGACGCGGCAACGAAGGTAGCGTATTTGTGCTGACCAAAGTCTGAAAAGGGATGGCTGATAGTTATGGATTGTAAATATATGCGATTGTCCCAAGGGCAGCTAAACTTGCTAGAGCGTTGCCCCCGCCTGTTTCAACATGCTTACTTAGACCAACTGAGTTCTCCCACTAGCCTAGAGCAACAGGAGCGGCAGATTTGGGGCAGCCGCTTTCACCTGCTGATGCAGCAGCGGGAATTGGGCTTGCCAATTGAATCCCTAGTCGAGGAAGACACCCAAATGCAAGGCTGGATGAAGGCCTTTGCTGGTGCAGCGCCAGAAATTTCGACGCCTCCAAGTAGTCAATTGTTTCGAGAAAGTGAACATTGCCGCACCTTGAAAGTACAGGACTATTTGCTAACGGTTGTCTATGATCTTTTGATTGCCGATGAACGACGCGCTCAAATTCTGGATTGGAAAACTTATCCCAAACCTCAAAACCGACGCTGGTTAGAACAGAACTGGCAAACACTTTTATACCTCTATGTGTTGGTTGAAACCAGCGACTACCTACCCGAGCAGATTTCAATGACTTACTGGTTTGTCCAGTCGCCAAAGGAGCCTCAAAGCCTTAAATTTGCTTACGATGCCGCCCAGCACAAGCAAACTGGACAGAAACTCAACCTGCTGTTAAGCCAATTGAGTGATTGGCGGCAACGCTACCAGGCGGGAGAGCCATTTCCTCAAGTAGGGGAAGGTAGCGTCTGTGATTCCTGTCAATTTGCTGTTCGGTGTGAACGCGATGCTGACGGCAAAGACTCAGTCCTAAGCTACGGTGGAGAAGAAGCCCTTGGTAGAGACTGGCTGCCAAATCTGGCTAACATTCAAGAAGTGTCCCTTTAAAGGGTCAACTGCGAGCCCCCAATCTAATTTTTGATACATGGCTGAGCAACAGCAGCAATGGATACTTGCACCAACTGAGCCGCCGCCGGAATGGTTCATCCAAGCGGTGAGACGCTATGCATCCGATACAGATGGGCATCATGCCGCCCAGCTGTTGTGGCAGCGAGGAATTCAAGACTCGCAACATTTAGCAGGGTTTTTGGACCCTCAGATGTATCAAGCTGCAAGCCCATTTGAATTTGGGCAGGAAATGGGGTGGGCAGTGGAGCGATTGCAACTGGCACGCTACACGAGTGAAATTGTTGCTATTTGGGGAGACTTCGACGCTGACGGCATCACAGCAACATCTGTTCTATGGGACGGCTTGGGACAGTTTTTTGCTCAAAACACTGACCTATTTTATTACATTCCCAACCGACTGACAGAATCCCACGGACTTAACTGCCGAGGAATTGATGCCTTAGCTCAACGTGGAACGAAGCTGATTGTTACCTGCGATACTGGCAGCACAAATTTAAGTGAAATTGAGTATGCGAACCATCTGGGGCTAGATATAATTATTACAGATCATCATACGCTACCCCTAGAGCGCCCACCAGTCGCGGCTATTATCAACCCCCGCTATTTGCCGACAGTTCATCAGATGTTTCATCTTTCAGGGGTTGCTGTTGCTTACAAGCTGGTAGAAGCCCTTTACCAAAAGCTACCGCATGTTCCTCAAAACCCTCTAGAAGACTTATTAGATCTGGTAGCGATTGGCCTAATTGCTGACTTGGTACAGCTAAGCGGAGATTGTCGCTATTTGGCTCAGCTGGGTATTGAACGACTGCAACAGGATTTGAAACAACCACCAGCGGCGCAACGACGTCCTGGAGTAGGGCGTTTGCTGGAACTGTGCCAAAAAAGTGGCGATCGCCCCACAGATATTTCTTTCGGTCTTGGCCCTCGAATTAATGCTGTTAGTCGCATTCAAGGCGATGCCTCTTTTTGCGTCGAGTTGCTCACCAGTCGCGATTTGCACTGTGTAACTCAGCTGGCTCATGATACAGAACTAGCAAACGTCCGCCGCAAGTCGTTGCAAAAAGATGTTGCTCAACAAGTGGCACAAAAGCTAACTCAACTAGACTTGTCAACCACTAGTGTTATCGTCCTAGAGGATGCCCAGTGGCCCGTAGGGGTGTTAGGTTTAGTAGCTGGTCAAGTAGCACAAGAAACAGGTCATCCTACGATCTTGTTGAGTACGGAGACGTCACCCCCTCTCTTGGCAAGAGGTTCAGCTCGTTCGGTTAACAAAATTGATCTTTACCAGCTGGTGAAAGACCAAGCACATCTATTGCATCGCTTTGGCGGACATCCCTTTGCCGCTGGGTTGAGCCTGCCGGTTGAGAATATTCCTCTGTTTACAGAGGCAATTAACCAGCGGCTGCGGCAGCACTGCGGTGGTTTGACAATGCCGGTAGTGCAGGTAGATTTGGTGTGTACTGTCAGAGACTTAGGAAAAGATCTGTTCCGGGAGCTGAAACTACTCGAACCCTGCGGGATGGGAAACCCTGCACCGAAACTCCTAATTCAAAACTGTTGGTTTGAAAATGCTTGGCATCGGAATGAGCAGGATTGGCAGGGGAAAAAGGTGCAGTACATCAAAACGGAGTTTGACATTCGCGATGACTCCACCGAGAGCCGCTTTGCCAGCGTCTGGTGGGGACACTATAAGGATGAATTGCCTCTGGGTCGGTGCGATTGCGTAGCAGAGTTAGACTACAACACATACAAAAAGCGCTACGAAATCCGACTCGTTGCAGTGCGTCCGTGTACCCAAAACGCTTCCTTAGGAACCACCGCGAACCAGATTGACTGGATTTTTGACTGGCGTCGAAGAGGGGGAGAGGGAGAGAGGGAGACGGGGAGAGGGGGAGAGGGGGAGCAGGGGGAGCAGGGGGAGCAGGGGGAGCACGGGGGGCTTAGAGTCATATTAGTTAAAGAGTGTCCTACTTGCTGGGATGATTTGCGAGCCTGGTCCCGGAAAGCGCTATGCCTGAAACAGAAACTTGCGATCGCATGGTCAGAGTTACAGCCAGTCCCACCCAACCAGATTTGGCTTTCTCTGCTAGGAATTGCTAAATATCTCAGCCGCACTGGTCAAAGCGTCACCCGTCTTCAAATTCACCAGAAACTGGGCATAGGTGACCAAACCTTACAACTAGGTTTTCAAGCCCTCACCCAGTTAGGCTTCAAAATTAGTTTCCAAGACCGATGTTTTAGAATCAGTACGACTTCGTTAGGCTCAACAATTTCAGCTGACAAGTGTTTCCAGGCAAGGGAAAAATTTTTGGCAGCTGTGCGAGAAGAACAGTTCCAGCGAAATTATTTCTATGAAGTTCCCCTGTCTACAATTCAAGCTATGGTGGCTCAAACCGCAAAGTCCAACTAGTAGGCACCCAGGACACTGGGTAAAGTGTCACAAAATCGCTAGAATCTGGTTGAACGATATGAGTAATGTAAAAATAATTATCTTATACAGTAGTAGCGCGTTAGTTCAATCGTAATTTACAGTTACAAATAATTAGCCGAGTGTAGCATCGGTAGGGATGGACACTCAAGCCTATGCTCTCGGTCGTGAATCACCAACTACCCTTGCAGTAAACTCAATGCTCCAATTCTCAAGACGCTTCTCGCCGCTCCAAGTTGCCTTCTTTGGTGGAGCGATCGCTACGACTGCTACTGTGTCTTTATTCGGTCCAGTCTGGTGTAGCTCTGTCCGCGCCGCGCTTCAAGATAGTCCTAAAGCCGTTGTTGATGAAGTCTGGCAACTTGTTAACCGCGAGTATGTTGATGGCACATTTAATCATGTTAATTGGCAAGCAACCAGACAAACTCTGTTAAGCAAAAGCTATACCTCTAAGGAACAGGCTTATGCTGCTATCCGGGTAGCTTTAGCAAGATTGGGAGATCCTTACACTCGCTTTTTAGACCCCAAACAGTACGTAGCGCTCACTGATCAAACATCTGGGGAAATGTCTGGGGTTGGTATTCGGATGGAGCTGAACCAAAAAACCAAGCGGCTCACTGTCGTGGAAGCTTTGGAGAAGTCCCCCGCGCTTAAAGCTGGCATTAAAGCTGGGGATCAGATTTTGGCAGTCGATGGCAAATCCACTCTAGGAATGAAAGTGGAGGATGCCTCCAAGCTGATTCGCGGTAAGGCAAATTCACCTGTCACCTTACGGATTGGGCGGCAGGGACAAAGCAACTTTGACGTGAAGCTGACACGTGCTCAGCTGGAACTGGCAACGGTTCATTACACTCTCAAGCAGGAAGGCTCTAAGCGGGTTGGCTATATTAGCTTGCGAGAGTTCAGTTCCAACGCACCTGAACAAATGCGGCGGGCAATCGCGGATCTCACTCGTCAGCAGGTTGATGGGTTTGTGCTGGATATGCGCGGCAATCCAGGCGGTTTATTAGACGCGAGTATTCAAATTGGTCGGATGTGGCTGGAAAATGGTGCGATTGTTCGCACGGTAGACCGGGTGGGGGACAGTGAGCAGATGACAGCTAATCACACGGCGCTGACAAAAAAGCCGCTGGTAGTTCTGGTAGATAGCAATTCGGCAAGTGCCAGTGAGATCCTCTCCGGTGCTCTCCAGGACGACCGCCGTGCTGTGGTCGTCGGCAGTCAAACCTTTGGCAAAGCATTAGTCCAGTCAGTTCATTCGCTCTCGGATGGTTCCGGCGTAGCGGTAACAGTTGCCCATTACTTCACCCCAAAGGGAACTGATATTAACCATAAGGGGATTACGCCTGATATCAAGATAGACTTGACAGACGCCCAGTTGCGACAACTAGCCACTAACCCAGATTTGATTGCAACTCAGGTTGATCCTCAATATGCGCGTGCGATCGCGGTATTAGCCGCGAACTCCTTCGCCCAATTCCCCCAAAATCAACCGTTAAAACCATTAAGCAGTCAGTGAAGACAAACTTTCGCTAGATTGGATAAAAAGTAGCGGCAAGGAAAATTTTAGATGTCATCACAACTGTTACTGGTAGACGACGAACCAGGATTGCGTGAAGCCGTTAAAGACTATCTACAAGAGAGTGGCTTCAACGTTCAAGTTGCCAGTAACGCCCGTGAGGGCTGGGAACTAATGCAACAGAACACACCTGACTTGGTGATTTCCGACGTTATGATGCCCCAGGTGGATGGCTATAAGTTCCTCAAGCAACTGCGGGAAGACCCACGCTTCAAGACGATGCCGGTAGTGTTTTTGACTGCTAAAGGCATGACTAGTGATCGTATCCAAGGCTATCAAGCTGGTGTTGATGCATATCTTCCTAAGCCGTTTGACCCAGATGAGTTAGTGGCAATTATCGAAAACTTGCTAGAGCGCCGGGCAGCAACAGCTCAAACTTCTAGTGAGGACGGTGAAACACCTGATATTGCTGAACTAGCGAATCAAATTGCTCAAATTAAGGCGCTGTTAACTCAACGAAGTGGGATCACTCAAACTCCGGCACCAATCAAAATCGATTTGACGCCTAGAGAACAGAGTGTTTTGGACTTAGTAACGCAAGGGCTAATGAACAAAGAAATTGCGCGTCGTTTAGAAACTAGCGTCCGCAATGTAGAAAAGTACGTTAGCCGCTTGTTTAGTAAAACCGGCACAAATAGCCGTACTGAGTTGGTTCGATTCGCTCTCGAACACGGCTTATCAAAATAAAAGGGAGCAGGGGAATGTTTCGTTGTTTCTTAAGAAACTTTACATTTGTTTAATATTCTGTCATATTTTGTTGATAGATGTAATCACGCTGATAAGTTTAATAACATCACCTCATAATTAAACGAACCCAGCAATGAAAGTCTCAAAAGCTCCAAAGCATTTAGGTCAACAATCAATCACTATGGGAATTTTGCTAGTGCTGACGAGTATTAGCGTCATTACCGTGATGACGATGCACAGCGGTGCTTTACAATAAGCAACTCTCATTTTTGAAAAATTAGTTTACAAAGCTGTTTCAAATTCGCTCTTTTTGAAACCGTTCGCTTTGACCAGGGGAGCGCGGTAATCCTCTGCGTCGCCGTGTCTCCTAGTCTCCGTATACTTCTTCGGTTACAGGCGCTGGCGTAAGCTGAGACCGTGGGTATCGGTGCCACAGGTATTTAACAAGCCATAAATAGCTGCCATCTGTTGCACTTGTTGGGTTTCTTTTGGGCTGGGTTGCCAGGGGGTGGGGTTGTTATAGGCGTAGTAGGTTTCAACGCCGTCGATGCCAACCTGAGCGGCAGCGGGGACGAGTTCGAAGTGCGATCGCTTGTAACGAGCTGGGTGAGCTAGTACTGCTAGTCCATCAGCTTGATGAATGGCGGCAATCACGTTTTCTGCTTGATAATCGTTGCCGCTGGTAGCTTGTCTTTTGAGATAGGGCGCTAGGACCGGGTGTGCTGGATTGAAGGCATAGCCTAGAATGTGAACTTCAATACCCAGGAGTTCGGCGTTGATTTCAATACCACTCCAAAGGTGAGGGGCGAGCTTTTCCGAGTGGGGGTTGCTTGACTTCCAGTTTTCTAGCCAATTTTGGGCAACTTGATAGCCGCTAAGAGTGTGGTGATCTGTGATGGCAAGCCCTTTAAGACCAATAGTAAGCGCTTGCTGTAGCAGATCTTCCGGTTGGAATCTGCCATCAGAGTGGACAGTATGCATATGAAAGTTGAAAAACCGGGGACAACTTTGTGCATTAATAGTCTGGAAGACTTGCTTCAACCGTTGAGGTGAAGCAGAAGTCTGGGCAACATTGACAGCCATAACCGCCTCTGAACGAAAGTACGCTCGTCTACTAGCTCTAACACGTTGCTACGAGCGGCCTGATGACTACACATGGCTACTTTAGAATATAGCCGGTAGCAACCACAGACATCGGGGCAAAGTTTTCACTATATTAATTTCCATTATAAAATGTTAAGATATATCTGACTAACGTTGGAATTACTGAAAAAAGCAAAACTTGCTAAGTCCAAGCTGCGGCTTCCTCCCAGCCTAGACCCTGCCGAGTAATAACAGCTTTATCCCCTGTCAAATCCAAAATTGTAGAAACTTGGAATTTCGGTTCCGAACCATCATCTACAATCAGATCTACCAGCTTGTCTAGCTGATCAAACAATTCTACGCTCGTGATGTTCATTTCTGTCTCCACTGTGGACTTCCCAGTCTCATCTTCAAGCAGGTGAGCCGAGGTAGAAATGATCGGGTTCCCTAGCGCTTCCAACAGACTTAAGCTCACACGATGCTTTGGCACTCGGATACCAGTAGATTTACGTTTAGGGTTTTGAACTAGTCGCGGCACCAACTTCGTAGCTGGCAGCAAAAACGTGTAAGGTCCCGGAACCAGCCGCTTCATTATCCGATATGCTGTGTCACTTACCAGGGCATAGGTCGCTACATTAGAAAGAGAAGGACAAAGAAAAGTCAGGGGCTTATCATTCGATAGCTGCTTAATCCGTCGAACTCTTTCCACAGCTGACTTTACATTCAAATCGCAACCAATCGCATAAACTGTATCAGTAGGGTAAAGCATTACTGCGCCATCCCGCAGTGCGTCCCTAATTTTTTCTATTCTGCTAGCTTGCGGAGTATAAGGATGAACCGTATAGATCGTTGCCATCTGTCTTCTGCAGTCCTTCTATGACAAAGTTAGCGTATCTTGAGTGTCCGACTGGTATTGCCGGTGACATGTGCCTGGGAGCGCTCGTCCATGCCGGTGTCCCTGTAGAGTACCTGATTGAAAAGCTCAAAGCGCTCGGGCTGGAGCGGGAGTACCAGTTGCGGGCAGAACCTGTCCACCGCAACGGTCAGCTGGCTACTAAAGTGTCTGTGGATTTACTAGTTGAACATCACCACCACACCGGACACGCTCATCACCATGGACGCCATCTGCCAGAAATAGAACGCCTGATTACAGCAGTTGGATTGCCTTCACAGGCAGAAGCCTGGAGTCTGGCAGTATTCCGCCAGCTTGCAGAAGCAGAAGGGGCGGTGCATGGTATTCCGCCAGAACAGGTTCACTTCCATGAAGTGGGTGCTGTAGATGCCATTGTGGATATTGTCGGTACTTGCCTTGGATTAGATTGGTTAGGTATTGAGCAACTGTACTGCTCAGCGCTCCCAACTGGAGGTGGCACAGTTCGGGCAGCACATGGCTGCCTGGCGGTACCAGTACCAGCTGTGTTGAAATTGTGGGAAATGCGGGGCTGTCCAGTATATAGCAATGGCATTGAACGGGAACTAGTAACTCCAACGGGAGCTGCGATCGCAACTACCCTTGCCGCTGACTTTGGTTCCCCACCAGCAATGACCGTCCAGAGGGTAGGGCTGGGAGCGGGTTCGCGTGATTTGCCAATTCCTAACATCTTACGACTTTGGCTTGGTGAAGTTAGGGACAGCCAAGCTGCCGACGACGACACAGAGCAAACGAACAGAAGTGGCATTCAGGGAGCACAATCAATTTATCTTGGTAATAGCAGCCCATTTCTGGAAACTATATCAGTACTAGAGACGCAGATCGATGATTTGAGTCCTCAAGCCATTGGTTATGCTTTCAAGGCATTATTTGCTGCTGGTGCTGTGGATGTCTTTACTCAGCCAATTGGAATGAAAAAGTCTCGCCCAGGAATTTTGCTGACCGTTATCTGCCACCCTGAGCAGGAGCTGCGTTGTCAAGCAGTTATATTCCGGGAAACCAGTACTCTGGGAATTCGGCGCTCCACCCAGCAACGCGCTATTTTAGAGCGTGAAATTCAACAAGTTGAAACTGAATATGGCATAGTCCCCGTAAAAGTTGCCTGGATGGGAAGCGAAGCTGGCAGGTTCATTGCCAACGTGCAGCCAGAATATGAAGATTGTGCGGCTCTAGCACGAAAACACAACATCGCGTGGCGTGAAGTTCATCGACTAGCGCTAAACAGCTGGTATTCGCAGCAAAATCCTGTCAATTCAGAGAAGTCGGGGGTCCGGGGTCACCGGGAAGACCCGCACGCAACTGTCTCCCCCTAGCCCCTTTCCAACACTATCCAATCGACTGCCAGAAAGAGAAGGTCACAGAAGTTTGCATCTGTTAGAATCAAACTGCTCTGACCTTCTTAATCCTGAGTCGACTGAGTTAAACTATCCAGTCTTTAGCTCAACTAATCATTAGCAGCCTCGCCAGCGGCATCACCTGCTTTATAAAAGGTCCGCTGCGTACCTTTAAGAACTTGATTCAGCTTATCTTGGAAAGAACCGGAAGTGTTTTCTGCTGCCTCTTGAGCTTTGTCAGCAGTGTTTTCCACTGCCCGCTGAGTTTTGTCAGCTACATCTCTGCCTGCTGCTTTAGTATTTTCCTTGACATTCTCACCTGCCCGTCTAGCACCCCTAGTTAAGTCGTCAGCATCAGGAGTGTTTGCTTTAATAGTTTGTTTCGCATCCTCAGCTGTCCGGTTAACGCTTCTGGTCATGCCTTTAGTCGTATCCTGAGTAGCGTTCTTGGCATCTTTAGCGACATCCTTTGCATCCCTCGTAACATCTTTAGCAGCACCCTGAGCCTTGTACTTGGTATCTTCGGCACTTTGTCTCAGATTCTTGCCAAAGTCATCGGCATTCTCACCTTTCTTGTCAAGAATGCGCTTGGTGTTTTCGCCCACGTCGCTCGTCTGATCAATCACATTTCTTTCAGCGTTGTCTATGAGAGCTTTTGCCTTTTCTGTGGTGGGCGACATGTTGGTTCTAGGATCTACATCACTGAACTCATTCATTGTCCCCCTTTTGAAGGTATTAGTCTCGGCCTGATCAGGAACTTCCGGTCTAGGATTCTTCTTCCCTGGCACTGCTTCTAATCCAGCAGGTACCTCCTGTCTAACTCCGTTAACTGGTGTTCCTGCTTGCACTTTGCCACTGCTGCAAGCCGTGCTAACTAATAACAAAACCCCTGCCAGAAAAGCTGTTACGACTTGGCCCAGTCGAATCTTTTTAAGCGAAGCAATGACTCTGTTCATAACCGATACTCCATGCCAAAGTTTTGAGTGAGTTAAAAATCAACCACAGACAGCCCCAACCCTGAAATTGCCTAGCTAGTGATAAGGAAAGGAGTTTCCTCCTACAAAATTTACAGGAATTGGGGCTAAAAATGATTGTTATTTGTTTAAAGCGGGATTGCTTTGCAATTCAGGTCTTTCTCCTGCTTCATCTGCTTTTTCTTTCGTAAACTTTGAGGCATCTTTGAAAGCCTCTTTAACTTTCTCAATCCGATTTTCAGCTCGCTCTCCTAAACTTGGATTGCGCTGATTTAGCCCGCCGGACTTAGCCTGTTCGAAGTTTTTCTCAGTTATTTTTGGGAGTTCTGCCTGCTTCTCGGCTCTACCTGCTGGCGTCTCAGCACCGGGGTAAAGCATCCCAGACTCTTTGTTTGTAGCAATCAACTGCTGGGAGCTTTGCTCTAGGTTGGCTTGGTCACCCTGAGACTTAGCTTTTGAGGTATTGACTTTTGGATCAGTGGACATTTTCAGGTTTGTATAAGCGTCTCCACCTGACTTGTAAGGGTTGTTTGCACCACCAGCTTGAACGGCAGGATTGTTGGGATTTGCACCTTGGGTAGTAGCACCACTACAAGCAGTGCTAACGATTAGCAAAGCACCTGCCAAAAACACAGTCAATATTTGGCGCAGTCGCAGTTTTTTAAAGAAAGTCGTTAACCTATTCACAAAGTCCTCCATTTAACTTTGATCAAGCCAAATGTCTCGCTTAACGGTTTTGATCCAAAGCGATGGCTTCAAATGACCGTTTCCCGGAGCGTGTCATGCTCCCATCAGCCTAACAGCTAGGCGGAAGAGCGACTTGGCGTTATTAATTGTGCTGGCTCATATTTAACCAACAACAGTCAATATTACCAAGGAATGTTCAATAGCTGCCTCTAGCAAAGGTCACATTCTCACTACCACTTCTAACTTCTTGTTCTCTAACTCTAGAGAGATTCACATTGCTCATTACCCGCACTTGTGTTAACGCTAGTTGAGCTGAAGAGTTTATGTAGTAGGCTCCAACCCCGAACCAGATGGAGCCGCTCTGACCAGTCTGCAAAGGATATAGCTCAGCAATGTATGAAGATATTTTATGAATCTGAGAAATTTTACTGTGATTTTACTATGACTGTATATGTGAATACCTACTTGTAATGAAAATCGCACTGATCAAAATAACAACTAAGTAAGCTAACCTTCAACTCGGAGCTATTGCAGATACTTCCCAGTACACTTAGAAACAGCTCCATTGATGTATAAATAATACTTGAAATTACTTAACACACAAATAAGGAAATTATACAACTATCGAAAGATGGGAATTATTTCTTAATAAAGAGTTTACAGTTGTTAACAGTTATCAAAAAGGTAAAACACATGGCTGACATTGTTGATACTGCGGCTAGCGCTGGTTCTTTCAATACCCTACTTGCCGCTGCTAAGGCTGCTAATCTGGTAGATACTCTCAAAGGTGCTGGCCCATTTACCGTCTTTGCACCAACTGATGATGCGTTTGCTAAACTCCCAGCGGGTACAGTAGATGCACTACTTAAGGACATTCCAAAACTAACGAAGATCCTGACGTACCATGTCGTTGCAGGCAAGGTGATGGCTGCTGACGTGGTCAAGCTGAAGTCGGCTACCACTGTTGAAGGTTCAACTGTGAAAATTGATGCTTCCAATGGCGTCAAAGTGAATGACTCTAAAGTTGTGACACCAGATGTTGCTGCTGACAACGGTGTTATTCACGTCATTGATACTGTGCTACTTCCTGCATAAGTTTGTACGGGGGGGAAGCGACTAGAGATAGTTGTACTCCCCGTAAATTTTTAAATAAATTAGATAAAAGCGTTGCTTTGCCCGTTATTGGTAATGGCACTAGCTTTTAAAACATTGATATTATGATTATTTTAATATCAGTTTGATCAAATAAAACAATCTTCATATTAAAATTAAGTTTGCTGTTTAATTAAAAAGGTTTATGAAAACTAATGACCAGGTACTGATCCCCCAAACCGAGTATGCGAAGACACTACGTCCTCTCCTCCCTGTTGAGGCATTTGTCCCTGATCCAGGTAAGATAGTCATTTTGTTCATTAATTTGACAATATTGATTCTGGGTTGGGCGATCGCAGCACGACTGGATCGTTGGCCTCTGTATCTTTTATGGCTTTATTTACCGCTAGCAGCGGTAATGGGAAATAGCGTGATTGTCTTGTTATTTAGCTCCCATGACATCATGCATGGTAGCGCGATCAAAAATTCCCGACTAAATCATATTATTAGTTTGTTAGGGCTAACGATGCTGTGGATGCCCCCCACATTGTGGAAAGCAGTTCATAACCGAGAGCATCACAATAAAACCAATTCCTTGGCCGATCCTGACCGCAACTACTTGTACCAACAGCCTAAAACTTGGGGGAAATGGATTCAAAATTTGTTTGTGCCTTCTCTTGAAGTTAATCCCATAGGTCTAGCAATCGGAATGACAACGGCATGGGGAATTTGTACTTTTCGCAATCTGACCTCTGTGCTGTTATTCAATCGTAAATCAGTTGACTATGTCCCTGCCGCTTTCACGCTCAGTGCTAAAAAGCGTATAGCGGTGACAGTCGAACTTTTTGTAATGTTATTGATTCATTTAATTATTTTTGCAGGTTTGGGATTTTCTCCTTTAAAAATTGTGTTCAGCTACTTCATACCCATTAGTATTGGCTATGCTGGATTGATATTTTATATTTATACAAATCATATGCTTTGTCGAATGACAAGCGTTAACGATCCACTGCTTAATAGTGTTTCTCTAAGGGTTCCTAAAATATTCGATAAGCTGCATTTAAATTTCTCTTACCATACAGAACACCATATTTTCCCTGGATTGAACTCTAACTATTATCCAATGGTTCAAGAGTTATTAAAAGTTCACTATCCTGAACGCATGAATCTATTAACTGTTGGGGATGCTTGGCGTTTACTGATGCAAACTCCTCGACATTACAAAGATGAAAATACCTTTACAGATTGGTCAGGGAAAAAGGCTATTACTTGCCCTCTCAGTCAAGAACCAATTCACGATTAGATAGTAAAATAAAATACCAGGTAACAGCATTTTGAGCTAGGCGTTAGTGAGAAAAAGCTCTGAACACATTAACGCCACTGACTGAGAGAGATGAAATTATCTTTCTGCTTACACCACAAAATAAGTTACAACCAGACGAAGCTAACTATTCCAGACGTTATCAACCAATTTCCTACTTGATTTAATCCCTTTAGTTGAGTCAATATTAGTCTAACCATACCAATGAACTCAGATGGTTAGAGGATTATCGGAGCATCAAAAGACTGCTCTTATCTTGGCTTTAGAGAATGTGCTAATTGAAAACAGGAATGGTGATTGTCTTGGTTGTGATTTATATGAGTTTGAACTGCTAGCAACAATGCCAGCCTTTGCAGAAAACTTAATTCATCCCTTAAGGCATTCTTATTATGGTTATAGAACTTCTGGAGATTGTCATTTTAAAGTTTCTGCGATCAAGCACCAGCATTATAAAGATGCTTTTTGTTCTGTAGAAACAACCTTTGACCGATTAGAACAACAGGGATTAGTAACAATAGAGATACATGGACAAAATGATCGTGGAATTAATTTTACAGACAATGGATTTATAGAGGCATGTTCTTTATGTTTAGAGACTGCTCTAGTAAAAAGAGTAGCAGAAAGAGTAGCTAAGGGAATACGAATGTTCCTCTGTGATAAGGAAACAGCAGAACAACTTGGAATTCGTTAGAGGTCATTTGCAAGAAAATCTGTTATTCAGCGCAGGAGCTTTTATTCAGCTACCTACGACTTTGTCCATACCAACCAGCATCTCTAGCCCCGCACGTCTGGCGACTTCTACACAGGTCAGGACATTTTGCTGAATGTCATCGCTCCACTGCTGCAGGTAATCGGTGGATGTTTAAGCTGGGGAATTTTCGTATCTAGTTTAGGATCAGCTTAGGCGGTCATGGGAGTTTGAGTCATGTTTGCTCTGGTGTCACCTGAGAAAATTCAGTTACCAGCAGGAGCCGTGGTGCGGTTGCCTGCAACCTGGCAAGATTACCAGCAGTTGTGTCAGCAGCGGGGTAATGGCTCGATTCCCCGGATTAAGTATCGCACTGGAGAAGTTCTGTTAATGTCTCCTCTTCCTAAACATGGTCGTGATGCTCATTTAATCGCTCATGTCATTACAACGTTGCTAGATCATACGGGACGTGAGTACGATGCTTTCACGCCAGTCACGATGGAATTGCCGGAGGAGAGCGGCATTGAACCGGACTATTGCTTTTATATTGACCATTGGCAAGCGGTTTCTGGTAAGGAGCGAATTGATTGGAATACCGACCCGCCGCCCGATCTAGTGCTGGAAATTGATGTGACGAGTTACTCGGATGTCAATGATTACCTGCCGTATCGAGTGCCAGAAGTTTGGCTGTTCCGCAAAAACCAGTTGTTTGTTTACCAACTGCAGGACACAGAGTACTTTGCTCAGACGCAGAGCCAGTGTTTTCCAGATATCAACCTCCAGGATGTGGTTTTCCAATGTATTCAAATTGCCTACGCACGAAATACCAGTGCTCCGATTCGAGAACTCAAACAGCGATTAACTTCCCGACTTGGCTAACAATTGCCCGACAAAATATTGATGCTCCTCTGTAGCAAGCCCCGCCTGGAACACGCTCACTACCGTTGCTAAGTCCCCAGATAGCAGAGCAGCTTTCGCCAGCCATAAGCCCGGAAAGGTTTCGGAACAGAGAATGCCTTCGGAGTTAGTTTCTAGGAGAATGTATTTGCCTTCACGTAGGCGAAACCAGTCGAAAGCAGCGTCATACACACGCCAGATCAAATATTCTTGTACTTGGTTGCGGCGATAGACTTTAAGTTTTTCATGTAGATCGAGCGAGGCACTACTGGCAGCAATTTCGACAATTAGTTCCGGTGCCCCTTCCACATAGCCATCTTCACTAATCGTGGATTGTCCGGCAACGGCGATTCGCAGCAAGGCTTCGGGTTGGGGTTCGTTTTCAGCATCTAGACGGACGGTCGGGTTATCCCCCACCTGCACGCCTGGAGTTGCCGCCCAATAAAAAAGCCCCTAACCACGTCATGATGCGAGCATGAGGGTCTCCGTGTTGGGTGATGCGGACAGGGGATGCCATGTAAACGGTTCCTTCAATCAATTCAGCTTTTTTGACCTGGGGCATGGTCGCGTAGCGCTGCTCGAATTCAGCGCGGGTTAGTTTGTCACCACTTTCCAGAGGCAGAATGGTTAAGGGAGGCATTGTTGATGTAGAGCGTTTCATGGGTTAATCCTCAATCTAGCGGACGGATACTCATAATTTTAGAGTTGGAATATTGCCGTGTAGCTAGGGTTCAGGCCTTCTCAGATGGGGTTTCAGCATAGGTCATGGTTCTATGGGATGCTTGGACTCAAAACGGACTCAAAACGGACCAAAAACCGGTAAAAAGCGCTCCTCTAACGACTGGACTGTCGATGAGGTAACGCTGTAATAGGCATTCTAGTAAGGATTTTAAGATGGGGGCAGAGGGACTTGAACCCTCACGACTTTTTATAGTCAACGGATTTTCATTCTCCCGCAACTTTCGCTACTGCCTTGTGGATGAAACCCAAAAGCTTTGAGAATTGGACCCTCCCTTTACCCTCGGCTTAACGTTAGGGTAGCTCCCGTCGGGCCTCTGCACCTTCCGAATTTGTAATTTCGGCTTGGCTCAGGATTGCCATGTCTGTTGCCAGATTTAGGTTTCCCTGAATTTGAGAGCAGTCACTTGACAAATTTCTCTGTCAAGGCTCAGTTTTCTAAGTCCGTAGCGTCTGCCATTCCGCCATGCCCCCGATTGTTTGTGCGTTATCACTAACAATGCAGCTTACTAATATAGCTTATTTCAACATAAAGTAGGTACTCTATGCAAATTTATCTTGAAAAAAAGTGCGATCGCGCAGCGTAGCCGCCTTCAGCGGATCGCACTCTTCGTCAATGCGATCACGCAGCCTAGCCGCCTTCAGCGGATCGCTACTCTTGAACACAGTAAGCGGTAAAATGGTTTTGGTCTATCATGCCTCGCTTTTAAAAACAATGATGTTTGTAGCGCTACTGTATCTGATTTTGGCTGGAGCTTACCTCTTAGCAGTTCCCTTCGCGGTGTTGTTCTACCTGAAACAGCGATGGTATGTATGTAGCTCGTTTGAGCGCGGCTTCATGTACTTCCTGGTATTCTTTTTCTTTCCTGGTCTGTTGCTGCTTGGGCCGTTTGTGAATTTTCGACCCCAGCAGCGACAGATTCAGGGTTGAACATATTTAGGCTATAGCTCTGATGCGACGGATTGACGTTCTCGGCATTGGTTTGGGCGTTTTTGCTGCTGGTGGACTGACATATGTGATCTTGCAGGTGGCTGGGTTAAATAGCCTGGAAGCCGGTGTCTGGAGTCAGCTATTGTTGGTCGGTGGGTTAATTGGCTGGGTGCTGACGTATGCTTTTCGGGCTGTAGGACACAACATGACCTATGACAAGCAGCGGCGAGATTACGAGGAAGCCTTCCTCCAGAAGCGATTGGAGGAACTCACCCCGGAAGAACTGGCAAAGATCCAAGCGGAAATTGAACAGGAGCGAACGCAGGTTTAAGTGTTGACATGACTTCGATTTCCCACTGCTTTGAGTCCCTACACACGTACTCCCAGTGCGCCCTAATCCCGTTTATCACCGCAGGCGATCCAGACTTGGAAACAACAGCTGAGGCGTTGCGGGTTCTGGAGCGTAGTGGTGCAAATTTAATTGAATTAGGGGTTCCCTACTCCGATCCGTTGGCAGATGGTCCGGTGATTCAAGCGGCGGCAACCCGTGCCTTACAACGAGGAACTAGATTGGATCAGGTGCTGGAAATGGTGGAGGGTGTTAGCCCGACGCTGCGATCGCCAATTATCCTCTTCACCTACTACAACCCGATTTTGAACCGGGGCGTTAAGTCGTTCTTAAAACAGGTGGCTAGTGCTGGGGTGGCGGGGCTAGTGGTGCCTGACTTGCCGTTGGAAGAAGCGGAAGGCTTGCTGCGTCCGGCAGCTGAGTGTGGAATTGACGTGACGTTGTTGGTAGCTCCTACAAGTTCTGCGGAACGGATTTTAGCGATCGCACGTCAATCTCAAGGATTTATTTACCTAGTAAGTGTCACTGGCGTCACTGGGATACGCTCTGGATTGGAAACGCGAGTGCAAGATTTACTGCAACAGCTACGACAGGTAACTGATAAACCTATTGGCGTTGGCTTTGGCATTTCCCAACCGGAACACGCCCGTCAGGTGAAAGAATGGGGAGCTGATGCGGTGATTGTGGGCAGTGCCTTTGTGAAACGCTTGGCAGATGGAACACCACAGCAGGGATTGCAGGCAATTGGGGAGTTTTGCCAAAGCCTCAAGGACGCGATATCCGGCACTAGGATTAACACTGGGGATAAGATAGCATAAGCTATACGGCTTGTGACCTCAGTATTGGAGGGCGCGATTTATGACCGTTGCTTCTGAACAGAAAGTGTGGACCGACGAAGAATTCATGGCACTGCCCGACGATGGCGGTAGCTATGAGTTGGTAGATGGAGAGTTGGTGGATATGGGCAACTCTGGGATGGAGCACGGCAACATTAGTGCCTATCTTTGTGGGCTAATTGAGTTGTATGTTCGCCCCAGAAAACAAGGAGTGACTTGTGATTCCAGTACAGCATTTACCTTGAAATCGGGTAATAAGCGTTCTCCTGATGTGTCATTTATTTCTAAAGAGCGATTACAGGGTGTGAGACGATTGCCCAAAGGATATTTTCAGGGAGCACCGGATTTAGCCGTTGAGGTGATTTCTCCAAACAATACCTTTGAAGAAATGCATGACAAGCTCGTTGAGTACTTTGATAATGGTTGTCGCTTGGTCTGGCTCATTAACCCTGATGAACAGTCTATACTCATATATCGCCAGCCGCAGCCAGATAAACTTTTGAAAACTATAGACAGCCTTGATGGAGAAGACGTAATCCCAGGCTTCACCCTACCCGTGGTAGACCTGTTTATGGCTCTCGACTTTTGAGCGACTTCCGAGGCTAGTCAGGGTGGTACTGCCACCTATTGCATATGAGCTAACTCATACTTTGCGAATGAGTCAGTTTCCAGCATTCGCTTGCGATCGCCCAGTCTTCTTGCGCCTGCACAATCAACACGCGCACAGATGAATCTCCCGTTGCGATATCCTGATCAGCTGGTGAGTGAGCATTTTTTTCTTGGTCAAGTTTCAGACCGAGAAATTCGAATTGCTTACAGGCAACTGAACGCACAGCAGCAGAATTTTCTCCAACGCCGCCGCTAAATACAAGGGCATCTAAGCCACCCAGGGAAGCAAGCATAGCGCCGATATGCCTGTGGAGTGAGTGTACATACATATCAAACGCAAGCTGAGCACGTGAGTTCCCTTGGGCGATCGCATCCATAACCCGCCGCATATCTCCTGACACACCAGAAATCCCCTTCAATCCAGAAGCCCGCTCAAGTGTCTCATCTAATTTATCGGCATCTAGCCCTTGTCGGATTAAGTAGATCAGGATGCTAGGGTCAACCGAGCCAGAGCGAGTGCCCATCATCAGTCCTTCCAGGGGAGTGAACCCCATTGTAGTATCGATGCTCTTACCTGCTTTAATTGCCGCTAAAGAGCAGCCATTGCCTAAATGACAGGTGATTAGCCGCAAAGATTCCAAGTCTTTACCTAACAGCTGCGCTGTCCTCTGGGCGCAATATTGGTGATTGATGCCGTGGAATCCATAGCGGCGGATGCCTTGCTCAAGCCACTCATAGGGACCAGAGTAAACAGCAGCACTGAGGGGCATCTGGCTATGGAAGGCAGTATCAAACACTGCTACTTGTTGCACATTTGGTAGCAGATCCTGCGTTGCGTCAATTCCTTCCACATTGGCTGGATTGTGGAGCGGGGCGAAAGCATACAGACCTATGATCGCATCTTTCACTTCCGGCGTAATTACTGTAGCCTCACGGTAATCCTGACCGCCGTGAACAACGCGGTGACCAACAACATCTATTTCAGTTAGCTCGTCAATCACCTGAGTTTTACCGCTAGTCAGGGTATCCAGCATATGAGAAATCACAGCGGGTCGAGATTGAGTCGGTAGTTCTTCTTCCAGAACTGCGCCCTGAGAAGTTTTAACCTTGATTTCTGCCACACCTTGATGTTGAGTCCAATCAACCTTGGCTTCCCAAAGTGGCGATGGTGGCAGCTCCGGCAATTCTTCACCCAGTTGGTACAAGCAGCTCTTTTGGCTACTCGACCCTGCATTTAGTACAAGTATTTTCATTGGAACCTTTAATTAATTCCTAACACCAGCTCCAATTGGTAATCTCAGGTGGGTCTTCCCCGTGTTCTAAAATGTACCGCTTGTAATCCTGCAAAACGTATTCGTAGTGCTGCACTCGATCACTGGTTCGTGCAGCTACGCGGGGGTTATAAGCCGATGCCAGCCGAATTGCTTGCATGATCAGGTGGAAGCGGCTGGTGCGATTGCGGACGTGCATGTCAAACGGTGTTGTGGTAGTGCCTTCTTCTTGATAGCCGTGAATGTGGAAGCGCTCGTTAACGTTGGAACGGCCAAACAACAGCTGCTTAACTGCTGAGGGATAGCCGTGGAAGTTGATAATCACTGGTCGGTCTGGAGTGAACAGAGCATTAAACATATCTGCATCTAGTCCGTGGGGATGCTCTGACTTGTCTTCTAGCACCAGCAAATCCGTGACATTCACCACCCGCACCCGTAGCTCTGGCATCTCTGAGCGCAGAATATGAGCGGCTCCCATCACTTCCACAGTGGGCGCATCCCCGATTCCTACCAGTACCACATCCGGGTTAACACCCTCGTCAATGCTTGCCCATTGCCATACAGAAGCACCGGCTCGGCAGTGAGCGATCGCTTCTTCCATCGACAGCCACTGGGGCATTGGATTTTTGTTGGCAATTACCAAATTGACGTAACCCTTACTCTGCAAACAGTGGTCAACAGTGCTGATCAGACAGTTGGCATCAGGAGGCAAATACACCCTCGCTGATTCCGCCTTTAGATTCAGCACACTGTTGATGAAGCCCGGACTCTGGTGCGAAAAGCCATTGTGCTCCTGCCGCCAGAGGGTAGAAGTTTCTAGATAATTCAATGATGCCACCTGCCGACGCCAAGGAATTTCCCGCGACAACTTGAGGAACTTGGAGTACTGGTTCATCATCGTTGTGATAATCGCCAAAAATGCCTCGTAAGAGGGGAAAAGACCGTGGCGACCAGTGAGCAGATACCCCTGGAGCCAAGCCTGACAAGAATGCTCACTCAAGATTTCCAATACCCGTCCGCCATTTGGACCGATATGAGCGTCGTGGGGATTAGTGGGCCACTGGTAGTCGCGATGAGTAACATCGAACACTTTTGTCAGTTTGTTAGACTCCAGCTCATCGGGGGAGAAGATACGGAATGTCTTGAGATTCCGCTCAATGACACCCTTAAGGTACAAACCGGCTTTTTCAGCATTGCTGATCTGATTTTCTCCGCGCTGACAGACCCCTTCTGTCCCCACATGCTCGACGGGTACATCAAACTCTAATATGTTAGGTAGATCGAGGTCACGCACAATGCGCCCACCAAAAGTGTGAGGATTGCATCCCATGCGGCGATCGCCCTTGGGACACAGTTCCAAAATTTCTGGCAGTGGGCGATCCTGATCGTCGAATAACTCTTCTATATGATAGGAGCGCAACCAGTCTTCTAACAGGTGCAGCTGCTCTGGGTTTGTCTTGACTTTTGTAGCTGGAACTTGGTGAGAACGGTAAGACCCTTCAATCGGCTCACCATCCATTTCTTTTATTCCAGTCCAGCCTTTGAGTGACCGCAAAATCAACATTGGCCACTTGGGTTTAACGATGCGCTCTCCTGAACGAGCAGCTTGTTGAATGCGACAAATTTCCTGATAAGCCCAGTCCATTGAGGCGTAAAGGTCAGCATCCAAATCGGCATCTTCCACAATCCGCACCTGGTAGCCGCAGCCGGTGAATAGGTGCAGCAGTTCTTCATCACTCATCGTCCCGTAGATAGTGGGACTGGAAATCTTATAGCCGTTCAGATGCAGAATCGGCAGCACGGCACCTGACTCAGCTGGATCGAGATACTTGTAGCCGTGCCAAGCTGTTGCTGTGGGGCCAGTTTCCGCTTCCCCATCTCCGACGATGCAAGCCACGATTAAATCAGGGTTGTCCATTGCCGCACCAAAGGATGTAGCGAGGGAATATCCCAATTCCCCACCTTCGTGGATTGTGCCGGGAATACCAGGGTACAAGTGACTGGGAAAGCCACCCGGCCAGGAAAACCGCTTGATTAAATCCTGCACTCCCGCCCCGTCCAGCGTCAGTTCTGGGTAAAACTCGTGCAGGGAACCTTCCAGGTAGAGATTAGCAAGATTTGCTGGTGCACCATGTCCAGGGCCGGTGACTAGGAACATATCCACGTCGTAGCGCCGGATTAGGCGATTGAGATGGGCGTAGATCAGGTTAATACCAGGACTGGTGCCCCAATGGCCTAGTAAACGGTCTTTAATGTGTTCAGGGCGCAGGGGTTCTTTGAGTAGGACGTTGTCTTTGAGATAAATCTGGGCGGCGGCGAGGTAATTAGTGACACGGCGATAACGAGCGATCGCCTCTAGTTCCGCTGCATGGTTTTGACGAACTTCTCGGACGGAAATCTCGGGGCTAGCCAGCGTCATCAGCGGTGTTGACGTCATTGGAATTCACCTAGATAAACAACATACAGAGCGATGAAAGCAGAAAGTTGCAGTTATCTGCCAGCTTTGGGTAATCGTCAAACAGTCACAACTGGCATGCTAGTGAATTCCGTATTTTGTTACGTCTGTCTCAAGTTGCATCCTTTTGGCTTTGCATCTTCCGCTTGAGGGCAAACAAGGCAGCATCCCTAATATCAGGGTCAATATCAAGAGCGTTGTCCTGAAGTCGCTCTATCTCTGGACCTCCGGGTTGGCTGCTGGAAGTAGCCGCATTGGCTATTGTATCAAGGTCTGCTTCAGTCACGCATGCATACAGCTGGCAGTCAGGGTAAAGGATAATGATGGGACCGTAGTCGCAGCCATTGAAGCAGATGTAGGGGCGTACCTTAACGTCCAGGTTTTCTAACTCGACTGACTCAACGCCGGAATTGCCAACAGCCGCAAGATTAGCTCTATGCTCGACCACCTTCTGACGTAGCTTCTCTACATATCCTTCCGCGCCTTTCTCAAGGCAGAATTCATTTTGACAGATATAAATAGCTCGTTTAGTTGGGGTAGCACCATTGCCTATAACTCGTTCTGACATGTATTTCTCCTTTTGGCTAGAAGCAATAGTGCTTCTATTTCCTCAAACGGTCTCGGCGGCGAGTGTTGTAGGTCTCATTGGCCTTACGGATGTTTTCAAACACCTGTGGCCAGACGATGCCTGTAAGGTTAACCGGGGCTGCTACTTCGCTGCAATTGTTGCAAGTGCGGATAGCTTGGTTATGGTTGAACTCCTGACAACTCTCCCAGTAAACTTGCTGAGCTATCTCAACACCTGCGTCAAAGTTCTTGCTGTATATTCGGTGATTGCAACGCTGGCAATAAAAGCTAATTTTTTCGTGGCCTGGTGGCTCAGCTTTGAAGCGCAATTGCACGCACTCGCCGTCCGGGATCAAATGATTCGGTACACCAGCTGGTAGATAGACAGCGTCACCGGGCTCAAGCTGCATGTAGTTGTACTCGCAATCCTTGAACTCGATGCGGCAGCGACCACTCAGGTTGAGGATTGTCTGGTCCTTATCCGACGAGAGCCAAAATGGTTGTGGCACTTTGTTGCGGCTAAGGTAAGCCATCGGATCAATGCCTGGATTGAGGACTGGAAAGTCGTCATAAGAGCCAATCGTCCGGTTAGCGGAGTCAAAAATATTTAGAAAGCGGCCTCTTTCAGCTAAAGGGCCTTCTGGCTGTTTTGCCCAAGCGCTCATCAGTGATTTCCTTCGCCTACGCTTTGGTTGGCAAGAAAGCGTTCGTAGTCTGCCCGCGCTCGGTTAGCTAGCCGTACTTGGCGAGTATAGAGACTCCAACTCATATTCTCGATGGGGAAGTGGGGTAAAACAGTACCGCAACTGTGGCAAGTACGGTCAGTCTGGTTGAATTCGTTTACGGCATCAGGACCCAATACAGTGACAGTCTTTAGTTCGGGATAGTAAGGCTGTTGTTCGCCCTCAAAGTTGTCCATCACCCTACGGAAGACCAGCTTCTTACATTCCTCGTTTGGGCAATAGATCGAGAACACTTCCCTCTGGGGCGGCTTCTCCTTGTTGCGTTGAATCAACAGCGCCACAGTGTAAGCATCGGGGTTAGACGCCTGCGTACCTGCGTAGTTACTTACCTCGTGTGTCTTGGCTCCTATGCCTAGTATGCCCGAAGGCCGATGGAAATCGTTACTGACCAATGAAATAAAAAGTTCTTCGCAGTCATTGGTGTGATGGAAGTCAAATTCGGGAGATCCGGGGTAGTTGAGGCTATAAACTCCACCTATTACAATCGCACCTGGGTGCAGGTAGGGAAACAGCGACGTGATCCCAGGTACCCCGGTATGATTGATCAGATGCTGGAACACATTAGTTTTCACCGGCTGGCGCTTGACCTGACTGCCGTTGCTGCTAGAACTCATCTCTGTCATAAATTCGGTTCCTTTCTCGCCGCTCATATTTAACTTGCCTCGCAAATCGCGCAGACTTCATAGAGCGATGTATTGCCCTTTGCTAACTTTTTAATCTCATCAATGTGCGCCTTCATCTCGGGATTATTAGAAATCGCTTCTAAATCTTCTTTACACCGCCACTGGACGTAGTTTATAACCCGCATGCCATCTAAGCTTCTGTGAATCTTTGCTGAGATGAAACCTGGCTGTTTACTCGTCGCTTCGCCTGCTTCGACCAATATATCCACCAAACGCTGCTGATTTTTAAGCTCCACAGTGAATACGTTGATCAGGGTAATTAAATCCTTGTCCGTTGTGATCGCAGTCATTCTGATGCTTCCTAATGAAAAACTTGTGTTATCATTAATTCTATTATTGTCCAAAAAAGTAACTTTTGAACTCCTTGAATTCTGTTTGGCAATAAAGTTTTTCACAACTAATGTTGTCGTAGCTAATGTAACAGTAGGAAACAAGGCGGCTCCCGATTGCCAAATCTATTAATGAGCCGTAACTTTTCGGCCCAACTATTCCCGAAACTCTTATGATTTAAGCTTGTTCATCAGTCAATTTAACCTCACCTAACTAAACAACATATGTCCCTTCCCTCAGAAAATAATCAACGTATTCTCTCCCATAACTCCAATTCCGATGCTTTAGAGGAAGTAATTGAAAGCATACGTCAGAGAATCCGACAAACAGGCGATAAGCCGCATGTCACTGTGGCAAGACAGCTGGAAATTTTAGATGAAACTGCTGCCTTTGACTTTGGTCGTTTTCTGATTCAAAACAATGGCATGAACGGCTACTGGACGGATTATATTGTAACTTATCCTGAAAAAGGCAGAAAAACAGGTCTGGGTCACAATAGTAAACCACTCACTAAAACGGAAAGCTTCATATTAAATGAGTGTCCAGGAGTTTTAGCCACCCAGGAACGCTATCGGCATTTTTTAGCTCAAAACCAACAAGCAGTGCGAGAAGGTGCTGTTTTGGCTTGTATACCCTGTGGTTGGATGAGTGAACTGTTGCACCTAGATTACAGTGCTGTTAAAAATTTTCGGTTAGTTGGTGTTGATATTGATGAAGATTCTTTAAATGGTGCCAAAGCATTGGCAAAAAGCCTTAAACTTGAACAAACTATTGAGTTATTACAAAAGGATGCTTGGGCTCTAAGTTTAAATAATGAATTTGATTTGATATCGAGCAATGGTCTTAATATCTATGAACCCAATCAAGAGCAGGTAAGTGAACTGTACCACCAGTTTTATCTGGCACTAAAATCAGGCGGCAGACTTGTAACTAGCTTTTTGACTTACTCACCATTCAACCCAGAAAAATCTGAATGGGATATGACAAAGATTAACCCCGAAGCAGAACTTCTACAGAGAATTATATATTCTGATATATTAACTCCAAAGTGGTCAAATTACTATACACATTCAGAGATGCATGAACAATTGGCTCTAGTAGGGTTCAAATCTGTCAGTTTCATTCCTGATAAAGCTAGAATGTTTCCAACTGTTGTGGCAATAAAATAGTTTAAAAAGGGACGATTTTAGTCAGAGGGAATAGATGCTTCGACTATATTCGTATGCCCTCAATCACGCTCACATTGGCTTTTGTGGGAACAATTTTCGTCAACTGGAAGCCAGAAGCCTCAAACAGCGCTCGATATTCATCCTCTGTGCGTTCACAGCCACCTGGAAACAATACCAGCATATGGAGGTCAAGAAGCTTGCCTATGAAGGGTTCATTGCCAGGTGGAATTACCTGCTCGATTACCAAAATCTTGCCATTCTCTGCCATGGCGCGGTGACAATTCTTGAGAATAGCGATCGCACGTTCATCATCCCAGTTATGCAGTATGTACCTGAGTATGTACGCATCGCCACCCCTAGGCACAGACTCAAAAAAATCTCCAGCAACCAATTCACAGCGGATTGATGCTCCCTCCGCCTCAATCAAATCCTTCGCTTCTGCAATCACTGACGGTTGCTCGAACAGAACTCCTTCCATGCTTGGATTGTCTTTGAGAATCAAGGAAATCAGACTACCGTTGCCACCGCCGACATCAACCAATTTGCTGATACCTGAGAAGTCGTAGCGCTTAAGGATCTCGGCTCTTGCCGCTGCTGAACCGCTTTTCTGCGCCTTATCGTACATCTTTCCCGATTCTGGGTTTTGGGCATAGTACTGAAAGAGCGGCATCCCGTACAAATCCTCAAAAGCACTCTGACCAGTCTCAATGCTGTAAAAAAAGTTTCCCCAAGCTTGATAATATTCCCCACCGCCCATTAACACTATGCCGCGCATTGAGCCAGGGATATCACTTTGGAGACAAGCGGCAAGCGGTGTTAGGCTAAAATAACCAGGTTCCGACTCAGCGAAAACCCCCATACTAGCCAGCCCACGCATTAGTCGATAAAGAGCGCCTGCGTTCACTTGGGTTGATTTTGCCATTTCATCACAACACTTTGAGCCGGATTTCAATAAATCAGCGATACCAAGTTTGGCGGCAACGTAAAGCGCCTGCGAAACCCAATAGCCACTTGCCATTTGCAGTATTGCCTTTTGTGGCTGCAAATCTGTTGCAGGCTGGATATTTTCTTGCTGTACCATAGTAAAAAAAATTAACTTTATGTTATAAATAGCGCTCTACACCCGTATACCCTCAATCAGGCTCACGTCTCCTCGTGTAGGAACGATTTTGGTCAGCTTGAAGCCGGAAGCCTCAAACAGCGCTCGATATTCTGGCTCTGTACATTCACGCGCCCCTGGAAACATTACCATCATCGTCAGGTCCATAAACTTACCAAAGCAGGGTTCATTGCCAGGCGGAATCACCTCCTCCACCACCAAAAGCTTGCCGTTTTCTACCATGGCATGGTGACAGTTCTTGAGGATAGTGAGCACACTTTTATCATCCCAATTATGGATGACGCGCTTGAGCATGTAGGCATCGCCACCGCTGGGCACAGACTCAAAGAAATCTCCCCCAACGAGTTCGCAGCTTTGTGAGACTCCCTCCGCCTCAACAAAATTCTTTGCACCTTCAATCACGGACGGTAGATCGAAGAGTATGCCTTGCATCTTTGGGTTAGCTTTGAGGATAGAGGCAATGAGATTTCCCTGTCCACCACCGACGTCAACCAGCTTGTGGAGCCCTGAAAAGTCATAACTTGCAGTAATATCGGCGTTTTCTATTGACGTATGACCCGTCATCGCCTCGTCGAAAATCTTTCTCGATTCTGGGTTTTGGGCATAGTACTGGAACAACGGCATCCCGTACAAATGCTCAAAAGCGCTCCCTCCAGTCTGTAGACTATAAAGAATGTCTCCCCAAGCTTGGTAATGCTCCTCGCCGCACATAATCACCAGGGCGCGCATCGAGCCGGGAACATCACTTTGGAGACAAGCGGCAAAAGGTGTTAAGGTAAAACAACCCTGCTCTTTCTCGGCGAAGACGCCCACACTAGCAAGCGCACGCATTAGTCGATAAAGGAGTCGCGCGTTCACGCCGACTGAAGATGCAAGCTCCTCGCAACTCTTGGAACCGGATTTCAACAAATCAGCTATGCCAAGCTTCGCGGCAATGTAGATTGATTGCGAAACCCAATAGCTAGTAGCCATTTGCAGTATTGCCTTTTGTGGCGGCAGATCTGTTGCAGGCTGGGTATTTTCTTGCTGTAGTTTCATAACATCTCTACTTATGGTTTCGTTTTCCGTTCTGTGACCAAAGTGAGGGCAATCCATTCGCCCTGGTCATTGTAGCTACGAATTAGCCGCTGGCGTAGATCGCTTTGGAGCAGCCAACCGACTTCTAGAAACAAACGTCCAACTTGTTTTAATCGTTGCGGAAAGCTGGAAGAGACACCATCAGGTAGCAGCATAACTTGATAGGGTTGGGGACCTCCGTCAAAGTAGAGGCTTGAGCCTTCTGTTCTTGCAGTTGATTGTATGTTGTGGGTTTCGGGTCCTTGATTGATAGCGATCTGCTGAGTTAGTTGACCTAAACTGTTTTGATCAAATCGGAGCGAGGTCGGATAGGTTTCAGGACTGCGCCCGGATGCATAGATTTTCACCGCTTCTCCCTGCCACTCTCCTAATAGGTCATCTATTGTCAGGGGTGGGCGTTCTGCTGTTGGAGCACTATTGCGTCTTTCCCGAATCAGTATCAGGTTTTTCAAGCAGCCAGTTTGCTCAAACATCTGGACAAGGCGTAAGCGGCGATCGCCGTCAATCAACTCTAGCTCTGCTCCGAATTCTGAACCGGGACTTACTTGAATCGAGCCTTGAGAACAGGCACCATTTTCAAAAAACAGTACATCCTGTCCTAGCGAACTGTATTCGAAAACTTTATCCTGTACTTTTAGTGCTGCGGCTCCATTAGTACTAGGTAGAGAGTGGTGGATGGTCTGGCGAATCGTCTGGTTATTTTTCAAGCCTTCTAGAGAAACAATACTGGGCGTATCTTCTAGTAGCTCTCCCTGTGGTGAGAAACGGGCAAAGGAACCATGCCATTCACCTAAATTTTGCAGCAAACATTCCCACTGTGATCTCATACCTTAAACTCCTTATTTAGTGTGAGCACAATCCGCTGAAGGTAAATCAACCAACCAGCTACAAAATAAGTGGGTGTGGCTGGGTAAAATACCCAATCAACTCCGTACAGCATATAGATTCAAGTTAATATAAAATGTAAGTTTTAATCTTATGTCGGTTAAAACTTTAGCATGCAAATGGTTCAACTTAATCTAATTAAAAGATTAAACCTGTATATTTTAAGTCTATATTTTTGTATAACTTTTGCTTTGGTGGGGCAAAAACACTATTACCAAAAAGGGATATAGCAGTCCTATCTGACCTTGTGAACAGAATTAGTCGTTTTAGGAGTCAGGAGTCATTGTTCATAACTTAATTAGGATTGCTATAAATAGAGCAGGAAATTTAGATTAAGTCAGAGAAAAGAAAAAATTATGTTGAGACACGTAGTGCGAGACATAAGACCTCAATACCAAATCCCCTGCTTTTAAGTCTTGTCATTACCTACATTTCTCGTTCCCAGGCTCTAGCCTAGGAATGCATGATCCGAGGCTCTGCCTCTGATTCTAGATGGGACTGGAGGCTGGAGCTTCACGGGAAGCATTCCCAGGCAGAGCTTAGGAACGAGTGCTAGAAATGTTCGTTAATGCCCTGCCCGGTGGTGGCGGTTTTATTTGTCCATCCACATACACCCAGGGCAGTCATGGGGAACTGTGGGCATCTCCATCGGGGGTAAACCATACCCACACTTAGAGCATAGAAGAGGGAACTTAGGGTAAGTTCTTCGGGAAGTAGCTAAAACCAAGACGTTAGCAGATATCCCCAGAGCAACGAGAATTAGAGCAGATAACATTGGGGTCAGGGAATTACCTTAATAAAAAGCATTAAACCGCATCTGAGTTCACTTGAGGTGCGACATGATACAAAAAGTATTAGTTTTTGTTAAATGGGGTATAAATATATATTGTTTTACAAACCCTATGGTGTCTTGAGCCAGTTCACAGACAACAGTGGTGACGAACGGCGCACACTTAAGGACTACATCTCAATTCCTGCGGTTTATCCAGTCGGGCGTTTGGATTGGGACAGTGAAGGGCTATTACTGTTGACCAATCACGGGCAGTTACAACACCGGCTCTCTCATCCTCGGTTTGGACATAAGCGCACCTACTGGGTTCAGGTAGACCGGATTCCAGATGCAGTTGCCTTAACCCAGTTGCAACAAGGAGTAACAATTGATAATTATCGAACTCGACCAGCAGTGGTGCATCTATTAAGCGCTGAACCGCCGCTGCCTCCGCGTCAACCGCCGATCCGATTTCGGAAAAACGTACCGACTGCATGGCTAGAGATGACGCTCACCGAGGGCAGAAACCGCCAGGTGCGGAAAATGACGGCTCATGTAGGGTTTCCAACTTTGCGATTGGTTAGGGTGGCGATCGCTCACCTGAGTCTGAAGGATCTACAACCTGGTCAGTGGCGCGACATTACTCCAGATGAACTGAAGCTTCTGCTAAAACTGTTGCAGGTGGAGTAGGAGTGGGGAGTAGGGAATCTAGATGTTAAAAAGGTAAAGTAAATATCCCCGTTCGCTTTTACAAAATAAACTTTCAAAGAAGAGGGCTGCCACATGAATCTTAACCACCCAAACAGTTGGCATAACCCTTTCCCAGACGAAGTCTCTTTAGAACGTCGCAGCCTGGAAGAAACTCTGCGTCACACTCAGGCGGAACTTGAGCGTTACCGTAGGCTGTACGAAAATATTCCGTCTGTGTACTTCACATTGAACCAGACAGGTGTGATTGTGGGAGTGAATCAGTTTGGCGCAGCGCGTCTGGGTTATACCGCCGAAGAATTAATTCAAAAACCCATTTTCAGCCTGTTTCATCTGGATGACCAGCAAAAGCTCTTAGAGTCACTCACAACCTTATTGAATTCGTCGTCTACCCAACTAGAGAACTCGGAGTTTCGCTTGGTAGACCAAGATAGCAACATTTCATGGGTGAAGGCGACAGCTCGCACAGTGCAGGGTTGGGAGCAAGATCCGGTTATTCTTATGATCTGCGAGGACATTACAGAGCGAAAGTCAGCAGAGGAAGCAGCATTAGCGCCGTTTGTGGAACTGGAAAACCTGGATCGCCTCAAAGATGAATTCCTCAGTACCGTTTCCCACGAATTACGGACACCAGTCACCAATATGAAAATGGCGCTTCAGATGCTGGCGATCGCGCTGAATCAAGAACGGGACTTTTTGGCAGAAATGGCAAAGCCTCTAGAACAACGCAGTAAAGCAGCTCGCTACTACCAAATTTTGCATGACGAATGCGAGCGTGAAATCAGCTTAATCAACAACTTCCTGGATTTACAGCAGCTTGATGCGGGCGCTAAACCCTTAGTACTGGAAACAATTCAGTTAAAACAATGGCTTCCTAATGTGGTGAACCGCTTTCAGTGGCGATCCCGGAACAGCAAAGTTAGCTTGCAGCTATCAATTGCCCCCAATTCGCCCGATACACTTCTCAGTGATGCAGCCAGCCTAGAACGCATCCTAGTAGAACTGCTCAACAACGCTTGTAAATACGCCTCTACAGACGAGAAAATTACACTTGCTGCTGAGCTAAGGTCCAGCAGTATCCAGTTGCAGGTTACTAATTCTGGTGTTGAAATTCCTGCTGCCGAGTTATCCCGAATTTTCGACAAATTTTACCGCATTCCCAGTAGTGACCCCTGGAAGCAAGGTGGAACAGGGTTAGGGCTATCTCTGGTGCAAAAACTTACTCAGCACCTTGGGGGCACAATCTCTGTTGAGAGTACTTCAGGTCAGACTTGTTTTAGCATTGAGCTACCGCACGCAACTGGCTCCTCCTCCTAACTCCTTTCATCATGCTAATTTGCCCCCAGTGTCAATTCGAAAACCCAAATACTAACAAATTCTGTCAACGCTGTGGCATATCTCTGACCCACATGGTCTGTCCGAAATGTTCCACAGATGTGCCTTTGAGCGAAGAACGCTGTCAAAACTGCGGCACTGTGACGGGAACTATGTGGTGGGCGATTATCCAGACTTCCCAATCGCTGAGCGCAGGAGCATACTTAGACGCCGAGCAGCGCTATCAGTTGCTGGAACCCCTACCGCCGACCCAAGAGCGCGCCGCAACATCCGAAGTACAGGTGAAAGTATTGGATTGCCAGCCGCTCCAGCTATCACCATTGGAGGTAGGCGGTGAGTCCATAGTAACAATGACCATTCCTGCGATCGCCACTGCCTATTTGAACCTGCAGTCCCAGTCACATCGAAGTTTACCCACTATTCATGATGCTTGGCAGCAGGAGGGCACTCAGGTGGTGCTAATCGAAGACCGCTCCGATTGGCCAAAACTGAGCGATCTATGGCACGATAGTCAAACTGAGTTGTTGCAGATTTTACACTGGCTTTACGAAATGACTCAACTTTGGGCAGCGCTAGAACCTTGGCATTGTCGCCAAAGCCTCTTAGAGTTGTCAAATTTGCGAGTGGATGAAGACCAGACGCTGGGACTGCAGCGTTTGTATACTGAACTCGAAGCCGCCGAGAAGCCTTTAACTCTGCAAGATTTGGGGCAAATGTGGCAAAGGTTATTTCAAGAGTCTCAGCGCACGCAATTTGGTTCTTTGATTCAGCTAATGGACGATTTGCAAGCCGGTAATATTCAGACGATAACTGATTTGTGCTCACGCTTAGAAGAGACCGCCAAGGAACTACAAGTGATTGTGAATTCTACCTCAGACCAATCTCCTGCTCCTATGCCCCAACAACCTCCAACAGCGCAGACTATCCTGCAAGATGATCCACAAGACAGTCTAACCAGAAGTGGTGATATGCCAACCGTGGCGCTGCCTGTACAGTTAATCAGTTTAGAAGACGCAGGTAGCACCGATGTGGGTCGCCAACGCCATCATAACGAGGACTACTTTGGCATCGAAACGACAATTAATAAGCAGCAAAACCCTACTGACACGCATGTCCAGGTGCGTGGTCTTTATATTCTCTGCGATGGAATGGGTGGACACGCTGCGGGGGAGGTAGCCAGTACAATGGCCGTAAAAACACTCCAGCAATACTTTCAAACCCACTGGCAACCGCAGCAACTGCCTGTTGAAGACACCATCCGTGAGGCAGTGCGTCTAGCGAATCAGGCAATCTATGACGTAAACCAACAGGATGCTCGTTCTGGTATCGGGCGCATGGGTACTACCCTGGTATTGGTTTTGATCCAGGACACTCGCTTAGCAGTGGCTCATGTCGGAGATAGCCGCTTCTACCAGCTCAGCCGCAAGCAGGGACTAGAGCAAGTCACTGTGGATCATGAAGTGGGGCAAAGGGAAATCTTGCGGGGTGTGGAACCAGCGATCGCCTATGCTCGTCCCGATGCCTATCAGCTTACCCAAGCTCTTGGACCACGAGACGAAAACTTCATTAATCCCGATGTGAAGTTTCTAGAACTGAAAGAAGATACCCTGCTCATCCTGGCTTCAGATGGCCTTTGTGATAATGACTTATTAGAACACCACTGGCAGACTCACCTAGAACTCCTCCTCAATCCAGATACCAGCCTGGAGGGCGGAGTTAGTAACCTCATTGGGCTGGCGAATCAGTACAATGGCCATGACAACATCACTGCTATATTGATCCGGGCAAAGGTGCTACCCAGGCTGGAGCAACAAGACTAAATATTTCGATTTTGGATTTTGAATGGACCAAAATCGCCTATGGTCACACTGACCCTCTTAAATTCCCAACAAAACGCCCCGCTGCAACAGTGGCGCTTTGAGGACGAGTCTGTCATTCGGATTGGTCGCTCCCTAGACAATGACATCGTTTTGAACGACACGGCGGTTTCCCGATACCACCTGGAGCTACAACGTATTACCCATAATGGCAACCGTTCGTGGCAGCTAATTAATCACGGCACGAATGGAACTTTCCTCGACGGCATCCTGATATCTCAAGGTTTAGTGGCAAATGATTCCCTAATCCAACTAGCGCGGGGAGGCCCTACTCTAAAATTCCAAGCCGATTTAGTCCCAAACAATCCACGTCTTAATTCCTCTTACTCAGGCTGTGCTCATATTGGTAACTCGCCTAACAATTTGTTCTGCATCCACTGCGGTCAACCAATCTTGGTTCAAGGAACGATTCGGCAGTATCAAGTGTTACGGACACTAGGGCAAGGGGGAATGGGCACTACCTATCTAGCCTGGGATAAAGCAGGGACAAACAAGGGTCACCCGCAACTCCTCGTACTGAAAGAAATGAATACAGATATGGCAAAAATTGCCAAAGCCCAAGAACTATTTGAACGGGAGGCTCGCATTCTTAAAGCGCTACACCATCCTGGTATTCCTAAGTATTACGACTTTTTTGTAGAGTCAAGCAAAAAGTACCTGGCCATGGAGTTAGTCAATGGTCAGGACTTAGAAAAGCTGATTATGGAAACAGGACCAGTCACACAATCAAGAGCGATCGCGTGGATGGTCGAAACTTGTGATGTTTTGGACTATATCCACAGCCAAAACCCACCGCTGATCCACCGTGATATTAAACCGGCCAATTTAATGGCGCGAACCTCGGATAATCGGATCGTGGTACTTGACTTTGGGGCTGTTAAGGAAATTGGCACTGCACCCGGAACTCGGATTGGAGCTGAAGGATACTGTGCCCCAGAACAGGAGCGGGGAAAGCCACTTATTCAGTCAGATCTTTATGCTATTGGACCAACGCTAATTTTCTTACTGACAGGTGAAAGCCCTTTCAAATTCTACCGTCAGCAGGGCCGGGGTTACCGCTTTCAGCTTGCAAGCATTCCCACAATTACCCCCCAGCTACGGGGTGTAATCGAGCGAGTGACGGAGCCAGCCCCTAGCGATCGCTACCCAAGCGCCAGAAAACTTGCTTCCGCCTTAGCTGCCTGCCTATAAGTATTATTCCTCATCCCAAGCTTCGACTTCTAGCAACTCACTAACTGGGTCTTGAGTTGTAAAGCCAAAGTCTAACAGTTCCTTTTTCCAGTATGACCACTCACTCCCGTACAGTAGAGCGATCTTCCAAATGCTGTCGGTAGGCTTGATGATATTGGATTCCACGAGTGAACGCACGTGATGCTGCAATTTCACCATTGGGTGAATTACTTGCTGAGTCATAACCTCGATTAAATTCCGATTGAGTTTTGCAAATATTTGAACATAAGAACTTCCCACTTTGGTTTGTTACAGCTGCGTAGAGTTCTGTAGAGTGAGGAAGTAACCTTTGACTCTTCTAGACTACCATGTTTGTTTCATAAGTTGCTTCGCAGCAGCTATAAAGTGCGGTAATCACTACATTAGGGAAAGTTGGGGTCATATCGTCTAGACGGGGAGTAGGGAATGGGCAATGGGGAGTGGTAAAAACTTATATAGAAATGATGCTGCTGGAGTTTCTGACCCTACTCCCTACTCCCTACTCCCTACTCCCTCTTAACAGTGTTGGAAAATAGAAGTGTGTTCCCCTTCTAGAAAATAGCTGATATGACTTACTACGTCATCTACGATGGTAACTGCAATCTTTGCGTATCTCTAGTACAACTCCTTGAAACCTTAGACAAGGGCCAGATGTTTAAGTATGCACCTATGCAAGATGAAGAAACGCTAAAGCGCTGGGGCATCACACCCCAAGATTGTGAACTAGGAATGATTCTGATTGATGCTAATTCTCAGGAGCGACGGTGGCAAGGCAGTGCTGCTGCTGAAGAGATCGGGCGGTTGTTGCCGCTAGGCGATGTGTTTATCTCGACTTACCGAGCCCTCCCAGGGCTGAAGTGGATGGGCGATCTCACTTATGAACAAATTCGAGACAACCGTTACAGTTTGTTTGGTAAGCGTTCTAGCACTTACAAAACAGCTTACTCAGCTGCTAACTGTGGCTGCACTACAGCTGAGCCAACTTAAACAGTTGGCTGATTGAACAACTCAATGATCTGACGACAAAACTGTTTTAACTTTTCGCCTGCCTCCGGTTCTGGCTGAGTTTCCCCTTCAAATCGCCAGTCTTCCACAGTTGAGAGTCGCCACTGTTTGCCACGATGATCAAACCCAGCTGTCTCGACGCCGATACAGGAACGGGAGTTGTTTAGGGGATCTTGGTAAAACCGGATTTGAAGCAGGATGCTGCGGCTGGCAAAGGATTTGCTCCTGCCAGGGAAGTGGAAGCCGATATCTATGGAATCTGGATCAACTAACTCCCTGGTTTCAGGGTCATTCCTCCAAGGTTTCAGATCTGCTCGGAGTTCCGGAAACTCGGCCTTGAAGAGATTCACCACACTGGCAATCTTGCTAGCGACTTCAAGGTTAGTGGCTTGTTCAGCTGCATTCAAGGGAAAAACACTCCTTAAATAGGGGTCAGCGGTCACTTGCGTATAAAGAAGGAGTGATTTTTTCCACCTGCGATCTAAAATGACACTTGTTCATCAGCAGACGAAAGAAATTCAGTTTATGGCCCGTCACCGGTCGATCCTGTCATTGATTCTAGTAATTGTCGCAACTTTTCTTATAAGTTGTAGCAGTCCTACCGTCGCCAAGGTAGCCCCAACCTACACAACGGCTCAGGTCGAGCAAATTCAGCAATATGTTCCCGAAATTGTTCGTTTGCGCGATCGCACTACGTCAGAACTCCAAAGGCTGATCCAAAACCGGGAATGGACAGATGTGAGTAGTTTTATTCACGGTCCCCTCGGGGAACTGCGCCTGCAAATGACCTACGCGTCTCGCAACTTCCTGCCCCAAGCTCAAGATACAGCGCGTCAGGCAACGCGTGATTTTTTTGATCACTTGGTCAAGATTGATCAAGCGGCGCAAAGCGGCAGTTACCAAACAGCTACCCTCAACTACCGGGAAGCCTTGGCAGACATTGACACCTTCTTGCAGCTGATTCCTAAACCAAGCACTCAGCCGCCGGAAAGTGAGGGATGAGCTTACCTTCTCAGGTTAATAGCTAAAAATGCGCCATGTAGTAATCATAGGATGCGGTGTTGTTGGAGCTGCGATCGCCTATGAACTTAGCTTTGTTCCAGGGCTGAAGGTCACAGTCCTGGACAAGCAACAACCGGCACAAGCTGCATCGGGAGCCGCGCTGGGTATTTTAATGGGTGTTATTAGCCACAAAATCAAGGGTAGGGCGTGGCGAATGCGACAGGCTAGCATCCAACGCTATGAAACCCTGATCCCAGAGCTAGAAGTGCTCACTGGTCGTCAAATCCCCTTTAACCGACAGGGAATTCTCATGCTCCTCCCCAAGCAGGAGCCTGGGAATACAGAGGATTTAGCGAATTGGGAAAAGCTAGTAGAAATTCGCCAATCTCAGGGATGGCAACTGAAAATTTGGGATGTTATCCAAGTAAAGTCCAGTTGTCCTCAGCTCGATTGTGAGAGAATTAACGCTGCTGTTTACTCTCCCCAGGATCGGCAAGTTGAGCCAGTAGCCCTTACCTTAGCAATGGTTGACGCTGCACGGCGCAACGGGGTCACTTTCCATTTTGGCGTCACAGTTGAGGGATATCACCTAAGTACCACCTCAACAAAAACTGTAGTGGTGCTTGATGCATCTCCCCTGCTACAAAATGTCGATTGGCTGGTAGTGGCAGCTGGCTTAGGTTCATCATTAATAAATTCGTTGCCATATCCATTAATTAGACCCGTATTGGGTCAAGCGTTACACCTAAGGCTGGGAAGCCTTTTAGGGCATAGGGATTTCCAGCCGGTAATTACTGGTGATGATGTCCACATCGTGCCGCTAGGTGGGGGAGATTATTGGGTTGGTGCGACAGTTGAGTTTCCCACTACTGGGGATGGCGTCGTGGCAGCACCCGAGAAGCTTGAGGCAGTAAGGCAACAGGCGATCGCATTCTGCCCAGCCTTAGCCGAGGCAACTGTTGTCAAAACCTGGTCGGGCTTACGTCCTCGCCCTGAAGGAAGTCCAGCACCAGTGTTGGGCTATGCGCCAGGGTTTAGCAATGTCCTTTTAGCCACAGGTCACTATCGTAACGGCGTTTTACTCGCACCAGCAACCGCTCAAGCGATTCGTGAGATTATTAGTTCATAAGATAACAGCGAAGCTGCTTAGAGTCTTGGCGCGATTTTTAATGTTGGCTTAACAAAGTACAGGAAAAAAGTGTGTCAATCGAAGAACACAAAATTAAAGTAGGAGCACTGGAATGGTTTTATCGGGTAGCTGAGCCAATTGGCAGAACTGATAATCTACCTGTTTTGTTGCTTCATGGTTTACCCTCCCAGAGTTACAGCTGGGGTGAAGTCATGCCCGATTTAGCCAACAAAGGGTTTAGAGCGATCGCACCAGACTGGATTGGTTTTGGCTTTTCAGCAAAACCAGACCGTCGAGAATTTGCTTATACTCCTGATGCCTTTATTACGGCTCTAGCAGAATTTATCCAAGCTCTCGAACTAGAGCGATTTTCTCTAGTCGTTCAGGGCTATTTGGGCTCTGTTGGTCTCCAATATGCCTTGCGCTATCCAGACAAAATCGAGCGCTTAGCCATCCTGAATACACCGGTATCAACTGCTGCCAAGTTGCCTTGGAAGATCCAACAATTGGGATTGCCTTTTATTGGTGATGTCATGACGCAAGATCCGCTCTTGGTTGACAGAACGCTAGAGGGTGGTAGTCGTTACCCGATATCAGACGAGGATTTAGATGTCTACCGGCGACCGTTTCTCAAAAGTTCGGATGCAGGGCGATCGCTCATGGCAACAGTGCGGAATCTTCAGCTACAGGCGTCAATGGCAGAAATAGAATCTGGCTTTCGACAATGGAAACAGCCAACTGCGATTATGTGGGGCATGAAAGACCCCTGGCTACCCTTTACTCAGGCGCAACAGCTGGCAAATTCCATCCAGAATTGCGAACTTATTCAACTGTCAGAAGCTGGGCATTATCCTCAAGAACATTGGTCGCAAAAGGTCAGCGATTCAATTCAACTGTTTCTCCGCCGTCAAGCCAACGGCTGAATCAGCGCTAGTAAACTACTTACTCAACGGTGGGCTAAAAACTCAACCTTTGGTAACAACGGGTCTTGAACAATGCCTACGCCGCTAAAACCCCACCGCTTGAGTAAGCCGACTAGCTGAGTACCGGTAACTGATTCTACAGCCCAACGGTCTGCGACGTTTGAGCCGTGAGTGTTGAGATAGCTCAGTGCATCAAAGTGTTCGCGAAATAGCAATAGGTAGCCTGACTCAGATGGTCGATCATCGCTGTTTGGATGAGCTGCGAGATATTGACCGTCGGCTCTAGAGCGGAAGAGGTAATAGACTTGCGACAACATATTGACTTAAATGCCATTCACCTTATATTGTATTCAACAGCACATAATTACTTAAATTAAATTCATTCGGTAGCTAGAAGTTGAGATGATACGGTAGGGGTTAGATTGTATCCAATCATAGTTTCTCCTGGCGTAGAAGTTAAGCCAAAGGAGCATTCGGGAGTAAAAATAAAGCGATGCACGGTTTTAAAGTACAGAAGTATGCATTTCAGGTGCTAGCGATGGTAGAGGAAGGTTATTCGTATCGCCAGATTGCTAAGCAATTTCACCTAAGTCAGAACACAGTAATAGATGTTGTGGAACGATTTAAGCCTACGCTATGACTCGTTACGGCGTTTAGACCTACCTTGCATTGGCAATTATTTGCCCAATTTCTTGAGTAGTTACGCCTATCGCCAACATCGCTTTTATAAGTAACTCGATAGAGACTGAAGCATCACCATTTTCAGCTTTTGCAACACTTGGCTGACTTGAGTGAATTTTCTCTGCTAACTCAGTCTGTGTCATTTGCTGTTTTCGTCGCTCTTTAAGGCTGCGGCTGAGGGTTAACTTAATTTCAATTAGGGCATTCTCCTCTGATGTTAACTCTAAAAACTCTGACACCGTTCCAACTTTCCAGCCTTTAGCTTCTAGACGTTCTCTTTTAGCTTGATCCACAACCCTATTCCTGAATGTCAATATCATACTTACTCAATCGCTTTTTGCAGTTCTCAATTACATTGTCAGGTGTCGTTTTAGTATTCCCACTAACCACTGATAAATTAAATTCAGCCACACCGGAATCACAGACTGACCTTTAAGCTGGCACGCGCGATTCCCTAGCTCCTTCGGAGCCGCCCGGCTAAAAGGATAACTTTGCTTCATAGCCTTTCAGGTCAAAGCATATAAGTTAACGCGATCACACTCTCCTAACCCCGCTTCCGCTCACCTCTACCCCAGGCTTTACCAGTGGAGTGAGATTGGGAAGAAGTGAGTACTTCTGTGTCTGAAGATTATTCCAGCGATAACAGTGCTTTTTCTGGCATCTAAATGTATGAAGGGGATAAAGGCTCCTAGTATGATGAAGGTAAGGTAGGGTGAGAGTACTAATTCATTACACTCTTTACAAAGAAATTCAGATGGAGGCAGCGAACTTCCAACACCTCCTGTGAGAGTGCCAGAACCAGGAGTTGGTGGGAATGGCACTACCTCAGAATTTGGAGATTTAACTGGACTGACTCGCTAAGAAGTAGATATGTTTTTACGTGGGCTCGGCGCAGATGTGAAGGCTAGCTTAAATTATGTAGAATACAAATTTCCTGATAAGTCGTCAATAACTATTCATTTATCTGATGGTCGAGTTGCACGTGTAAGCTAATAGACATCTAATTTGCAACAACTCTATTACCCTTATTACGGACTTTCCTATTCCAGTTAATCACTAGCTCGCCATCATTGAGCAAACTTTTTAGGAGTTCTTTAAGCTGCTTGACAG
>JAABUQ010000995.1_pt1 | contig 63820 bp, 58 predicted proteins | sample 5560001 | NCBI WGS metagenome assembly JAABUQ01 (sample SAMN10711888, study PRJNA513371) | rock metagenome | isolation source: Antarctica rocks | place: Antarctica: Victoria Land, Finger Mt nord | collected 2015-12-18
TGGGCAGAGCCTCAACCCCGCGTTCCCGACCGGTCACCCTCAAGAACCGCTGGTGTGACAACTCCGTCTCAGCCCTGAGGGTGCCGCTGCGCTTCAGTGTTCCTTCTCGGTGAATGCGAAGCTGATTTCTGGCCGAAGCGCGGACTCGTTGCCGGCCGCCATGGTGGCGATGCGCAACGCCGCGCTGCCGGCAAGCACGGCCACCGACGCCACGCTGGCGAGGCTGGGCAGCCGCCGAGACAACAGAGACGCTCCCAGCAGGCCCATCGGCAGGACGGTGCCAAGCACCGTGACGCCTTTCTCGACCCGTCCGGCAGGGCTGTCCAGAGCAGCCGAAACACCGCGGTCCTTGAAGGCACGGTGCAGGGTGACGCCGGCCGCGAGCTCCACGCCCAGCGCGGCAAGGGCGATACGCTGCATCGCCCTGGAGGTGCGATCCTCGCGGCCGAAAACCAGTGCGCCGGCGGCGGCGGCGAGGGAGGCGCTGGCGTAGCGGGCGGCCAGGCTCTTTGGCGCGGCAGCCCAGAGCGGCGTGCTGGTCGCCGACAGCAATGCGGCCGTGTATGTGGCGAGTCCGGCACCGGCGATCGCGGCCGGCACCTGGGCGACGCCCGCGGCCCGTCGCGCGACCCGGCCGGCAGCGCCGTCACTGCGGTCGGCCATGAACTGCGCCGCCGCGGTCAGGCCCGCGAAGCCGGTGAACGCAGTCAGGACATAGGTGCCGATCGACATCGGCGACGTGCCGCGGAAGATGCGGAACATGTTGTAGAACCGCGCCGGGGTGTGCAGGTCCCAGACCAGCATCGCGCTGCCGATCGTGGGCGCCAGCATCGCGAGATAGCGGCCCCGGCGCACCGTCGGTGCCGCGGCCCGCCCGCGAGTCAGGTCGGCGAGGGTGGACAGGATCTGCGTGCCGCCCGACAGGCCGGCCAGGAAGATGTAGCCGCCCACCACCCAGTTGTTGAAGGGCGCATGCTTGACCTGGTTGCGGCCGTAATAGGTCTCGCCTCGCCACTCGCCGGGCGGCGTGCGCTGCGGCGCGGCGTGGCTTGCACCGTCTCGCCGCGCGGTCTGGTCGTCCGGCATCCTCAGTCCTCCCGTGCGAGTAGGGCGATCGAGGCCAGCGCGAGGCCGGCCACGGTGGCGAGGCCCGTCAGCAGCGAGGGCCGCACCCGGCGCGAGGCCCGCGTGGGCGCTGCCGGCAGGTTGTAGATCTCGGGCCGCTGGGTAAGCAGGAAGAACGCGTTCAGGTGGCCGAGGCCGCCGGTGGCGCCCGGGCTGTCCGGCACGCCGTAGAGATAAGCGTTGGTCTGGCCGAGGCCGTGCAGCTGCTCGACCCGGTGCGCGGCGCGCTCCTGCAGCAGCTCGACCTCGCCGAACTGGATGCTCTCCGTCGGGCAGGCCTTGGCGCAGGCAGGCTCCAGCCCGCCCTTCAGCCGGTCGTAGCACAGCGTGCACTTGTGCGCCTTGCCGTCCATCGTGGAGACGTCGACCACGCCGAACGGGCAGGCCGGCACGCAGTAGCCGCAGCCGTTGCAGATGTCCTGCTGCACCACCACGGTGTCGAACTCGGTGCGGAACAGCGCCCCCGTCGGGCAGGCCTCCAGGCACGGCGCATTGTGGCAGTGCTTGCACACGTCGCTGAGCATCAGCCAGCCGCTCTGGAACGGCGTCTCCTCGCCGGACCGCACGTCCTGCTCGACGAAGGCGACGTGGCGCCAGGTGTTGGCCGACAGCGCGCCGGTGTTGTCGAAGCTCTCGCCGGTCATGCCGATGTTGTCGGCGGGCAGGTTGTTCCACTCCTTGCACGCGACCTCGCAGGCCTTGCAGCCGATGCACAGCGTGGTGTCGGTGAAGAAGCCGTACGATTTGCCCGGCTGGATCAGCACGCCGGCAGTCAGCTCGCTCTCGTTCGGGATCATCCGGTCGAGCATGGACTGGTGGTAGTCGAGCGCCCTGGGGTGCATGTCCATCAGCGTGCGCCCTCCGTGGCGTCGATGCGCGTCGCCACGTGCGCCAGGGCGTTGTCGCCGTCGCGGTAGGTGACGCGCACCGGGGTCTGGTCACGGCCCAGCGGCACGAGCTGCTCGGTTTCCATCGCCGCGTTGGGCGACAGCACGAACAGGCGCGACACGCCCTCGCGGTCGGTCATCTGGAACCGGCCCTCCTGGACGATGGTGATAACGCCTTCGACACTCCTCATCGCCCACCCCGGCTGTCGCTGCACGCCGCGGCATATGCACCTGCCGGGCAAGGTCCCGACAAGCCGCAGCGTGCCTGATCCGCCCTGTCTGGCGTGAACGTGACAGCGCGCACGGGCAGGCCGGGTTGCCGACGAGGCAACGCCGCGCCAGCGTCCGCGTCATCACGAGTGCCGGCTTCGCCGGCGGCCCGAGGTCCGGCACGTGCCGGCTGCCCCGGCCGATTAGGAGTGTTCGCAGATGACCAAGATCAGTCGCGGTCCCGCTGCCCGGGTGGGCAAGTTCCTTCACGACTGGTCGCTGCCGCGCCAGCTCGCCGGCCAGAGCAGCCGCGACCGGGCCGCGCGATCCAGCGCGTCGGAGGCGCTGCGCCCGAGGCTGGAGCACGCCGACCGCGTCGGCACCAGCATCTGCCCGTTCTGCGCGGTCGGCTGCGGCCAGCTCATCTACGCCAAGGACGGCAAGCCGATCCACATCGAGGGCGACCCCCGCTCTCCGGTCAACCAGGGCACGCTCTGCCCCAAGGGCAGCGGCACGCTCGGCATGCTGCTCAGCCCCGAGCGGGTGAACCAGGTGATGTGGCGCGCCCCGCACTCCGACCGCTGGGAACCCAAGCCGCTTGACTGGGCGATGGATCGCATCGCGATGCTGACGAAGCGCACCCGCGACGAGACCTACGCGCCGACGCTCCCGGACGGCACCGAGGTCAACCACACGCTCGGCATCGCCTCGCTCGGCGGCGCCACCCTCGACAACGAGGAGAACTACCTGATCAAGAAGCTGCTCGGCGGCGGCCTCGGCGTGATCAACATCGAGAACCAGGCGAGGATATGACACTCCTCCTCGGTCCCCAGTCTGGGGACCTCCTTCGGACGCGGCGCGGCCACGATGGCGCTGTGGGACCTGGCGAACTCCGACGTCGTCGTGATCATGGGCTCCAACATGGCGGAGAATCACCCGATCGGGTTCCGCTTCGTCATGCAGGCCAAGGCGCGCGGCGCCACCATCATCCACGTCGACCCGCGCTTCACCCGCACCTCGGCGCTCGCTGACATCCACGCGCCGATCCGCTCGGGCAGCGACATCGCGTTCCTCGGCGGCATCATCCACCACATCCTCGAGAAGGACCTGTGGTTCCGCGACTTCGCGATGGCCTACACCAACATCGCCACGATCATCGAGGACGGCTACGGCGACCCGGAGCAGCACGGGGGCGTGTTCTCCGGCTTCAACGCCGCCGAACGCGACTACAAGCAGGACACTTGGCAGTACAAGGGCAAGGTCGTGCCCTCCTCGATCGCCGAGCATCGCAACTCGACCCAGGAGACGGCCAGCGAGGACTCCGAGAGCATGGCGGAAGGTCCGCCGCCCTCGGACCCGACGCTGCAGGACCCGAACTGCGTCTACCAGATCATGCGGCGCCACTACGCGCGCTACACCCCGGAGATGGTGGAGAGCGTCACCGGCTGCCCGCGCGACACCTTCGTCCGCATCGCCGACGCCCTGGCGCACAACTCCGGGCGCGAGCGGACCGGCGCGTTCTGCTACGCGGTCGGCTGGACGCACCACACCACGGGCGTGCAGATCATCCGCGCCTGCACGATCATCCAGGGCCTGCTGGGCAACGTGGGCCGTCCGGGCGGCGGCATCATGGCGCTGCGCGGCCACGCCAGCATCCAGGGCAGCACGGACATCCCGACGCTGTACAACATGCTGCCGACCTACCTGCCGCAGCCCAGCGCGCTCAAGCCGCACGCCACGCTCGCGGAGTACATCGAGACCGAGACCCCCTCGACCGGCTGGTGGCACAACTTCCCCAAGTACATGGTCAGCCTGCTCAAGGCCTGGTACGGCGATGCCGCCACCGCGGAGAACGGCTTCGGCTACGCCAACCTGCCGCGGCTGACCGGCGACCAGTCGCAGCTGCCGATGACGCTCGCGATGGTGGACGGCGTGGTGCTCGGCCAGTTCGTGCTCGGGCAGAACCCGCTGGTCGGCGCGGTCAACGCCGACCTGGTGGAGCGCGGCCTGTCCAAGCTGGAATGGCTGGTGGTGCGCGACTTCGCCATGACCGAGACGGCGGAGTTCTGGCGCAAGGGCCGGCTGGTGCAGCGCGGCGAGCTGAGCCCGGAGCAGATCGGCACCGAGGTGTTCTTCATGCCGTGCGCCCTGTCCGGCGAGAAGGCCGGCACCGTGACCAACACGAGCCGCCTGGTGCAGTGGCACGACGAGGTGGTCGAGCCGCCTGGGGACAGCCGCTCGGAGCTGTGGTTCATGTACCATCTCGGCTGCCGCCTAAAGGCGATGTACGCCGACAGCACCGACCCGCGCGACCGTGCCATCCAGGCGCTGACCTGGGACTACCCGGTGAAGGGCAGGCGGTCCGAGCCGGATGCGGAGGCCGTGCTGCAGGAAATCAACGGCCGCACCGTCGCCGACGGCAAGCTCGTCGCCACCTACAAGGACCTCAAGGACGATGGGTCCACTTCCTGCGGCGGCTGGATGTACAGCGGCATCTTCCCGCGCGAGGGCCACAACGTCGCGCGGTCGCGCAGGCCCGACGGCCCGGACGGGCCGGGCAGCCATCTCGGTTGGGCGTTCGCCTGGCCGTCGAACCGGCGCACGCTCTACAACCGCGCTTCCGCCGATCCGGCCGGGCAGCCCTGGTCGGAGCGCAAGAAGATGGTCTGGTGGGACGACACCGAGGGGAAGTGGGCGGGCACCGACGTGCCGGACTTCGAACCGACCAAGCACCCCGGCTACCGGCCTGACTGGAGCAGGCATCCCCACGGCATGGAGGCGCTGGGCGGAGCGGACCCGTTCATCATGGAGGCGGACGGCCGCTGCCAGCTGTTCGTGCCGTCCGGGCTGAAGGACGGGCCGCTGCCGGCGCACTACGAGCCGATGGAAAGTCCGGTGCGCAACGAGCTGTATCCGATGCAGCAGGAGAACCCGACCGTGCAGCTCTGGCCGCGCCCCGGCAACGAGACGCACGCCGCGGAGGACCCGCGCTTCCCCTACGTGTTCTCCACGTTCCGCCTGACCGAGCTGCACTGCGGCGGCATCATGAGCCGGGTGACGCCGCACACCGCGGAGCTGCAGCCGGAATCGTTCGTGGAGGTGCCGGTCGAGCTGGCCGACGAGCTGGGGATCGGGCATCTCGACTGGACGGTGCTGTCGACGCTGCGCGGCGAGATCGAGGTCAAGGCCATGGTCACGCGCCGCCTCAAGCCGTTCACCATCGGCGGCAGGACGGTCTACCAGATCGCCATGCCCTGGGTGTTCGGCGGCGAGGGGATCGCCCACGGCGCCTCGGCCAACGTGCTGCTCGGCATCTATGGCGACGCCAACACCGGCATCCATTCCACCAAGGCGCTGACCTGCAACCTGCGGCCGGGTCGCCTCCCCAACCAGGCGGGTCACAGCCATGGCCAGTGAACCCGACACAGGGGGCGTCGAGGTCCGCGCGATCGAGCACCCGGAGCCCGAACCCGGGCGACGGGCGCTCGCGGCGTTCGACAGGGTGCTGGGCGAGAAGCCGGACGGGCGCACCACCAAACAGGATCGCGAGCGTCTGGGCCACGGCTTCTCCGAGACCACCCGGCTGATGTGCGGCTACCGTGACACCCTGATCCACGCGCAGCGCAGGGCGGGCGTCACGCCGCAGTCTCGGGCGCGGCTGCAGGAAGTCAACAGCGTGCTCAGCGTCGTGCTAGGCGGGCACTTCCCGCTGGGCGACATCCCCTGGCCGCAGGTACGACAGGCGCGCGACGCCTTCGCCATGCTGCTGGCCCAGGGGTGACGCGAGCGGCACGGAAGAAGGCTGGTGGCCGCATCACGACGCTGGCGTCGTCGCTCTCCCTGACGCAGGCTCCTTGCATGAGATGGATGGTCGGTCTGCTGCTGTTTCCGCTCTGCGCGTAGGCGGCACCCTTCTGCGTGCGCACGCCGGCGGTGCCGTCCCGGTGCCTGTATGTGGATCCTGGCGCGTGCCGCAGCGACGCACGTGCACAAGGCGGCGAATGTGTGACGAACCCGCTCGAACCACGGCCGGTAGTTGGAACCGGGCACTACTGCATCGTCGTGTCGGGCGGGCCGCTCGACTGCGCCTATCCCGATCGCTCGCCGTGCGAACGCGCTGCGACGCGCATGGGCAGCGGCTGCGTCGAGGCGCCGCGGGCGGGTGGCGGCGAGGCCTCTCTGGCAGATCCGTTCCGGTCGGTCCGGCCCTACTGAGGCGCAGGAAGCCGGAGCGCTCGTCTGCTCCTTCGTTCGGGCATGAGGTCGCGGTATCGGTGATGTCATGCCACCGGCCCCGGACATCGATCCTTCCGCAAACAAGGCTGAGGTCTCCCTCCGCCCAGACTCGCCAAAGGCCAGAGGCCTTCGGAAACCCTTCTCCTGAGAAATGAATTCTCAAGGCGAGCCGTGAGCGGAGTCCAGAGGCAGAGCCTCCGGCCGTGCTTGCTTCATCGGTCACGCTAAAGGCTGTTGGTGTCAGCTCCCGGCTCGTGTGCGTGTCACCAGTGCGGCTCTGCCCGCCAAGGCAGTCGGCCCAATTCTACGTGCAGCACCAGCGTATGCTGCCCAGAAACTTTCGCCCGGTAACCTGGTTTGACCGGGGCGAGTCTCAGACGCCCCCTGCGTCACGCGCCACCGTCTTCGACATGCCACGACCGCCAGGAAAATCGCCCATGGACAACAGCCCGAATGCCCGTCCCGGCCAGGACATGATCGGCGAGGGCGGCGAGCTGCATCAGATCGCGGGCGGCAGCCACCCGCAGATGACCACGAACCAGGGCGGCGTAATCGCCGACGACGAGAACTCGCTGAAGGTCGGCTCGCTCGGCCCGACCCTGCTCGAGGATTTCGTCCTTCTCGAGAAGCTCAGCCACTTCAACCATGAGCGCATCCCGGAGCGTGTCATCCACGCCCGTGGCACCGCCGCCCATGGCTATTTCGAGCTGACCGACTCGCTGGCCGAGTACACGAAGGCCGAGATCCTCGGGAAGGTCGGGCAGTGCACGCCGCTGTTCACCCGGTTCTCGACCGTGGCCGGCAACATGGGCTCGGCGGACACGGCGCGCGACGTGCGCGGCTTCGCGGTGAAATTCTACACGCAGCAGGGCAACTGGGATCTTGTCGGCAACAACATGCCGGTGTTCTTCGTCCAGGACGCGATCAAGTTCCCCGACCTGATCCACGCCGCGAAGCAGGAGCCGGACCGCGGCTTCCCGCAGGCGCAGACGGCGCACGACACGTTCTGGGACTGGGCGTCGCTCTCGCCCGAGAGCACCCACATGCTGATGTGGATCATGTCCGATCGCGCCATCCCGCGCTCGTTCCGCATGATGGAGGGCTTCGGCGTCCACAGCTTCCGCTTGGTCAACGAGGCCGGCGCGTCAACCTACGTGAAGTTCCACTGGCGCCCGAAGCTCGGGATGCAGTCGGTGGTGTGGGACGAGGCACTGAAGATCAGTGGCGGCGACCCCGATTTCCATCGCCGCGACCTGTGGAACTCGATCGAGGGTGGCGACTTCCCGGAGTGGGAACTGGCTGTCCAGCTGTTCGACGAGGCATTCGCGGAGACGTTCGACTTCGACGTGCTCGACTCGACAAAGCTCATTCCCGAGGAGCTGGTGCCGCTGCGGGTGATCGGCCGCATGGTGCTCGATCGCAACCCGGACAACTACTTCGCGGAGACCGAGCAGGTCGCGTTCTGCACCAGCCATGTCGTCCCGGGCATCGACTTCACCAACGATCTGCTGCTGCAGGTCCGCAACCAGTCCTATCTCGACACGCAGATCAAACGCCTGGGTGGCCCGAACTTCGCGCAGCTCCCGATCAACCGGCCGCAATGCCCGATGCGCAACTTCCAGCGCGGCGGGCACATGCAGATGAACGTGCCAAAGGGCCGGGTGTCCTACTCGCCCAGCTCGCTTGAGGAGACCACGGAGCGTGCCGATCCGGCGAACGGCTTCGTCACCTTCCCCGCTGCGGAGAGCGGCGACAAGCTGCGCGCGCGGCCCGCGAGCTTCGCCGACCACTACAGCCAGGCGCGCCAGTTCTTTTTCAGCCAGACCAAGCCGGAGCAGGACCATATCGTCTCCGCCTTCATCTTCGAGTTGAGCAAGGTCGAGACCATGGCGGTCCGGCTGCGCCTGCTGGGTCAACTCGCCAACGTCGACGAAGGCGTGGCCAAGCGCGTGGCCAACGGGCTCGGCTACGAGGGTCCGATCGAGAAGACCGTGACCACGGTCGCCGCCCGTACCGACCTCGCCAACTCGCCCACGCTAAGCATCCTTGCCAAGTTCAGCCCGACTCTGCAGGGCCGCGTGGTAGGCTGCCTCGTGGCCGATGGAACGGATCCAGGCCTGGTGATGACGCTGGAGGCGGCGGCCACGCAGATGGGCGCAAAACTGAAGGTGATCGCGCCCAAGGTCGGTGGCGCGAAGGGCAGCGACGGCGGCCTGATTCACGCCGACTTCCAGCTCGCCGGCGGGTCGTCGGTGCTGTTCGACACCGTTGTGCTGGCACTCTCGGAAGAGGGAGCGGCCATGCTGGTGAAGGAAGCGGCAGCGGTTGCGTTCGTCCATGACGCCTTTGCCCACCTCAAGGTGATCGGCCACACCGTCGGGGCGCAGGCGCTGCTCGACAAGGCAGGCGTCTTGCCTGATGCCGGCGTGGTGTCCGTCGAGACGACGGTGGCCTTCCTTGCCGCCGCCAGCAAAGGACGCATCTGGGATCGCGAGCCGAAGGTGCGTGCGGTGTTTTGATACCAGAAAACCTTGAGTGTGACCGATCAGGCAAACAAGGTTGAGGCTCTGCCTCAAACTCCGCCAAAGGCAAGCCTTTGGAATCCACTTGCTTAAGGAAGGGTTTCCAAAGGCCTCGGGCCTTTGGCAGGTCTGGGTAGAGCCCAACCTTGCTTGCCAACAGGTCAACGCCTGGGGCCGCTGGTGTAATGCGGGGGAACGAAGCGTCGGTCACGGCCGGCACCTCATCTGTTGCCTGCAGGCTCGATCCGTGGGGCAATGTCGCTTGGCAAGAAAAAGGCGGGGCTTGCGCCCCGCCCGTTTCTCCTTGCGTCAGAGGAACGTGACTATTCGGCGGCCTTCTGGAGCGTGTTCTCCAGCGAGTTCGCCCGGTAGAACTCCTCCGCGGCCGCGGCGCCGCTGCCGGCCTCGACCTTGATGCCCACATCGCGCATGGCCATCTCGGCCCCGGTAATCGCGGCAAGGCACATCAGCTCGTTCAGGTCGCCGAGGTGGCCGATGCGGAACAGCTTGCCCGCCATCTTCGCGAGGCCCGCCCCGGTCGCCAGGTTGTAGCGCAGGAACGCGCGCTTGATCACGTCGGCGCCGCTGAAGCCGTCCGGCACCATGATCGCGCTCACGGTGTCGCTGTACCACTTCGGCTCCTGCGCGCAGAGCTTCAGCTTCCAGCCGTCCAGCACCGCCGCGCGCACGCCGCCGGCGAGGTAGGCGTGGCGGGCGATGACGTTGTCCAGGCCTTCCTCGTCGAGCAGCATGGTCAGCGACTCGCGCAGCCCGTAGAGCAGCGGGATCGACGGCGTGTAGGGAAAGTAGCCGTCCTTGTTCGCCTTGCTCTGGTCGTCGAAGTCGAAATAGGCGCGGCGCAGCGGGTTGTTGTTGCGCGCGGCCTTCTGCGCCTCAAGCGCCTTCTGGCTGACGCAGGCGATGCCGAGGCCGGCGGGCAGCATCATTCCCTTCTGGCTGCCGGTGATCGCGCCGTCGACCTTCCAATCGTCCATGCGGAAGTCGAGCGAACCGATCGAGCTGACGCCGTCGACGAACAGCAGCGCGGGATGGCCCGCGGCGTCGATCGCGCGACGCACCGCGGCGATGTCGCTGGTGACACCGGTCGCGGTCTCGTTCTGCACGACCATGACGGCCTTGATCTCGTGGCCCTTGTCGGCCGCGAGCGCCTGCCCGATGTGCTCCGGCGAGGCGCCCGTGCCCCACTCCTCGTCCTGGATCACGACGTCGAGGCCGTGGCGCTGGGCCAAGTCGATCCACAGCGAGCTGAACTGGCCGAAGCGCGGCGAGAGGACCTTGTCGCCCTGGCTGAGCGTGTTGGTCAGCACCGCCTCCCAGCTCCCCGTGCCGGTGGCCGGGAAGATGAAGGCCTGGCCGGTCGTGGTGCGGAACAGGCGCTTGAGCTGCTCGAACAGCGGCAGCGTCAGCTTCGGGAAATTCGGGTTGCGATGGTCTTCCATCGGCACGTGCATCGCGTTGAGGATGCGGTCCGGAACGTTGGTCGGCCCGGGAACGTTGAGGAAATGGCGTCCAGTCATGCAGTCCTCCCAATCGCGTCTTGCCCCCGGAAGCGGTGGGTCCGTCCGGGCGTCCGCGTCGCTGGCACGGACAGATACCCTAGACCAGGTCCGGGCTCAAACACCTGCTTTCTTCGACGCGACATTTTCTGGCTCCACTCTGGCGGCGCCACGCAATAAAATACTGTCATAGGCCGTCAGAGCGGTCAGGCGACAGGAACAGGGCGGCGAGGTGATCCTGCCTCCGACACGACCACATCCGGCCGCACGGACAACCGGCCGCGCTTTGTTCGTGCCGTTGGCACGACGACCCGGAGGTTTTGGTCGGGCCTTGTGGCAACGGGCAAGGCGGAGCGGCGTCAGCCCGCGTGCGGCATCGTGTTCCATGGCGAGCCGTCCGCAGGCCGGACCTCCGCGGTGTTGTCCTGCCGCGTCAGGCCGAGGAAGCCCAGCGTGTCGCGCAGGCTCGGCGCCAGGAACCGCAGCGGTGCGGCCATGGCGCCGATGATCTCCGCGTGGTTGACGCCAGGGTAGATCCGCTCCTCCGCGAAGCCGCCGGCGGCGCGGATGCGGGCGGCGAGGCGCAGCGTGTTGGCGGGCATCACGGTGGTGTCCGTGCTGCCGGCAGCCAGGAAGGCCGGCGGGCCCACGGTTCCGGCATAGGTGATGGGCTGGGTGTCGATCCTGTCCGCACCGCCGAAGATCGACGCCAGCTCCGCGGTGTGCAGCGGCAGGAAGTCGTAGGGGCCGGCCAGGCCGACCAGCCCGCGCAGCGCCCGGCGCGGCGCCAGCCCTTCCGCCGCCAGCCAGCGGCTGTCGAACGCCAGCATCGCGGCGTTGTAGGCGCCGGCGGAGTGCCCCATGAGGAACACCGGCCCTGCCGTCTCCCTCGCCCGCCCTGCCTGGCGCGACGCCGCCACGGACGCCGCGTTGTCGCATGCCCAGCGCACGGCCGCCGCGCAGTCGCGGAGGAAGTCCGGGTATCGCACCTGCGGGTAAAGCCGGTAGTCGGGGATCACCACGACCGCCCCGCGCTGCGCCAGGGCGCCGCCGACGAAGCGGTACATCGCTTTGCTGCCATCCTTCCAGCCGCCGCCATACAGGAACACGACCACGGGGGGCGGCCCTGCCGACAGGGCTGGGTCGGGCGCATAGACGTCCAGCGTGCGCCTCGGCCCGTCGCCGTAGGCAACGTCCTCGGCCACCAGACGTCGCGGTGCCAGGTCGTTGAGGACCCGGGCCGGCGAGCATCCGGCGGCGAGCAGCAGCCCCATCCCGCCCAGCATGCGTCGCCCGATGCCAGGCTCTGCGGGCTGTCCGGCCGCGGCACCGGCCACCCTGGCGGTCGCCCGCCGCGTCGGAAGGGCCGGACCGGCGGCACAAGGACTGGCGTGGATCTTGCTGACTTCGGGAGAACCCGGCATCCCGGCGACACGTCCGGGTGGGCTGGCGGCTTTGCTCATCGCCTGACAACGCGGTTCCGGCCGTTCGGTGCCGCCGTCGGGACGGCCCGGCGCCCGCTTGCGGATTTCCACTCGCAGGCTCTTAACCCGGCCGGTCCATACTGGATGGCGTGCCGTTCCGCAGAGGGTGCCACGTCCGCAACGACCCGCCTGGCCATCGATCTCGACGCCATCGCCGCGAACTGGCGCCTGCTGCGCCGCCGCCACCGCGGCGATGTCGCCGGCGTGCTCAAGGCCGACGGTTACGGCCTGGGCGCCGCCAGGGTCGCCCCTCGCCTGCTGTCCGAGGGGTGCCGGCACTTCTTCACCGCCCACCCGCAGGAGGCGCGCGCCATCCGGCCGCTGCTGGGGGACGCGATGCTGGGCGTGCTGAACGGCCTGTGTCCGGACGAGGCGCGGTCCTACGTCGAGCACGACCTGTTGCCGGCGCTCGGCACGCTGCGCGAGATCGAGGAGTGGAGCGGCGAGGCGCGGCGGCTCGGGCGGGCGCTCCCGGCGCTGCTGCACCTCGACACCGGCATGAACCGCCTGGGCCTGGACGCGGAGGAGTTCGACGCCCTGGTGCGCAGGCCCTGGCTGCTGGACGGGGTGGAGCTGCGCTACGTCATGACCCATCTCTGCGCCGCCGACACGCCGGACAGCCTCGCCAACGCCGCGCAGCGGGTAGCCTTCGCGCGGGACTGCGCACGTCTCGACACCGTGCTGGACCGCAGCCTGCCGCGTTCGGTGGCCAATTCCTCCGGGCTGTTCCTCGGTGACGGGTTCGGCTCCGACCTCGCGCGGCCCGGGGCGGCGCTCTACGGCATCAACCCGGTTCCCGGCCGCCCGAACCCGATGCGGCCGGTCCTGCGGCTGTCGGCCATGGTGCTTTCGGTGCGCACCGTGCCGACGGGCGCCAGCGTGGGCTACAACGGCGCCTGGACCGCCGGCCGGGACAGCAGGATCGCGACCGTTGGCGCGGGCTATGCGGACGGGCTGCCGCGCGCGCTGTCCAACGCCGGACGCGCGAGCTTTGACGGCAGGCCCGTCCCGCTGGTAGGGCGTGTCTCCATGGACCTGACCACGTTCGACGTCACAGACCATCCGGCCGTCCGGCCCGGCGCCTGGCTGGAGCTGATCGGCCCCGACCTTCCTCCGGACGAGGTGGCCGCCTGCGCCGGCACCAGCGCCTACGAGATCCTGACCTCGCTGGGTCCGCGCTACGAGCGCGACTACACCGCGCTGTGAGCGGCATGGCCGGCAACGGGCAGAACCGCCTCGTGACGGCGGCGGACGGCGCGGTCGGCGCCGCACCGATCCATGGCGGTCCGCCCGAGGTTCGGGCCGATGCGCTGCGCCCCGGCACGGACGGGATGGCCGCCGGCGCAACCATGGCTGGTGCGGTGGCCGCGCTTGGCGCGGGGGTGCTCAACGCCTGCGCCGCCGCGGGTCGCGTGGCGCTGTTCGCCCTGTCGGGCGTGTCGCACCTGCTGCGGCCGCCGTTCTACGGCCGCATGTTCCTGCGCGCCTTCGTCGAGTTCGCCTATTTCAGCCTGCCCGTGGTGGCGCTCACCGCGGTGTTCGCGGGCATGGTGATCGCGCTGCAATCCTACAGCGGCTTCGCCCGCTTCGGCGCGGAGAGCGCCATCGCCAGCGTCGTGGTGCTGTCCGTGGTGCGCGAGTTGGCGCCGGTACTGGGCGGGCTGATGGTGGCCGGGCGGGTGGGCGCCGCGATGGCCGCCGAGCTTGGCACCATGCGCGTGACCGATCAGATCGACGCGCTCGGCACGCTGTCCACCGACCCGATGAAGTACCTGGTGGCGCCGCGGCTGCTGGCGGCGACGATCGCGCTGCCGCTGCTGGTGCTGGTGGCCGACGTGATCGGCGTGCTCGGCGGCTTCGTGATCGCGGTGGTCAAGCTGGGCTTCAACCCGCAGGCCTTCATCCACGCCACGGTGTCGTTCATGACCACGACCGACGTGGTGGTCGGGCTCGCCAAGGCGGCGGTGTTCGGCTTCCTGATCGCGCTGATGGGCTGCTACCACGGCTACAACAGCCGCGGCGGCGCGGAGGGCGTGGGGTCCGCGACGACGTCGGCCGTGGTCAGCGCGTCGATCCTGATCCTGTCTTTCGACTACGTCCTCACCGAGCTGTTCTTCGCCCGATGAGCCCTGCCGACGCGGTTCCGGGCGTGCCCTCCCCGGCCGCGCGGCCCCGGGACGCGGAGCAGCGTCCCGGCCCTGCGTCCCCGACCCCCAAGATCAGCGTCCGAGGCCTGCGCAAGCGTTTCGGCACCAAGCAGGTGCTCGACGGCGTCGACCTCGACGTGATGCCCGGCACCTCGATGGTGGTGATCGGCGGCTCCGGCACCGGCAAGTCGGTGCTGATCAAGTCGATTCTCGGCTTGGTCACGCCCGACGAGGGCACGATCGAGATCGACGGCCGCGACATCCTCCGCCTGCCACGCGGCGAGCGCGAGGCCACGCGCGCCCGGATCGGCATGCTGTTCCAGAACGGCGCCCTGTTCGACAGCCTGCCGGTCTGGGAGAACGTGGCGTTCGCGCTGCTGGCGCACACGCGCGGGCGGCCCCGCATCACCCGCGCCGCCGCGCGCGCGCGCGCGGCGGACATCCTGGCGCAGGTGGGGCTGTCGCCCTCGGTGGGCGACCTGTCGCCGGCGGAGCTGTCGGGCGGCATGCAGAAGCGCGTCGGGCTCGCGCGCGCGATCGCGGCACAGCCGGACATCCTGTTCTTCGACGAGCCGACCACCGGGCTCGACCCGATCATGGGCGCCGTGATCGACGGCCTGATCATCGACTGCGTGAAGCGGCTGGGCTCGACCGCGGTCGCGATCACCCACGACATGGCCAGCGCGACGCGGATCGGCGACCGCGCCGCGATGCTGTTCGGCGGCAGGATCATCTGGGAAGGCGCCGCGCGGGACCTGCTGGCGAGCGGCAACCCGATGGTGGAGCAGTTCACCCACGGCCGGCGCGACGGACCCATCCAGATGGAGCTGCGCCGGTAGCGCCCCGGCGCAGACGGCAGGACGACAGCTAAGGTTGAGGCTCTGCCTCAAACTCCGCCAAAGGCTCGCCTTTGGAAACCTGGACTTGAAGATGGGTTTCCGAAGGCCTCAGGCTTTTGGCGGGTCCGGGCAGAGCCCAGCCCTGCTTGCTTCCGAGCGGACGCAGCGTTCTCTCAACGGAAAAGGCCGGGAATCGCTCCCGGCCTTCCCGCCGCGTCCCAGGAAGACCGGCCGCCTAGAAGAGCTGCTCGCCGTGCAGCACCAAGTCGAGGCCTTCCATCTCCTGGTCGCGGTCGACCCGCAGGCCGATCGTGACCTTGATGAGCATGAGCAGGACGAACGAGATCACGCCGCTCCACACCAGGGTGACGGCGACCGCCTCGGCCTGGATCAGCACCTGCGCGAGGCCGCCGCTAAACCCATCCGGCGAGGCGGCGGTGGCGGAGAGCGGCCCGTAGGCGAACACCCCGGTGAGCAGCGCGCCGACGATGCCGCCGACGCCGTGCACGCCCCAGGTGTCAAGGCTGTCGTCGTAGCCAATCACGTGCTTGAGCCACGTCGCCGACCAGAAGCAGATCACGCCGGCGGCGACGCCGATGATCAGCGAGGCACCTGGCAGCACGAAGCCGGAGGCCGGGGTGATGGCCACCAGGCCTGCGACCGCGCCGGAGATGATGCCGAGCACCGACGGCTTGCCCTTGGTGATCCACTCCGCGAACATCCAGCCGAGCGCCGCCGCGGCGGTGGCGATCTGGGTGACGGCCATCGCCATGCCGGCGCGGCCGTTGGCCCCGACCGCGGAGCCGGCGTTGAAGCCGAACCAGCCGACCCAGAGCAGCGAGGCGCCGATCACGGCGAGTGCGAGGTTGTGCGGCGCCATGTTGTCGTGGCCGTAGCCGACGCGCTTGCCGAGCACGAGGCAGCACACCAGGCCCGCGACGCCCGCGTTGATGTGCACCACGGTGCCGCCGGCGAAGTCGAGCGTGCCCGCCTTGGACAGCCAGCCGGTCGGCGCCCAGACCCAGTGCGCGATCGGGCTGTAGACGATCAGCGACCACAGCACCATGAACACGCACATCGCGGAGAACTTCATCCGGTCGGCGAACGCGCCGCAGATCAGGGCCGGCGTGATGATCGCGAACGTCATCTGGTACATCATGTACACGGTCTCGGGGATCGTCTGCGGCGAGGCCGCATCCGTTCCCGCGCCCAGCACGAAGCCCACGTCCGCGCCCTTGGTGATGTGCGCCGCGATGCCGTCGAGGAAGAAGCGCGACAGGTCGCCGAAATACGGTGCGGTGTCCCCGATGCCGTTGGTGAACGCCAAGCTGTATCCCGCCACCATCCAGGTGATGGTGATCAGGCAGCAGATCGCGAAGGACTGCATCAGCGTCGCGAGGATGTTCTTCTTGCGCACCATGCCGGCGTAGAACAGCGCGAGGCCCGGGATCGTCATCATCAGCACGAGCGCGGTGCTGGTCAGCATCCAGGCGGTGTCGCCGGAGTCGATCTTGGGCGGCTCGGTCGAGGCGAGGGTGGCGGGTGCGGTGGCGGCGGGCGACGCGTTCGGCGCGGGCTGGACGCCGCTGCCCGGGGTGGTCGGCGCCTCGCCCGCAGGCGCCGCGGTGGTTGCGGCCGGCTGCGCGACCGAGGGTTCGGCAGCGACGAGCGCCACGGTGCCGAACGCCAGCAGGCCGGCCAAGGCGAATCCTAGGCGGCGCATCAGGGGAAGCGAGGACGTGCGGGTGCGCGACGACCGGTGCCGCATCGGGACTCCTGTCAAAGCGCCTCTCCGTCCAGCTCTCCGGTGCGGATGCGCACCGCCCGGTCCAGGTCCATGACGAAGATCTTGCCATCGCCGATCTTGCCGGTATGGGCGGCCTTCATGATCGCCTCGACCACCTGCTCGGCCAGCTCCGACGGCACCGCGACCTCCACCTTGACCTTCGGGAGGAAGCTGACGTGGTACTCCGCACCACGGTAGATCTCGGTCTGGCCCTTCTGACGTCCGAAACCCTTGACCTCGGACACGGTCAATCCCTGCACGCCCAGCGGAGTCAGCGCTTCCCGCACGTCGTCGAGCTTGAACGGCTTGATGATCGCGATCACCAGCTTCACTTTTCTTGTCCTCCACCCTCCGCCCGGTGGGCGGCGTCCGGACCGTTCTTTCAAGAACCGTGCCGGGGTGCGACGCAGGCGACCTCGCTCCTGCCGCCGCGTCGCCGAGGCGGGTTTGCACGGGCAGGATGCGACCTATCGCACGGGGCGTCGATGGAGCCGGGCCAGGAGCCGTCCGCCCGGCGGTAAAATCACGCCCGCGGTTTACGGCCGCCGGAACTGCGCCATCTTGATGCAGGAGGCGACACCTCACATGCCTTTGTACAAGGCAACCTGCGGTGGAGACGGCGCCACAACCACCGCGACGGTATGCACACGAAACAGGCAGGAGCGACGACGATCACGGAGGACACGCGAGCCGGACCTGCCGAGCTGCAAGCCACGTCGATGCCGGAACCGGCGTTGCTGACGGATGTCGCAGGCGACCGGGGACTGGCCGCGCGACAGAAGCCCGGCTTGAGCGACGCGACCCGCCCGGCGCAGCGTGCCGGCGATCGCGCGGCAGGGGCGCACGATCTCGGCAGCGTGGACGTGTGCGTGGTGGGCGCGGGTCCGGTCGGGGGGACACTGGCCTGCCGCCTGCAGGCTGCCGGGGTGTCGGTCGCGATCGTTGACCGGGCCGAGCTTCCTCCCATGGAGCACCCCGACTTCGACGGACGCGCCTATGCCGTGGCAGCGGGATCGCGGCGCCTGCTGGAGCAGGCCGGGCTCTGGCGGGAGCTGCCGCAGCCCACCTGCCCGATCACCGAGATCCGCATCTCCGACGGCCGCGTCGGCCGGCCGGCATCCCGCCTGTTCCTGCACTTCGACGTGCGCGATCTCGGCGACGGCGCCGTGGGAGCGGTGGCGATGGGCTGGATGGTGGAGGCGCGGAGCCTGCGCGTGGCGCTGAACCGCGCCCTGCGCACCCGGCCCGGGCTGAGCCTGCACGCGCCCGCGCAGGCCACGGTGGAGCAGCACGGGGACCACGCCCTGGTCCGACTGCCGGCCGGCACGCTGCGCGCGAGGCTCGTGGTGTCGGCCGAGGGGCGGTCCAGCCGTCTGCGCGACGCAGCCGGCATCCGCACCACCCGCCTGCCCTACCGCCAGGTCGGGATGGTCTGCGCCATCGCCCACGAATGGCCGCACCACGGCACCGCGCTCGAGCATTTCCTGCCGGGCGGCCCGTTCGCGCAACTGCCGATGTGCGGCACCGACGGCGCCCCGCACGTCTCCGCCATCGTCTGGACCGAGGAGACGGCGCTTGGCGAGCGGATGATGCGGCTGGACGACGCGGCGTATGCGCGCGAGGTGGCGCGGCGGCTGGGCGGGCACCTGGGCGCCGTGCGGCTGATCGGGCGGCGCTGGCTGTACTCGCTGTCGGCGATGCACGCGCACCGCTACGTGGCGCCGCGGCTGGCGCTGGTCGGCGACGCGGCGCACGGCATCCATCCCATCGCCGGGCAGGGCCTCAACCTGGGGTTCCGCGACGTGCTCGCGCTGTCCGCGCTGGTGATCGAGGCTGTCGGCAGCGGCGCCGATCCCGGCGACCCCGCGCTGCTGGCGCGCTACCAGCGGGCGAGGCGGCCGGACAACCTGCTGATGCTGGCGGCGACGGACGGGCTCGACCGGCTGTTCAGCAGCGACAGCCGGGTGCTGCGCGGCGTGCGCGACCTCGGGATCGCCGGGGTGCAGCGTCTGCCGGGACTCAGGCGCGCCTTCATGCGGGGTGCCATGGGAGTGTGACGCTCCCCGCCGGGGTGGCCGGCAATCGGGCCAAGCTGCGCCGCCCGGGCCGGTCTGCGCCACGCCTGTTCGCCTGGTCGGGCCGGGTTCCGTCGCGCCCCGGCCAGCCGGTGCAACGAGGCGACCGGGCCTGCCGGGTGCTCCGGCCGCAACACGGCGCTTCCTTTCGCGGGCCGCGCGATCCACAGTCCGGCGCATGCAGATCCATGCAAGCTGCGCGGCTCGCGACGGTGCGGGCGTTCTGTTGCTCGGCTCGCCGGGCTCTGGGAAATCCGACCTGCTGCTCCGGCTGCTGGATCTGGGGTTCGAGCTGGTCGCGGACGACCGGGTCGAGATCGATGGTAGGCAGGCACGCGCGCCCGCGGCCCTAGGCGGCCTGCTGGAGGTACGCGGCCTGGGCATCGTCAGGCTGGCGCATCGCGGGACGGCGTCGCTCGTCCTTGCGGTCCAGCTCCTCGTTGCCGGCGACGGCGGCGTTGCGGACGGCGCGACGATGCGGCTTCCCGCGCCCCGGCGTCATCCCGTGCTGGATCTGCCCCTGGTGACGGTGGACCCGGCCGCAGTGTCTGCGGCGCGGCGGGTCTCGCTGGCGCTGGATTGCGCGCTCGGCCTCGTCACCCAGCTCGCCGGCGCTTTCGCGTGAGCCCGTTCACACAGGAAACCCGCCCTGGCACTGCCGTCGCGCCGGTCCCGCCCTGGCCTCGTACCCGGGACCGTTGCCGTGGTGGCCCTGCACGCCCCGGCCCGTTGCCCAAGTTCCGGTCGAGGCTCCATCCATGCCGGTCGCCGGATCGCCGCCGAACGTCGGGGCGCCGCCGGTATTTCCCTAGTCGGGGATGCAGAGCGGTCTGCACCGGGATGTCCGCTTACGTCGAGGCTGCTTTTGAACGCGGCGATGTGCATCTCCGGGTGAGACAGCCTCCATCGGCAAACAAAGGATGCAAGTCGTCCGACGAGAACGGATGCGGCGAGACATCACGAGCCATGCATATGCCGCGGGGCTGGGTGACTGCCGACGCAAGCCGAACCTTCGCGATCGTGGGACACGTTTGGAGCGCCTCTCGCGTTGCTGCCAGCTTCCCACACCGACACGCGCCGATTTTACCGGATTTTGCTGCATTGCAGTGCTGGACGACCATCCGCAATGCCGGGAGCTGATCCGATGGGGAAGCCTGAAGAGCGCGCCGGTCGGAGGCAGCTTGTTCATCTTCTGCATGCAGGATCCTGCCCGTGCTGGATTGGTGCTTGCAGGGCCGCCATGTGAGGAACGAGAACGCCTTGGCAGACACGAGCGGCGCACCGAACTGGCGACGTTGTCATCCATGCCTGCCCGACGATGGCGGGCGGGTAGCACGGCCCGCCAATGCTCTGCTCTACGGTCGACGGATCGGTGGAGTGTGCCGCAGGCTTCCCAGGCAACACGTCCGGGAGGCGGACGTGGCGCGAGCGCATCGTCGGCGGCGACGGTGCGACGCCTTGAATGGCCCATGTCCAGCCGCAGGAAGCGGGGCCATGGTGGATTGCCGAGGATCGGCCGTGACGAGCGGCACCGAGGTCGGGCTTGATCCGACAGATCAGGCGCAGGAGGCCTGAGCAGGACCCATGATCGGAATAGTGCTGGTGACGCACGGCAGGCTCGCCGTGGAGCTGCGCTCGGCGATGGAGCATGTCGTCGGCGAGCAGCGCAACGTCGCGACGATGTGCGTCGGCGCCGACGACGACATCGACCGCTGCCGCGAGGAGATCCAGGCCCGGATCGCCGACGTGGACCAGGGCGACGGCGTGGTTCTGCTGACAGACATGTTCGGCGGCACGCCCAGCAACCTCGCCATCTCCATGATGGACCGCGAGGGCGTGGAGGTGATCGGCGGGGTGAACCTGCCGATGCTGGTGAAGCTCGCGAAGGTTCGTTCCCTCCAGACGCTGGCCGAGTGCGTGGACTGCGCGGAGCTTGCGGGACGCAAGTACATCTGCGCCGCCTCGCATGCTCCCGAGCATGGGCCGACGGCGCTGGCGGAGCAGTGCCGGAAGAGCCTGGCGCCGAAGCCGGCTGCCGGGCCGCTGCGCAAGTCCCAGGCCTAGCCCGGAGGGTGCGGTCGGCTGTGACAGGAAGGGTGGCAGGTTTGGAAACTTGCTCGGCGTGAGCACAGGCGTGGAACCGGGATCGTGAGCGAACCCGCGGGTGATCCAGTGGTGCGCCGCGTCGTGACGGTGTGCAACCGCCGCGGCCTCCATGCCCGGGCCGCCGCGCGATTCGTCGCCATGGCCGAGCGGTTCGCCGCCTCGGTCGAAGTGGCACGGGCCGAGACCGAGGAGCAGAGCGTCTCGGCGCGCTCGATCATGGGCCTGATGATGCTGGGGGTCGGCCAGGGCTCCGGACTGGCGCTGCGTGCCCAGGGCTGGGATGCCAAGGAGGCGCTGGAGGCGCTCGCCGGCCTTGTCGAGTCCGGCTTCGATGAGCAGGAATGAGGGCGCGGCCGCGGGTGTGCCCGCCACGGCCGCCATGAACCCGCTCCGGATCGAGCGGCGCCTCGCGGGCATTCCCGTGGGCGCCGGCATCGCCATCGGCCCGGCCTTCCCGGCCCGCGAGGCGCCGGCCGAGTTCACCCGCGGGACGATCTCCGCCGACGGCGTGGCCGCGGAGGGGGAACGTCTGGAGCAGGCGATCCTCCGCTCGCGCAAGCAGGTCGCCAAGCTTCGCCAGAAGCTGCTGATCCTGCCGGACGACAGCCAGGCCGAGCTGGCGCCGCTGCTCGATGCCTACATGCAGATGCTCGGCCCCTCGCGGCTGATCCGCGGCGCGCGCATCCGCATCCGCGACAAGCTCGTCTCCGCGGAGACCGCCGTGGCGGACGAGGCGGAGCAGGTCGCCCGCGCGCTGCTCGCCCTGCCGGGAGACGATCCCGCCGGCCTGCAGCGCCGGGCCGACGAGGTGCGCGAGATCAGCCGCCGGCTGATGCGCAACCTGGCGCAGGCGCCGTTCCGCGCGCTCGGCGGGGTGCCGGCCGGCTCGGTGCTGGTGGCGGAGTCGCTGCGCCCCGCCGACGCCGCCCTGATCGATCCGGCTCGCATTGCCGGCGTGGTGACCGAGGAGGGCGGCAGCGACGGGCACACCGCGATCATGCTGCGCGCGCTCGGCATCCCGGCGGTGCTCGGCGCGGCGGGGCTGGCGGCGGCGGCACGCGCCGGGTGCCAGATGATCGTCGATGGCGGCGCCGGCACCGTGGTGGTCAACCCCGCGCCGGACACGCTGGCCAGGGCGCGCGACGACGTGGCGGCCTTCACCCGCGAACGCCAGAAGCTGGCCCGCCTGCGCCGGCTGCCGGCCCGCACCACCGACGACGCGGAGGTGGAGCTGCACGCGAACCTGGAGATCCCGGCGGAGCTGGCGCTGATCGCCCAGTCCGGCGCCACCGGGATCGGCCTGCTGCGCTCCGAGTTCCTGTTCATGAACCGCGACACCGTGCCCGACGAGCAGGACCAGTTCGAGACCTACCGCAGCATCGTCGAGGCGATGAGCGGCGACGGCGTGACGATCCGCGTGCTCGACTGGGGCGGGGAGAAGCAGATCGACTCGCTGTCCGCGGAAGGCGTCGGCGCCGTGGCCGACCGCAACCCTGCGCTGGGCGTGCGCGGCATCCGGCTGCTGCTGCGCCATCCCGCCCTGTTCGAGACGCAGCTCGCGGCGATCCTGCGGGCCGCGGCGCTGGGTCCGGTTCGCATCCTGCTGCCGATGATCACCAACGTGGGGGAGCTGCGCCAAGCGCGCGAGATCCTGGAGCGGGTGGCGCGGCGGCTGCGGCGGCGCGGCGAGCGCGTCCCCGACCGGCTGCCGCCGCTGGGCGTGATGATCGAGACTCCCGGCGCCGCGCTGTCCGCCGACGCGCTGGCCCTGGAGGCGGATTTCTTCGCGATCGGCACCAACGACCTCGCGATGTACACGCTTGCCGTGGACCGCTCCCTGTCCGAGGTGGCCGCGATCTACGACCCGCTGCACCCGGCCGTGCTCCGCCTGGTGCAGTTCGCCATCGAGGCGGCGCTGCGGGTGCGCAAGCCGGTTTCGGTGTGCGGCGAGATGGCCGGCAACCCGCGCTTCGCACCGTTGCTGCTCGGGCTCGGCCTGCGATGCTTCAGCATGAACGCGTCCGCGGTGCCTCGGGTCAAGCAGGTGGTCCGTGGCGCCTCGATCGACGAGTGCATCCGCTTCAGCCGCAGGGTCATGGAGCAGAGCGACCTGGCCCGCATCCGCGAGCTGGTGCTCGGCTAGGGGCGCCTGCGGACGGCAGGAAGACGGCAGGCAAGGTTGAGGCTCTGCCTCAAACTCCGCCAAAGGCTGAGACTTTGGAATCCATTTTTTGAAGGAGGTTTCCAAGGACCTCGGGCCTTTGGCGGGTCTGGGTAGAGCCCGGCCCTGCCTGCGCATGACGTTCCAGTCCCTTCACTCACCGTTCGGCGCTGCATCCGGTACGCTGCGCCTGATACAATGCGCAACCATTCACCTTTGGCGCGTTCTGCTCGGGTGATGCGGGAGAACCTGCCTATGACCACCCCGACGACGCTGCGAATCACTGAAGGCCGCCCGTATCCGCTGGGTGCCACGTGGACCGGGCGCGGGGTGAACTTCGCGCTGTTCTCGGCCAATGCCACTGCCGTCGAGCTCTGCCTGTTCGATGCCGAAGGCGAGACCGAGCTCGCCCGCGTCCGCCTGCCGGAATACACCGACGAGATCTTCCACGGCTTCCTGCCCGACGCGCATCCCGGGACCGTCTACGGCTACCGCGTGCACGGCCCCTACGAGCCGGAGCAGGGCCATCGCTTCAACCCCAACAAGCTGGTGCTCGACCCCTACGCGAAGGCGGTGGTCGGCCAGCTCAGGTGGGACCCCGCGGTGTTCGGCTACACGATCGGCGCCGAGAACGAGGATCTGTCGTTCGACGAGCGCGACAGCGCCAGCTTCATGCCCAAGAGCCGGGTGATCGATCCGGCCTTCACCTGGGGCGGCGACCGCAGCCCGATGGTGCCGTGGGACAAGACCGTGCTGTACGAGACCCACGTGCGCGGCTTCACCATGAAGCATCCCGCCGTGCCCGAGGCGATGCGCGGCACCTTCCGCGGCCTGGGCGTGCCGGAGGTGATCAAGCACATCAAGTCGCTGGGCGTGACCTCGGTCGAGCTGCTGCCGGTGCACATGTTCATCGACGACGACTACCTCCAGGACAAGGGGATGGTTAACTACTGGGGCTACAACTCCATCAGCTTCTTCGCGCCCGCGCGCCGCTATGCCACCAACCACGGCTACGCCTCGCTCGAGTTCAAGGAGATGGTGGCGCGGCTGCACGACGCCGGCCTCGAGGTCATCATGGACGTGGTGTACAACCACACCGCCGAGGGCAACGAGCGCGGCGCCACCCTGTCATTCAAAGGCATCGACAACGCGTCGTATTACCGCCTGCTGCCGGACCAGAAACGCTACTACATCAACGACACCGGCACTGGGAACACGGTGAACCTGTCGCACCCACGCGTGATCCAGATGGTCACCGACAGCCTGCGCTACTGGGTCACCGAGATGCACGTCGACGGGTTCCGTTTCGACCTCGGTACCATTCTCGCCCGCGAGCCGCACGGCTTCGATGAGCAGTCGGGCTTCCTCAAGGCCTGCGGCCAGGACCCGGTCCTCAGCCAGGTCAAGCTGATCGCCGAGCCTTGGGACTGCGGTCCCGGCGGATACCAGGTGGGCGGCTTCCCGCCGGGCTGGGCGGAGTGGAACGACCGGTACCGCGACGACGTCCGCTCGTTCTGGAAGGGCGACCAGGGCACCCTGCCCAGCCTCGCGTCGCGCCTCGTCGGCAGCGCCGACTTCTTCAACCATCGCGGCCGCCAGACCTGGGCCGGGGTGAATTTCCTCACCGCGCATGACGGCTTCACGCTCAACGACACCGTCACCTACAACGAGAAGCACAACGAGGCGAACGGCGAGAACAACAACGACGGCAACTCCAACAACCACAGCTCGAACTATGGGGTCGAAGGCCAGACCGACGATCCGGAGATCAACGGCATCCGCGAGCGCCAGCTGCGCAACATGATGGCGACGCTGCTGCTGTCGCGCGGCACGCCGATGATCCTGGCGGGAGACGAGTTCGGCCGCACGCAGGAAGGCAACAACAACGCCTATTGCCAGGACAGCGAGATCTCCTGGGTCAACTGGGACATCAAGGAGAAGGGCGCCGATCTGGTCCGCTTCGTCTCCGACGTCGCGGCCCTTCGCCGGCGGCTTCCGGTGCTGCACCGGACCCGGTTCTTGTCCGCGGAGTGGAACGATGAACTGGGCGTTAAGGATGTCACTTGGCTCAGCCCGGATGACACGGAGATGACTGCGGAGCGGTGGAACGACGCCTCCGCGCTCTGCATGGGCGTGCTGCTCGATGGCCGGGCGCAGCCAACCGGCATCGCGCGTCGCGGCGACGACCAGACCCTGCTGCTAATCGTGAACTCATACCATGACGTGGTGCCGTTCACGCTGCCCACGGTGGTTGGGGGCACGTCGTGGCACCGGCTGATCGACACCAATCTCGCGATGGTTGACGAGCTTGACGTGTCGAAGTCCGGCGCGACCATGCTCGACGCGGGAGCCTCCTATGACGTGACAGGCCGGTCGTTGCTGCTGTTCGAGCTGACGCGCAACCAGGAATACGGGACGGCACGCGCGGAGCGGGGGGCGAGACTCCAGGTGTCCTGAAAGTCGCACAGGTCGAAGGCAGCGCCCGCTACGCTGTCTTCTCCAGCCTGTCGGGCAAGCAAGGCTGGGCTCTGCCTAGACCCGCCAAAGGCCTGAGGCCTTTGGAAACCCATCCCTTAAGCAAGTGGATTTCAAAGGCTTGCCTTTGACGGAGTTTGAGGCAGAGCCTCAACCTTGCTTGCCTGACCGTTCACGCCCAAAGGCCACTGGCATAGATCGCCGACGCAGCTTGCCGGGTCAGGCCGAGGCGTCCAGGGCGCCTCGGATCTCGGAGCGCATCCTGTCACCGTCGGGCAGATCGTTCGACGAGAACGTGCCGCGGATGCCGCCATCGCGCCCGATCAGAACCTTGCAGAAGTTCCAGCTCGGCTCCCAGTGTCGGGCGTCGCTCACCCAGCGGTAGAACGGCGCGGCATCGCGACCCTTGACGTGCGACAGGCCGCCCATCGGGAACTGCACGTCGAAGGTAGCCTCGCAGAAGGTCTTCACCTTGCCGTTGCTGTCGGATTCCTGGCCGAAATCGTTGCTGGGGATGCCGACCACGGTCAGATCCTGTGGCGAGAACTCCCGGTACATGGCCTCAAGGCCGCGATACTGCGGCGTGTAGCCGCAGAACGAGGCGGTGTTGGCAACCAGCAGGGCGCGTCCGCGGAAGCTCGCGAGATCGAGCGTGCCGCCTTCGATCGACGGGAACATGAAATCCCACGCCAACCCTGCCGCCCGCGCCCGGCCCGAACCCAGCAGGCCTGCGACAGCCCCGGCGCCGAAGCCTGCAAGCGTGGATCGTCTCGAAATCCTGGTCATCGCCGAGTCATCCCCTGCTGTCGTCCCGAAGGCTATTCCCGCCGGAGCACCCGGTCGGTGATAAAGCTGGACAGGCCACCCGCCACGAAGTCGCGCTTCAGCGCGGCCTCGTCGTAGTCCGTCGCCACCCATTGCAGGAACGGCGTCCTGCCTTCCGCCTCCGCGGCGTAGCGGACGAAGAACGCGTCCAGCACGCCGGTGCGCGAGCGATTGAAATGCCCGTAGTGCCAGGAGAGCTGGCGTAGCGCCTGTGCGGCGGTGCCACCCTCGAACAGCACCACGAGCCCTGCTGCCAGGCCCGCGCGATCCGCCCCGGACTTGCAGTGCATCAGGGCGGGTGTCTCGATCGAGCGGTACAGCTCGGCGAAGCGCAGGATGCGGTCGCGATGCGGGGCGCCGCGGCTCTCGAATGCCATGTCCACGTGCCGCAGGCCGAGAGCCGCAGATGCACCGCGCGACAACGCATCCGATCCGCAGCGGCGATGCCCGCGCAGGTTGATCAGCGTGCGCAGACCGTGGCGATCCACGGCAGCCCTGAGCCGCGCCGGCGTCGGATGGTTGGACCGGTACAGACGACCCGGCACCACGGTCGCCCAGTTGTGCCAAGCCAGACGGAAGATCGCGTGGTCGACCAGCAGGCTGTCTGACCAGGCGCGGCCGGAGTCCTGCGGCAGGGTGCCCTCGAACATGGCGACCGCCGGCGCGATCCCGGCCGCCGGCTACCCTCGCCGCTCGACGATAAGCTGCTTGATCTCCGCGATCGCCTTGGCGGGATTGAGGCCCTTCGGGCAGGTCTGCGTGCAGTTCATGATCGTGTGGCAGCGGTACAGCTTAAACGGGTCCTCCAGCGCGTCGAGACGTTCGCCGGTGTGCTCGTCGCGCGAATCCGCGATGAACCGGTAGGCGGCCAGCAGCGTCGCCGGGCCGAGATACTTGTCGCCGTTCCACCAGTAGCTCGGGCAGGACGTGGTGCAGCAGAAGCACAGGATGCACTCCCACATCCCGTCGAGCTTGGCGCGCTCCTCCTTGCTCTGCGGCCGCTCGGCATCCGGCGGCGGCGCGGTGTCAGTCTTCAGCCAGGGCTCGATACTACGGAGTTGGGCATAGGCCTGGCTCAGGTCAGGCACCAGGTCCTTGACGATCGGCATGTGCGGCAGCGGATTGATCTTCACCGCGCCGCTGCACTCGCCGGTCGGCTTGAGGCAGGCCAGCGTGTTGCCGCCGTCGATGTTCATCGCGCACGAGCCGCAGATCCCCTCGCGGCACGAGCGGCGGAAGGTCAGCGTCGGGTCGATGTCGTTCTTGATGTGGATCAGCGCATCCAGCACCATGGGACCGACATGGTCGAGGTCCACCTCGTAGGTGTCCATGCGCGGGTTTTGCCCGTCGTCGGGGTTCCAGCGATAGATCTGGAACTCCTTGACGTTGGTGGCGCCTGGCGCGGCCTTGTGGGTCCGCCCCTTGCCGACGCGGCTGTTCTTCGGAAGCCTGAACTCGGCCATTGCCTCGATGATCCTAGTAGACGCGCTTCTTGGGCGGGAACACGCTGACCTCGTTGGTCAGCGTCCGCATCCGTACCGGGCGGTAGTCCAGCGACACGCCGCCATCCTCGGCGACCCAGGCCAGCGAGTGCTTCATCCAGTTCTGGTCGTCGCGGTCGGGGAAGTCGTCGTGCGCCTGGGCGCCGCGGCTCTCCTTGCGGGCCTCGGCGCTGACCATGGTTGCCGACGCATTGCCCATCAGGTTCTGCAGCTCCAGCGCCTCAACCAGGTCGCTGTTCCACACCAAACCGCGGTCGGACACGTTCATGTCGGACATCCCGCTCCACAGCTTGCGCACCTTGTCCACGCCGGTGGTCAGGCTCTGGCTGTCGCGGAACACCGCGGCGTGCGCCTGCATCGCCCGCTGCAGCCCCTCGCGCAGCTCGGCGACCTTGGTGCCGCCGGTGGCGTGGCGGGTGCGATCGAAGCGGTCGAGCGACGCCTCGCCGGCGCGCGGCGGCAGCGGCGCCTGGCCCTCGCCCGGCTTGATGATCGCGGTGGCGCGCTGCGCGGCGGCGCGGCCGAACACCACCAGGTCAAGCAGCGAGTTGGTGCCCAGCCGGTTCGCGCCGTGCACCGACACGCAGGCCGCCTCGCCGATCGCCATCAGGCCGCGCACGACGCGGTCCGGGTCGTCGCGCGTCGGGCTCAGCACCTCGCCGTGCAGGTTGGTGGGGATGCCGCCCATGTTGTAATGCACCGTCGGCAGCACCGGCACCGGCTCCTTGGTCACGTCGCGGCCGGCGAACACCCGGGCGGTCTCGCTGATGCCGGGCAGGCGCTCGTGCAGCAGGTCAGCGCCGAGGTGCTCCAGGTGGAGCATGATGTGGTCCTTGTTCGGACCGCAGCCCCGTCCCTCGTTGATCTCCACTGTCATCGAGCGCGACACCACGTCGCGCGACGCTAAGTCCTTTGCGGTCGGCGCGTAGCGCTCCATGAACCGCTCGCCCTCGGCATTGGTCAGGTAGCCGCCCTCGCCGCGGCAGCCCTCGGTCAGCAGGCAGCCCGCCGGGAAGATGCCGGTCGGGTGGAACTGCACGAATTCCATGTCCTGGGTCGGCAGGCCGGCGCGGATCGCCATGCCGCCGCCATCGCCGGTGCAGGTGTGCGCCGAGGTGCAGGACAGGTAGGCGCGCCCGTAGCCGCCGGTCGCCAGCACCACCTCCTGCGCCCGGAAGCGGTGCATCGAACCGTCCTCCAGGTTCCACGCCATCACGCCACGGCACACGCCCTCGTCCATGATCAGGTCGAGCGCGAAATACTCGACGAAGAACTCGGCGTTGTGCTTGAGGCTCTGCTGGTAGAGCGTGTGCAGGATCGCGTGGCCGGTGCGGTCGGCGGCGGCGCAGGCGCGGTTCGCCGGCTCCTTGCCGTACTCCTTCATGTGGCCGCCGAACGGACGCTGGTAGATGGAGCCGCTGTCGGTGCGGCTGAACGGCACGCCGAAATGCTCCAGCTCGTGCACCGCCGGCACCGCCTCGCGGCACATGAACTCGATCGCGTCCTGGTCGCCGAGCCAGTCCGACCCCTTGACGGTGTCGTACATGTGCCAGCGCCAGTCGTCCTCGCCCATGTTGCCGAGCGCAGCACCGATGCCGCCCTGCGCCGCCACAGTGTGGGAGCGCGTCGGGAACACCTTGGTGATGCACGCCGTCGACAGGCCCGAGGCCACCATGCCCAGCGTGGCCCGCAGCCCCGCGCCACCCGCGCCCACCACTACGACGTCGTAAGTGTGGTCGATGATGGGGTAGGTGCCGGCCGGCTTGCTGATCGCGTTCATGTCTGGTCCATGGGGCGGGGAGGGCCGGAGGTCATCCGGCGGAACTCAGAGGGCGAGCTTAAGGACCGCCAGCACCGCAAGCAGCCCGAGAACCAGGCATGCCGCCTTGGTGGCAAGCGATGCGAGAAGGGTTCCACGTTGATGAATGTAGTCCTCGTAGATCACCTGCAAGCCCAGCTGCATGTGGTGGAAGGTCATCACCACCAGCAGGATCAGCAGCGTCGCGTTCCACGGCCGGCCGATGAAATGCGCCACCGTGGGCTGGTCGGCGCCGAGCAGGCGCAGCACCGAGACCACGAACCACACGGTCAGCGGCACCAGCGCGATCGCGGTCAGACGCTCCGCCCACCAGTGCTCCACGCCGGACTTGGCGCTGCCCAGGCCGCGGGCACGCCCCAGTTCGGAGCGCCTGATCTGGATGCCGACATCCGCCATCGCGGTCCTCTCCCAGGTCACGGTGCCGCCAAGCCAACAGGGTGCAAGCTCACCACGTCGCCAGCCCGACAACCCAGACCAGGGCGGTGGCGGCAGCGGTCAGGCCGAGCACCACCCAGGTCATCGGGTTCAGGGTATTGCGCTCGAAGCCATAGCCCGCGTCCCACACCAGGTGCCGCATGCCGCCGAACAGGTGGTAAAACAGCGAGGCGGTCCAGCCGAGCAGCAGCACCAGCCCGATCCACGACCCGGCGAAGCCCTGCACCGTGGCGAACGCCTCCGGCCCGGCAGCAGCAGCCACCAGCCACCACACCAGCAGCAGCGAGCCGACCGAGAGCGCCACCCCGGTCATGCGGTTGAGGATCGATCCCGCCATGGTGACCGGCCAACGATATACCTGCAGGTGTGGCGAAAGCGGGCGGCGCACCAGCTGGCCGTCACTGGTATGGCCGACCATGCGCGGGTCCTGCAGCGTCTTCATCGTGCCCGAAGGCCTCCACCTTATGCCGCACGTCTCTATGCGGCAGCTCAGACATCGTCAATGTAACCGGACGTGCAAGCCGAGATGGGCACGGGAAGCAGACACGGCCAGAGGCTGGTAGCGGGCCAGCTTGATTTGCGCCGAGACTGGGCTTTGCCCAAGACCCGCCAAAGACCCCTCCTTCAAGCATAAGGCCTTTGGAAACCCATTCCTTAAATCCAGGTTTCCAAAGGCTCGCCTTTGGCGGAGTTTGAGGCAGAGCCTCAACCTTGCTTTCCGCCCTCGCTGCGCTCCGCCAGCAATCCCTGCCCCACCAGGCTTTCCGCGATCTGCACCGCGTTCAGCGCCCCGCCCTTGCGCAGGTTGTCGGTCACGCACCAGAACCCCAGCCCGTTCGCCACCGACGGGTCGCGCCGCAGCCGGCTGACGTAGACCGCGTCCTCGCCGACGCAGTCGATCGGGGTGGTGTAGCCGCCGTCCTCGCGGGTGTCCTGCACCACCACGCCGGGCGCGTTGCGCAGCAGGTCCCTCGCCTCGCCGGCGTTGGCCGGGTCGCGCAGCTCCACGCCGACGGACAGCGCGTGGCCGATGAACACCGGCACCCGAACGCAGGTGGCGAACACTGCGACCTCCGGGTCGAGCACCTTGCGCATCTCCACCGCGAGCCGCCACTCCTCGCGGGTCGAGCCGTCCTCCAGGAAGCGGTCGATATGAGGGATGACGTTGAAGGTGATCGGCTTGGTGAACTGCTCGGCTTTGGCCGGATCGTTGACAAAGCTGCCCTTGGTCGAGGTGAACAGCTCGTCCATGCCCTCCCGCCCGAGGTCGGAGACCGCCTGGAACGTGGTGACGACCACGCGGCGAACCCCGAAACGGTCGTGCAGCGGCTTGAGCGCCACGGCGAGCTGGATCGTGGTGCAGTGCGGGCTGGCGGCGATACGGCGGCGGGTGTGGCGGGCGAGCGCCTGCGGGTTCACCTCGGGCACCACCAGCGCCACGTCCGGCTCCAGGCTGAACTGGCCGCTCGCGTCGATGACCTGGCAGCCGGCGGCGGCGGCGCGCGGCGCCTGCACGGCGGCGATCGCGGCGGCCGGCGCCATGATCGCGAGGTCGCACTCGGCGAAGTCGAAGCGCTCGACCGCGGCCACCTTGAGGTTGCGCTCGCCGAAGCTGACCTGGGCGCCGACGGCGCGGCCGGAGGCCAGGGCGGTGACCTGGGAGGTCGGGAACTCGCGGTCGGCAAGGGCGCGGAGGATCTCGCGGCCCACGGCGCCCACGGCTCCGACAACGGCAACTCGGTAGGGCATGGGCGGGCCTCGCTGGGTGGGGTGCAGGAAGCAGGCAAGGTTGAGGCTCCGCCTCAAACTCCGCCAAAGGCAAACTTTTGGAATCCATCACTCAAGCAAATGGTTTCCAAAGGCCTCGGCCTTTGGCGGGTCCGGGCAAAGCCCAGCCTTGCCTGCTTTCCGCCAAGATGGGCCTTGCCCACCGCCGATCATCCCGGCAGCGCCGCAAACGCCCCCGCCTGCCCAGCGTCGTCCCACATCCGGCCATCCGCCCTGTCCACGCGCACGCCGAACAGCCGCGGCGCCACGCCTGGATCCCCCGGGCAGGCGTCGTTGTGCTTCTGGTAGACGTCGAGCAGCGTCGGCTGCCCGGGCGCCGGGTCGTGGATGAAGAACGCCAGGCAGTCCTTGGCCGCGTGGGTCAGGCCGGCGGCGAGGATGCGGTCGCGCACCGCCAGCACCATGGCCATGTCGCTGCCCATGTCCAGCGGGTGGCGGGCGGCCCGGTGCGTCCACGCGAACCACCCCTCGGCGCACAGCGCGACCCCGGCCACGGCCCCCATCACCACCAGCTTGCGGCGCAGGCGGCCCGGCCGTACCCCGGCTCCGACCCGGACGCCCGGCACCCGGGGGCGCCCAGCCTCACCCAAGCCAGCCTCACCCAAGCTCCTCGTGCCAGGTGCGGCCGTCGCGCTCAATCAGGGCAATCGCGGCGGTCGGGCCCCAGCTCCCAGCGGCGTACGGCCGCGGCCGCTCGGGGCTGTCGCGCCAGGCCTCCAGGATCGGCTCCACCCAGGCCCAGGCCGCCTCGACCTCGTCGCGGCGCATGAACAGCGTCGGGTTGCCGCGCACCGTGTCCATCAGCAGCCGCTCGTAGGCGTCAGGGAAGCGGGTGGAGAACGCCTCCTCGAAGCCGATCGCCAGCTCGGCGGCGCGCAGGCGCAGGCCCCCGGGCCCGGGGTCCTTGGTCATCATGCCCAGGCGCATGCCCTCCTCGGGCTGGAGGCGGATGATCAGCCGGTTCGGCGACAGCTCGGCGGCCTCGCGGGGGAAGAGGCTGAACGGCACGTCGCGGAACTGCACGACGATCTCGGACACCTTCTGCGGCAGCCGCTTGCCGGTGCGCAGGTAGAACGGCACCCCGGCCCAGCGGTAGGAGTTCACCTCGATCTTGAGCGCCACGAAGGTCTCGGTGTCGCTGTGGTCCTCGCCGCCGCCGGCCCTGAGGTCGTGCGCGTAGCTTTCCACGCCCTGCCCGCCCACCGCGCCGGCGGCATACTGGCCGCGCACCGTGGTGTGGCTGATGTTGTGGGGCGCGATCGGACGGAGCGCGCGCAGGACCTTGAGCTTCTCGTCGCGCACCGCGTCGCCGACCAGCTCGATCGGCGGCTCCATCGCCACCATGCAGAGAAGCTGGAGCAGGTGGTTCTGCACCATGTCGCGCAGCGCGCCGGACTTGTCGTAGTACGGCCCGCGGCTCTCGACGCCCACCGTCTCGCCGACGGTGATCTGCACGTGGTCGATGACGTCGGAGTTCCACAGCCGCTCGAAGATCGTGTTGGCGAAGCGCAGGGCGAGCAGGTTCTGCACCGTCTCCTTGCCCAGGTAGTGGTCGATGCGGAAGATCTGCGGCTCGCGGAACACGCGGCCCACCGCGTCGTTGATGGCGCGCGCCGATTCCAGGTCGTGGCCGATCGGCTTCTCCAGCACCACGCGCGAGCGCGCCGTGATCAGGCCGTGCCGATCCAGGTTGTCGCAGGTCGGGCCGTACAGCTCCGGCGAGGTCGCGAGGTAGAACACCCGCACCCGCTCCGCCGCGTCCTCCAGCAGCCCGGTGAGGTTGGGCCAGCCCTCGTCCTTGGCGCCGTTCACCCGGGCGTAGTGCACCATGTCCAGGAACCGGCCGAGCACGGCGTCGTCGAGCTCGTGCGGCTTGATGTGGCGCTGCAGGGCGGCGCGGGCCCGCTCGCGGTAGGCGTCGTCGTCGAGGTCGGAGCGCGCGGCGCCGATGATCCTGCTGCCGTCGCGCACCTGGCCGTCGCGGTAGCGGAAGTAGAGCGCCGGCAGCAGCTTGCGCAGCGTCAGGTCGCCGGTGGCGCCGAACACGATGCAGTCGAAGACCTCGACCGGGATGATGACCGCCATGTCCGCGCTCCACGTTGTGCGGCGCAGTATGGGAAACACGGCCGGCGGTGTCGATGCCGGAGCCGACATTCGCCGGCTCGATGCCCGCGTGCCCGAGCCCCTCTGATCGCCCGCGAGTGAACTTGCCAGAGGCGGCGCCTGGTGACCGTCCCGTAGCCGGAAACGTGCCCGCCGGGCGAACGGTCCGGTCCCTCATCGGGGTGGGCGCACGAGGTGACAGGACGGCGGCGTACGTCGCGACGTCACGGCCGGCATCGCTGTCGCCGCAGACACAGGCATTCCTGCGGGGTGCTGGAGGTCCGGGCGGACACCAAACCCATGTTCCCTGGCGTGCCTGGCCGTGCCATAAAGTCTGAATGATCAGAGTGCTATACCGGACGCTCCGTTTCGCGCTGTCTCCCGGTGTTCCCCCGAAGTGCAACCCGTAAGAGGGGCGGGAAGATGGGTGATCCAAGGTTCGGAGCCGGGTTTTTGTGAGCCGGCTCGGCCCAAGCCAGATGACCGTCCGGAAAGTGGAGACCCTGAAAGACGGCGCCCACAGCGACGGAGGCAACCTGTGGCTGACCGTCACCGGGAAGGCACGCACCTGGTCGGTCAGATACACCAGTCCGGCCACAGGCAAGCGCCGCGAGATGGGGCTCGGCCCCTACCGGGACGTCGGGCTGGCAGCGGCACGCGAGATGGCCAGAGAGGCGCGGCAGCTGCTCCGCAGTGGCATCGACCCGATCGAGCATCGCAGGGCGGACAGGGTCGGCCGGAGGGAGCGCCCTGCCCTCACCTTTCAGACCGTCGCCGAGCGCTACATCGCCGACCAGACACCCGGGTGGCGCGACATGAAGTTGCCGGCGATCTGGAGCAGCTCGCTGCGGCGCCATGCCTATCCGACCATCGGCGACAAGGCGGTGGGCGAGGTCGCGACCGACGACGTCGTGGCCCTGCTGCGACCGATCTGGGAGACCACGACGGAGACGGCGGACCGGGTGCGCAGCCGGATCGAGCGGATCCTCGACTACGCCCGGTCCCAGGGCTGGCGCGAGGGGGAGAACCCGGCCCGCTGGCGAGGGCACCTGGCCTATGTCCTGCCGAAGCCCTCCACCGTGGCTCAGGTCGAGCACTACGCCGCCGTGCCCTTCCGCGAGGTCGCCGGCGTGATGGCGGGGCTGGCGCGGTCCCAGGGCGTGGGTGCCTTGGCTGTCCGGTTCGCCTGCCTCACGGCGGCCCGGTCGGGTGAGGTCCGCGGCGCCACCTGGTCTGAGGTGGACCTGGGCGAGCGGGTGTGGACGATCCCGGCCGAGCGCATGAAAGCCAAGCGCGCCCACCGCGTGCCACTGTCCGGGCCGGCGGTCGCGATCCTGGTGGAGCTGCGGCCGCTCGCGTCGGGCAAGGCTGGGCTGGTGTTCCCGGGCGGCCGGGTGGGACGCCCGCTGTCCGACGTGGCGCTATCCAAGGCGCTGCACCTTGCGGCCGGCACCAAGGGCGTGACCGTGCACGGGCTCCGGTCGACGTTCCGGGACTGGGCGGCCGAGGCGACGGACTACCCGCGCGAGGTGGCGGAGATGGCCCTGGCGCACGCGATCGCCGACAAGGTCGAAGCCGCCTACCGGCGCGGGGACCTGTTTGAGAAGCGGCGGGCCATGATGGCGGCGTGGGCGGACTTCACCCAAGATCGAAAGGATGGCGGCACAGATGAGCCCTGATGAGCTTACCGATGGAGCCCGGGTCCGCCGGCGCTTCAAGCCCGAGGAGACGGGTGTTGTGGTCGGCTGGCGGGTGAACGGCGTAGCCGAGGGATATACGATCGAGCACATCGGCCACCTGGGCGACGATGGAGCGGATCGCGTCGTCGTGCGCCTCGAACCGCCGGTTCCCGATGGCAAAGGCGGCCACACCATAAGGTGCGGCAGCTCGCTGGCCGAGTGGGAGCTGTGCCCTTCGGGATAGCATCAGCCCCCCCCGCCTGCACAGCCTTGTCAGTGCGGGTCGGGATGCTCCTCCGGCGGGTGTCTGCCGCCGGGAGACAGCGCCGCGCCGACGTCCGCCTCGAACGTGTCCGCGAGAGCGTCCATCGAGGCCCGGAAGTCTTGCTCGCAAGCGGGGGAGAAGCCGTGGCGTCGGGTCAGCTCGCCGATTGCCCTGCCAAAGATCGCCCGCAGATCCGCAGCCACCCTGGCCAGCACGGGGCGTGCCTCCTCCGCGTCGATCAGCTTGCCCATCCGGTCGGCCAAGTCCTGCTCCGCCATCATGGCCCTTGCGTTGGCCAGGCGAGCCATCGGGGTAATGGCAGAGAACACGCTGGCGGCCCTGTCCTCGGCTTGCAGGTAGGTGCGCACCTGGTCGAGGTCGAAGGCGTAGGACACGCCCCGGGAGCCTCGCTGCAGCACCGGGAAGTCGGGATCGTCGGTAATCCGCGCGTCAACCCATTGGCGCGATCGGCCAAGCTCGACGCAGAGCTGCGCGCGGTTGACGGTTCGCGGTGCCGGCGGCGCCGGGCGGGGTGGCTTCGGGTTGGCCATGGGCGGGGCGCTCCTCTGAAACATCATCACACACGTTTTTTGCCGCGCGGATCGGAAACCGTGCGGTGCAAAATGCCCGCGTTTAGCAGGGGGTGGCCAGGAAGGACCCGCGACCTTTCTGCATGACTCGGTGCAGTGCCATCGGTCCGGCGCATGGCCGGGGGTTGCTTGCCGCGGCCGGGGCAGGGTGGCACGACGGGTAGGGCTCGGGGCTCTGCCTCTGGCGTGGCGTCCTGGCCTCAGCCTTCGCGAGCCCGGAGCCGCAGCCCAGCGCCGCCGCCGTTCTCGGGGATGAACTCGACGCCGGCGCCCTCGAAGGCGGCCTGGATCGCACTGAGGTTGTTCGCCACAGGCACACTCCTGCCAGCCTCATAGTTCCTGACCGTGGACTGGCCCACGTTCGCGGCGCGGGCAAGATCGTCCTGCGTCCAGTTCAGTAGGCCACGGGCAGCACGGACAAGTGCGGGTGTCAGGTTCGCCATGACGGCACCATAGATGTGCAACGCTTTTCGTTCAAGACGACACTTACCGTTTGACAGCCGATACCATGACGCTTTACGTTATGGATAACGCAAAGCGTGCGAACGGATCGGTCATCATGTCACACGGCTTCACCTACGCCACCGCGACCCCCGCCAAGCCCTGCAACCCGATGTCCGGCAAGCCGCTGGTCCGGCCGGCGCATCAGGTGTTTGGATACACGGCGCAGCAGAAGGCGGAGTGGGCGCTGGCCATCGCGGTGCGCGATCTCGCAGGGATCGAGCGGAACTACACCGCGTGCTGCGCCGAGCTGGGCAAGGCCAACGCCTGCCGCCTCTCGCAGCGCGCCGCGGCAAAGGCCAGCGCCTTCCGCCTCATCAACCGGGCCCGTGCCCAGCGCCGCGCCGCCGTCAAGGCGCTGGCCGCCGCGCAGGCCGCGCTGCTGGCGTTCGCCCCGATCGCGCTGGCCGCCTGAGCCGCACCACCCACCCCATCGCGCCGGCCTGTCATCGGCCAGCGCCATCCGCGCCGGGGCGGTTCCTCGGCACCAGCTCGCCATCTGGCGGGCGGGTCGGCGCCGCCGGTGTTCCAAGCACCAGCGGCTCCTGACCCGAAGCACGGGACGGAACCCCATGCCGCAGGCTGTCCACGCGCCTAACACACCCGTAGCGCCGCTGGCGACGGCCGCCGCGCCCTTCCGTCCCACCCGGCGCGGCGTGGGCGGTGCCATCCTTGCCGCGGTGTGCGGCGGGGCCTTCGGCGCCGCCGTAGTGCTGCCGGACCCGGGCGAGGCGCTCCCGGTGGCTGCGAGCCCGGATGCCGAGCTGCTCGAACTGTGCGCCGCGATCGACGCGCTGCAGGTCCAGGTCGACGCGCTCTACACCGGCGCCACGCGGATCGAAGACGACAACACGCGCGACGACGTGCTGGCGCCGATCACGGCCGAGCAGATCCCCATGATCGAGCGCATGTGCGAACTGCGGCCGGCGACGCTGCAGGGGCACCTGGTCAGAGCCCGGACCTACTGGGGGTGGGACAAGGATCCGCCCCATGCGGACAGCCCCTACTGCAACGAGTCTATGCAGGGCGCGATCCTGCGCGACTTGGCGGCGCTGGCGGAGCGGGGCGCATGACGCGCGCCCAGACCCGCCGGGGTATCCTGCGCAGCTCCGCGGCCCTGCTGCTGGCCGGTGGGATGGCTGCCTCGACAGTCCCGGAACCACCACCCGGCGACGCCGAGCTGCTGGCCGCGTGCGTCGCGTTCGGCCGCGCCGAGCAGGAAGTCGCCCGTCTCGAGCGCGACGCCGACGACGTGTTCGAGCCTGCCGTGGCGTCCATGCACGCGGCCGCGGAGCGGGTGTCGGGGCTGCGGGCGCGCACGGTGGGCGGCCTCCGCGCGAAGGCGGCGGTGTGCCGGGCGGTGCTGGCCGCGGACGAACCTGCGGCGATGGCGGGCACCTTCGGCGGCCCGGCGCAGCGGCATGACGTGCTGACGGGGTCGCTGCTGGGCGACTTGGTCGAGGTGGCAGGGTGACGCCCGGTTGCTCGCCCATCCCCGGCGCGCGATGCTCCACCCCGGCGCGGCACGGTCTGGCCGCCGACAATCCGGAACTCCGCTCCGGGCTGCCGCGCCGCATTTCCTGCGGAAGGCGCTGCGGAGGCGCTGGGGGACCGATGGCGCGCGACGACAAGAGCCCATCGGGTCCGCCTGTCATCTCGATTGATCCCCTCGACCCCTTCGCGAGCCTCTACCTTGTCGCCGCGCTGACCTGGCCGCAGTCCGAGGGCGATCGGAACAAGGCCCTGGCGACTTTCGCGGCGGACATACAGGCACGCCTTGATGCCGATGGAGACCACAGAGCTGAGATTGAGGTGGCATCTGCACTGCAAGCCGCAGCCGACGTGCACGGATGCACCCCGGCTGACATCCTGGCGCTGCCTGGTGCCCGTGAGTTCGAGGCAGAGGCCCGGCGAGACTTGGTTGAAGGCACACGCAAGGCGGTTCTGGAGACCGTGTTTCAGCCTGCCGGCGGATGGAGGTCTGCCGCAGACAGCCATGCGCTCGGCATCCTTAACGAACAGATGCGGCAATCCCAGCGAAAGGGCACGATCGTTGGCCAGGCTCTCTGCCTAGTCGCATCGATGGCGCACCTGCATCCTGACATCCCCGCGTCCATGAACCGGACATGGGCCGTCATGCAAGCGGGGGCGCTGCCGCACGGGGCTAGGCTGCCAGAGGACCGCGCCAGCCTCGTAAGGCTCTGGGGCGAGTGGTGTGACAGTGCGCCGCTTCATGCCGCGGTTCATCTGTGGTTTGTGGGTGCCCAACTTGCCCCCGATCCGCGCGCCGAGATGGACGCGATGTTCGCAACGCCACAGGGCATCGGCTCTGTGCTGGGTTGGGCGAAGTGGTTTCGGGCCTGGGCGACCGACTTTCGCCCCGAGCGGGCCCGGGCGCCGCTGATCCCGCCGGGCACGGCGCTTCTCTACGACACGAAGGGCACGAACGTGCCCGAGCGGAGGCCGACACTCTGGCGTCTGACTGCGCCGCAGCTCGCCGCCGCGCAGGGCTACAGGGCCCCCACCAGCAAGTTCCACGAACCGCCTGGCTGACTGGTGGAGCGACGACTTCACTAGTGGAAGCCATTCTCCACCAGTCGTGTCGACCCCTATCCCGATGTCACCGGCCAGCGATGCCGGGGAGCAATGGGGACGCCGCATGCCAACGCCGAACGATGCCCCGGACACGGGGAGCGCCAGCCGTCCGCGCCTGCCCGATCTGGCGCGCCTGGTGCCGATGCCGAACGCCCAGCGCACCTTCGGGCCGAGCCGGGCGAGCTTCTACAGGGCCGCTGCCGCCGGGTCGGTCCGCCTCGTGAAGGTCGGACGCGCGACGTTTGTGGAGTCCGAAAGCGCCCTGGCGTGGCTGGCCAGCCTGCCGGCGATCACGCCGAAATCCGTCGCCTAGAGACAGCACCGCCGGCCGCTGCGATGCAGGCGAACCGGCGGGGGAAAGCACGGGTCTCGACCTCGACAGCCGAGACATAGCCGCCCCACCGCCACAGGTTCAAGCCTCTCCGCACGCCGGCTCCAATGGAGAGCCGCACCGATGCCGCCTGACCCTTCCCGCCGTCCTCTGCCGCCGCCCAGCGCCGGGCGGTGCCTGCCCAGCGTTCCCCCTGGCCACGCCCGCAGCCTCACGGCGCGCGAGCTGCAGCTCGCCAGCGACGTCGAGCTGGCCCGCGGCAACCACCGGCGAGGCGAGTTGCTGTCCTGGCGAGCGCATGACGCCCGCGCCACGGTGTCCGCGTGAGACCGCGCGCTGTCTTCTTCCACGCACCGGATGAGACGGTCACGGTGGCAGACCTGGTGATATGCCGCCCACCCGACGCTCTGCGCTTCGTCGCAGAGGCGGCACGCGGGGATCGCCATGCCGCTCGGGTGCTGGTGGTGGTCAACGACGCGCTGCACCGGCTCGACGCCGCGCCACGCAAGGCTCCGCTGTTGTGCGCGAGCTGCCCGGCGCCGATCCGGCCGGAGGTGGCGTGCTCCTTCGTCCTGTCCCTGCCGCAGGACGAACGGGTCCTCTACGCCTTCGCGCTGGGCATCTGCCGCCGATGCGGGACCAGCCGGGTGGAGGTGCGTCGCCGGGCCGTCCTGGCGCTCCGGAGGGAGTTGCCCAACCTGCATCTGGTCGACCTGACGCACGCCAGCGGTGGCCGGGCGTGACCGGCATAGGCGACGCCCTCCGGCTGCGCCGCGGCGCCGAGCATCTGCACGGGCTGGGCCCTCGCGCAGTGGCCGAGCTGTTGGCGCAGGTGGTGCGCGAACGCCGCGATCTGGCCGCCACGCTCGAGCTGTTGGACGATTGGCGCGCCGGGCTCTCGCCTGAGCTGCTGCGCGCGGCCGGCGGCGACCGGTTCCCATCTCGCCCGCTGCGCGTGGTGGCGGCGTGATCGCGCCCCACGAGGTTGCCCGCACCCTCGACCTCAAAAAGGCGGGCCGGGGCTGGCGCGGCGCTTGCCCGTCGTGCGGCTACGGCGAGACCGCGATCCTGTCCGCCACGGGCAAACTCTGGTGCGCGAGCTGCGGGCGCGAGGGGCCAGCGGCGGTGGTGGCGCGGATGCAGGGTGGCGAGCACGTCCAGGCGGCCGAGCGGCAACTCGGCAAGCCCGAGCCTACCGCGGCCGAGCGCACTGCCCGTGCTCTGGTATGGTGGAACGGCGCACCGCTGGACGCGCTGGGCACGCCGGCCGACGTCTATTTGACCGGGCGCGGGCTGGCCGGCTTGGCAGCGTCTCCGGCGATCCGCTACCGGTCCGACGTGGCGCACCCCGCCGAGCGCGGCCGCCGGCCTGCGATGCTGGCGCTGGCGCTGGACGTCGCCGGCGTGCCCATCGCGGTGCACCGGACCTTCTTGACCCGGTCCGGGCGCAAGGCGGATGTGACGCCGGTTAAGGCCAGCGTCGGCCCGATCTTCGGCGGCGCGATCCGCCTCGACGCTGCCGCGGCCGAGCTGGTGATCGGCGAGGGCATCGAGACTTCGGCCAGCGCCGGGCGGCTGCTCGGGCTGCCGGCCTGGGCCGCGATCGCCGCAGGCAACCTGGCGCAGGCTCTGCGGCTGCCTCCCGAAGTGCGCAGCGTGGTGATCGCCGCCGACGCAGACGGGCCCGGTCGCAAGGCAGCGCAGGACGCGGCGGCACGCTGGCGGGCCGAGGGGCGCCGGGTGCGGATCGCCACGCCGGACACCCCCGGCGCCGACTTCAACGACATCCTGGTGCGAGGCGCGCCAAATGCCTGACGCTGGCGGTGGTTTCACGGTGGAGGACGCCAAGGCCGCTCTTTGGGCAGAGGCGGACGGGTGGAGCGAAGGCGACATCCCGCAGCGGCCCTGGATCGCCAGAGGCTTCCTGATGCGCGGCGCCATTACGGTGCTGTCCGGCGCGTCCTCCGTCTCCAAGAGCACGCTTGCCGTCGGCTGGGCTGTGTCGCTGGCGCTGCATCAGCCGTTGCACCGCTTCGTCCCGCTCTGCGCCTGCCGGGTGCTGGTTTTCAACGTGGAGGACGACGCGGCCGAGCAGCGCCGGCGCTTCTCAGCGGTGCTACGCCAGTTCGGAGCCGCGCCCTCCGCGCTGGCCGGCAAGGTGATGCGCGTCGGCCCGCACGACGTCGGCACGTTGCTGGCCAGGGACCGGGAGAACGGCGGCGCCATGAGGCCGACCGACGCGATGGTGGAGCTGCAGCGCCTGGTGGCCGAGTTCCGGCCTGACCTGCTTGTCCTTGACCCGCTGGTCGAGCTGCACACCGCCGAGGAAAACGACAACTCCAGTCTGAGGGCCGTCATGGCGCAGTTCCGCACGCTGGCGACGGATCACCAGATGGCCGTCGTGCTGGTGCACCACGCGAGAAAAGGAGCTTCGCAGGCCACACCCGGCGACACGGACACCCTGCGCGGCGCCAGCTCCATCGTCGGCGCGGCGCGGATCGTAGTGACGGTGTCCGCCATGACGGAGGCCGAGGCGCAGGGGTTCGGGCTGTCCGCGGACCAGCGGCGCAGCTTCTTCCGGGTGGACTCGGGCAAGTCGAACTACAGCCCGACGCACGAGGCCGAGTGGTACCAGCGGGTGGAATACGAGCTGGACAACCTCGACCTGGTGGCCGCGCCGGTGGCGTGGGAGCCGCCGGTCGACGTCATCAGCCTGGACACCCGGGCGAAGATCGCGGCAGGGATCGCGGCGGGGTGCGGTGCCGAGCCGTGGTCTGCGAGGCTGTCCAGTGACCCGCGATCGGTGCGCACGCTGCTGTCGCGGCACGGGGTGGCGACGCCGGCCGGACAGAAGGTGCTGCTCCTCGAGCTGGCGGAAGCCGGCTACGTCACGGCAGACTATCGGAACGCCGGGTATCGCGTGGTGAAGGGCCTGCGGGCACCGGACGGACGCCCAGCGAACGTGCGATGGGTAGAGGTGCCAGGCGATGGCGACACGCTCCCGCTGTAGCTCTGGCAGTCCCAACTTCCGGGCAGCTTCCGGGGGTTTTCCGGGGGTTCGTACACCACCCCCGTATGATCCCCGGACCTATAGGTAAAAAGACCATCCGGGGGTGGTCTTTTACCCCACAGGTTCCGGGGGGACTTCCGGGGAACTTCCGGGGGTCTGTAGCCAACCTCCCCGCCTATCCACCAGCCTCGCAGCGTGTCTCAGCAGGCTAAGTTCTAAGGTGGGTCATAAGGTGGGCCAGGGGCCAGAGCCCAGATTAATCTACACTGAATACAACGACTTAATGAGGCGCGCTGGAGGTCCGGGCGGGAATCGAACCCACATTCGCGGATTTGCAGTCCGCTGCATCACCACTCTGCCACCGGACCGGGTGCGGCGTCGCGCAGGCGGGCTGTATCCGCGTGCGCGCCGCTGCGGTCAAGCGGCTTTGCGCGGCGCGGCGCGACCCGTATAAGCCACGCTCCGAACCCCGCCGCAGGATGCGCGCCGCATGACCGCACTCGCCGCCCCCGCCTCGGCCGGCTCGCCGCCGCCGCGCTCCATCGCCCTGGACTACGACCGGGCGCGGGCCACGATGGTCGACGGCCAGGTCAGGCCGAACAAGGTGACCGACCCGCGCATCATCGGCGCGATGCGCCTGCTGCCGCGCGAGGCGTTCCTCCCGGAAGCGCTGCGCCCTCTCGCCTATCTCGACACCAACCTCCCGCTCGGCCGGGCGCGTGTGATGCTGGAGCCGATGGTCGCCGCCAGGCTGCTGCAGATCGCCCAGCCGCGCAGCGGCGAGCGCGCCCTGGTGGTGGGGGGCGGCACCGGCTACCTGGCGGCGATCCTGTCGCGCTGCGGCGTCGGCGTTAGCCTGCTGGACGACGACCCGGCGCTGCTGGCGATCGCGCGCGTCGCCTGCGCCGGCGAGATGCCGGCCATCAGGATCTTCGAGGGCGACCTGCGGGCGGGTCTGCCGGGCGGGGCGCCGTTCGACCTGGTCGTCATCGAGGGGGCAGCCGCAGCCATCCCACCGGCGTTGGCCTCGCAGCTCGCGCCAAGCGGCCGCATCGCCGCCATCCTCGCCGCGCCCGACGGGATGACACGCGCGGTGATCGCGGAGCGCACCTCCGCGGGCCTTCGCGCCCAGCCGCGGTTCGACTGCGCCACGCCGATGCTGCCCGGGCTGCTCGCGCCGCCCGCCTTCCGGTTCTAGCCGCGCAGGCGCGGCGGCCGGTTCTAGCCGCGCAGGCGCGGCGGCCGGAGACCTGCGACATGCACCCGGTCCCGGTGGCTTGCATGCAATAGCCGTCGCACCCGCAGGGCCTTGGCGGCGGGCCGTCCGCCGGACCCGGATCGTGGAACCTGCGGCCGCGACGGCGGGCGACGTGGCATGCCGACCCGCAGGCCGACCGTGGCGCCGCGGCATCACTCGCGCCCCGTCCTGCCGCCTCCAGGTGGCAGGGGACGGCGTTTCGTGGCACATTGGGCATGCTTGGCGAGGGACGGCCGGGACCGGGGAGTGATCACATGGCGTTCGGCTGCGACGAAGCGGATACACGGGACGAACCCTCGGCATCGGGGTGTCTGCGCGGCGGCGACGGAGCGAGGCGTCGCCGCGGGCCGCGCCGCCCGGCGACGCTGCTGTCCTGTGTGGCGTCCGGGCTGTGCGCGGCCGCTGCCTCCTGGGCGCTCCCCGCAGCGGCGCAAACGGCCCCGCAGGTGCCGCGTACCCTGCAGGAGGCGCTTGCGAACGCCTACACCACGAATCCGACGCTGCTGCAGGAGCGGGCGCATCTTCGCTCCATCGACGAGAACGTGCCGACCGCCCTGGCGGGCTGGCGCCCGCAGGTCACGTTCACCGGCTCCTTCGGGTATGCGGACGGCAGCTACGCGGCGCCCACCGGCGTGACCACGGGCGGCGTTCTCACCACGCGCAACAACCGTGTCGAAGCCAGCGCCCAGGCCAGCCTGGTGCAGCCGGTCTACACCGGCGGCCGCACCGTCGCCGGCACGCACCAAGCGGTGAACAACGTCCTGGCGGAGCGGGCCAACCTGCTCTCCACCGAGGAAACGGTGTTTGCCAACGTGATCAATGCCTACGTCACGGTGATCCAGGACTACAATCTGCTGCAGCTCAACATCAACAACGAGCAGGTGCTCAAGCGCCAGCTGCAGGCCACCAACGACCGGTTCCGCGTCGGCGAGATCACCCGCACCGACGTGGCGCAGGCAGAATCCGCCCTGTCCGGCGCCAGCGCCACCCGCGAGACCTCCGAGGGCACGCTGCAGTCCGCGCGCGCCGCCTACGTGCGCTACATCGGCAGCCTGCCGGCCGACAACCTGACCGAGCCGCAGCCGATCAAGCTGCCTACCAAGACCGAGCAGGAGACGTTCAACCTGGCGGTGTCCAACAACCCGTCGGTGCTGCAGGCGCTGTTCAACGAGGCGGCCTCCAGGGACGCCGTGGACGTCGCGTTCTCCGCCCTGCTGCCCCAGGTCAGCGTCCAGGCCAGCGCATTCCAGCAGAACAATCAGGCGATCACCAACACCACCAACATCGGCGCGCAGATCACGCTGAACGGGTCCGTGCCGATCTACCAGGGCGGCTCCGAATACGCCGCCGTGCGCCAGGCCCGGCAGACCGCGCAGGCCTCGCGGCGCGCGGTCGACGACGCCAAGCGGCAGGCCCTGCAGCAGGCGACGCAGGCGTACGAGACCTATGTCGCCGCCAGGTCCACGATCGAGAGCACGCGCGCGCAGATCAAGGCCAACCGGATCGCGCTGAACGGCGTGGAGCGCGAGGCGATCGTGGGCAGCCGCACCACGCTCGACGTGCTGAACGCCCAGCAGCTCCTGCTCAGCTCGCAGACCACGCTGGTGCAGAACCTGTCGAGCGTGGTCACCGCCTCGTACGGCGTCGCCTCCGCGATTGGACGCCTCACGGCGCGCGACCTCGGCCTCAACGTGCCGCTGTATGACGACACCGCCTACTACAACGCCGTGCGCGACCGGGTCTGGGGCACGGGCGACTACGCCACCAGCCAGCCGGCCCGCTGACGTGGGCGAGTCGTCGCAGGGCCACCCCGATCCGGCCCCCGGTGGCGGCGACTCCGATCCGTCGATGGACGACATCCTCGCGTCCATCCGCCGCATCCTCAGCGAAGACGAGGCGTCCGATGCCAGCAGTGCCTCCCGCCCCCGCGCCGGACCGGAGCCCGATGTCCTGGTGCTGGACCCCGCGATGATGGTGCACGAGCCCGAATCCGGGCCGGCACCGTCGTCCGTGGCGGAGCCGGCGTCGATCCCGCCTCCGCCGGCGCACGACGCGGCACAGGCCGGCGTCCAGCATCCCCCGCTCGCGCTCGACCAGGGAGCCCTGGTGGACACCGCCACCCATGCGGCGGCCGCCTCCTCGGTCGGCCACCTGGTCCGCACGCTGACCACGGCCCGGGGTACCGCCATCCACCGCGGCGGCCCGACGCTGGAGGACATGGTGCGCGACGAGATGCGCCCGTTGCTCAAGGAGTGGCTGGACGCCAACCTGCCGGCCCTCGTCGAGCGTCTGGTGCAGGCCGAGATCGAGCGGGTGATCAAGGCCAGCGCCTGATCCCGGCAGTCGGCCTCGCCGACCCGCAGGCAGGGCAGCCAGGCAGCAAGCAAGGCTGGGCCCTGCCCAGACCCGCCAAAGGCCGAGGCCTTCGGAAACCATCTACTTAAGCAAGTGGATTCCAAAGGCTTGCCTTTGGCGGAGTTTGAGGCAGAGCCTCGACCTTGCTTGCCTTACTCGCCACGGACCTTGCCGGGCCGATGCGCCGCGGGCTGTTCGAGCCTCGCCGCGGCCTGCTAGAACCGTGCCATGCTGGAAAAGAACTTCGATCCCGCCACAGCGGAAGCCCGTCTCTACGGCATCTGGGAGGCTGAGGCGGCCTTCGAGGCCCGGCCGACCTCCAATGCCGCGCCGTTCACCATCGTGGTGCCGCCGCCCAACGTCACCGGCAGCCTGCACGTCGGCCACGCGCTGAACTTCACCGTGCAGGACATCCTGATCCGCTGGCGGCGGATGCAGGGGCGCGACGCCCTGTGGCAGCCGGGCACCGACCACGCCGGCATCGCGACGCAGATGGTGGTGGAGCGCCTGCTCGCTGCCGAAGGCACGAGGCGTCGCGACATCGGCCGCGACGCCTTCACCGACCGCATCTGGCAGTGGAAGGCAGAGTCCGGCGGCAACATCTCGCGCCAGCTCCGCCGCCTCGGCGCCTCGCTCGACTGGCCGCGCGAGCGCTTCACCATGGATGACGGCCTGTCCGAGGCGGTGCGCGAGGTGTTCGTCACCCTGCACCGCGAGGGACTGATCTACCGCGACCGCCGCCTGGTGAACTGGGACCCGGCGTTCCGCTCGGCGATCTCCGACCTGGAGGTAGAGAGCCGAGAGACTCGCGGTTCGATGTGGTACCTGCGCTACCCGCTGGCCGACGACGCCGAGGGCCGCTCGATCGTGGTCGCGACCACCCGGCCGGAGACGATGCTGGGCGACACCGCTGTTGCCGTGCACCCCGACGACGCCCGCTACGCCGCGCTGGTCGGGCGCGAGGTGGTGCTGCCGCTCACCGGGCGGCGCATCCCGATCGTCGCCGACACGCACTCCGACCCGGAGAAGGGCAGCGGCGCGGTCAAGATCACGCCGGCCCACGACTTCAACGATTTCGCGGTCGGGCAGCGCCACGGCCTGGCGATGCCGATCGTGCTCGACGAGCAGGCGCGCGTCACCCTGGAGGATCTCGACCTCGTCGCCGTGCCCGACCTCGCCGATCCTGACTTCACCCGCAACCTCGCCGGCCTGCTGCGCGACGACGCGCGCCGCGCCATCGTGGCCGAGCTGGACCGCCTCGGCGTGCTCGACCGCGTCGAGCCGCACACCCTGCAAGTGCCCCACGCAGAGCGCGGCGGCGCGGTGGTCGAGCCGCGCCTGACCACGCAGTGGTACGTGGACGCCGCGCGGCTCGCAGGCCCGGCGGTCGCCGCTGTGGAGAGCGGCGCCGCCCGTTTCGTGCCAAGCCAGTGGGAGAACACGTTCTTCGCCTGGATGCGCGACATCCAGCCCTGGTGCATCAGCCGCCAGCTCTGGTGGGGGCACCGCATCCCCGCCTGGTACGCGCCCGACGGCACGATGTTCGTCGAGCGCACCGAGGCGGAGGCGCAGGCGGCCGCCGACGCTCGGTTCGGCGCCGGCGTGGCGCTGGTGCGTGACGAGGACGTGCTCGACACCTGGTTCTCCTCCGCGCTGTGGCCGTTCTCCACCCTGGGCTGGCCGGAGAGGACCGCCGATCTCGCGCGCTACTATCCGACCGACGTGCTGGTGACCGGGTTCGACATTATCTTCTTCTGGGTGGCCCGGATGTTGATGATGGGCACGCACTTCATGGGCGAGGTGCCGTTCCGCACGATCTACATCCACGGCCTGGTGCGCGACGAGCACGGTCAGAAGATGAGCAAGTCGCGCGGCAACGTCATCGACCCGCTGGAGCTGGTCGACCTGTATGGCGCCGACGCCCTGCGGTTCGCCGTGGCGTCGCTGGCCGGCCCCGGCCGCGACGTCAAGCTCGGCATGGCCGGAGTGGAGACGCAGCGCAGCTTCGTCACCAAGCTGTGGAACGCCGCCCGCTTCTTCGAGATGAACGGCGTGACGCCACCTGCCGCCGGGTTCGACCCGGCCAGCGTGCAGGCACCGCTGTGCCGCTGGGTGCTCGACGCCGCCGACACCGTCATCGTCGAGGCGACGGCCGCGCTGGAGGCGTTCCGCATGGCCGACTACGCCTCCGCCTGCACCCGCTTCACCTGGAACACGCTGTGCGACTGGTTCGTGGAGATCGCCAAGCCCGGCCTGGCGCAGCAGGGCCCGGACGCCGACGAGCTGCGTGCCACCGCCGCGCACGTGCTTGGCGTGGTGCTCCGGCTGCTGCACCCGGCGATGCCGTTCGTCACCGAGGAGCTGTGGGGCGGCCTCGGTTTCGGCGCCGCCGGCAGCCTGATCCGCGCACCCTGGCCGACCGCGTCCGGCGTGGCCGATGCCGCGGTCTCGCGCGAGGAGCTGGACTGGGTGATCCGCTGCATCGGCGCGATCCGCGCGGTGCGGTCCGAGATGAACGTCGCGGCCGGCACCAGGGCCACGGTACTGCTCGGCGATGCGTCTTCCGCGACACGGGCGCGGGCGGACACGTGGGGCGAGACGATTCGGCGCATGGCCCGGCTGGCGGAGTTCCGGGTGCTGGACGGGGAGATCCCGGCAGGCGCCGCGCAGGCGGTGCTCGACGAGGCCACGCTCGCGATGCCGCTGGAAGGGCTGATCGACCTCGGTGCGGAGCGCGCGCGTTTGGAGAAGGAACGTGGACGTGCCGCCGCCGAGTGCCAGAAGCTCGAACGCAAGCTGGGCAACGCGGGGTTCACGGCGCAGGCCAGGCCGGAGGTCGTCATCGAAACCCGGGAGCGGATGGAGACGGCTCGCCTCGAGGAGGCCCGGCTGGCGGCGGCGCTCCGGCGCCTGGGCTGACGGGGCGCTTCGCACGCGTCAACGGCGTCAGGCGTCGGTCGTCAGCAAGCAAGGCCGGGTTCTGCCCAAACCCGCCAAAGGCCGGAGGCCTTTGGAAACCATTTTCTAAAGTAGTGGATTCCAAAGGCTTGCCTTTGGCGGAGTTTGAGGCAGAGCCTCAACCTTGCTTGCTTCGGGCGGTCGTCTCTCACCGCCCGTGGCCTCAGAGTCCGCGCTCCCGCTTGATCCGGTCCCACGCCGCGTTGATCCTGGCGACCTTGTCGCCGGCGCGGTCGATGAACTCCTGCGGCACGCCGCGCGAGGCTAGGCTGTCCGGGTGGTTCTCGCGCATCAGCCGCTTCCAGGTGGCGCGCAGCTCCTCGTCGCCGGTCGCGCGCGTCACGCCCAGCTCGGCATACGGGTCCTCGCTCGACCCAGCGTCACGGCGAGGCGCTGCGCCGCTGGCCCGTTCCCACGCGAGGCGGTCCAGCCGGAATGCCCGGTGCACCTGCCGGAGGTAGTCGGCCTCCCCGGCGGTGAGGACGCCATCGGCGCGTGCGATGCCGAACAGCGCGGCCAGCACGTCTTCCAGCACCGAGGGGCTGTCGGCGAATGCCTCGCCGAGCTGGCGGGCGTACGGCTCGAACGGATCGGTGCTCGCCCGCGCCCGATCGAACAGCCGTCCGACATCGCGCACGGACTCCGGCGGGATGCGGAAATGCCGCTTGAAGGCGTCGATCTCCAGGCGGCTCACCTTGCCGTCGCACTTGGCCAGCTTGGCGGACAACACCACCACGGCGATCGCGAACAGCTGGTCGCGCCGGCCGAACATCGCCGCGATCCTGGCCGGGCCGAGCAGCGAGGTGAGGCCGCCGCCTGCCGGCGATCCGATGCCAAGCATGCCTTCGCGGTTCAGGCCCGGCAGGCTGCCCTGGTCGGCGGCGTGGCCGAGTGCCGCCCCCATCATCGCGCCGAACGGGCCTCCCATCACGAAACCGGCCGCCCCGCCCAGCATCTTGCCCCAGTATGCCATGGTGGACTCCTATCACGCCGCCATGCGGCCGGGCAAAACGTGCGTTCCCGAATGGCCCGGCCGACAGGAACGGCGTGAGGTCGATGCGGGCAAGGGCGCGGGCCTGCGCGGCGGCGAAGCCGTTCGTGTGGCTTGGCACGGACTCGTGGCGGCCCCCCTGCGTCGGGATTATCGTCGAGTGCACGGAGCGCCTGGACATATCCTTCCGGTTGCGTGATCGAGTCGATCATCCGCCTAGCCCGGGATTTCATCGGCAAGGGTCTTGACCTCGACCGTGCCACCTCGCAGAACCCGGGAGCCAGACGGCTGGACGGCCGCTGTCGCACAACCTGCGGTGGAGGAAAGTCCGGGCTCCACGGGAATACGGTGCCGGTCAACGGCCGGCGGGGGCGACCCCAGGGACAGTGCCACAGAAAACAAACCGCCCGTCCGCGGCCCCGTTCGCGGGGTCGATGGCGGGCAAGGGTGAAACGGTGCGGCAAGAGCGCACCGCGCTCCTGGCAACAGGGGCGGCAGGGCAAACCCCACCGGGAGCAAGACCGAATAGGGGCGGCCGGCGGCGGGACGATGGTTCTGGTCCGCGGGGACATTCCCGTCCCGTCGCCCGGGTTGGTCGCGTGAGGCGCGCAGCGATGCGCGTCCCAGAGGAATGGCCGTCCCACGCCCTGCCGCTCCGGCGGCGAGGCGTGGACAGAACCCGGCTTACAGGCCGTCTGGCACCATTCCGGCTACCTGCCTGCGCAGGGGGTGGGTGCACGGAGTCGGACGCCAAATTGGTCGCAAATCCGGAACGGATAGTGAACTTCCACACCGCCTTCCGTTTCGAGACCGGATCTAAGAGTCCTGCCGTAAGCCTTTGACGCACACGATTAAAATGTCGCGCTGCTTACGGCTTTGTCATCTATTCCCTTTGACGGCCCATGAAGGCCCATGATATCCCACGTCATCCCATGAGGGGGTCCCGACGCAGTCGGCGGACCCCGGGACGCCGAGCATGCTGGCGGACAGGATGGGGAGGTTGACCGGACGGAAATGGCCAACTTCATGGGCACGCACCGCAATCGGCTGGACGCGAAAGGACGGGTGTCAGTGCCGGCTTCATTCCGCGCCTGCCTGCGTTCCCCAGGCGACGAGCCCAGCCTGGTGCTGCGTCCGTCACAGAACCATCCCTGCATCGAGGGCTGGCCGGCCGAGGTGTTCGCCACGCTCGAGGCGCCGCTGGCCACGCTGGACGTGTTCAGCGACGACCAGGAGGACATGGCCGCGCTGCTGTACGCAGACGCGTTCCCGACCGACCCGGACCGGGAGGGCCGCATCGTCCTTCCTGAACCTATGGTTGCATATGCCGGCCTGAGCGAGGCGGTCGTGTTCATGGGGCTCGGCAGGATCTTCCAGCTCTGGGAGCCGGCGGCGGCGGATCGTCGGCGCGCCGAGGCGCGCGAGCGCGCCAAGCTGCGCGGCCTGACCCTGCCCGGGCGCCTGGCGCCGGTCGCAGGCGGACACGGCGCATGAGCCACGTTCCGGTGATGCTGGACGAGGTTCTCGAGCAGCTCGCCCCCCAGCCTGGCGGCGTCTATCTCGACGCGACGTTCGGCGGCGGTGGCTATGCCGCGGCGATCCTGGACTCCGCGTCCTGCACGCTGTGGGCAATCGACCGCGATCCGGAGGCGATCGCGCGCGGCGCGGCGCTGGCGGCGCGGCATCCGGGCCGGCTGCACCTGATCGAGGCCGGCTTCGGCGACATGATGCAGCTCCTCGCGCAACGCGGCGTCGACGCCCTGGACGGGGTGGTGATGGACCTCGGCGTGTCCTCGTTCCAGCTCGACGACCCGGAGCGCGGCTTCAGCTTCCGCGCCGACGGCCCGCTCGACATGCGCATGGGGCGCAGCGGGCCGACGGCCGCCGACCTGGTGGCGGCGCTGCCCGAGGCCGAGCTGGCCGACACGCTCTACGAGCTGGGCGAGGAGCGGATGTCGCGCCGCATCGCCCGCGCGATCGTGGCGGCGCGCGCTCTGGAGCCGATCCGCACCACCGGGCAGCTTGCCGCGATCGTCCGCAGCGCGGTGCCCAAGGTCCGGCCCGCTCCCGGCCGGCACGGCATCGACCCGGCGACGCGCTCGTTCCAGGCGCTGCGCATCCGGGTCAACGACGAGCTGGGCCAGATCGAGCGCGCGCTGGAGCAGGCCGCGCGTCTGCTGGCGCCGGGCGGACGCCTGGTGGTGGTGGCGTTCCACTCGCTGGAAGACCGGATCGTGAAGCGGTTCATGACCGAGGCCGCCGGGCGGGTGCCGGCGCCGTCGCGTCACGATCCGGGCGGTCTGGCGCTACGGCCGGACAGCGGCTTCGCCCTGCCGGGCGCGAAGGCGAGGCGTCCCACGACGGCGGAGACCGACCGCAACCCCAGGAGCCGCAGCGCGCGCCTGCGCACCCTGGAACGCCGCCCGACGCAACCGCACGAGGCCAGCCCGTGATGATCCGTCCCCTGACCTGCCTATGCATGCTGCTGGCCGGCGGCTCCGGCCTGTATCTCTACCAGGAGAAGCACCGCACCTCGCTGCTGGACCGCGAGATCACCCGCACCATTCACGCGAGCGAGGCCGCGCACGAGCGCACCGGCCTCTTGCGCGCGGAGTGGGCGCTGCTGAACGAGCCGGGGCGGCTGCAGGGCCTCGCCGACCGGTTCCTGGCGCTGCACGCCATGTCGCCCTCGCAGTTCGTGCCGACCGCCGAGCTGGCGTCGCGTCTACCCGCGCCGTCCGCGCCGGATTCCGGCGATGGCGGAACGGCCGCGGTGGCGGACGCCCGGCCGGAGCCGGCCCAGGCGAGCGACCCCACGGTCCCCCGCCCCGACCCGGTGCGCACGGGCACGCCGCGCGCCGGATCGGCGCTGGCCGTCGCGACCGGCGAGGCCGCGCACGTCGACCCGGCATCACGGCCGATCGCCTTTCCTGCGGCGCGCACACCGCTGGCCGCCGCCACCGCCGAGACGAAGGGCACCGGCATGGCGGCGGCGCAGCGTCCCGCCCGCGCGGTGCAGGCCGAGGCGCGCCAGGACCGCCGCTCCGAGCCTGGCGCTACGGCGCTGCCGACCCCCTCCGCCTCGGCAAGGTCGTATGCCGCCGCGGTGGCAGGCGCTGGGCTCGGCACCGGCTATGCGGGAACCGGCAGGGTGATGGCCCCGGTGCTGTCCGCGCTGGCGACCCCGGTCGCGCATCCGCAGCGTGCCGAGCCGCTGATCACCCGGGCCGCGGCGATGATGCCGATGCGCCCGGCCTATGCGCCGTCCGGACTGGCCGCGCAGGGACCATACTCCGGGTCCTCGCTTGGCAGCGGACGCGCGTCGCTGCCGCCGCCCGTGCCCATGGGCGCCGGGGCGCAGTGACCGACACCCGACCTCCGCACGACCGCGACGGCGCAGCGCAGCACGGCGGCCTCGGCCCCGAGGGCACGAGTGCGCGCGCTCCGGACGCGACCGGGTGGGTGCCGGACGAGGCTGGCGTCCCGGCCGGCCGGAACAGCGGTGGCCTGGACGCCGACAGCCTGGGCGTTCGGGCGGAGACGGTGCGGATCACCGGCGGCGATCTGGCCCGCCGGGCCGCGCTCGAGCTGGGCCGGTCGCGCCTGCTACTGGCGGCGGGAGGCTTCGCGGTGCTGTTCGGCGCGGTTGCCGCCAAGCTCACCGCGGCCACGGTGCTGTTCCCGATGCAGCCGTCGCAGGCGGAGATGCGCCCGCTGGTGCCGGTCGACCCGGACCAGCCGCGCGACGGCGACGGCGCCAGGGTGGCCGATGCCGTGCCCGCGCCGGGTCCGCGCGCCACGGTGACCGACCGCAACGGCGAGATCCTGGCGATCTCGCTGCCGATAGCCTCGCTGTATGCCAACCCGCGCGAGATGATCGACCCGGCGCAGGCCGCGCACCGCATCAGGGGCGTGCTGCCGCGCCTGGACGAGGACGACGCCCGCACGCGCCTCGCCTCGGGCAAGCAGTTCGTCTATCTCGCGCGCCAGATCACGCCGCGCGAGGAGCTGGCGATCAACGCGCTCGGCATTCCCGGCGTGTACTTCCAGGAAGGCGAGAAGCGCCGTTACCCGCTGGGCCGGGTCGCCGCTCAGGTGCTGGGTGGCGTGGATGTCGACACCCATGGCGTGGCCGGCGTGGAAAAGGCGTTCGACGCGCGGCTGCGCAGCGACACCACGCCGCTGCGCCTGTCGATCGACGTGCGCGTGCAGGGCGTAATGCGCGACGAACTGGAGCTCGCCAAGCAGGAGTTCGGCGCGATCGGCGCGTGCGGCATCGTCATGGACGTGCGCACCGGCGAGGTGATCGCTATGGTCTCGCTCCCCGACTACGACGCCAACAGGTTCGGCGACACCGCGCCCGACGACCGTTTCAACCGCGCGGTCACCGCGATGTACGAGCCGGGCAGCACCTTCAAGCTGCAGACCGCGTCGATGGCGCTCGACAGCGGTAGCGCCCATCTCGGCGACCAGTTCGACGCGGCCAACCCGATCCACATCGGCCGCTTCACCATCACCGACTTCGAGGGCAAGCACCGGTTCCTCTACCTGCCCGAGGTGCTGGCGTACTCGTCCAACCTCGGTGCGGCGCACATGGCGCTCGGCGTGGGCGCGGAGCGGCAGCGGGCGTGGCTGAAGAACATGGGCATGTTCAGCCGTATCGGCATCCAGCTCCCCGAGGCCGGGATGCCGATCGTGCCATCGGCGACGGCCTGGAAGGAGGCTGTGACCATGACCGTGGGCTTCGGCCACGGCATCGCGGTCAGCCCGCTGCACGTGGTGCGCGGCACCGCGGCGGTTGCCAACGGCGGCATCGTGCTCAGGCCGACGATCCTGGCCGCGGAGCCGGACGCGCCGCTGCCCGAGGGCACCCGGGTGATGGCGCAGTCCACCTCGGACACGATGCGCAAGCTGATGCACCTTGTGGTGACCGACGGCTACGGCAAGCCGGCCAACGTCCCGGGCTACTTCGTCGGCGGCAAGACCGGCACGGCCGAGAAGAACAGCGGCCACGGCTACAAGAAACACAGCAACGTCAGCGCCTTCATAAGCGTGTTCCCGATGAACGCGCCGCGCTACGCCGTCTATTTTATGCTCGACGAGCCGCACGGCAACAGGAGCACCGGCGGCTACTCCACCGCCGGCGCGGTATCGGCGCCAGGTGCCGGGCGGGTGATCGCGCGCATCGCGCCGATGCTGGGCCTGTTCCCGCAAATGCAGAACTACGACGCCATCGCCGCCCAGCTCTACATCCCGCTGCAGCCCGGCCATTCCGGCGAGCACCAGAACAACGAGCCCGGCGTGCGGCCCAAGCCGCTGCCGCTCGAGGAGCCGGACGCGATGCAGGCCTCGGCGTCCGCTCAGTCCGCGCAGCAGGTCCGTCCCGTGCTCTCTGGGCCGGCTGCGGGGCCGCCGCGCCAGGAGCCGCAGCGCCCGAGGCCGCTGCCGGTGGCGCAGCCGGCGCGCGACCCCGCGCCGACGCGGCGCGAAGCCGGGTCGGCGGACGGCCGGGCCCGCAGCGAGACCCTCGTTGCTGCTCGCTGAGATGCTGCATGCAGCGCACCTGCCGGCCGCGTCCGGCGCCAGCCACGCGACTGCCGCCGATGCCGCGATCACGGCGATCACGGCGGACAGCCGGCAGGTCGCGGCCGGAACCCTGTTTGCGGCCCTGCCAGGGGCGCGCAGCGACGGCTGCCGCTTCATCGCCGACGCGGTGGCGCGCGGCGCCGTTGCAGTGCTGGCCCCCGCGGGAACGCAGTGGCCGCCCGGCGTGCCCGCTCGCCCGCTGATTGAGGACCCGGAGCCGCGCCGGGCGCTCGCCCGGCTGGCGGCGATCCATGCCGGCGCGCAGCCCGCCACGGTTGCCGCCGTCACCGGCACCAACGGCAAGACCAGCACCGTCGAATTCCTGCGCCAGCTCTGGACCCTCGAAGGCCTCGCCGCCGCCAGCCTCGGCACGCTCGGCGTGGTGGCGCCCGGGCGTTCGCCCGGCGGCGGCCTCACCACGCCCGACCCGGTGGCGCTCGCCCGGACCCTGGCGGAGCTGGCGCGCGACGGCGTGGCGCACGCGGCGATGGAGGCGTCGAGCCACGGCCTGGACCAGTTCCGGCTCGAGGGCGTGCGCCTCGCCGCGGCGGGGTTCTCCAACCTCACGCGCGACCATCTGGACTACCACGGCTCGTTCGACGCCTATCGCGCCGCCAAGCTCCGGCTGTTCGCGGAGCTGCTGCCGGCCGGCGCGCCGTGCGTGGCCAACGCCGACATGGACCCGGCGACGTTCGCGGCTCTGCGTGGCATCGCTGACGCGCGACGTCTTGAGCTGCGCAGCGTCGGCGAGGCCGGAACCTGGGTGCGCCTCGTGCGCGCCACGCCGCGGCCCGACGGACTGCTGCTCGACCTCGTGGTGGGCGGCACGGCGCGCAGTCTGCACCTGCCGCTCGCGGGACGCTTCCAGGCGGAGAACGCCCTGCTCGCGGCCGGGCTCGCCGAGGCCACTGGCACGACGGGCGCGCTGGACCGGATCGGGCAGCTTCGCGGCGTGCGCGGGCGGCTGGAGCTGGTGGTGCGGGTCGGGGGCGCCGCGGCCTATGTCGACTACGCGCACACCCCGGACGCGCTGGCGCGCCTGCTCGCGGCGCTGCGGCCGCACACCGCTGGGCGGCTGGTCTGCGTGTTCGGCGCCGGCGGCGACCGCGACGCGGGCAAGCGCGCGCCGATGGGCGCGGCGGTGGCCGCCGGCGCCGACCAGGCCATCGTCACCGACGACAACCCTCGCACCGAGGACGCTGGCGCGATCCGCGCCGCCCTGCTGGCAGGCTGCCCCGGCGCGACCGAGATCGGCGACCGCGAGGTGGCGATCGCCGCGGGGCTGGACGGGTTGCGCGCCGGCGACGTGCTGGTGGTGGCCGGCAAGGGCCACGAGAGCGGGCAGACGGTGGGCGCCACCACGGTCCCGTTCGACGATGCCGCCGTGCTCCGTCGCCTGGTGTCGGCGCCGGTGGTGTCCGCATGAGCCTGTGGACCGCGGATGCGCTGTCGGCCGCGACCGGCGGGGTGATGACGGTGCCGTTCCACGCCGACGGCGTGTCGATCGACACCCGCACCCTGCATCCCGGCGACCTGTTCGTGGCATTGCTGGGCGGGACCGGCGACGGTCACGCCCATGTCGCGGCGGCGCTGGCGGCAGGAGCCGCCGGGTGCATGGTCGCCAGCGGCGAGGGCGCCCCGGACGACGCCAGGCTGCTGGTGGTGGGCGACACGCTCGACGCGCTGCACGCGCTCGGGGCGGCGGCGCGCGAGCGCTTCACCGGCTCGGTGGTCGCGGTGACCGGCAGCGTCGGCAAGACCACCACCAAGGAGATGCTGCGCGCCATCCTCGGCGCCTCCGGCCGCGTGCACGCCGCGCATGCCTCCTACAACAACCACTGGGGCGTGCCGCTGACGCTGGCGCGGCTGCCGGAGGACGCGGAGTACTGCGTCGTCGAGATCGGCATGAACCATCCCGGCGAGATCGCACCGCTGTCGCGCCTCGCCGGGCCGGACGTCGCGGTGATCACCCGCGTCGCGGCGGCGCATATCGGCCACCTCGGCAGCCTCGACGCGATCGCCGACGAGAAGCTGTCGGTGCTCGACGGCGTGCTGGCCGGCGGCACCGCGGTGCTGCCCGCCGACGGTGCGCAGGCTGCCCGGCTGCGCGAGGCGGCGCGGCGCTTCGAGCCTGCGGTGCGCGTGACCACGTTCGGCGAGACGGGCGAGGCGCGGCTGCTGTCCTGCACCTCGGACGCGCAGGGCAGCGACGTCGCGGCGCGGATCGGCGGCACGGAGCACCGGTTCCGGGTCGGCGCGCCCGGCCGCCACATGGCGGAGAACGCCGTCGCGGCGCTCGCCGCGGCGCAGGCCGTCGGTGCCGACGTCGAGGCGGGCGCGGCCGCCCTCGCCGGGTTCGACGCGGGGTCCGGGCGCGGCGCGCGCAGGCCGATCCTGGGGGGTGCCGCGACCCTGCTCGACGAGAGCTACAACGCGTCCGGGGCCTCGGTGCGCGCGGCGCTGGGCGTGCTGGCGCTGCTGCCGGCCGCACGACGGGTCGCGGTGCTGGGCGACATGCTGGAACTGGGCGACCACGCGCGCGCCGAGCACGAGGGCCTCGCCGATGCGGTGCTGGCCTCGGCCGACGTCGTGCACTGCTGCGGCCCGATGATGCGCCACCTGTTCGACGCGCTGCCGTCCGACAGACAGGGCACGCACGCGCCCGACGCTGCCGCGCTGTGCACGATCGTTGCGCACTCCGTGCGAAGCGGCGACGCGGTGCTGGTCAAGGGCAGCCTCGGCAGCCGCATGTCCCTGGTCGTGGCGGCGCTCGACGCGCTGGCACCCGCCCCGCCACGCACCGCGTCCTCCGGGGACAGAGCGGCCGTGGGCGAGGATGCCGCCTGATGCTGTACGATGTCCTCCATCCCTACGCAGAGCAGTTCGCGCTGTTCAACCTGCTGCGCTACATCACGGTTCGCTCCGGCGCCGCGTGCCTGACGGCGCTGGTGCTGAGCTTCCTGCTCGGCGGGCCGGTGATCCGCTGGCTGAAATCCGTGCAGCGCGGCGGGCAGCCGATCCGCCTCGACGGGCCGGAGCGCCACCTGCTCGAGAAGCAGGGCACGCCGACGATGGGCGGCGTGCTGATCCTGCTGGCCTCGGTCGGCTCGACGCTGCTGTGGGCCGACCTGCGCAACAACTACGTGTGGGCGGTGCTGTTCTGCACGCTGGGCTACGGCGCGATCGGCTTCGCCGACGACTTCCTCAAGCTGTCGCGGCGCAACACCAAGGGTGTGTCCGCACGCGGCAAGCTGGTGGCGCAGGTGGTGATCGGGCTGATCGCCGCCGCCTGGATCGCCGGCGTCACCCACGGTCCGCTGGCCACCGGCCTGACCCTCCCGGTGTTCAAGGAGGTGCTGATCCCGTTCGGCTACGCCTTCCCCGCGGTCGGCATGCTGGTGATGCTGGGCGCGTCGAACGCGGTGAACCTCACCGACGGGCTCGATGGCCTGGCGATCGTGCCGACGATCATCGCGGCGGCGGTGTTTGCGCTGATCTCTTACCTGGTCGGCAACCGGGTGTTCGCCGACTACCTGCAGCTCAACCCGATCCCGGGCGCGGGCGAGCTGGGCGTGTTCTGCGCGGCGCTGGTGGGCGCGGGCATCGGCTTCCTGTGGTTCAACGCGCCGCCGGCGGCGGTGTTCATGGGCGACACCGGCAGCCTGGCGCTCGGCGGCGCGCTGGGCGCGGTGGCGGTCGCGACCAAGCACGAGATCGTCCTGGCGATCGTGGGCGGCCTGTTCGTGGTCGAGACGGTGTCCGTCATCATCCAGGTGTTCTGGTACAAGCGCACCGGCCGGCGCGTGTTCCTGATGGCGCCGCTGCATCACCACTTCGAGAAGAAGGGCTGGGCCGAGCCCACCATCGTGATCCGGTTCTGGATCATCTCGATGATCCTTGCGCTCGTCGGCTTGGCGACGCTGAAGATCCGATGAGCACGCTCCTCTCCTCCCAGGCGAGCTTTCCGTCCGCGCTGTTCGCCGGCCGCCGCTACGCCGTGCTCGGACTCGGGCGCAACGGCCTGCCCGCGGCCCGTGCGCTGTCGGCGATGGGCGCCGCAGCCGCCGTGTGGGACGACGGCGAGGCCGCACGCGACGCCGCTGCCGCGGAGGGCCTGGACGTGCGCCGGCCCGACTTCGCGGCGGAGACGTTCGACGCCCTGGTGGCCTCGCCGGGCATCCCGCATCGCCTGCCCGCGCCTCACCTTGTTGCCGCAGCGGCGATCGCTGCCGGCGTGCCCGTCCTCTCCGACGCCGAGTTGCTGTTCCAGGCGGTGCGCGGCGCCGGTTCGCGCGCCCGCTTCGCCGGGATCACCGGCACCAACGGCAAGTCCACCACCACGGCGCTGCTCGCGCACGTCCTCGCAGCGGTTGGCGTGCCGGTCGCGGCCGGCGGCAACCTGGGGCCGGCGGCGCTCGCCCTGCCGCTGCTGCCGGACCACGGCGTCTACGTGCTGGAAATGTCGTCCTACATGCTGGAGCGCCTTGCCACGCTGCGCTTCGACGCGGCCGCGCTGCTGAACCTGAGCCCCGACCACCTTGACCGCCACGGCGACATGGCCGGCTACGTGGCGGCCAAGCGGCACATCTTCGACCGGCGCACCGACAGCGAGCTCGCCGTGGTCGGCGTCGACGACCCGCTCTGCGCCGGGCTGGCCGCGGCCATGCCAAATTGCGTGCGCATCTCCGGACGGGAGCGATCGCCGCGCGAGGCGGAGTGCTTCGTCTCGGCAGGCCTGCTGCACGACCCGCACGGCCCGCGCACCCTGCGTCTGCGCGACGCGGAAGCCTTGCCCGGCGCGCACAACGCCCAGAACATCGCCGCCACGGTCGCGCTGGCCGGGTGGCTGGCGGCGGACGCAGGATCGCGGGCCACCGGCGCGCAGATCGACGCGGCCGTGCGGAGCTTCCCCGGCCTGCCGCACCGCCAGCAGCGCGTCGCCGAGCGCGGCGGCATCGCCTACGTCGACGACAGCAAGGCCACCAACGCCGACGCCGCCGCGCGCGCCCTGGGCTGCTACCCCCGCCTGGTGTGGATCGCCGGCGGCGTCGCCAAGTCCGGCGGCATCGAGACGCTCGCGCCGCACTTCCCGGCCATCGCCCACGCGCTGCTGATCGGCCGCGACGCCCTGCTTCTTGCGACAACGCTGGCGGCGGCCGGGGTGTCGCACGAGATCGCGGGCACTCTGGAGGCGGCGGTGCCCCGCGCCGCCCGCGCCGCCGCCGCCCTGGGTGCCGGGACCGTGCTGCTGTCGCCGGCCTGCGCCAGCTTCGACCAGTTCCCCGGGTTCGAGGCCCGCGGCCTGCGCTTCGCCGAGCTGGTCCGCGCCCTGCCCGGCTGCGCAGGCGAGGGCGCCCCGGCCGCCAGGATAGAGGACGCCGCCTGATGCCCGCCCTGTCGCGCTCCGACAACTCCGTGCTCGGCCGCTGGTGGTGGACCGTGGACCGCTGGACGCTGTTCGCGGTGACCGCGCTGATCGGCTTCGGCTACATCCTGATGCTGGCGGCCAGCCCCGCGGTGGCCGAGCGCATCGGCCAGTCGCGCGACGTGTTCATCCTCAAGCAGGTGGTGTTCCTCGCCGCCGCCGGCGCGATCGTGGTCGCGACCTCGATGCTCTCGGCCCGCAGCGTGCGCCGCCTGGCGATGGCGGGCTGCGCCGCGGCGCTGCTGCTGACCTTCCTCACGCTGGTGCACGGCGTGGAGATCAAGGGCGCGCGGCGCTGGATCGCGCTGCCTGGCATGTCGATCCAGCCCAGCGAGTTCCTCAAGCCCTGCTTCGCCGTGGTCACCGCCTGGCTGCTTACCGAGGCGCGGCGCACCCGCAGCTTCCCCGGCACCGTCATCGCCTGCGTGCTGTTCGCGCTCATCCTGATGCTGCTCAAGTCGCAACCGGACATCGGCATGCTCACCGTCATCACCGCGGTGTTCTTCGCCCAGCTTGTCGTCGGCGGTCTCAACCTGTTCATGGTGGGCGTGGCCTCGGCCGGCATGGTGGGCGCGGGCGTCGGCGCCTACGCGCTGTTCCCCCACGTGCGCAGCCGCGTCACCCGCTTCCTGCACCCCGACCGCGGCGACCACTACCAGGTGGACACTGCGCTGCAGGCGTTCGGCAACGGCGGCCTGCTCGGCCGCGGTCCGGGCGAGGGCCGGGTCAAGGACCTGCTGCCCGACGCGCACGCCGACTTCGTGTTCGCGGTCGCCGGCGAGGAGTTCGGCCTGGTGATCTGCCTGGTGATCCTGGGGATCTTCGCCTTCATCGTGGTGCGCGGCCTGCTGCGCCTGCTCGCCGAGACCGACGAGTTCGTGGTGCTCGCCTCGGCCGGGATCATCACCGGCTTCGGGCTGCAGGCGTTCGTCAACATGGCGTCCTCGCTGCACCTGATCCCGACCAAGGGCATGACGCTGCCGTTCATCTCGTACGGCGGCTCGTCGGCGATGTCGGTGGCGCTGGCGATGGGCATGCTGCTCGCCCTGACCCGCAGGCGCGCCCGGGGAGAGCTGGCATGAGGGGACCTGCGCTGCGCCCGATCGTGATCGCCGCCGGCGGCACCGGCGGGCACTTCTTCCCCGCCGAGGCCCTGGCCTCCGAGCTGCTGGCGCGCGGCCACCGCGTCGTGCTGATGACCGACGCGCGCTCCGGGGGCCTCGCGTCCCCGGTGTTCGCCAACGCGGAGACCTTCGTGCTCGCCGGTGCCGGCATCGTCGGGCGCGGCGCGGTGCGCGGTGCGCGTGCGGTGGCGGCGCTGGCGCGCGGCGCGGCGCAGGCCCGAGGCCACCTTGCCCGCCTCGACGCCGCGGCGGTCGTGGGCTTCGGCGGCTATCCGTGCGTGGCGCCGATCCTGGCCGCCCACGTGCTGCGTCGCCGCCCCGCGCTGATCCTGCACGAGCAGAACGCCGTGCTCGGCCGCGCCAACCGCTGGCTTGCCCCGCGTGCCGATGTGCTCGCGCTGGGCTTTGCCGGGACCACGCGCGTCCCGTCCGGCGTTTCCAGGTTCGTCACCGGCAATCCGGTGCGCCCGGCGATCCAGGCGTTGGCCGGGCGGGACCGCGCGGTGCCGCAGCATCCCCTGCGCCTGCTGGTGCTGGGCGGCTCGCTGGGCGCACGGGTGTTCAGCGACGTCGTGCCCGCCGCGATCGCGTTGCTGGACCCTGCCGGGCGGGCCGGGCTGCGCGTCACGCAGCAGTGCCGGGCGGAGGACCTCGACCGTGTCGGCCGCGCCTACGGCCACGCCGGCGTCGCGCACGAGCTGTCCACGTTCTTTCCCGACATCGCCGACCGGATGGGCGCGGCGGACATGGTGATCGCCCGCGCGGGCGCCTCGACCGTATCGGAACTGGCCGTGGCGGGCTGCCCGGCGCTGCTGGTGCCGCTGCCCTCCGCCATCGACGACCACCAGACCCGCAACGCCGAGGCGATTGGGGCGCCGATGCTGGCGCAGGCGGAGTTCACGCCCGACCGGCTTGCCGACCACCTGCGTGGGCTGCTGGCCGACCCTGCCGCCCTGCCCGCCCTCGGCCGCGGGATGGCCGCCCACGCCTGCGGCGACGCCGCCGCGCGCCTGGCCGACCTGGTCGAGGCGCGCATCCGGGCTGCCGTCGCGCCGCGCGGCGCAGCCAATGCGGAGCAGGTGACGCCTGACCGGCCCGCGGGCGCCAGCG
>JAABUQ010000996.1_pt1 | contig 63808 bp, 66 predicted proteins | sample 5560001 | NCBI WGS metagenome assembly JAABUQ01 (sample SAMN10711888, study PRJNA513371) | rock metagenome | isolation source: Antarctica rocks | place: Antarctica: Victoria Land, Finger Mt nord | collected 2015-12-18
CCGTTCGGCGAATATCTTTGAGCTGGCTTGGCCCAAAGGTCTTTTTGGCCCAGCACTCCGGGTCCAACAGTTCTTGTGTGTTCATCTTCCTATTTTAGCAGGTTGTTAAATGTGTATAAAAGTCAGGTCTCTGACCGGAGGCTTGTAGTTACAGCCGGACTCCACCGCACCTCGGCATACCGTTGCAGGCGTGCCGCTTTGGCTTCGTTGTCCGCTGCATCAGGGATGGTTGACACACATCCCCTCCTGGCCCAGTCTTGCCGGACCAGGAGCGTTCTCATCGTCACATTGCGAGCACCAATCAGATCTGCGTGCAGGGTATAGCCACACGTGGGGTTCTGGCACACAAAGCGTAATCCTTTGCGGGGGCGGTTCTCATCGGTGGTGTGCCCGCACATCGGACACGCTTTTGAGGTGTAATCCGCATCCACCTTGATGGCAAGCGATCCCGCCAGCGCGGCTTTGTAGCTGATGAGCGCCTGAAGTTCGGCAAAGGACCATTGGGAGTACACGCGATTGGCTTTGCGCGCCTTTGAGGAGACGAGGTCAGTCCCCTTGCCATTCTTCTTGCGCTTGCGTTTCTTGCGCTTGGTGCGCTCTCGGATATCGGTGAGGTGTTCCAATCCGATAAGCGCGTGTGGGTGTTGTGTGATGATCTGTTTGGCGATGCAATGGTTGGCTTGCGCTTTCAACCGTCTCTCTCGTTGCTCAATCCGCCGTAACCGGCGTTTCGCACCACGAGTGCCTTTCTGCTGCAAGCGTTTACGTAATCGTGCGTAATGATTGGCCCGGTGTCGGACCTGTTTCCCTGAATGGAATGCTGCTTTGCCTGTTCCCGTCGAGGTGACAGCCAGATAGCGAATGCCGACATCGACGCCGACGACTTCGGGAAGCTGTGCAGGAGTTGTGTCAGGCAGGTCAATCGTGAGGGATACCAGGAGATAGAACGTCTTCTTAGGCCGGTCATACCACAGTTTCGCATCCCCGATGGTGGCTCCCTGCCGGATGAGCGCGAGATGCTTGTCATAGCTCTGGTAAGGGATGCTGATCCGTCCGTTCAAGGTTCCAATGCTGACCCGGCTCTCGCATTGAAAGGTGTAATCACGTTCATAGGTGTACTGGACGGTGGGGGAACTGTACTTAGGGGGCCAGTCCAGGCCCTTAAAACGCTTTTTCGTGATCTTTGCCCGGCGATGCTCAGCATTCTTTTTGAGCTTGGTCCATAAGCCTTTGTACGTTGCTGAAACCTGCCGCTCGACGCTACAGGCCAATTGGGAAGGCAGGTGATAGCGGGTACGTAGCTCGGCATACATCCCCCGATGCAGCTTCGTCACGTTGCTGGTCTTGCCGTGCACAAAGGCATAGCGACTCACTGCGTTCAAGGCATCCCGGTACGCCAGTTGCGTCTGGCGCAGCGCCTGGAACTGCTCTGGCGTCGGCAGAAGCTTGAGTTTGGCGGTGATGATCTGTTGCATGCTCCGGGCCTTTGAGAGAGGGACGAGAAGGCTTCCCGTCCCTCGACATCCTACGCTGATATGCTGCTACGAAGACATTCCTGGTGGGCTTGCGCTTTCCGGTAGTGCTCGGCTTCCTGCGGGGCGAGCGGTCCAGCGAGATAGCCCACCAGATAGCCCAGGTATTCAGGAAGCAGGTCCAGACCCATCTCGTCGAAGTGATAGCATCCCTGGGCATCGGGCTGAGTGATGAGGCGAAGCACCGTTCCGCTGGTCAATTGCACGGCATGCTGTGGTTCTTCTGGCGGGCGTCCATCTTCCCCGTAAATGTCCTGGAAATACCACTGACGGGCCGTAAGAAAGCCCTTCTGAAACGCCTCGTTGTCGAGGATGAGAGTCACGCTTCCCCATTGGACCTGTTGCGGTGATGCCATGTGACAAGCTCCTTTCAGCTTGACGACTGGCTCCCCTTGCCGCTATTATGCGGCATGGAGAGGCTAGAGGTTGGTGTAACTGGCTAGTCTCTCTGGCTAGCTCTCTGCGTGAACAGGAGAGCTAGCTTTCTGTGACTTGTAAACCTATCTACGTCTTAAATGTGTCAAGGATATTTCAATGAAATATCCTTGACACAAGTTTACCAAATATTTTATACTTTTGTCAAGGGTATTTCAAGGAAGTTTCAAAGAGACCACATTGACTAGCATATAAGTTTCATGTACCATTAACACACCTTTGAATACTCATGAAAGAGAGGTGTGTAGTGTGTCAACTTTTAAACAATTAAGGGAAGAAGCAGGGCTAACAGTTCAAGCGCTTGCATCTGAAGCAGGGGTATCGCTTTCGACGGTGAACCGCATGGAGTATGGGACCACTCAAGTAACGAGACGTATCGCTTATCAAGTACTCAACGTGATTAGTTCAAAAATTGGCAGAAGGATCACTATTGAAGAAGTTGAAGGATTGCGAGTAAAATCATAACCTCAAAAACTGAAAGGATGCTCTGTAGACAATGGTAACAGGCTCGGTCCGAATCTCTCCTTTTCCGCAACCCGCTAAGAAATACTATGTCTATACGCTTGCGTATCCCAATGGTGAAGTGTTCTATATAGGCAAAGGAACAGGGGATCGTCTTCATCAACATGAGTACGAAGCGGCAAGATTTGGGAAAGAGGCCAGTTACTACTACAATAACCCAGAAAAGCACGCTATTATTCGTGAGATCTGGGCACAGGGAGGGCAGATAAGAAAGGAGATTCTTTTCGAGACTAATAGCGAGTTAGATGCTTATGCATATGAATGGGCACTTATCAATATGGTCTACATGGGGAGTGGATTAGCAAACAAGAGTACTTCAGGGCGGCTGAAATTGATAGAACCGGTGCCGAAACCTGTACAACCTCCTCGAACCTCTCCGCCAGTTCATACTGCAAGAACAGCAGTAAAAGATGAAGAAGTCTATCTTTCTGCTGATGAAGTTTGTCAGTGCTTGGGGATTTCTCGCCCAACACTAGAGAGCTACATTGAGCAAGGACTCCTTACGAAATACAGACGGACTTTGGCCCGGCGAGTCTTTTTCAAGGAGTCTGAAATTCATCGACTCTTGGAACTACGTAGAGCAGACGACGAAGACCAATAACTGATCTTCTATTTCAATCCTGACCAGATTCAATATATTTCAACACCGTCTCTGCGCTCATATCTCCAACGCTGCCGACGTAGTACGAACGGGACCAGAGGGCACCGCCCCAAAGCTGTTGCTTGATTTCAGGAAAGCGTTGAAACACGTTTCGGGCGGTGGTCCCCTTGAAGGTATGAGCAATCTGCGCGGGTGCACTATTCGGAAGAGCACTGAGAAAAAGATGCACGTGATCTTCCTGCACATTCAGAGCGCCAATGGTCCAGGCATTGGCTTCACAGAGACGGCGGATATCCTGGTCAAGAAAGGTGGCGAGCGTCCCTACGAGAAGCTTCTTGCGGTATTTGGGGTACCAGACAAAATGGTAGGCCAATTTGTAGGTGACGTGTTTGGTGTGCTGTGCATCCATATACGTCATTGTAACAGGTGTTCGAGTCTTTAGGAAGTCCCTGTTGGGGCCGCCTTACCCCTACTTGAAAGATAGGGGTATCCGGCGGCCCTCCCATGAAGTGAAGGAATAAGAAAAAAGGCTGATGGTGCGAATGACACTAGCGCGATTAAGAAATATGATGTATCCTCCGTAACATGCCCACGATGTTTCTTGAAAGGAACAGAATAACATACATGGCCGTTATAAAACAGGGAGAACTGCTGTTACCAGACAAGATAGCAGTTACTCTCCCCAAATTGCGCTGGCTACAGATTTTTGCCATCAGCATTTTTTGGTTCGCGCTCAACTTTCACTGGTCTGCACTTGGTATCATTATTCTTCCCAGTCAAGTCTTCAAGCTTGTCGGCACATCGCAGCAAGGTGAAGCACTTGCGTTTATCCTGGTTCCTGGTGCCTTTATCTCGCTCTTTGCCAATCCGCTCTTTGGCATGCTGAGCGACGAGACGCGTGGACGTTTCGCGCGTTTTGGGCGTCGGCGTCCCTATATTCTACTTGGAACGCTTGTCAACGTCGGCGCACTCGTCTGGATGGCGCAGGCACACGAGATCGTCTCGCTCGCGGTTGCCTATGCTCTCATCCAGTTCTCCAACAATGCCGCAACCGCGCCATTTCATGCCCTGCTACCTGATATCGTGTCGAGAGAACAGCGGGGTCTAGCCTCTGGCGTAATGGGACTTCTTGCGACAGTGGGATCGATTAGTGGTGTCATTCTCGCTGGTATCTTTATCGACGCCTCCAAGCCTACCCTGGCCTATCAACAGGGATTGTGGCTGGCCTATGGCATCATTATCGCTGTGATGCTGTCGATGATGCTGGTGACGATTCTATCGGTCAAAGAACGCGCCAGCATATCTGGTGCTACCGAGGAGCAAGAACGCCTGGAAGCACTGCATCTTCCGCCTCAAACACCTCCTGTATGGTATGCATGGCTGACACGCAAAATGCTGCTCAATATTTTCAGTATGCTGCTTGCTGTAGGTGCGGCTTGGAGTCTCATGACGTTCTGGAATATTTTGCATATAGGAAATATGCAGATCAACAACGATGTGCAGCAGGTCGTCTTAGAGGTAATCGCCACTATTGGTATTCTGCGTCTCTTCGATTTCAATCCACGCCGCGACCCCGATTTCGCCTGGGTGCTATTGACGCGCCTCGTGATGACGCTCGGCATCTACACTGTACAGGATTTCCTACAATTCTACATGCGTGATGCGGTACGTGCATCCCATCCAGAGACACAAACAACAAATTTCATCATCATTCTCTCGATCACCAGCTTGATCAGCGCAATTGCTGCCGGTTGGCTCTCGGACCGTTTTGGACGGAAACGCGTGGTGTATTTCTCTGGTGGCTTTATGGCTGTTGTCGGGCTCATTTTCATCATTACGCACTCGCTCCCCATCATCCTTGCCGCTGGTGCCATTTTCGGTCTCGGTTATGGCGCGTATATCAGCGTCGATTGGGCCTTAGTCGCCGACGTACTTCCATCGCATAAAAATTATGCCCGTGACATGGGCGTGTGGAACATCTCGCAATCGCTACCACAAGTGATTGCCCCGGTCATCGGTGGTCCCCTGCTCGACCACTTCACACAGAGTGGTCACCCCCTTCTTGGCTTCCAACTGCTCTTTGGCATGGCAATCGTCTATTGTCTTGTTGGTACAGTCACAATACGCTACATACGAGGGGTGAAGAAGTAAATGTAGGGACCGATTTATGCACATTCATGAAATACCGTGGCAATAAGACCCACGGACGCCCACAAGGGGCTTCCCTACTCTACACGGCGTGCAGAGCACGCAAGAGCGTCGTAGAGTAGGGAAGCCCCTTGTGGGCTTCCGTTCATCCCCCTTCCGACACTTTCTCCTTATTTGAACAGTATTGCCCCTTGTGGGCGTCCGTGGGTTTTCTGCCAAGAGATTCCTCTTCATTGAACAGTCTTGCCCCTTGTGGGCGTCGTTGTATTCCCAAAGTAATTTTTCAAACAGCATTATCGCGTCCCTACAAATTAATGCTGCAAGAGATAGACATCCGACCAGTTATCAAAGTACAGGCCATTCGCGTTCAGTGATACGCCGTGTACCCATGAGGGAATAACTGCTGCGATTGCCTGATGGTCAATTGGCAACCACCCTACATCGGTAATCGCGATTTTCTCGGCCTCGTTGTAGAACGCGATACGCTCGTTACCTGTTAACGTCTCGGCCTTGGCAACCGTCTGATCAAAAGTTGGATTGTTCCAACTTCCATTATTGTTTAGGGCATTTGAGGTCAGGTTCAGTGTTAGCCAATCATAGGGATCAGGGAAATCCGCACTCCATTGTATAAAGCCAAACTGAATTGTGTGATTGGCCCGATTGCCCGACGTTTCGGTATTGTATGCAGTTAACTCTACACTACGCAATTTGACCTGCACTCCAAGGGCCGTTTGCCACATCTGCTGTAATACTGCCGCTTCGTTCGGTGTGACCTGAGAACTCCCATAGGTAAAAGTAAACGGAGGAGCCTTACTTGCATCAGGGTAAACCGATTGGAATAACGATTTTGCTTTTGCGTCATCAAATGGCAGCCCCGCGAAATTCGGCTGGTAGCCAGGCATACCCGGCGGAATGATGGTTTGTGCGGCGGCCGCTGAGTCCTTTAATACTGCATGAACCAGCGTCTGTTTGTCTATTGCATAGGCGAATGCTTGCCGTACCGCAACATTATTGAATGGAGGTCGTGAGCTATCAAAAAACATCAGGTCTGTCTGTAACAACGACATACGCATAAAACCTTGAAGACTCTTTGCCTGCACCTGATCTTCAGGCGTAAGATTCCAAACGAAGGCATATTGGCCCGCGCGATATGCCTTAAATGCTGTTGAATTATCCTTGACAAAAGACATGTCAACCTCTGTCAACTTGGTCTTATTGCCATAATAGTGCGGATTCGGCACAAGCACCATCTGCGCATTATGATTCCACGCCTTGACCATGAATGGCCCTGTACCGACACCAGTACCTTCCGCATGCTGAGTCCAATTCTTCTGTCCATACTGCGAAATCAGCTTTGAATTCAGCGCAAAGAAGATTGATGTTGTAAGTTCTTCAAGGAAGTAGGGAGTGGGCTGTTTCAGAGTCACTTGCAGAGTATGGTCGTCGATAGCTTTGACTCCATTCAGCGTCTTTGACTTGCCATTCGTGACTGCATCAGAGCCAACAATGGATGCTTCAAAAAATGAGGCAATTGGTGAAGTAATTTCGGGCAAGAGAGCACGCGTCCACGTGTACACGTAGGTTTGTGCAGTGACAGGTGTACCATCCGAAAACGTGATACCAGGTTTGATACTGAAGGTATAGGTCTTCTTATCATCGGAGATACGCCATGTCGCTTGATCGGGGATGACATTCAAGCTTTTATCAGAACGCACCAATCCAGAGTAGATCATATTAATAGCGAGTCCAGAGTTTAAATCCGGTCCCGTCGCGGGGTCAAAGAAACCAATATCAGCAGTGCCTACATTTGGAAAGGCAAGCACCTGTTTGCTAGCAAGCGTTGTGCCACCATTCGCAGGCGTAGATGAACTTCCACCACACGCAGCAAGCAAGATTGTAAGTATACTGAAAAATACGCAGAGTATTGTTGGTGTACGGTGAGGGTGCAATGAGTGCGGCTGCCATGTATGCGCATACATGTTTCGTGACTCTCTTTCTAAAATGCAGGCAGGGATGATTGCCAGCAGAGATAAATCTTTTCCATAACTATATCACGTCGAACAGAGAACATAATTGGAAATATTTTCTGCTAATCTTTATATATATATACATAACTAGAAAGAATAATTCAGATAACTTGAAAGTATGTTAACACATGTGGTATCTTTGGGGCAGACGGTCGAAGCTCACAATAAATAGCCTTGTTACATCATGTAAGGAGATTATCTTTTACGTACCGTTTGTTATGTGTGTTAAGATGATGAACGCATGAATAGATGCAGCTTTTGTTCATGTGTTGTGGTCAAACAAGAAGGAGATGTGTTCATGTCAGTTGTTCAAGAGTTTGTTCAGGCAAACGAACAGTACGCCTCGACATTCCACAAGGGAGACTTAGCATTGCCACCTGCTCGTAAGGTGGCGATCCTTGTTTGCATGGATGCCCGTATCGATCCTGCTCGCGTACTTGGCCTTGAAGAGGGTGACGCGCACGTCATTCGCAATGCTGGTGGAAGAGCTGCCGATGCATTGCGCTCACTCGTCATTTCAGAGGAGTTGCTTGGGACAAAGAGTATTGTTGTTATTCATCATACCGAGTGCGGTATGCTCACATTTAGTAACGCTGATATTCATGCCAGGATACAGCAAGACCTGCACACCAACGCGGACAACATTGACTTTCTTCCATTCGACAACCTGGAACAGTCTGTACGTGACGATGTTGCATTCCTCAGAGCGTCACCACTTATTCCTCAATCTATTGATATTAGTGGCTTCATCTATGATGTGCATGACGGCAAAATTCGTCCCGTGACTTGATCTAAGAGTACTCTCTGTTTAGGCTCCATGTCTCGAAGAAGACAAAAGTACATTTTTTCATTGTTAGTAATTGAACAAGTATTATCCAACTAATAGGAGAGGTTAGTATGTTAGAGAACAAAGGTTATGCTCATCCAGAGGTACTCATAGATGCCGATTGGGTTGAGGCCCATTTGAAGGACTCAAAGGTTCGCCTGATTGAGGTTGATGTTGATACCAACGCATACGAGCAGGGTCATATTCCTGGTGCAGTTGGCTTCAACTGGCAGAAGGAACTACAGGATCAGATCGTGCGTGCGCCACTTAACAAAGAGCATTTAGAAGCATTGTTGAGTCGTGCTGGTGTGAGTAAAGATACAACTATTGTCTTGTATGGCGACAACAACAACTGGTTTGCAACCTGGGCGCTCTGGATTTTCAAGTATTATGGACATCCAGATGTACGCTTGCTTGATGGTGGACGCGTCAAGTGGTTGGCAGATAAGCGGGAGATCACGACAGAGGTGCCTTCTTATCAGCAAACGACCTACCAGGCTGAGACACCACACAAGGAAATCCGCGTCCTACGCGATGATGTCCTGCGTGTTGTTGGACAGAACAATGTTGCCCTTGTCGATGTACGTTCCCCTGGGGAGTATAGTGGCGAACTGCTTGCTCCTGCCAACATCCCACAAGAGGGTGCACAGCGAGGTGGGCATATTCCTGGAGCCGCAAATGTGCCGTGGGCGACAGCAGTACGTCCTGATGGCACCTTCAAGTCGGCAGAGGAATTGCGTGCTATCTATGAAGGCAAGGGTGTGACGCCAGATAAAGAGGTTATCACCTATTGCCGTATTGGTGAGCGTAGCAGCCACACATGGTTTGCCTTGAATTACTTGCTGGGCTATCCCGATGTGCGCAACTACGACGGTTCGTGGACCGAATGGGGCAGTCTAATTGGTGCGCCAATCGAGCGTTAGCAGAGCTTTCTGCATACAGAACTGTGCTGAACGTTGTGTACAACGTTCAGCACAGTTCTGTATATTTATTTTCGCTTTTCGATTATCAATAATCCTGTCTCTTCTTCTCGCCCCATGACCACAGGTATCGTCGTACTTCCATCAATTTTCATGCAGTAGTCAAGGTCATGACCCATATTGGCATCCAGGACCTGCTGAGCTGCATGTGCAACATCGACGAGTTTGGGTGGCGCAAATGCTTCATATAATGCTTGTGCCGCGCGCACATCGTCATGTACTTCTATGCTCGGATGCTGCCGCTGTAGCTCTAATGCAAGATAGCCTGCACAGGTGGCATCGTCAACCGCAAAATAGTTGGACTCGGCGGCACACACCATCACAACATTACTACCTTTTTCCTGTGCAAGGGCAAGGGCGTGAGCCGTAACCGCGTGTGCATTATAAAAACATCCAGCGAGACGCGTGCTACTCGTGGGACAGGCATAAAAAGCTCGCGTGCCGTTAGTTGTTGTGAGAATAAGCTCTTGTCGTGTCAGATCCATCTGCGCGAACTGGGCTGGCGAGTTGCCGTAATCAAATCCTGGTACCGGTTGCACGTTGCGTTCTCCGCATAACAGGCGGTGAGAAAATATTCTTGCTGCGCTTCGTGCCTGCTCAAGCGAATTTGCAGCATAGACACGTGTAGCCCCACTATCGAAAACAGTGGTCAAGGTTGTAGTCGCGCGAATGACATCAATCACAATATAAATGTCGTTCGCGTGTATTTCAACAGCAGACATGTCCACTGGATTAAAGAAAATCCTGAGTTCAATTTGCTTCTCTTGCCCTCTACACATATTCAGATTTCCTCTTCATCATCTTTATTATTTCCAGATTGATCATTATAAGTCTCAAGGATTGCACGTATCCCCATTAAAATTCACTAATCTAACTCTTGATTATAGTGTTTTAACGTCGAGACCCTGATAGGTAACTTCATAGCCAAGATGTTGACTTATAATTCTACATGCTCGCGCTGCAAGCTCAGCCCTTACAGGTTCATCACGTTCTATTTTCTCAATGGTAGACCGAGATACGTCTGACTCTTTGGATAGTTGAGTTATAGTAAGACCAGCGTTAATTCTTGCTTGTTCAAATGTCATAAATACACTCCTAAAACTTAGTGAGACAATTCTAACATAAGATATCGTAGATATCAATAAAAATGCTTTTTTTTGCTTAATACTGCTTGACTTTCGGCATACCATTAGGTATACTTTTACTATGCTTGAAACTGCTTAAAAGTGCAGTTTCAAGTTGAATATGGAAGCTATACGCATGATAACCAGTATTAGTTATCGCAGAAAGGAGACAACGAAAAAACTGACCTTGTGAATCAGACAAGGCCAGCCGAAACAGAACCAATGCCAACCCTTAGTGAGTCCAACACGGCCTACCATGTCATTTTAGCATGGCGAGCCGACACGTCAAGCACGAAAGGCCCAAGATCATGAGCGAGTCGCTGAGAATCGGTGACACGACCATCACTGTTGCTGATGATGAATTTGCCAATGCATTTCAAACTGGCTACCTTCGCTACAAAGTTGACTCTCAAAACAAGCCGTTAACCGACATGGACCTGTACGCATTCTATGTTGGAACTATGACCAGCGTTCAACACGTTGGACGCTATTATGCGGGCTATCTCACCGGATGGGTGGCTGCCCTCCTCGAACGCAAGCAGTCCATCCCTGTTCCTCCTACCCCACTTCCGTTTGACACTCTTCAAGATGTGAAGGTGACGGTATGAGTAACGTCCAAATCTGTATCACGACCCGCAAAAAGCCACTAACCGCTGCCGAACGGAGAGCCGCCGCACGCGCCCAAGCCTTGCTTGATTGTCAACGGGGCAGACATAGTGCAACCCCGACCTTTCGAGCAGGAGAAACCGTGTGCCTCGTTTGTGGTCTGGTCGTCTACTGTCCTGTCTGTCTGGACGAAAATCACCTTGTGTATCCATCGGCACATGCGCACCAACTCACCTGTTCCACGCATCGACATGTAGAGAACACAGATACCATGAGGAGTTCTACAGGAACGTGAGGACACACACCGCATCTTTTGACAGATTGACCACCACGAAGAGAAGGAGCTACCCTTTTGATAGAAGAAAGTACCACTTACAGCGTTCCGGGCTATGAGGCGCAACAGGAAAACCTTTCCTATCGTTCAACAAGTTTTCGGTTTTCACTTCAAATTCTAACACGCGAAGGGTTCAGCGTGAAAGGAGAAGCATTTATGGACAAGACCTCAACGGTGCCACCACGTACTTCACGGCAACCTGTCCCCAACATCGACCAAGAGTACGATGGTGATAGCGTGGCACGCATACCACGAAGTGCGGTCCGTTTCCGCTCAACACAACCACAACAACCAGTAGCACCACAGGGACCAAATACCGGACCAATTGCAGCACCCATCGTCACCCATCGTGTGAGCGGAAGGACACGTGTCTTACTGTGGCTTTTGCTCGTGTTCTGTCTTGCATTCCTGTTTAACGGCGTGGTCTGGCCCGCACTGGTCAATCTTGGCAATCAACTCACCTATGGCACGAACCGCATTGCCTCGTTCGACCTCGACCAGCACCACTTTGTGACGCAAGAGACCAACAACAAAGTTCGCATCATGGTCAGTAGCGCGGACGGGCAACACACCCAAGTCTTGACCACAGTGATAAGCGGAGCCAAAGACCACGCGCTAGTCACGCTGTCGCAAGACGACGTGAACATTGATGTCGTGGTCAATGGGGCTTATATGACTTCTCTTGTGCCGGATGGACATGGCATGTACAAGTGGAAGGAGGTGCAGTGATGGATATGAGCCTTGTAGGAAACGTCGTGACCATCCATATCCAAGTCATATGGGTGCTTGCCTCTGTAGTGCTGGTCGGCTTGTTGCTTCTATATGCTGGATTAGCGAGAAAAAAACTGATGACGCGAGACCATCAGACAGTGCAAACACCACCACTGTTTCATTAAAATTTCGTTTTCGTCACAATCAACAAAAGCAAGAGAAGGATGAGCGTATGCTACAGGGTACGCTCTCTTCTCTCGATTGCAAATGAAAAGGATACATCATGCCACAGGTTCAGCAACATACAATTCGTATTGGCAACAAATCTGTAGTCGTTGAAGATGACCACTTTGTGCAAGCCTATGACGCTGGATACGAGGCGTATTATCGCTATCATCGTGATGATGGGGTGATCGATGCGTCACTCTTGCTGTTTCAACTGAGAAATGGGTGGAACGGTGAATGTTCAGATATGTGGACCACAGGCTACCTCATGGGATGGTTGACTGCCTTCTACGAACAGGAGGAGGGGCAACTCGCGCGTTCGATAGACGTGAACCCAGGGGACACAACATCTAACCCTATTCAGCAAGCAAGCTAGCAAACAAGGAGCGAAGGGACAGGCATTGACCATGAGCAAGCAGGTGTACGGGTAGGTTTCTCCCCAACACCTCAACAGATGCATCATGATGCGTCTGTCCCTTTGAACACAGGTATGAACACAGTGAGAATCTATCAACTGAAGCATCTGTCTCTGACACAGTTCCAACGCTTGCGTGATGCTCAGATGGAAGCGGCGCAGGTATGGAATGCATGTATGCAGATGCACAAGGCTGCAAGATTGGAGCATATATCGTGGCCTGGACGAAACGCATTACAGAAGGCAACGAAAGGCTGTTTTGCGTTACATAGTCAATCGGTGCAAATGGTGGTACATGCCTTTCAAGCCAATGTCGAGAGCACGCGACAACTCAGACAAACCCACCCGCAAATGCGAATGCGCTATCCCTACAAGGACAAGCGGTTTTATCCGGTGCACTGGCCTGCACAGGCCGTCTCACGCGAACAAGGGCGCGTGGTGTTGCCGATGGGCAAAGGACGAAAGTCAATTGTCTTGCCTTTAGACTTGCCAGAGAACAGCGGGGCGTGTACACTCGTCTGGAACAAGGGCTTTGAATTGCATGTGTGTGTGAAGATAGAGCAACAGGAGAACGCACCAGGGGACAAGCATGCCACCGTCGATTTAGGCGAGATTCATCTTGCGGCAGTCACGACCAACACGGGCAAGGCCATGATTGTGACTGGACGTGGGATACGTTCCCTCAAACACCAACGCACGATGCAAGTCCGCACCATCACGAAGAAGCAAAGCAAGTGCCAGAAGTATTCACGGCGATGGAAGACGTTGCAACGCGCTAAGAACAAGCTGTCCCATCGTGCGGAGCGGCGTATTCGGAACCAACGTCATCAAGCCACACGCAAGGTGATCAACTTTTGTATTGAGAGAAAAGTTGGCACGCTCTTCATCGGCAATCCGCACGGCGTCCGTAACCAAAACAAAGGGCGTCACCAGAACCAACGCATGAGTTTGTGGGAATACGGCAAGGACATCGACTACTTAACGCACAAAAGCAAACAGGCTCACATGGTGTGCTTCACTGGCTCGGAACGAGGAACATCAAGCCAGTGTCCTGCATGTGGGCATAAGCACAAGCCGAGAAACAGGCAATGGACCTGCAAGCAGTGTGGGTTCAAGGGGCATCGAGACCTCGTAGGCTCGGTCAACATGCACAAACTCGCCTTTGGGAAGCAGGTGAACTTTCCTCGTTCCTTCACGTATCTCCGTCCTAGCAAGCTAGGGGAAGGAGTAGTCGGGCAGACACGCCCCAATGTTGTCCAGGTGAGTCACGCGAACAACCACGTCTTGTAGAGACGGTTCCTACGGGAACAGGCCAACCGTTCGATGTTGTCTGGGAATCTGTCAGCGTTTACGCTGGCGGGAGTGTCGCAGAAAATGCTGAGTTGCACAATACTTTCCTACGTTCGTTATTTTTCCAGGTACTCATTTTGTACCCATCGTAATTGTATCACCATTCTGGACAGGCTTCTTGAAAGAGTACGTGAGAAGGAATTGCAGACCGTTTCCACATCCGCCAACCTTCTCCATTCCTCATCCAAAATCGATGTTTAAAAGGTCCTTACCTTTTGCATTGACTTTTGACAATTTATATTCTATATTTAGCTTTATCATACTGATATATCACAGCCACATCACAAACATATCTGATATATCATTGTCTTCATAGCTGCGTACTTTTATTTTTCTTGGCCTAACGATTCCTTTTTCACAGGAGGTTGCACCAATGAGAAACCCACCCGTTACATCTTCTTCAACCACTCAGCCCAACGAAGTTCATCGTCTTGAACGCAATGTCCTCACAGTTCCAAATGGTATTGCACTTGCGGCCGCCGCGATGGCGCCTGTAATTGCTGTCGTGCTCAACGCGCCAGCAGCAGGTCCTTCGGCAGGTGCAGCCCTTCCACTCTCTTTCTTACTGGCATTTATTGCTTGTTTACTTGTCGGCAATACCGTTGTCCAATTCGCAAGGGAACTTCCCTCCTCGGGATCATTCTATACCTACAATTCTCAGGGACTTGGGAAAACCGCCGGTTTTTTCACTGGATGGCTCTTCTGGATAGGCTATGCTATCCTGGCTCCTGGCCTGTTCACTGCGCTGGGTGCTTTTGCACACGACTACGTTCTGTCAAGCTTTCATACTGAAGTGCCTTGGTGGATTTTCAGTCTGATTGGTATGGCTATCGTCGTTGGGCTTTCCATTCGTAGTATCAAAGCATCGGTACAGATCGACCTGGTACTGCTTGTCGTCGAAGTGGCGGTTTTCTTATTGCTTGCGATTATTGCCATTGCAGTAGGTGGTAGTGGTAATACACCGACAGTTTTCACTCCTTCAGCATCTCCTACTGGCTTTTCTGGCGTTGGCCTGGGAGTCGTTTTTGGTATTCTTTCCTTCGTCGGTTTTGATGCGGCGGCCACACTGGGAGAGGAAACACGCAATCCAAGACGCAATGTTCCTTTGGCAGTCGGTGGTGCATTGATCTTTGTTGGCGTATTCTACGTTTTTGTGATGTACGCCCTCACCGCTGGCTATGGGCTGAATAACCCGGCAAATTTGAAGGCGTTCCTCAACGATGCCAACCCATTTGTCACTCTCGCTCAGAAGGATGCTCCTTGGATTGTGCAGCTTGTTGACATCTGTGCAGTTATTGGTATCTTCTCCTGCCTGATGGCTATCCACAATACAACGACGCGCATCATTTTCTCAATGGGACGCGATCATATCCTCCCTTCAGTATTGGGAAAGGTGCATCCGCGTTGGTTTTCCCCCTATACAGCAATTATTGCACAGACAGTTTTTACGCTTGTGGTTGGCATTCCGGTAGCCATCTGGTTAGGACCTGGTGCCACGGGTACATATGGCTTCACGGGTGCTATTGGCACAGTTGCCATTGTGATTGTGTATATGCTCAGTAACATCGCTCTGGTCCGTTACTTCTTCAAGTCACCTCGGAGGAATTGGTTCCTGCACATCGTTATCCCCATATTGGGAGTGCTTGCACTAGCATATCCTCTTTGGTCGGTCGCTCAACCTAATCAATCGTATCCCTACAATCTGGTTCCATACATTGTGCTTCTATGGTTGGTATTGGGCATCATAGTTTTCTTCTACTTCCGTGCCACGTCGCCTCAAAAACTTACGGCGCTTGGCTCATTTTTAGCTGAAGAGAACCTTTCTGAGGATCGCCTGATGCTGGACGATATAGGTGAAAGTGCTCCTGGTGCTAGCGCAGACTAATCTCATTAGGTGACTAGGTAGTGTAGCGGTCAATGGTGAAGAAAAAATATGATCATAGTTGAGAATAAGCAGGTATACACCACGCTCGCAGAATTAGTTGATCCTCAACATACTATGTTGGTCGTTGTGGATATGCAGAATGATTTCTGCAAACCGACATGGGCCTTTGATCAACTGGGTATAAACCTCTCGATGTACCCAGAGATGATTCCACGCCTGGCACGGCTAATAGCCGGAGCGCGCGAGCACAAGGTTCCGATTCTGTACATCCAGATGACGGTCTTGCCAGGACGCATCAGTGAATCGCCCGCGCAAATACGCTTCAACATGCGTTTACACCTGGCGTCTCATTATGTAACGGAACCACTTTGTTATACAGTGGAAGGGACACTAGGTCAGGAGATCATCGACGAGCTGAAGCCGCAATCAGGCGATCTTATAGTGCGCAAATACCGCTCAAGCGGCTTCTGGGGTACCAACCTGGATATGCTGTTACGCAGCAACAACATACAGTCGGTGATAATTACAGGCTGCACAACCGAGGGTTGTGTTGAATCTACTGCTCGTGACGCACTCTTCAATGACTACTATGTCATATTGCCTCAGGATTGCGTCGCGAGCGATGATCCACAACAACATGAGGCCTCACTCTTCCTGATGCGCCACCGTTTCGATGTTGTTTCATCTCCAGATATCCTGGCTACCTGGCAGCAAAGCCTGGTAGCCACATCGAAGTAGTGTTATTGCCTTAGATGATATAGATGGAGGAGCCTTTATATGAGTAAACTTACTGGCCGGACAGCGATTGTTACCGGAGCGGCACACGGTATTGGTCGAGGTATTGCGGAAGCATTCGCACATGAAGGTGCGGATGTAACTGTTGTCGATATTGCCCCTGACGATCAGGCGGTTCCAGTGTTAGAAGCTATTCGCCAAAGTGGTCGCAAAGCACTTTACGTGCGTACCGACGTTGCCAATGAGCAACAAGTGCGAACAATGGTGGAGACTGCCCAGAGCACCTTCGGACACATTGATATTTTAGTCAATAATGCGGGTATCTTCACACAGGCATTGGTCGAGAAGCTTTCTGTGGATGATTGGGATCGTGTGATTGGGGTAAACCTGCGCGGCACTTTTCTATGTACCCACTTTGTCTTGCCCTCTATGCTCAATCAGGGCTGGGGACGTATCATCAATATCGCCTCACAACTTGGCTATATTGGAGGTACGGAAGTAGCACACTATAGCGCAAGCAAAGGAGGCGTGATTGCGTTTACCAAAGCCTTAGCACGTGAGGTCGCGACGAGAAATATTCTTGTCAATGCTATTGCCCCTGGCCCAATTCTTACCGACTTGCTTGCGTCTGAGACCGAGGAATGGAAAGCTGCGAAGTTGGCCGAACTGCCGATTGGACGCTTTGGAGAAGTGCGTGAGGTCGTGCCAACAGCGGTCTTCCTGGCTTCAGAAGATGCTACGTATTATGTGGGGCAAACTCTCGGTCCAAATGGTGGAGATGTTATGCTCTAGCACAATGAGGAGAAAAGATGGATACTGCTGCGTTGATCAACCGGGCGAAGGTGGCTAACGTCCAACTCGTTCGTTTTATCTATTGCGATTATAGTGGAGTAACCCGTGCCAAGGCGCTCCACGTTTCACACCTAGCGAACAAGTTGCGTGAAGGGCTTGGGCTCACGCGTGCTCAGATGGCGATCAATCTTTTAGAGGAGCTCATCGAAGTTGAGGGTATGGAACCAGTTGGCGAGGTACGCCTGGTACCCTCCCCTGATACATTTAGCATTTTACCCTGGACACCTGGACACGCCAGTGTTATTTGTGACCAGCTCGATCATAATCATCTCAGTTGGGGGGCTTGCCCACGCTCATTTTTGAAGGCTATGACTGCCAGGGCTGAAAGCATGGGTATAAAGGTAGAGGCTGCCTTTGAGAATGAGTTTTACCTGGCACGTGAAGAGAATGACACCTTCATCCCTTTTGACCACTCACCTGTCTATAGTTCAATTGGACTGGACCTTTCCGCACAGGTCATGTATGACATCGTACAGGCTCTTATTGAGCAGGATATCGTTGTTGAACAGGCAATCAACGAGTATGGTTCGGGACAGCAGGAGATATCTATTCACCATGCCCCTGCCGTGCGTGCCGCGGACAATCAGATCAAGCTGCGTGATACCGTGCGAGGTGTGGCATTACGCCATAATCTACTCGCCAGCTTTGCCCCCAAACCTTTCCCTGAAGACATTGGGAGCGGCTGCCATGTACACTTCAGTCTCTGGGATACGGATGGTCAACGTAATTTGCTCTATGACACACACGATCCACGCGGACTCAGTGAGATGGGTCGTCAGTTCATTGCAGGCGTACTCGATCACCTCCCCGCACTCATCGCCCTGACATGTCCAAGTTACAACTCATACCGCCGTCTGCAACCCAAGACATGGAGCGCTGCCTATACCGCCTGGGGCTTCGATAATAGGGAGGCAGCCGTACGCGTTGCCTCGCCTTTCTGGGGAAGAGAAGAACAGACCTATAATGTCGAACTCAAGTCAGTAGATAGCAGTGCCAATCCCTACATTGCCTTGGGGGGCTTGATTGCGGCGGGGCTTGATGGCATCAAGCGACGACTTCAGCCAGGACAACCTTGTGAACACGATCCAGCGACTTTAAGTGAAGCCGAACGTGCAGAGAACCATATTCGTCGACTTCCCACATCTATGCATGAAGCACTGGATAATCTGGCGCAGGATACACTCCTTGCAGGCGCAATGGGAGACTTAATGAGTCGATCATACTTGGCGATTCGTCGCTCAGAGGAGCAGGCTTTTGCAAAGCAGAACGTTGACTTTGAAATTCGCAACCACTTCTATAAGTTCTAGGTGCTCCATCAGAACTTGCACTTTTTCTTGCATCAAATGCCGCATCCTGGCTCACAGGGCAAGCTATTGTTCTTGATGGTGGCATTTCATGCAATTATTTCAGCAATGTGTCATAAGGGGGAAAGGAAACTCCTCTCGGATGAGTATAAATCCGCATTGCAGCGGTAAAATTACATGAAAGTAGTACGAGACAGCGATGTTGCTTACGAGCGGCTGCGCACTAAGATTATTGAACTACAGTTCCAGCCGGGTATGATGATAGACGAACCCACACTGGCTACAGAAGTTGGGTTAGGGCGAACTCCCGTACATGAGGCGGTAGCTCGCCTGGTCATTGATCGCCTGGTAACTGTCATGCCTCGTCGAGGACTGATGATTGCTCCCATCGGGCTTGAACTCGTTCGAGAGATATTCGAGGCACGTGAGATCCTTGAGTGTGGCAATGCTTATTTCGCAGTTCAACATGCAACGGATGCCGACATTGCCGAACTGCGTCAGATGGTCGCGTCAGCAGAGGATGCACGCAATGAATTTGATGTGTTGCGCTTTTTAGAAGACGATCAACGCATCCATCGCTTTCTAAGCTCAATCGTGCATAATGCATTCCTGCGGGATGCAACAGAGCGGATCTTACTGCATAATCTGCGCTTCTGGCGTTATTATTTTTCAACTCATCAGGCACTACCTAAAACAATGGTCTCGCACTGGCCCCTCCTGACTGCTTTAGAGCAACGGAATGCCAGGTTGACACGGAATGCCATGTACGAACACATTCTCACCTCGCGCAATTTGCTGAATACGCTGTTCTAAAAAGAGTTCAGAAATAGGGTTAGGTTTCTCTTTACTTGACGTGTTTCATATCTAAAGTGTATCCTGGAAAGAGGACAGAATCATTCCTTGTTTACGCGAACTTTTTGCAGATTGTGGAAAGCTGAGGGTTGTCATGTATCATCCCACGAGTCGTGTCCTCACCGTCCTCGAATTGCTTCAGTCTCGGGCATCCATCAGTGGACCGGAGTTAGCTACTCGCTTAGAGATGGATGTCCGAACTGTGCGTCGCTATATCACGCATCTCCAGGACGTTGGTATTCCCGTTGAAGCAACTACTGGCCGACACGGAGGCTATCGGCTCCGCCCAGGCTTTAAACTGCCGCCACTTATGTTTACAGAGGAAGAAGCTACAGCGATCATGCTTGGTTTGCTGGGAACCTCGTGGCTTGAGATTGGACAGTCCACAGTGGCTGTTGAGGGCGCACTCGCCAAAGTCTCACGTGTGCTTCCCATTCATGCACGAGAGCGTCTCAGTGCCATGTCCGCACACCTGTTCTTCTTTTCACCTCACCAAGAGACACAGCCTGATGTCTCCCTGCTCGTCCGTCTGAGTGAGGCCATTGGACAACAGCAACGCATTGTTATAGACTATCGTTCGTATCGCGACCAGATGACTCACCGCGCAGTTGAGCCGTATGGCATAGTAGGACGGGATGGACACTGGTTTCTGGTTGGCTATTGTTGCCTGCGTCAAGATTACCGAATATTTCGCCTGGATCGCATTCAGCAAGTAGAGACGCTTGCAGAACCTTTTGAGCGAGCAGAGGGATTTGATTGCCAGGCATATATGCTGGCGCAGTATACTAATGCGCAAAGCAGCCTTCAAATAGAAGTAGAGTTTCAAGCTCCGTTATTTACCGTGCAGCAGAAAATTCCTGCGTCCTATGGGCAGCTCTCGGTCACAGCAACAGGTGTTCTATTCCAGAGTCAATACGATGACATCGCTAGTATGGCACGCTATCTAATGGCACTCAACCTGCCATTTATCGTTCATCATCCGTCAGAATTGCGTGAAGCCTTGTTGCGCTTGGCAGAACAGATGACGCAGATCGCAGCGGCTTAAGTGTCAAGGAGCATATCAGAGGGAGTAAACCATTCCACTTGAATTTGGAAAAATCTGAAAGTACGAATTAACTGAAGTTGTCCACTGGCTTTGTCCATATAGCTTTCATTGTGATACCATGATAGAATATATTGTCCTTCTGCTCGTGATACCTCTCGTTATCTCGATGATAGACGAATGAGCTGAATTGTTCCACATCAAGAACCGCAAAGCAGTAATTTTCTGAAAGCAAGATACATAACATTAGTTTGGAGACCACATATGACGACTATAGAGAACCGTGTACCTGGTAGATATGGCATAGAGGAGATAGAGGCGAACCAACTAGAAATATGGCCGAATGCTCGCCCCGAAAGGGATTACGTCGTGCACCTGGAGATTCCTGAATTTACGTGTCTCTGTCCCAGGTCGGGTTTTCCTGATTTTGCGACCATCACCATCGACTACGTCCCTGCTGAGCAGGTCGTAGAGTTGAAAAGTCTAAAGCTCTACATCAATAGCTACCGTAATCGACAGATTAGCCATGAGATGGCAACCAATACTATACTCGACGATTTGCTTACATTGCTTTCCCCACGTTGGATGCGCGTCGTTGCCGATTTCACGGTACGTGGTAATATCAAAACCATTATCTTTGCCGAGCACGCCGCACCCGAATATCAAGGACCTCGTCCAGAGTACAAACGCTATGTAGCTAGTATATAGGCACATATATCAGGAGGAAGAACTATGGCTACGCCTAAAGCGATTGCTGTCGTGAGTGGAGGATTAGATAGTGTTACTCTTGCCTATCTATTACAGGCCGAAGGCCACGAACTACACCTATTATCTTTTGACTACGGGCAGCGTCATAAGAAAGAGCTTGTTTTTGCAGAGCGTTGTGCGCAGCGACTCGCTGCCATGTTCGATGTCATAGACCTGACGAGCATCACTCGCTTTCTCAAAGGCTCAGCCCTTACAGATGCTGTTCCTGTGCCCGATGGTCATTATGCGGCTCCGAGTATGGCGCTTACGGTAGTACCGAACCGCAATGCCATGATGCTCTCGGTGGCCTATGCAGTAGCAGTGGCAGAACATGCCGAGGTGGTTGCGGTAGGTGTTCATGCTGGCGATCACTTCATTTATCCTGATTGCCGACCCAACTTTATTACAGCGTTCGATGCCATGCAACGACTTGCCGTTGAAGGTTTTGGTGAGCCAAACCTGAAGCTAGAGGCACCCTTCGTACATCTCGAAAAACATCAGATCGTGAAGTTGGGCACCTCTTTAGGAGTTCCGTATAGCGACACGTGGAGTTGCTATAGAGGAGGCGAAATGCATTGCGGAACCTGTGGGACATGTGTGGAGAGAAAGCATGCCTTTCGTGACGCAATGGTTGCAGATCCAACTCGATATGAAGACCCCGAATACGGGTTTGACTTAGATATCAACCCGAGTACTACTTCTTTAGAGGACATGTTCCAGTGAGATATGGAATCATTACAAAAACATTTCGTTTCGAGGCTGCACATCATTTGCCAGAACACCGAGGGAAATGCGCGAATGTGCATGGTCATTCGTACCGGCTTGAAGTTGCCCTGCGTGGACCAATCAAAGACGCGCCAGGGCAGTCTGACCATGGCATGGTCATGGACTTCGGAGACCTTGCACAGATTGTGCGCCATTCAGTTATCGAATGTCTCGATCATCAAGACCTTAATGTTGCAACAGGATTGTATACAACAGCGGAGAACCTCGCTTATTGGATATGGGATAGGCTTGTTGCCGCCGGTCTGGATGAAGCGTTACTCTATCGCATTCGGCTCTGGGAGACAGAGAGCAATGGTGTGGAAATCACGGAAGCGGAGCGCATGTAGATGAACGTCATGGAGATTTATCGTTCGGTTCAAGGGGAAGGTCTGCTCATGGGAGTGCCGACCACCTTTGTACGCTTCTTCGCTTGCAACCTGCGCTGTTCGTGGTGTGATACAAAGTATTCGTGGAGCGTCCGCGAAGGTGGAACATGGGAGTCCATTTCAGCACAGGAGGTGGCGGAACGCGTTCACGCCCTCGGTGCCCGACATGTCGTACTGACAGGTGGTGAGCCAACGCTGCAAAAAGAGCTTGCTCAGCTCGCGCAGTTACTCAAAGACCAGGGACATCATCTTACCGTTGAGACAAATGCAACCATTTTTCCCGCAGCAGCGGTTCCGCTCATCGACCTGTGGAGCCTTTCACCCAAACTTTCTAGTGCTGGTGAGAATTACCTGCGCTTTCCAATCATGCAGCGTTTTCTCGAAGAACTACGACCTGAGCAGCAGCAGTGGAAGTTTGTTGTCCGTGACGATACCGATGTACAGCATCTACGTGCGCTGTTGTCGCGCTTTCCTCACTTCGCGGAACACCACCTTCCTGTCCTGCTACAGCCAGAAGGTGATATGGCGACAGCGAATTATCCTGCGGCACTTGAGTATCTTACTGAGCAGGTTCGTGATTCTTTCTGGGATAACTACTACGTGCGTGTCTTGCCACAGTTACACGTACTTATCTGGGGAAGGCGGCGTTGGGTATAGTATACTATCCCCTAGTAGTTAGCGGCATAGCTTGATTCTCCTTTTATTGTAACGCCTTCATTATCATTTTCGTCCCCCAAATAGTGTGTTACCTGAGGGACGAATAAATTAACTCTGGTCCACAGCTTTATTCTTCATGGGCACTTGTTGTATGCGTGAAATAAAGCTTTACAAATTAAGCACGAAGTTGTCGGTCTTCTAGCAAATCAAAGTTTTACACTTCACAGTCAAATCTTGTTGACTCCCCTTTGTTACCGGTTGGTTGATTAAAATAAAGTTTTACACTGCTGACCATTCGGAACGTCCGGTGGGCGAATGGACGTACTACGTAGCCAACACAGATATGCTACACGGAAAACATTTGGAATAGTTGCCCTGAGCAAGGATGTTCTTCTAGTAAAGAGAGATTTGTGGGTCTGCTTACATTTTTTCTCGGTTTTCAATACACTAAAGAGGAGATTTGATTGATGAATACATGGGATGAACGAAACAAAGCGGTTATCGAGGAATTTCGTGCACATGGAGGCCAGGTGAAAGGTGGGGCCCAGTTAATCCTGCTGACAACCACAGGAGCCAAAACTGGTCAACCTCGCATAGCTCCCTTGATGCTTGTTGCTGACGGTGATCGCATACTTGCAGTAGCGTCCAAAGGAGGTCATCCGAAACATCCAGAGTGGTATCTCAACCTGCTGGCTCACCCCGAAGTGACGGTTGAGGTTGGTAGCGAGAAATTTGAGACCACCGCCCGCATTCTCACCGGCAGTGAGCGAGAACAAGCGTTTAGGAGAGCAGCAGAAGTATTTCCTCCCTATGCCGAATATCAAAAGAAGACGGCACGCGAAATTCCTGTCATTGCACTCGAACGACCAGCCAAATAACTCACCTGATATACTGATGACTGTCTCTTCAAAATGAGACGCACAACGAGTTTTGGTGGGTGTTTAACGGATGGATGCTCCAAATAGTCATCTAGCTAGAAAGAAGGAAGTGAGCCAATGTTCAAAGATACGAAAGCATTTTCAGGTTTTTCAGTAAACAACCTGCAGAAAGCGAAGGAGTTCTACGGTCAAACGCTCGGGCTAGAAGTGTCCGAATCGCACGGCTTGTTAGAACTTCATATCGCTGGCGGGACGAACATCTTGATGTATCCGAAGGAGAATCATACTCCAGCCACATTCACCATTCTAAATTTTCCAGTGGACAACATTGAGCAAACGGTAGACAACCTGGTCGAGCATGGCGTGCATTTCGAGTCCTACAATGAAGGTGGCCTGGTGACGGACGAAAAGGGGATTTTCCGCGGCGGGGGTCCGAAGATTGCGTGGTTTAGAGACCCATCCGGCAATATATTGTCTGTGCTTGAAGAGTAGGAATGGGCAGCGGTCAAATGGGTGAGGCGGTCCGACGTTAACAGTTGTTGCCGTCGGCGGCCTCCCCAATTCTCAAGAAAAGATTACGGTAAGAACCTCTACATCTTTTTCAGAAGGTCTGCAAGACGATCATAGGTCTCATTGACTCCTTCTTCCATGCCACCTTGGAGCATGCCATCGCGGTCAGCGACCGACTGGAAAACAGATTGAACCGTTAACTTGGTTCTTCCTCCAGGCAATGCCTCAAGTTTCATCGTCTCCAAAGTCACATGTCCTGTTTCCGGTAACCCTTCAAACTCAAAGGTATCAATAATTCGCTCAGGTGCGAGAACTTCGTGATACACGCCGTGAAACGCGTATTCGTTTCCTTCAGCGTCTCGATTGATAAATCGCCATTGACCACCAGGTCTCACGTCCATCGTATCAACGTGGGTTGAAAGGGCTCTCGGTCCCCACCATTGTGGGATAAGTGTTGGGTCGGTGCATGCTTTAAAAACGAGCTCTCGCGGTGCATCGAATTCGCGCGTGATGAGGATTTCTTGTTTTCCCGGTTCTGCAAAAATAGTCGTTGTATTCGCTGTCATAGAATGTTATTCTCCTTCCTTCTTTTTTTCCACTTCGAGGACGGTATCTAGGGCGTCAAAACGTTCACTCCACCTCTGCTGCATGTGCGCAACCCATGCTTCAAATTGAGACAGAGTGTGTGGATTGAGACGGTACAAGCGCTTTTGTGCGCGTTTTTCCATCTCCACTAAGTGTGCCTCACGTAAGACTTTGAGATGTTGCGAGACCGCTTGCGGGCTGACAGGAAATTGCTCGTAGATAGCAGTAGCAGGTAACTCCCCTCTGACGGCAAGGAGTTCTAAAATGTTCCTTCTTGTAGGATCGGCAAGTGCAACAAACATATCCATACAATGAATTATAAACCATTTACTTAACTAAGTCAATGCTTGATTATATATGGGTCTCCGTCCTTAGGGGGAAGCCTGTAAAAATGCAGGGAGACCGCAAGGGTCTCCCCTACACATGGGACCTCGTGAAGATGTAGGGAAGACCCTTGTGGTCTCCCTGTTTCCCCGAATGAATGTAGAACCTTATATATTCGTTTTGGGGACTGAAAAAGCAAAGAGGGTTTCTGATGATCAGTTACGAGAAGTAGTATTACACTCATTTACAATGAGAGTATGAAATGGGCGAACTGGTACCAGTGATAAGGCAGAACAACGCCGACATGCACCTGCTAACGCATTCTTGCGATGGTCGGGTGCATGCGTGGTGAGGTTACTGTGTCTTCACCTGCCAAATCTCTGAGCGGCGCGTGCCTTCGCTAGAGCGGCCTCTTCCTGCCGATTTTTCGGGGGCGAGGAAGATTCGAGCGAACTGAGAAGCCAACCCGAGATATTGGCGATGTCGTCGACTGCCGCATAAAAAGCGGCCTCGTTCGTCTTGGATGGTTTGTTGAAGCCGCTGATCTTCCTTACAAACTGCAGCGACGCAGCGAGAATCTCTTCCTCCGTGACCGGTGGTTCAAAGTTGAATAGCGTCTTAATGTTTCTACACATCCCGCTTTACCTCCAGCCCGAGTATTCGGCGATAGAACTCCTTTGCCTTTTGGATGTCGTCTACGAAAAAACCACTGAATGCACTTCTCTTTTGCAACATGGACTTGCTCCCTCACTAGACTCTGTAGAGGTAATGCATCACACAAGTTAGCACCCTTCCTTCTCCAACAGAGCTTTCTTCACCAATCTATTCTTTTTTGCTTGATCGTAGGCGGCAAACCAACTGAGCTGTTTCTTCCTACACGCTCACCTCCTTCACCAGTCCATCGGCAACGAGTTGAGAGAGCACTTTTTGTGCGATGAGACAGGTGGTGGTATGACTGTTGATCCCGCGCAGGTCTCGCACGAGTGGCTCCAGGTACGGCTTGAGCGTCGGTTGAAGTTGGCAGAGGTTCGAGAGGACGAACGCGGAGGTCTGAACCAATCCCACCGTCATTTCGCTGGTGATGAGAAGTCGTAACACGGGTCCCAGGCTTCGTTTGCCAAATCCTCTCAAGCCTTTGGCTGCCATCCAGGCAACGGAATAATTCGGGTCGCTCAAGGCACTCACCAGGGCGGGGAGGGCCCGCGTGTCACCTATCTCGCTCAAAGCACGCATGCACTGCCAGCGGACCCATTGCGAGGTACTTGCACTCGCATTGAGCAATGCAGGTACGGCAGCGGGACCGAGTTTGACCAGGGCTGTGAAGATGACACTTCCCATCTGCTCATCAGTTCCGCGCAATGCATTGATCAATGCGGGTATGGCTGCTGGATCGCCCACGCGTCCCAACGCTTTGGCCGCCTGCATGCGTACCGACACTACCGGGTCTTGAAGTGCCTCGATCAGTCTTGGGGCTGCAGCAGGACTCCCAATGATGCCCAGGATATGCATCGCAGTTTCTCGCACTGCCGGACGCGAGTCGTGCGCGGCTGAGAGGAGGACACGTTCAGCGCGCGCGGGGTCCATACCTGAACGCGGGAGAAAGAGCGTTCGCAATTGCGTCCGAGCAAACGCGGTCCGAATGGGAGGTGGAATGACAAACCGCTTGCCCGCCCATGTGCCGAGAGAGATAAATTCGACGAGGTGCTGTGCCAGGCGATCATCATCAAGTGATGCAATCGCGACGATGGCTCGTGGGTCGCTCTCGATGACCCAGTACAACAACCTCCAGGCCGCACCACGTCGGCCAGTCGCGGCTTCCTGCGCCAGTATCGCCGGAGGAGTGATACCTACAGGAGGAATAGGGCCTGCATCATCGACCTGTGGTCGTTCAATCGTCGTGTCATCAAGCGATGCCGCTTGAGGTGGTTCGGATGAAGAATCAAAGCGTGCCATCACATGCACTCCTTTGCTGTAGCGGACACACAATCTGCAACATTACGATAGAAAACACGCAGAGGTATGAGGGTGTCTCAAACCCATGGAAAGGACATACTCTGTAGCAACAAGCATTATTGAACAGTTCTACATGTACCAGGAATTTTTGTATCGCACCTTCCGCGATTGATTCCTCCACCACTTATTCTATCATATCTAGCATCAGACTAGTCGGTCACGCTTCCGTAGTCGAGGCCGGTAGTTCTGCAACCTCCACTCCCACATCCCCTTCAACGGAGGCACGCACCTGCGCAGTGGGCCTGACACTGGCTACCGCCCAGATAAAGATGGCGAGACTGAAGACAACCACAATGGCGATATCTACCCACAGCGGGATGAGCGCGATCCCACCGCCATACTGTCCCAAGTACGAGATGACCGCCATACCAATGAGGTAGGGCCACAACCAGAGCGTGTAACGGTAGTCGAGCGTCGGCCGGGTACGCGCTGAGCTTGTCGCCACGGAGATCGCCATCAGCACGAAGCCGAAGACGAGCAGGGCGAGTAAACGCCAGACGACACCCCAGCCACTCCAATACACAAGCAGATTGGCTGCGGCGAAGCTGATCGGCGCGAGCACGCGACCGCCTTTGAGCACAAATGGGCGCTGGTGATCCGGATCGCCCCGGTGCAGTGCCGCATAGGCCAGCGGTGTGAAGACGTACATGAGCACGGCCGCAGAGGTGACAAAGCCCACAAACGTTTGCCATCCGGGAAACGGCAGGAACAGCAGCATCCCGACTATGAAGGAGAAGATCAGGCTGACGATCGGTACCCCCCGCACGCTCACCCGAGCGAAGATCACCGGAACGTAGCCTTCACGCGCGAGTGCATAGGGAAAGCGTGCGCTACTGCCAAGGTAGAGGAGGGCGGTGCCAGCGGGCGAGATGAAGGCATCGATGTACAGCAGCACAGCCAGCCATGTCAAACCCAGGCCAGTGGCTAGCCCGGCGTAGGGGCCAAAATTCCCCTTGCTAATCGGATGCGCCCAACCATGCACAAGGTTCTGTGGGGTCAGGGCCGCGATGAAAGCAACCTCGAGGAGCAGGTAGATGACCGTGCCAATGATCTGCGCGCCGATAATTGCTCGCGGAATATTGCGGCCGGGATCACGCACCTCTCCGGCAAGTTCAACGGCTTGCTCGAAACCGATCAGGGCAAACACAACCCCGGCCGGCAGGGCTTGCAGGACTCCTTTGACACCGAAAGGGGCGAACCCCCCGCCAGCGGAGAAATTGCCCGGATGGAACGCCGCGATGCCGAGCCCGATGATGGTGAGTAAGGGAATGGCAATCTTCCACCAGACCGCTGCCGTGTTGGTCTGCGCCATACGTGCGACTCCCCAGGCGTTAATCGCGGTAAAGATGAGCATCAAAATTGCCGCTACGAGGTAGCCCAGCGGTGTGAGGACCGTTACTCCACCACTCATTTGGGACAGGCCTGGTAGGTAGTTGGTGGCATACTGGAGCGCGGCCTCCACCTCGATGGGGGCAAGGGTCACGCTATAGATCCAACCCATCCACCCGGCGGTGAAGCCCGCCAGACCCCCAAAGGCGTAGTGTGGGAACCGGGCCGATCCTCCTGCGACCGGGTAGGCGGCACTGAGCTCGGCATGAACGAGCGCGAGCACCGCGACAATTGCCGCGCCAAGAACCCACGAGATTACTGACGCAGGCCCAGCGACCTCGGCAGCGGAGAGCGCGCCGAGTAACCAGCCAGATCCAATGATCGACCCTACCACGGCGAAGGTGAGACCAAGCAAACCCATATCTCGCCGCAGTTTGCGCTCTCCGCGCGGACCCTGAGAATCGGTCGCGCGCACTTCCGTTTCCATAGTCACCTCCATAGTGCAACTCTTGCAGGCGGGAACGCCTGCACTACTCTGTCTCAATCTCTAATCGCTTGTCCTCCATTGGTGTGCTTTCTATGTATGGACAAACGGAACGACTTTGTTTACCAAAGAACAAAGAACTATTAAGAAGGGGTAAGTTCCGTCGCAACCTTAAGAGGTCCTTCTCCTTCTCTAGCTTGACGAAGTGTGATATCTGCGGTCAACTTCAGTGCAGAAAGTAGTTCTACTAAGGTATCGAGTGTGGGGTTGCTGTCTTCTGCTGAAAACAAACGGGATACAACTTCCCTTTTCTTGCCCATTATAGCTGCAAGAGTTTCCTGGCTCATATGTTGCTGTTTGCGTATGTTATCAATAGCACGCATAAGCTCTAGCCCAGCGTCCATTTCTCGATAGCCCTCGGCAATTTCTTTTTTCTGTAACCGCTTTTGTAAGCGTTGCTCAAATCTATTCATTGACTTCCTCTTGCACAGGACTGACATGATGAGTACGAATATACCCGATTTTTATAGAAAATTGTAACATCTATGTTACAAATTAGCAAGTTTTGGAAGTATCAAAATCAGGGCTGTTGTAAAGTCGGAGAGGAGTGACAGGGCTTATCCCTGTCATGCCACCACTGTCGGCTTCAACAAACTTTGCAACAGCCCTGGTATCAAAATAACTTGTTGTTTGACTCACAGTATTTTTCCCACCATCGCTTGCAGATTGGGGGGGTTCCAGTATAATACCTATGGACTTGCAAGTTGGAAAGCAAGAGGAAACCAAGACAATCATCGGAGGCTACATTAATGAGCGTGCTTCTTGAGAATAGGAAAATCCCTCCACGGCATAGTCATCGCGTTTAAGAATGGTTGAGATCAAGAAACTCTCACCTCTCCAGAAAATAAGGCATTTTGCGCACTCGACGGTCAAGTGCCATAATAGAAAGATAAGATATTGGTCACGTCGTAATAGCACCACCATAAGTATGAGCTTTAATGCATACAAATCAGGTGAAGGAAAAATTCAAGCGCGATGAGCCAGCATCGAGAGCACGGCAGATTATGTATGAGCGAGAAGTAAAGAGTGAGAAGGTGAATATGGCGCTAGCACATGTATGGACGGGTAGAGAACTCCAACCTGCAGCCCTGGCGGCACTCGAAGGCATAGCCTCCGTTTCTGTTACCAGGGTAGGAGAGCGCAGCGATTGGTACGCGGAAGCCGTAACAGCTGATGCTATCATTGTTGCAGGCGAAACGTTTGTGACGGGTAAGGTGATGGATCGTATTGGCCCGCACTTGCGTGTCATTGCTCGTACGGGTATCGGCGTGGATCGCATTGACCTCGACGCCGCGACTGAGCGTGGCATTCTGGTCGTCAATACTCCTGATGGACCGACAGAATCGACTGCCGAACATACTATTGCGCTCCTCCTCAACCTGTGCAAACAGGTATCGGTGAGTGAGCGCATCTTACGCTCGGGACAACCATTTCCAGCACTCGCGGAGCTGACACCCGGCCTTGAGGTCGCCGGTGCAGTATTGGGGCTGGTCGGTCTGGGGCGTATAGGGAGCCGCGTCGCGGCTATCGCGCGGGTGCTTGGGATGCAGGTACGAGCATTTGACCCTTTCATCGCACCTGAGCGTGCCAGCGCACTCGATGTAACCCTTGTTCCCACGCTCGCGGAATTGTTACCGCTCGCTCACGTCATCTCCCTTCATTGTCCTTCAATACCAGAGACCTATCACATCATCAATGCCGAAACGTTGAGCCTGATGCCCAAGAAAAGCTACTTGATTAACGTCGCGCGCGGAGCATTGATTGACGAGGCGGCTTTACTCGACGCACTACGCTCAGGCCACCTCGCTGGGGCGGCCCTGGATGTCTTTGATCCAGAGCCTCCCATGACTAATCATCCGCTCTTCACGCTGTCCAATACCATTTGCACACCACACATCGGCTCGTACACTCGTGCTAGTGTGTTACGGATGCAAGTGATGGTCTGCGAACAGATTGTCAGTGCTCTGCGTGGCGAACGCCCAACAAACCTTGTGAATAAAGCAGTTTGGGGGCACCAATGGCATTGAAGCATTGCGATCTTTCTGTATGCTCAACTTTATTTGCGCTTATGCATGAAATCAGCGCATATCTGCTCAACCTCAGCAACTGTACTTACTGCACACACACGATTAGCAAGTTCTGTCAATTCATTGAGCGTATACCCCATAAGCGCAGCACGCACGGTAGGCAGTGCGTTTGGTGCCATACTCAACTCATTAACGCCTAACCCAACGAGAACAGGGGCAAGTCGTATATCACTTGCCATTTCTCCACATACCGCTACAGGCTTACCTGCACTGCGTCCAGCTTTGGCTACCTGTCCAATGAGACGAAGGACAGAGGGCTGCATCGGTTTGTAGAGATCTGCAAGTTCTGTGTTGGTGCGATCACAGGCAAGCGTGTATTGCAGCAAATCATTGGCGCCAATACTAAAGAAGTCTGCCAGCGTTGCCAACTCTGGTGCCATGACAACTGATGCAGGAACTTCAACCATAATGCCAAGCAGAATCGGCGTTGAAATATTTAGTGCTGTAGAAACACGTTCAAAGGTCGTTCGTACCATCCGCAATTCTTCAACAGTGGTAAGCATCGGTACCATGATGTGCAGTTCCACGTGTTCGTCTTGTGCAGCCCGTATCAACGCCCTGAATTGCTGCTCCAACAACTCAGGATGCGCTAAGTGAATACGTATCCCACGCACACCGAGAGCAGGATTCGCTTCTTTCGTTGTGCTAAGATACCGCTCTAGGGCAGGCATAGGCTTATCAGCGCCAGCATCAAGTGTCCGTACAACAACAGGCCCGCTGCTTGTAGCAGTACCACGAAAGGCACGAAAGACCTGAGCGTAGCTGCTATATTGCTCTTCCTCGTCTGGCATCGTTTGTGCTTTGGCAAAGAGAAATTCCGTACGCAGCAGCCCAACACCTTCCGCCCCCCATTGGCGTGCTGCCTCGGCTTCTACCACACTCCCGATATTCGCGAGGAGAAGAATACGCTGTCTATCAAGAACTAATGGCTCATGTGCCTGTTGTGCTGCTGCTTTGAGCGTACTTTGGCGTTTTTGCTGCTCGCTCACGCGCTTCGCTAATGTCGCACGTACCTCCGACGTTGGAGAAAGGTACAGAATGCCTTTTTCCGCATCCATACCCACATCATCTCCTGAGTGGACACGTTGCAACAGTGCCTCATTGAATCCAGCTATGGCAGGAATACCGAGTGCGCGAGCTAAAATAGCAGTGTGAGCAGTTGGGCCGCCTTGCGTGGTGCAGATACCCAACACCATCTCAGGTCGTAGTTGAGCTGTATCAGAAGGAGTGAGATCACGTGCAATGAGGATCACAGGTTTGTCGAGTGTGCTAAAATCTTGTCGCACGAGTGTCGAACCGCCAAGACGCTGTACGACACGGCTGGTAACATCGCGAATATCCACCGCACGCCCCGCCACGAGTGCATCTCCTAACGATTCTAGTTGTGCTGCACCTTGCTCACCCGCACGTGCAAACGCACTAGCTGCAGCATAATATTGCCGACTAATACTATCAGACGCCGTGCTAAGGAGAAGAGGATCGCGTAGCAGTAGCGCCTGTGCATCAAAAATAGCCGCATCAGCTTTGCCTACTTGATTTTGTAAGCGTTGCACCATCTCTTGCAGTTCTTGAACCGTTGCGTCTATAGCCTCTTGCAAACGTGCCTGTTCCGACGCAACCTGCTCTGGTGCGATGATGCGAAGTTCAACCGCCCCCAAATCTATACGTTGTGTAGTGTAGAGCAATGCAGCCCCTAGCGCGAACCCGGCTGACGTGGCAACGCCTTGCAGTTCGTTTTCTGTTTGTGTAAGCGTATAAGCTGGAATTGCTTCTCTCACTTGCGTTGCAGCAGAAGTTAACGTTTCTTCCGCCTCGTAAAAACTTGCCTCGACAAGTGTACTCAGTGCATTCAAGACCTCTTGTGCTTCTTGACCGCTTGTGCGGATAAGAAGTGTGTCACCTTTACGTGCGGCCAATGAGAGCAGCTCAAGTAGGCTTGTAGCTCGTGCTATACGCTTGTTTGCCTGTATCTCCACGAGAGCATCAAATCGTGCCGCCGTTTGTACAACCAATCCTGCTGGACGTGCATGCAGCCCAGCAGGATTATTGAGCACGTACTGCTTTTCTAGTGCAGCGGCAGAAAACGTGTTGGCTTGTTGAGAAGAGGATTCGAGTTCAGTTCTTGTCTCCTCTGCTTGTGAAATCGGCTTCAAGCTTTGCAGTTGCTCTTTACTCGCGATCTTTTCTGCTACCGCCTTGACCTCTGGCAGTGAGTGACCCTGTGTCGCATCAAGAGCAGCAGCAAGCGTACCTTCGACGAGCGGCGCGAAACTGAGTAATACGCGACTGCGTTGCTCCTCGCTCAGCATTTCCAGAGCCATTTCAGTTGAAAGAATGGCACTGCCCATATCGAGCAATACCAGAACGCCATCTGGACCATCGACTCGTTCAATTGCCTGGAAAATCGTATCTACTGATGTTCCTATAACATCATTGCCAGCACCTCCCGCCGCCACGATAGTAATTGCCCCTTGTGTCATCTGCTGCGCAAGCTCTACAACTCCGCTAGCAAGCTTTTCACTATGTGAAACGATGACCAATCCCACCGTCATGGTAATGTCCCTTCCGGCTGCATGGATAGTTAGTCAGGTAGTTTGTGTGTTAGCATACGAGGAGAGAAGCAAGAAAGCGTCTAGGCTAGAGACGCTTTACGCACATACTTCGGCTAATGTTTTGAGCATAAGAGCGCTAGATGTGGCTCCAGGGTCCTGATGCCCAACGCTACGCTCACCAAGATAACTGGCACGCCCCTTCGTCGCAAGCATAGGAATCGTGGCTTCCGCGCCTTCTTCCGCAGCGGCCGCCGCTCGTGCTGTCACTTGCGCGAGATCTGCACCCTGAGTAAGCGCCTCTTTTGCCGCGGCGATGGCTGGCGTGAGCGCATCTACCATTGTTTTTTCACCTGCTTGTGCTTTACCTCGTGCCACAACGCCACCCGCGAATGCTTCAAGCATAGCGACAACGTCAGCCGCCTTGAGATCGTCCTTGCCTGTGACTGCCCCACCAGCACGGAGGAAAGCTGTTCCATACAATGGACCGCTTGAGCCACCCACGGTGGAGACGAGCGTTGAGCCGACCGTCTTGAACTGCGTAGCGATATCCATGCTTGCCATTGTGGGAAATTTGTTGCGCACTGCAACAAAGCCGCGATCCATATTTGTGCCATGATCGGCATCGCCAATAGGTGCATCAAGCTGAGTAAGGTATTGTGCATTCTCGTGTAACACGTCAGCGACGCGTCCTAACCAGCGTAGCGTATCTTCGTTATTCATATACATGATCCTTTGATAGATTTTACAAGTGCAAAACAGATCGTAGGCGGCATGACAGGGGCAAGCCCTGTCACTACTATATGACGAGATGCCACGACATGGCTTGCCATGCTTTCGTGTATCGTAGTGACAGGGCTTGCCCCTGTCATGCTGTCTCCAGAACCATTTATGGGTTCGCTGGACTCAATGGGCTTGCCCCTGTCATGCGCTACACTTGTCAATGTTTCATCTAGCGACCCCAGCGCAGTGCAGGAGTGTGAACGGGTGCATCCCAGTATTTTACTAGCTCGTCGTCGAGTCGCACAAGTGTAATGGAGGTGCCTGCCATGTCGAGCGACGTGATGTAGCTGCCTACAAGCGAGCGAGCGATGGTAATGTTTTTGCCTTTGAGGATGCGGCTCAACTCTTCAAAGACAATGTAGAGTTCGATGAGTGGAGTGCCACCCATACCGTTGACGAAGGCAAGCACCTGCTCACCAGGCTTCAAGCCGAGATCGTCGATGACGGGATTTGCCAGTAACTCAGTAATCTCGGAGGCCGGTGCAATCTTCGTACGTCGTCTTCCCGGCTCACCATGAATACCAATGCCAATTTCGATCTCGTCTTCACCGAGATCGAAATTTGGCTTGCCGTTCGCAGGAACAGTCCCTGATGTAAGTGCCATGCCCATACTACGCCCAGAAGCGTTGACTTTCTTGGCAAGGGCAGCGACTGCTTCGAGTGGGGCACCTGTCTCGGCAAGACCACCAACAATCTTTTCGACGAGTACCGTCACACCTACGCCACGACGCCCCGTTGTGTACAAGCTATCCTGTACTGCTACGTCGTCGTTCGTGACGACTGCCACAACCTTAATGCCATCAGCCTCTGCGAGTTCTGCCGCCATCTCAAAGTTGAGTACGTCGCCAGTATAGTTCTTGACGATGTGTAACACACCTGCGCCCCCGTTGACCGCTTTAGTTGCCGCAACCATCTGGTCCGGCACAGGCGAGGTGAATATAGCGCCAGGGCAAGCAGCATCGAGCATACCAACACCAACGAAGCCTCCATGCATTGGCTCGTGACCACTACCACCACCAGAGATAACACCTACCTTGCCTTGAATAGGGGCACCTTTGCGTACCACAATCTGATTTTCCTGGTCAACCGTAATCAGGTCAGCATGGGCCAGTGCCATGCCTTCGAGTGCTTCTTTGACAACATCATCCGGTTTGTTGATAAGCTTCTTCATGTGCGGACTTCTCCTTTACACGCCAACTTCGGCGTCTATCTGCTGTTGAATAGGTGCGCGATAGGCATCAATCATAGCTTGAGTACGTTCGAGCGTCCAATGCAGTTCCCGCGCCATCATCGCGGCAACTTCTTTCACAATCCCTAGCCCACGGTCTCGATCCTCTAACGTGATCGAGGTGCGACGTGCCAGGATATCATAAGGCGTCATCGCCATTTCCTGGCGACATGCATGAATAACTTCCGCCTTAAGATACGGAAGGTCTTCCAGCAGCCGCTCCCCCAGTGAGGAATCGTCCGCGATAAGGTCGAGTAGTGCGTTTGCCTCTGTGCCATAGCTATGCCCAAGATGCACAATGTCGTCTACAGTTAGTCCAAGCGACGCACCTCTCAGTGCAATTTCCTTTTGCACGACAGGCCAACCCGCGCTACCCTGCAAGGGTAAACGCTCGGTCGGGTGTACTGGCTTGGTGCTGTCACGCTTACTGAGAACATCAACGGTATCCTGGGCCATGAGTCGATAGGTTGTAAGCTTACCCCCTACAATGGTCACAAGACCTGTATCGGCTTGCAAGACAACGTGGGTACGCGAGAGTTTCGCACTCGATTGGCCCTGACCTTCTTTTCGTGGCTTCACAAGTGGACGATAGCCCGCATACGTACTAATAATGTCGTCGGCTGTCAAGTTGACAGAGAGATACCGATTGAGATGGTCAAGCAGATACTTTACGTCTGCTGGACTAGACGTTGGATGATCAAGATCACCAGCACCAGTATCAGTCGTGCCAAGAATAGCCCGTGACTCCCAGGGGACGATGAAGAGGATGCGCTTATCATCCGTCTCTGGCAAGACAATCGCGCTATCGCCAATATCCAGACCCTCGCGTGAGAATACAAGGTGGATACCCTTGCTCGGTACAATTCTAATCTGTGGCTCCTCGCCAGTCAGCGCCTCAAGTTCTTCAGCAAAGACACCTGTTGCATTGACAATATGGCGTGCGCGAATCGTCACTTGCCGTCCATCAATCTTGTCTTGGACATGTGCACCTGTTATCTTCCCATCCTCCGTGACAAACGAGGTTACTTCAGCATAGTTGGCGACGACCGCTCCATATTGGGCCGCCGTGCGAATAATCGCCATTGTGAGACGCGCATCGTTCGTCTGCGCGTCGTAGTAGATAAAGCCTTCTTTGAGTCCCTCTGTCACCAGTGTCGGAGCCATCTGACGTACCGTGTCACGACTGATGCGACGATGATGATGCATGTTACGACGCCCTGCCAGAGCATCATAGAGCCAGAGACCCATATCAAGCATGAAGCTGAGACCAATACCTCCTGGTGTGGTGAAAGGCATACCCACTGGATGGCGGTCCCCTTCATAGATAGGGAGCACAAAGGCAACTGGATCAACCAGATAGGGTGCGTTTTGTAGCAGAAGACCACGCTCAATCAAAGCTTCATGCACGAGCGCGAAATCGAAATTGGGTAGATAGCGAATACCTCCATGTACAAGCTTCGTTGATTTGCTGCTGGTTCCACTGGCAAAGTCCGTTTTCTCGACGAGCGCGACCTTGTACCCCCGAGCAACAGCGTCTAGTGCGACGCCAGCACCCGTGATGCCGCCGCCGATAACAAGTACATCGAAGGCATCACTAGCTAACTGAGCAAAGCTTTGTGTACGTACCTCGAATGAGAGTGGTTGCATGATGACCTTGACCCCGAAGAGACGATTATAGTGATAACAAACCTTAGTCAGGAAGCATGACAGGGGCAAGCCCTGTCATGCCCACCACTGTAGCCGTCTCTTCTTCCTTTCTTGTATACGCGAATGTTTTTAGTCGTTAGTCTACTGCAGGTTCTCGAACTGACTCCCCTTTGCTGACAGCATCTCCGGACTTGAGCAATCCTTTTGCTGCAATCACCCGACCAATAGTGTAGTCATAGATGAAGGCGCCGACGATACCACCAAGAATGGGGGCGACAATCGGAATCCAGAAGTAGTAGTTGTTAACAGAGAAGCTGGCACCACCGGTAACAAGGGCGACCCATAAGCGCGGACCAAAGTCACGGGCAGGGTTGATTGCATATCCGGTATTGAGTCCAAACGATGCACCGATTGCCACAATCAAGAGGCCGATAATCAGTGGATTCAGGTTTGCCTGTACTGGCTGGTTACGTGTATCAGTGATCGCTACGATGAGACCAACAAGCAGTGCTGTCCCAATAAACTCATCACCAAAAGCTCCAAAGGTGCCAACAAAGGCTTTAGGAGCCGTGTAGAAGACGCCGCCGACATTTGCCGCAAAGTCGTTGCCTGCATTGGCATCCAGTGCGCCTTTATACACAAAGTAGAGCAGTCCAGCCGCGACAAAAGCACCCAGGACTTGTGCCAGGATGTACGGACCCACCTTGCTCCACGCGAAGCGACGCGTCGCCGCTAGAGCAAGCGTAACGGCTGGATTCAAGTGAGCGCCACTGATTGCGCCCGACACATAGATACCCAGCATGACTCCGAAACCCCAACCTAACATGATTACAGGCCATGTATTAGCGAAGGGAGTTGCGGTACCATTTGGGCCGAGCTTTGTGAAGAGTGCGAATGACGCTACACAGCCATCGCCAAAAAGAATAAGCACCATTGTACCAAAAAATTCGGCAATTGCCTCGCCTGCTGTGCCAGCGAGGGCAGGAACTCTGCCTCTGTCTACGATTTGTGCCATGAGGAATCACTCCATTTCTCTCATCATGAGAAGTGCGGCAGCATATCGCCGCATGGAAAGAAAAATCCTAGCTAAGGTAATGCACTACAAGAACGATAGGTGCTATGTGTAAGTCAAACAGGAACATGCTCTGACCTACCCCATAAGACAGTACAAATGTTTACACGTGCTTCAGTGTAATGCCTTCTGTACGGGTCTGATTAATTAGACCCGTACAGAAGGCATTACACGTTACGCTGTCGTACTAGACTTCCCTGCGGGTTGCTCCCAATTGCGAGAACGCTCAACAGCTTTCTTCCAATCGGCGTAGAGTGCCTCGCGCCTATCGGCACTAAAGGTTGGCTCGAAGGTGCGGTCAACCGCCCACTGCTTGGCAAGCTCTTCCTGGCTGGACCAGAAACCAACAGCAAGACCAGCAAGATAGGCAGCACCAAGTGCCGTCGTCTCTGCGACCTTTGGACGCTGAACAGGTACACCCAGAATGTCGGCCTGGAACTGCATTAACAGATTGTTCACAACCGCTCCACCATCAACGCGCAGCGTTTTGAGATCGACGCCACTATCGGCATTCATGGCTTCCAACACATCCCTTGTCTGGTAGCACATAGACTCCAAGGTTGCGCGTGCGACGTGACCCATTGTGGAGCCGCGTGACAGGCCAGCAACTATACCACGAGCATAAGGGTCCCAATACGGAGCACCAAGACCCACAAACGCGGGTACAAGATATACACCGCCGTTGTCAGGCTCTGAGCCAGCCAATGCTTCAACGTCCGAACTAGCTTTAATGGCTTTGAGTCCGTCACGAAGCCACTGCACCGCTGCACCTGTCACGAAGATCGAGCCTTCAAGACAGTAGATTGTCTCATTCCCAATCCCCCAGCCAATAGTCGTGAGTAATTTGTTTTTGGAAGGAACAGCTTTAGTACCCGTGTTGATAAGCATGAAGTTACCCGTGCCGTAGGTATTCTTCGCCATACCAACCTCATAACATGCCTGCCCAAAGGTCGCTGCCTGCTGGTCTCCTGCCACTCCTGCAAGCTTGAGCGCACCACCGAAAAACTCTGGATCGGTTTCACCAAAGATGCCGCTCGATGGCTTTACCTCAGGAAGCATAGATGCAGGAATTCCTAACTCCTTGAGAATAACGTCGTCCCACTTCTTCTCATAGATGTTGTAGAGCAGCGTCCGTGATGCGTTTGTGGGGTCCGTAGCGTGAATCCGTCCCTTCGAGAGACGCCACATCAAAAAGGTGTCTACGTTACCAAATGCTAGCTCGCCGCGCTCCGCCTTCTCACGTGCGCCAGCAACATTATCAAGAATCCACTTCACCTTCGTACCAGAGAAATAGGCGTCGGTGACAAGGCCAGTGCGGTTGTAAATCTCCTTATCGAAGCCCTTGGCGACTAATGCCTCACAAATAGGAACGGTGAGACGGCTCTGCCACACAATCGCGTTGAAGATAGGCTTGCCAGTCGCCTTTTCCCAGACAATAGCTGTCTCTCGCTGGTTGGTGATACCGATGGCTGCGATATCTTCTACGGATGCACCCGATTTCTTGAGTGCCTCTTGTGCAACAGCTAATTGGCTTGACCAAATAGCCTCTGGATCATGCTCAACAAGTCCTGGCGCGGGGAAAATTTGCGGAAATTCCTGCTGTGCTACGCTTACGATGGCTCCATCGTGGTTGAAAACGATTGAGCGTGAACTGGTCGTACCCTGGTCCAGGGCAAGCACATACTTTGCCATTGAGTAGCCCTCTTTCTTCCTTGTATCTGAGTACAATACAGAGATTGTACTCATAACGACTATGTATCAAAAACGTATCGGCATCACTGCCAATACAGAAGTAGGTAAGTGAGCGGTCCTAGTTTTTATTACGTCCACAATTCGTCACGCGCCACGACGACACCGATAGCTCCTGCATGCAACACTGCGTGTATTTGCTGTACCGTCTGAATCAGGCCAGACGCGATAAACGGACGGACTCCTTGAGGTGTCGAGGTAATATGAGGAACGACGAGAGCCGGAGAAATATCAAGTATATCAACCACAGCAGTATCCACCGACTCCAACGCAGCCTCCATGCCTGTCGAATCTAGTGCGAAAATACGTTGAATAGTTTCTAAACCCAGGCTTTTACCGAGCGCTAGAGTGCGAGGATGGCTTGAGACGATGCCTTGAATGTGCAGTGTATGGGCAAGATAGTGAAGACCTGCGCTATCCGCGTGAATTCCGTCAATGTGGTCGATGCTGACATACACCGCGAACCCTCGCTTTTGCACGTGTTCCAGAGGAGCCGCAAGCTCAAAAAGATTGCAGTGTCTGAGGAAAATCGCGTTAACGTTACGGGTGTCGAGCACACGCACAAACTGCACACGACTCTCGATGAGCGGTATTATCTTACACTGCGTTGAAAGAGTGAGCAGTGATTCACAGGACCCAACAGGCATGTCGCACCCCTGGCTCTAGCGTAAAACAACAAAGCCCTAAGCCTCTTCTTTTAGAAAAGGGGGCTCAGGACTTTTCATTTCACTGTCCTTCTTATCGTATGCAGTTGTGTAGACACGTTGGTCACAATCTCTTTTGCCTTGAAGTGTCCAACACGTCTTAGCGTATGAGCCGCTCTATAACGGCGAAGATACACCAAATAAATATCGAGGTTCTGCAAACTGTAGAGCCTATGAGAACTATACAAGGCGTTCCAGTTGGCTTATAATGATATTACTCGGCATACTTCTATTTGTCAAGGGCTTTCATACTATGATCTGAGCTTTTTGAAGGTCGTTAAAGCGTCAGCTAGCATGACAGGGGCAAGCCTCGCTACTAGAGACACGCAAGCGGCAGAACGGCAGTATAGTAGTGACAGGGCTTGCCACTGTCATGTTCACGCTCGACTTTAGTTGGTAACAAAAATAATGACAAAACATGAATTTCTACGTTTAGCACGTCTATTTCCCGTCGCGGCAGCTATAAAATCACATGAGGATATGGAACTTGCCCTGGATTCTGATGCCTCCCTTTTATTTCTACTGAAAGGCGATGCATTTCAACTGGCTCCTTTTATCGAGCAAGTCCATATGCGTGGAAAAGGCATCGTTGTCCATGTAGACCTTGTGAGCGGAGTTGGTAAGGATCGCGCAGGTATTTACTACCTGCACCAAATCGGTGTGGATGCCATCATTACCAGTCGCTCACAACTGATTTCTGCGGGCAAAGCAGAAGGACTAGTCACGATTCAGCGCCTTTTACTCGTCGATGACTCAGCATTAGAAACAGGAGTACGCACAATTGCACGCGCCGCTCCTGACATCGTAGAGGTATTGCCAGGAGTGATATTTCCTTCGGTTGCACCTATGCTGCAACAAATGCTGCCAGGGCCGTTTATCGCCGGTGGCTTTATTCGCACTGCTGAGGATGTTACTCGTATACAAGCGTCTGGTGGTATGCTAAGTAGTAGCAGTACCTCTGCATTGTGGCGCCGTACTCCAGAGTTGACAAGGAGAGGATAAAGCTATGCGACATCTTCCCAATATCCTGAGTCTAGGCCGACTTGTAGCAACGGTCCTTATCTTTGTGCTCGTGCTGATAAATCAGCCCTGGGCCTTCTTGACCTCGTTTGTGTTGTTCGTGCTGGCTTCTGTGACCGACTTTTTCGATGGCTACCTTGCTCGCCGCTTGAAGGTCGTCTCTTCCCTTGGCGTGTTTCTCGACCTGACTGCCGACAAAATATTGGTATGCGCGATTCTCATTGCACTGGTACAGATAGGCTCTGTCCCTGCATGGATTGTGTTTATTATCGTGACACGCGAGTTTCTCGTATCAGGACTACGCTCTATGGCAGCCGCTAAAGGCCATGTCATACCCGCGGGCATGTGGGGCAAGCAAAAGACATTTATTACACTCATCGCGATGTCCGCCCTGCTGCTTGCGAAAGGCTTAGGCGCTAATCAACTCTCACTCTTCCCGTTAATGCTCAATTTCGCCAGTCATACCCTCGCCTTTGGCGATTGGTTACTGCTGCTTGCCGATGTCTTGCTCATTCTTGCGGTCATTTGGACAGCATTCTCCGGTATCGAATACATGATCGCCGCATTACCAATCTTCCAAAACTCCGATGGAAAAACCACATCACACGCATAACTTTGCTTCTGATATAATATGTTTTCGTAGGGACCACCCTTCATCAAAGAATGGTGGCACTGCGGCATGCCGCAGCGCCACCATTCTTTAATACGAGCATTTATGCCCGCGAGGTGGTCGTCGAATTATCGGGAATAACCTCTTTTTGGCCCAGCTTGCGCTCTTTTCCAGCCAGTAGCCGCCCGATATTGTCATAGTGGAGGAGGATGACAAACGCTGGACCCAGCACCAGGAAGATAACTTCAGGTATGCTGACCCAACCGAGAACACGGAAAATAATACCACAAAGAATAATAGTAAATGCGCCTACAATCGAACCAAGCGAGACATAGCGTGAAATCACTACCGTCCCTATCGCGGTTATTGCCGCGATCAAAAATATGAGTGGAGATATAACAAGCACCACACCTGCACCAGTCAAAACTCCGCGCCCACCTCGGAAACCAATAAATATTGGATAACAATGCCCCAGCAAGGCAGCTATGCCTGCCACAGCTATCCCCCAACCAGCTCCATGAAGCACCGGTACATATCGAGCCAGTAATGCAGGACCAATACCTTTAGAAAAATCAATGATGAGCACAATAATGGCAGGCCCATTGCCAAGAGTACGACGCACATTGGTTGCACCAGTCTTTTTGCTGCCGTACTCACGAATATCAAAGTCTTTGCCACGCAGGAGCTTACCCATCCAGTAGCCCGAAGGAATTGATCCCCACAAATAACCGATGACCGCTATGAGCAAGAGCGAAATGATGATACCAGACATGCTAGCACCCCTTTGTGGTAATGTTGTCGATGTATTCTATATAGCCCAAAACGCTCTACACAGGGTTTCTCTTTCACCCATCCTTCCTCATTATAGACCCGTTTCTCCGAAATTGCTAGACGCGATTGATCATGGGAATTCTTCCTATATACCTTTCTCAGGCAGAATACGTAGCACAATGTCGATATTCAGGTCCTCCACCAATTTTTGTACAATGGCAACTTCAAGCGTGACCCCCTGCCGAAAATAGGCAACATCAGGTCGCACAATCTGAAAGAGCTTGGTCATAATGGTTGCAAAACCGTATATGTACCCGGGTGTATTGTTCTGATTATTTGCAGGGCTAAAGCGTTCCGTTTTCGCGAGAGTGGGCGTTATATAAGTAGAGAAGGTAGACGGATATAGCTCTTCGGCACGCGGAATGAAAACAACATCAACTTGCGCATCGCTTAACAATTTCAGATCATGTGCAAGTGGACGTGGAAATTGTGCTAGTTCCTCCCCTGAAGTAAACTGTAGCGGATTTACAAATATACTTACGATGCTAATCTCACACTCGTCTTGTGCAACTTTCACAAGCGCTAAATGTCCTGTATGAAGATTACCTGTTGTCGGCACAAAACCAACCGATCCTGCCGTAAGCCAACCGCGAGCGGTCTCTATCATCTCGTTTAGCGTGTAAATAATGCGCATAGTAACTCCCCCACCTTTCAGCAGGCTTTTTTATCTATAGTTTGCGTCTACATTATTTAAAGAATACTTTTGCCTCTGTCTAAATAAACAGGAAAAAATTGCTTATTCCTCTATTTAATTTATGTATATCGTAGTTCCATAACGTATAGCGTTTAGACAAGTAACCATGCTCTATCCAAATAGATAGTACGTGTGTTCCAAATTATAGGAAAGAGCCGGAGATATGCGAATCTTCATACGAATGTAGAAAGCCGATTGAGCAACTACCACTGTACTCCTACGTCTATGCATGTGATGTACTTGGCTTTGGCCTTTCTGATCGTCCCAACACGTATTACTCTGGTGAAAACATATACGACGTTATAGTAGGTTTTTCTCACACCAAATGGATGCATGCTCCAGTGTGTACGTACTCTATCTGGAAAATAAAACTTTTCCGTTTTGTTGCTGTTTAAAAAGAATGGCTAAACGCGTTTATATGAGGAGCGTGGAAGATGATATGCGATGAAAAGAAAATAGGTAATGTATGAAAAAACGCCGAAAATTCGTCTGTTTTTCACTTGACGTTCTCGTATTCACAACGTATAATCACCGTCATGCATGTACCCTGTGCTTCGCTTTCACTAGAAATGCAGGCAACATGCCACCTCAGTTGACATAAAAGAGAAAACGTCCAACCATAAACATAATATAAATGTACATCAAAGAAGAATGCTGAGAATGCATTCATCATCCTCTTCTCCAGAAAAACAGCCTGGCAAGCACAAAGAGTGTAGGAAGTAGCGTCGTAAACGTGCGCGAGTCGTAATGTGAGGTAGGGACGCTATAGAAATGGAGGAGGTCGTGGAAGAAGCATATGACAACGGAGTGGAATGGTGAGGCAGGCAAGTGTAGTATAGAGTGTGGGGAATGGATTGTGAGGAATGTGTGTTAATATTCATTGTCGTGGTGACGATGAGGTAAGAACAGTAAGTATCTGGAAGAGGCCAACAGAGGAAATTGAGGACCTCACAACCAGGGAGGAGTTTTTCAATGAGTATTGGTGGACAGAGTGATGCCAAGTCGGAGCGCAAGATTTATCGGTTGACACCCGAAGGCTTTGCTAAGAAGAAAGAACGCTTAGAGTACTTGATTAACGTAAGACGCAAGGAAGTAGCGGACTACATTCACGAGGCAAAAGAGGACGGTGATATCAGCGAGAGTGGCTCCTATGAGGACGCCAAGGATCAGCAGTCAAAGGTTGAGGGCGAGATCATCCAGTTGCAGCAACTGCTTTCTGTCACTGAAATCATGTCTCCCGATATGCATGGCGTTTCAGAGGGACCACACACGGTTCGCATCGGCATGCAAATAGAGGTAGAGACGGATAGCGGCATAAAACGAAATTTCAAGATGGTCGAGACCTTTGAAGCTGACGTAAAGGCCGGTCTAATCTCGGATCAGTCGCCTGTTGGCAAGGCGCTGATGGGGCATAAAGAGGGAGACGAGGTAAGCGTCTCAACTCCTGGCGGTATTACAACCTATACCATTCTCTCAATTCGTCCTATGTCCTTCTAAAACAGTAAGGGAACGAAAAAGGGTTGGGTCTTCCTAAGAAACAAGAAAAACGCTCTGTCGTCTCGACGTATCGAGACGACAGAGCGTTTTTCTTGTTTTTAACTACACCTCAAACCCCGCATCGGTCAACACCTTGCTGGGCTGATGCTCAAATTTCTCATTCGTCTCTTTTTGCTGCTGTATCTGCTGAATACTCGCTCCAATAAAATCGCGGAAGAGTGGATGCGGATGCGTTGGACGGCTCTTGAATTCTGGATGAAACTGCGAGGCCACAAACCACGGATGCTTGGCTAACTCAATAACCTCAACAAGGCTGTTATCGGCTGAGCGCCCACTGACAACGAGACCTTGACTCTCCATACGCTTGCGATACTCATTGTTGAATTCATAGCGATGGCGGTGACGCTCAAACACTATTGGCTCTCCATATGCTTTATATGCCTTTGTACCAGCCGTAAGGCAACAAACCCAGTTGCCAAGGCGCATCGTGCCACCCTTATCCGCGATCTGCCGTTGTGTGAGCATAAGGTCAATCACAGGGTTAGTTGTCTGCGAATCGAATTCGGTGCTATTCGCGTCTGTAAAACCAAGCACGTTACGGGCAAACTCGATGACCGCAACCTGCATACCCAGGCACAAACCGAGGTAGGGAATGTTCTTACGACGCGCAAAGTTTGCCGCCTTGATCTTTCCTTCGATGCCACGATGTCCAAAGCCACCTGGAACGACAATGCCTGCCACATCCTCAAGCACCTCCGTATAGCCCTCCCCCATCTGCTCCAGTGCCTCAGAGTTAATCCACTTGATACGTACATCCACATCATGAAACCAACCAGCGTGATTGAGCGACTCGGCAACAGACATGTAGGCATCATGCAACTCGACATATTTACCCACCAGACCAATCGTGATCTCTGGACGTGGGCTCTTGATCTTCTCGACCAGAGCGTTCCACTCCTGCATCTGCGGCTCCTGGCTCTTCAACCGCAGTTCGTTGACCAGGAATTCACCCAGGCCCGCCTCTTCTAAGATGAGCGGTACTTCATAAATGGTGTCGGCGGTTAACATGGGAATAACTGCCGCCGTCTCGATATTGCAGAAGAGAGCAATCTTCTCGCGCAAATCATCGGTCATAGGATAGTCCGAGCGACACATGATGACATCTGGTTGAATACCGACACGCAACAATTCTTTGACGCTATGCTGGGTCGGCTTCGTCTTGAGTTCCTTTGTAGAACCAAGATAGGGCAAGAGTGTAACGTGTAGATAGAGCACATCGCGTCTTCCTACATCTTTACGCATCTGACGGATAGCCTCTAAAAACGGCTCGCCCTCAATGTCACCAACCGTGCCTCCAACTTCGACAATCACGACATCGGCATCGGAACGACGCGCTACCGCCTTGATACGATCTTTGATCTCGTTGGTGATATGTGGAATCACCTGAATGGTGCCACCAAGATATTCGCCACGTCGCTCTTTACTAATGACAGAGGCGTAGACCTGACCTGTTGTGACATTATTGGCCTGATATGCAGGCTCATCGGTGAAGCGTTCATAGTGTCCCAGGTCCAGGTCCGTCTCCGCTCCATCATCGGTGACAAAGACCTCACCGTGCTGATAGGGCGACATGGTACCCGGATCAACGTTGATATAGGGGTCCAATTTCATGAGCGAGACGGAGACTCCACGATTTTTGAGGAGACGACCGAGTGATGCAACACTGATACCCTTCCCCACCGAAGATGCCACACCACCTGTAACAAAGATAAATTTTGACATAAAAAAATCCTCCTGCACTCGGAGCCTTGCCGTCGTGCTTGCACCTGTACCTACTACTATCTATGCCTTTCGCGTATGCACAGAGCGCATAAGAAAACTCCTGCTCTTTCTGAATACGTAAATAATCCTGCTCTCTTGACTAACGGGGTGAGAGCAGGATTATTTGTAGTTCAGAAGGGGCGCTTGCTAAAGTGTTACGCGTGACAGTAAATTTGGGTTGAACAGTATTTTTATCAACGCCCATTTCGCGACAGAATTTGTCGAGTGGACTAGCTGCTTCACTGGCCCCCTCATCTGCTGCAATCGGCTGATAATGCATTGGTATGACGATACGTGGCTCCACCTGCCCGATAATCTCGACTGCCTGCGTCACGTTAATGCTATGCTTTCCACCTATAGGGAGCAGTAAGACATCCGCATCGGCGACCTCTTCAAGCTGTTCGTCTTGTAGGGTATGCCCCAGATCACCTAGATGACACACCGCGATATCATCAATATGAATAATATAGATGGTGTTGCGTCCCTGCTCCTGCCCTTGTTTATTATCGTGGTAGGACGCGACTCCCGTAATCAGCACATCGCTGATCTCATATTCACCCGGACCCCGCACCACGCGCGGTGCCTTACCGTTGATACCAGGAATCCCCTCAACAAACGCATGTCCGGGATGGTTGTGGCTGACAGTGATGATAGAGGCGTTGATCTTGCTCAGTCGCGTTGTGTCGCCATACTGAGGAGAAAAGGGGTCAGTGACAAGTGTCACATTTCTGCCACGCACCTGAAAACAGGAGTGGCCTAACCATGTAATATCCATTATCGGATCGCTTCCTTACATAAGTTCGGGCGGGGACCAACGTCCTCGCCCGAACTTTATTATACCATAAGGATAGGTCTTCCACAAGGGAAAAAGGCCGTTCATTTGTAATACTGCATTATCACACCCACAAAAAAAGGGATGACCCAAATAATGGTCATCCCTGTTAAAATCAAGGCTTATTTAAGCTTAGCCTTGTACTATTGCGTTACACGCGGCGGGTGCTACCACTAACCGCACGGAGGATGGCGATAAGTATACACGCACCAATGAAGGCAACGATGATACTGTAAATGAGGCCACCACTTGAGTTCAAACCAAACAGGCTCATGATAAAGCCGCCGATGAGCGCTCCAACGATACCGACGATAATATCACCAACAATACCATAGCCGCCACCTTTCATGACAAGACTTGCCAGGAAGCCAGCGACCAAACCAACGATGACCCAGAATAACAATGCTGTAAGCATTTCTAAAATCTCCTTCGTTAACTGTTCATTTAATTCTTAGTGTGTTTTATAAAACGTAAATGTGTTTAAAACGCTAGATTTGTGTTAGACGCGGCGGGTGCCACGACTAACCGCACGGAGGATAGCAATAAGTATACACGCGCCGATGAAGGCAACGATGATACTGTAAATGAGGCCACCACTTGTGTTCAAACCAAACAGGCTCATGATGAAGCCGCCGATGAGCGCCCCAACGATACCAACGATGATGTCACCAACGATACCATAACCACCGCCACGCATCACCAGGCTTGCCAGGAAGCCAGCGACCAAACCAACGATGACCCAGAATAACAACGCTGTAAGCATTTCTAAAATCTCCTTCTCTAATCGTGTATCAAAACTATATTCTTATGCAAATGCTTTGTAACTATATGAATCAGTCGAGTACTTGGTGAAAAGAACTATATGCATTTGCTGTCCATAGAATAACCTACTTTTATTCACATATCAAGCCCTCAGAAATACTCTAAGATGTCCTTAAACACGTCCTTATATTTCTTATCCTGTGTACAAATGATAGATAACTTTTTGCTATTTTGATGCTCACTTCTCGGTTGCAATGCAACACATCCTTATTTTTCTTATCTTTTTTAGTACGTACTACAAGGTAGAACAGTATACATAATTGCCGCCTTTTTTGCAGTTGCTCGGTTTCGCGGCGTCCAATTTGCATAACTGCTCTACAGTAGAGAGGAGTGACAGGGCTTGTCCCTGTCACTCCTCTACGACTTGGCCACAGCCCTGGTTTATCTTATAGGGTCAACTCGTCTCCGTTGTGCAGTACACGCGGTTTTGCATCTCTATCGAATATGTTGACGGTCTTCCGACCCATGACGCGCCACCGAGCCGTGAGGTCAGGCATGTTGTTTGGCTCAGTACGCACCAGGGCAGTATCTTCGTCGATACCAACCACAATGTACTGTTCAGGAACAGAACGTAGTAGGTGCTGGAAACGGTCCTGATCCAAGAAACCAGCCATACGATCAAAGTGAGGAAACACAATGATGTTTGGAATGACGCCCATTGCTTCGACAAAGGTTATCGGCTCTCCCATCATCACCTGTCGCACAGAGATTGTGCGTGCGCTGAGCATCATTGCGCCAGCACTGCAGCCAGCAAGAACCGCTCCTTGGTCGTATGCCGCTTTGATACTCTTCCAGGCTGGCGAGTCCTGCAATGTTTCTATCGTGTGCTGAGGGTTTCCGCCAGAAAAATAGTAGAGGTCGGCTCCTTGCAAGAGAGCCAGTTGCTCCTGGTCAAGGGCACTGGTGCGATCAATGATACGTGTTGCTCGTATATCGTTCACACCCAAGCTCTTGAAGTGGCGCACGCCCAGGTTGTTCCAAGAAGTCGGTCCATTCGGCTCCAAGCCGCTTGCTGTTGGGAGTAGGACGACTTTTGCTGAGCTTGCACCTCCGACTGTATTCAAGAGATAGGTATCAGTCTCATTCATAACATCAAGGTACTCCCCTGATCCTACGAGTGCAACCATCCCTGGACCACGATGTGCGCTATGAGACATCATACTTTACTAATTCCTTCCGTGAGTCGGCGTACGTGCCTCGTAGACTCACCTGTCTTGGTTACATTGCTAACAATCGAGAGCAATACTTGCTCCTCCCTGTTCTGCGGAATGCTTTGCAGCTTCCATCACCATGATGTTACGCCTCGACTCTTCGGGTGGCACAGCTAATGCTTCTCCCGAATGAAGATGATTCGCAAGATTTCGGTGAAATGCATAGAGCGGGGCCGAAGGAAGTGTGAGCTGTTGTTGCTGAAGAGCACCACTCTTGTTACGAGTAGAAACGATGAGATCAGGTAACGCTTCAGAGGGTGCAAGGTGTTCTTCAACGAGATCACCCGACCAGCGACGCGTCTTTACCGTCTCATGTCGCCAATGTCCCACGATGGCACCCTGTTCTCCCAAGATGTACCACTTCGGCTTCATTATCGCGGCGATATCAGAGTGCATAAACTCGGCTTCCTGACCATTTGCGAAACGGAGGTAGACACTTGACTGATCTGCGTTGGTGACATCATGCCAGACGCGCTTATGCTTCACGCCACGGACACTTACAACTCTGTCTGGGATGAGTTGCAATATCCAGTCTAGATAGTGCGACCCCCAGTCATAAAAGACACCACCAGAGACAGGCTCATGGGAATGCCAGTAGTCACACGGGTGTGCATAGCCGCCAATAAATGTTTCCATATGGAAAATGGGACCAATACTCCCACTTTTAAGTACCTCTTGAATGGCGAGGTAATCGGGGTCCCAGCGTCTGCATTGATACACGGTCAGTGTACGCTGCGCGCTGTTGGCAAGCGCGATCATGGCATCAGCTTCGACGGATGTCAAACAAAACGGCTTTTCGCTGACAACGTGCTTTCCTGCACGTAACATTTGCATGGTAATCGCGGCATGGGTATTGGGTGGAGTCGAGACGATTACCACGTCAATACATGGGTCTTCTGCCACTTCTGTCAGGTCGGTACAGGTGCGTACTCCTGGAAAGGCTGTTCGTGCCGCATGCAGACGTTCCTCGCCGCGATCACACACCAGTGCATACTCTAGCCCTACCACATTGCTAATTGCGGTCCCATGCTCGAAACCAATCGCACCATAACCAATCATTGCCACGCGCGCAGGAACCTCCGTTGTGTCTGCCCCCGTTGCATAGCGCATGGCACGCCCTAGCATTTGCTGAAACACTGGATGCGCTTGTGTCTCTGGCGTACTCCCTAGTGTTGTACAGAAGACTCTTCCCCGACCATACGAACGAGTATACGCGACTGTGTACGGGACATACTGCCATGTGGTACGCCAGAGAACCTCAGCATCAGAAGGAACACTTGCGAGCAAATAGATCGCTTCAAACACGGTGAAGGAAGGGTCAACGCGGCGCGTGAGATAGGAGTCAGGCGTGCCTACCCGCACGATGATTTCACTCTTTGGAGTACACATTCCACGAACATGTCCCAGGACGGTGCCGAGAAGATTGTATTCATGGTACATCTCTACGGCATCCCCACTACATACCAATCCACCGCCATCTTCAACAAAAGTGCAGAGCGCAACCTCTTGTGCAGGAGTGAGTGGCCCCGTACTTCCATCGAGGAACACGACGTGTTGTGTGGTTAAATGAGCAAATGATTCCTGGGCAGTGACTATCGAGACTTCTTCTAGTGCGAACATACGGTATATAACTCCTCTTTCCTGGTTATTGCTGCTCATGAGCATGAGGATGTTCATGAGCATGATCGGGCCAATGCTGATGCGAATGACTATGCATTGTACCAGGAACTGGGAGTTCATCTGGCGCATGCGTGTGTGTTCCTTCGAGATGGAAGAGGTGATCGTGATCGTGCCAGAAATGTTCTGGATTGTAGTGGGTCACAAGGAGACTCTCGCCATGGTGCCAGCGATCACGGAAGATGTCGTAGTTCTTCTTGCTTTTTGTACGTTGTTCGTCCTCACTGAGACTATACCATTCACGATGAGGATGCTTCTCAATGAATTCTACTACACCTGGAACTGTCACTGCTCGATAGCCTGCGGCCTTGAAAAAGAAGCTATAGAAAATGTCCATCAAGCGATAAAACCGAAATTTTTCATCGATCCACCCTATCTCTTGCAAAAGGTTCCGGCGAAAGGCCATAAGGTAGCCTTCAACTGCATCAACATCTGGTCCTAAAGACTCGTGGAAGTCACGCAGGTCCTCCGTGACCAGACCGTATGGCCCAGTCAGGCCCACCTCTGAGTTCTCCAGTGCGGTAGCTAACGGTGTCCAGATGTCCCCTTTGACCTCAATAGAAGTATCCATGAGCACAATAGAGCGTCCCCGGCTCACGCGCATAGTTGCATTCCGTCCTGCTGCAAAGCCCATGTTGTGGTCTGCGAAGAGCACGTGCAGGCCAATATGCTGCCCGCCTTCCCCTGTCAAATCCCCTTGACGAGCGAGTTGTTGCAGATAGGGAAGTGTTTCGTCCGTTGAACCATTGTCGATTACAACGATTTCTGTTGTGTGCCCTCCTACGTGACGACGAACGCTTTCTATACAGCGTTCCACGTCATCTTTACAATTATGCGCCAACAGGTTCACTGAAAACTCGAAGAGGTCAGGCAAATGCGTGTTGTCCTGGGCATCGGAAGAACCGGCGAGAACTGAAAACTCTTCGTCCAGGCGACGAGGTACGACGAGTGGTCCTTGCTCGGTGTCTCGCACCAGGTATCCTGCACGACTCAATTGCTGCCGTATGGAGTCAGCCTGGGGATAGCTCTGTTGCAGACGTAGTGCTTCGCGTGTCTGTATTTGAGCGGCGACAGGCGATGGTACCGCCGCGAGATAGACGGTTGGATCAGTCATCCGTCGAGGTTGATCACTACGAAGATATTCTTCAAGACCAAAGCCAAGGACACGATCCATATCAAAGAGGATATGCAGTTTTGTGGACGGGCTTTCTTGCGAGTGCAACATAGCCCAGACAACAGCCATCGCACGCGGCATATTCAAATCGTTCTCAACCTCAGCAAGAAACGCCTCGCGCCACTGCTGTCCCTCGTCCTGTATCGGTTCAGCAGAAAAGATGGCGCTTTCGTCTGTTTGTGTGAGAAAATGGTATGCTAAGTTCCTTAGACGTTCCAGAGAAGTTTGGGCTGCTTGCAAGGCACGGAAGGTAAAGTTGAGACGACTCCGATAGAGTGCCGTGGTATAGAAGTAGCGTAGGGCCATTGGTTCAAAGCCTCGTGACGCAACCTCTGCACGGGTGTACGCGTTGCCAGTAGACTTTGCCATTTTCTGACCATCAGCGAGCAGGTGCTGTGCGTGCAACCAGTAGTTGACAAACTGTTCGCCCGAAAACCCTTCACTTTGCGCAATTTCATCCTCGTGGTGCGGGAAAATATTGTCAACACCGCCTGTGTGCATGTCAAAATGCGTGCCGAGATACTTCATGGACATTGCGGTACACTCGATATGCCAGCCCGGGAAGCCACGTCCCCATGGACTGTCCCATGCCATCTCGCGTCCAGCTTCAGCCACCTTCCACAGCGGGAAATCTTCCACACTATGTCGGTCTGCATCAACGCCCTCGTGGACGCCTGCCATCATATGTTCCAGGAGATTGCCAGAGAGCTTGCCATACTCAGGGAAACGTTTGATATCGAAGTACACATTCCCATTGACCGCGTATGCACTACCCTTTGCCTCTAACTTTTGGATAATCTCAATCATCTCAGGAACATGTTGTGTTGCACGAGGGAAGATGTGCGCAGGAAGAATATTGAGCATCGCTTCGTCTTCATGGAATGCATCCGTATAGAATTGTGCGATTTGAAGCGCTGACTTGCCTTCTTTACGCGCCTGTGCCTCAACCTTATCTTCACCCGCGTCTACCACTTCCCGTCGCATATGCCCCACATCGGTAATATTTTTTACGTGCAGAACCTCAACCCCTCGATACTCAAAGACTCTTCGTACCCAATCTGCCATAACAAAGGTTCGCAAGTTGCCAATGTGTATATAGCGATAGACGGTAGGACCGCAGGAATACATCTTGATCTTTCCTGGCTCCAAAGAAACAACCTCTTCTATCTGCCGTGTCAGGGTATTGTAAATCCTCATTAATGCGCAACCTCCACAGGGAATGTCTGTAAGCTCGTTACTCCTCTTTATTTAAGAGTCATGAGCAAGCGTAAGTGAGTACTGCTAAAAGACACATATTTTCTTTGGTACACGTCGGGCAAGAAAGAACGCTCTACAAAGAAGCTCAAGGCAGCAAGCAAAGCGCGTTGTGCTGTCAAACACTTTGAGATGTAACATACAGTATATAATAGAAGTGGAGTTTATTGCTGGTTGGTTTCCTGAAGAAGACGCTCTGCCTCTTGCTGCATCTGCTGCCAGCAGGCATCGCAGTAGCCTGCTGCTAGTAAGCCAAGAGAGAGGTTGTGGAAATGATATTGTTCATGCAAGCGTACATGCAGGTCGCCCAGGAGGGCGTCATCAAGGTGTATCATGGTCTTGCACTTCTTGCAGACGAGGTGATGATGGTTTTTCCCTTGTGGCATCTCGTAGTGGAGAGGTTCACCAGGCAAATGATTTTCATGTATCAGGTCCAACTCGTTGAGCAATTCTAGTGTGCGGTAGATAGTTGAGAGGCTCACACGTGGATTGAGCTTTTGCACACGCTCCGCGATCTGCTCAAGGCTAATGTGTCCATTCGCTTCTTGGATCACGCTCAAGACAAGGTAACGCTGTGGAGTCAGGCGATACCCTCGTTTGTGCAGCAAATTATTACTTGAATCAACATACTGATGCATCGTGCATGTCCTCTCGCTCGCTTCCTAGCAGCGATCTCTCTACGAATATCGTAACACTACAATGGGAAAGCGTCAATACGCACTATACATAGCAGACAACGAAGCCTACCACCCATACGCTACGTATTGACGTTTGAACGCTGTTTCTAAGAGCGAATGCTGCTTCTTGCTGCTTCCTTTGAAGCTAACGGGACAGAATTACTCGCGGTCTCACTTACTACTTTTGAGGGCGTGAATAGTGGTTGTACTGTCTTCACTTCGAGGTCATCGTAGCGCTTTACCTTGTAAATGACTGTCGATATGACCCAACTGAGAATGAAGAGGCCAATGATGACGCCTCCTAGAAACCCAGAGTCTAAACTACCCAAAGAGTCCCATACACCACCACTGAGATGAAACTCCCTTGCAATGATGCTAAAGACTTCAATGGTACCAACAACCACAGCAACTAATACCGAAACAAGGGTGATATTCAAGTTGTAGTAGAGTTTGCGCACGGGTTTGACGAAGGCCCACCCATATGCACCAAGCATAAGAATACCATCCGTCGTGTCAAGCAGACACATACCAGCAGTAAAGAGCAGAGGAAAGATGAGGATAAAGAGGACAGGCATCCCTTTACCAGCAGCAGTAGCGGCAATACCCAATAATCCTACCTCAGTTGCTGTGTCAAAACCAAGCCCAAAGAGGAGACCAACAGGATACATCTTCCAACTGGCGTCTACCATATGTAATAATGGACGGAAGAAACGACCCATGATGCCACGCTGGTTCAAAAACTCATCGAGCGTCTGCTCACTGTACTCTTCTCCCCGCCTCACCTTTTGAAAGGTCTGGAAAATTTCCCACAGCACAAGGGCATTGATGAGTGCAATGACAAACAAAAATGTTGCTGATACCGATGTGCCAATCAAGCCACCAGCATTTTTGAGGGCCGGAATACTCCCTTGAATGAAGGTTGCTGCAAGAGCGATAGCAACAGATAATGCGACGACAACAGTGGAATGACCAAGTGAGAAGAAAAATCCGACGCCAACAGGTCGTTTGTTTTCTTGCATCAACTTACGCGTTACGTTATCAATCGCTGAGATGTGGTCTGCATCAACAGAGTGACGTAGTCCAAAAGTATAGGCTAAAAGTGCCGTACCCAGGAGTTCGGGATAGCGTACACCAAAACCTGCAAATGCAAAGACCCATGCAAGAATGTTAAACGCAATGAGAAACACATAGATACCTATGATTTTGTTCTGCAACTCACTTGGGCTATCGTTGAAGACGCGAGTAATGGCCGAAATACCGAAGCTACTAGCTCTGCTACTCATGGAACCTCCTGAACATACTAGGCAGCACGACTGAAAGCGAGGTGGAAGCTATTCTATTGATGAAGAAACAGGCTGCATTGTTTTTGCACTACGAGGGTAACGTCTTTACAAGAATGTGAACAAGAAATGATTTGAAAGAAACAAGGATGTTTCCTTTAAAGAGTATACCAACAAAAATACACAATTGCAAATTTTTCGCAACTGCTCACATTTAGTGTCGAGCTTCACAGTGGTATACTTCTAGCACAACACGTTACGAAGAAGCTTTTATTGTAGAGGTATGCTTCTATGTCAGAACCCATTCGCATCCTTGCTGTCGATATTGGTACAGGAACGCAGGATATTCTGCTCTTTGAGAGTGGAAAAACGATAGAGAACTGTTTTAAGATGGTGATGCCCTCACCAACGGTCATTGTTGCAGATCGTGTAAAAAGGGCAACCGAGCAGGGGCAATCGCTGGTCCTTACAGGTGTGACGATGGGTGGAGGCCCCTCACATTGGGCGACACGTGACCATGCACTCGCGGGCTATGCTGTCGCTGTCACGTCTGAAGCGGGAAGAACATTTGATGATGATCTCAGGATGGTCGCGCAGATGGGCTTCGAGATTATTGATGATGCGGAGGCCGCACAGCGCGCAGCGAATTCTGATGTTGTACATGTTGAACTACAGGACTTTGATGCGCAAGCCATCACAACCGCCTTACGTGCCTTTGACGTGAATCCTCGTGTTGACGCGCTCGCGCTCGCGGCATTCGATCATGGTGCCGCTCCTCCTGGCGTCAGTGATCGGCGTTTTCGCTTCGACTTTATCACAAAAACTGTTCACGTCAATCCTACCCCTAGTGCCTTTGCGTATCCCGTACAGAGCATCCCTGCCGAACTGACGCGGCTTCATGCCCTTGCTGCAAGTGCGAAACGCTATTTGGAACTCACGCACTCAGATGCGTATGTCCCTCTGTTCTTAATGGATACAGGTTCGGCTGCTGCTCTTGGTTCGTTGGAAGACCCACGCGTACGGCAGCAACAGGAGAGCTTGCTCTGCAATATCGGGAATTTTCATACACTCGCATTTCATCTTGTTCAGGGACGGATCGCGGGTATCTTTGAGCACCATACAGGAGAAATCAGCAAAACAAGGTTGGAAGAATTGCTTGTCAAGCTTTCTGAAGGAACACTCTCGAATGAAGAGGTATTTGCGGATAGCGGTCATGGGGCACTCATCGTACAGAAATCTTCATCGAAGAGTCAGGCATTCCCTTTTCTGTCTGTGACAGGGCCTCGACGAGAACTTCTCCGTGGCTCACAACTCCATCCTTATGAAGCGGTTCCACATGGAGATATGATGTTGGCGGGCTGCTACGGTCTCCTACGCGCTCTTGCCGATCATGAGCCAAGCATGGCACATGCAATTGAACCATCGCTTTTACAGAATGGGTAGCAGTAAAGTACTCGCATACATGTAGAAAGAAGAACACATGGCCGGATATATCGTACTGGAAGGTGGAGCCGAGTTTGGTGGACAAATGGCAAAACCTGACCAACGGGCAATAGAATTGGCAGGTGGTCCGCAGGCTCGTATCAGTATTATTCCAACGGCTGCCGCACCCGATAACAATCACCAACGCGCGGGTAGAAATGGCGTCAACTGGTTTACACATCTTGGAGCCAGCAATGTCGAGGCACTTCCCCTTATTGATACGACCTCGGCAAACGATCCTGGTATCGCAACCTCTCTTCGTCAATCTCGACTCATCTACCTGTTGGGTGGCTTCACAGGATACCTTGGTCAGACCCTTTTGGGAAGTTCTAGCTGGCAGGCAATGCTTGCCGCGCATGAGAGCGGGGCCGTCATTGCTGGCAGTAGTGCTGGTGCAATGGTCTTGTGTCAGTATTATTTCGACCCTAATGCAGGGAAGGTTGTTGATGGGTTGGCACTGGTGGCGAACACCTGTGTCCTGCCTCACCACAACACCTTTGGAAAAGGGTGGGTATCCCGGTTAACCACGCTCCTGCCCGATGCGGTCCTCCTTGGGATTGATGAACGCACAGGGATGATTGATGATAAAGAACGAAAGAGGACATGGAGCGTCTATGGACGAGGTGCGGTAACTCTATACCGCAAAGGGAAGGCAGTAGTGTATAGAGCAGGTGAAACATTCACTGATAGCTTTTTGGAATACTAGTGTTCATTCATGTTTGGTCAAAAGGTTACTCCTTCCGGTGTCCACAAGTGCATGGGGGAAGAGGAAAGAGGCTCTTGTTCCCTTTTCCCCCATGCACGAGGCCCGATGATCAAAAAAAGAGGTCTCTGTTGGATGTCCGGTGACAGAACGCCCTCACGCGTCGGCAAGAACAGGAAAACTGGGCGGGATGCAATGGCCCACATCTGGTTTCGGTTCGTCTGACTTCTGCGCCCAGCTCTGCAGCAGAAATTTTCTTTCTTATCACTCTTTTTACCCTTTTTACTATTCTGAAAAGCACGATGTATGTTTTCATTATAGATAGTTTGTGATGTATGTAAACCACCTCATGTCGCTTTCGCTTCTCCGTCAGGTCTCCGTGAAATCGCATCGAAGATGTGAAAGCAGCAATGCCAACTCACCAGTTGCAAATGTCCTTCCCATCGGCTCTACTCGATCAAGGAAAAGTATTTTTCTCTGCCTTCTCAAGATGGAGGATAGGTTCCCAATGAGCAATCCCAAATCTCCGAATCAGACTCTCCGCTATCATCGAGAGCGGCACAACTGGACGCAAGAGCAAGCAGCGCAAGCATTGTTAGAGGTATGTGGACCAGAACAACGGGGAGAGGTGAGTGCCAAGACGATCTCAAAATGGGAGCGTGGAGTCCAAACGCCAAGCCTTGAGTATCGAGAGAAGTTGTGCCGATTGTACGGGGTATCCTCTCCCGAAGAGTTAGGCTTGCTCAAGCGAGAAGAAGTATCTCATGTCGTAGTTGTACCCCAAGAGCCTCCTACACTCAGTATTCCTTCAACCCCATCCCACTCGTTTGTTGAGCATATTGCTTCCATTTTTGCTCGTGAGAAGTTTTGCAGATGTGCATATGCGGCCTCTGGTTCACCTTGTTCATAAGGAACTGCAAGGATAAGGCGTTGTGTAGTTACCTTTAAGAGATTAGTTAGGACTCGATACATGTCTCGCTCTGAAAAGTGTTCGAGTACATGAAGAGCGGTCACGGTATCAAACTGTCCACGATTGCTAAAATCGTCGGCAAGGAGGTCGGCTTGTGTAAATCGAACGTTGGTAAGATGGCGTCCTGCGCTAATTGTTGTGCAACAGAGAAAACGTGTTCGTCAATATCAACTCCTAAAGCTTCCACGACAAAGGGTATACGTTCAGCAAGTAAAAGCGATAAGAAACCACCGTTACAGGCAGCATCAAGAAATCGTCTACCGCCACACAGTTCACAAACACGTTGATACAGCGTCGCCGAAGCACTCAGTGTGCCATAATCAGGAAGAGAAGGTGTACTAGCACGGCTTGAAAAGGCTAGAAGGCGTTGCAGGGTGTTAGCTCCAAAGTAATTCCATGCCCGTCGAACATCTCCAGGAAATAACGCACCGCCAACAATACCCGCGAAGAGGTCGTTAAGCTGCTGCCAACCTTGAATAACACCAAATGGCTTTAGCTCTTGAACAAGATAGTGTGTAACATCCGTGTCAATCTCTTGTGGCGCAAACCAATGAACTAGAATGGTTGTTGGCTCTTCTGCACGAGTAAAGAGCAAAAAATGCTTTGTCTCATGTGCTTGATACCCGCCCTCGGCAAATCGCTCTTTCAGTAAGATGCGATTGACTCGATAACCGTTCACGACAATGAAACAAGACACGGGTACAGCCCTGAGGTATGATAACTTCAGGACTGTACCCGTGTCTTGTACTTGCTTGCGAGACGTGAAGGGGGCTAACTGCTATATCAAACGGTCTTTGGTGTTGCTACTAAGGTTGGCATGTCCATTCTCTCCAACTGTAGCCGTCACGCACAAAGATTTCATGTGCGGCAAGAGCGTTTGCTTGCGCGTTATAGGGCGAACTTCCAGCTTGTGACGTTCCCGCCCATGTTCCTGGCATGATCTGGAAGAGGCCCGATGCACCACTTGGGTTGTAGGCACCAGGATTCAACCCTGACTCACAACGCGCAATATTAATTGCTGCGGGCCCACTTGCCCCGAATATTTGATTGATCATCGCCGGGATGCTACCAGTAGCTACGGCTGACGTTGCCGTCGGCGGACTGTAGGGTATGCTGTTCGTCGGTTGAACAACAGGTGTCACTACCGGCTGCTGCACCTGTGTTGGTGGATTGCTACGTGTTACAGGAGGAGTACGTGGGGCCTGCGTTTGTGTCACGTGTGGCGCGGTACTCACTTGTTGTGCCTGTGTAGCAGTAGAAAATCCTTGTACGGGAATGCACACAACCTGATCTACGAAGATGAGGTCAGGATTGGCAATGTGATCATATGATGCTAGTGCTGACCAGTTCATATGATAACGATACGCAATCCAACTCAGTGTGTCACCTTGTACAACAACATACCGTTTGTCGCTCTTGGCGCAGGAGGTATGCGAGTAGGCAAATGCTCCTGGTACATGGATACTCATTGTTAAGGCTAAGAAGAGCAATGCAAGAACTGCTCCAATACTAAACTTTACTACGATATTCCTTCCGCTATCCTGACGTAAATACTTCAGGATGTACTCATGTGTTTGCAATGTATACGTCTTTCTAGTAAATGCTCCCTTGCAGACCCCGCAAGCAATTGCTTGCCAACTGCCTGAACTCGTGAAAACGAAGTTTGTTAACAGGCTAAATTGCAAGATTGTTGTCCCTTCCACCTCCATGACACACACAAAGACATGCGTGTATGCATGTGGGGAAATGTGGAACTCGCATATAATACCATGAATTACATTGAAATATGTTGAAACACTAGAGAGATAGCCCAAATGGGCTATCTCTCTAGTGTTTTTCGTGTGCCAGAGGAACCAGGGTGCCCTGGTTCCTCTTCAATATGAAGCTTGACCGAGTATTAGGAACCTTTTTGTTGATAGTCGCCCTTTGGTTGCTCGCGGTTCGCATCGTCTTGCCCACCTTGTGCAGAGGCTGTTGGTGGCAATTTCTGCGCTCCGCCTTGAACCTTTGTATCCTCTTTAGTTGATTCCTGCCCTTGACTTTGCTGATACGCGCCTTTTGGTTGCTCGCGGTTGCTATCATCCTGACCGCCTTGTGCATACTTTTGTGGATTCTCGCTCATGTCTGTTCTCTCTTTCTTGCTTCTGTACAACAACTACCTCTTGTATCACGCTCTACAATATTTCCTGGTTACACAAATTCAGGTTTTTCCACATATCTGTACATCGTCTACAATACGTGTTATAAGAAAAGGCAGAGAGGCTGTAGGAGTCTTCCTGTCCATTAGCGAGCTAGGAGGCATGGAATGCACATTGTTACTGTCGCACAAATGCGCGAACTTGAAGCGCAAGCCGACAAACAATACGGTTTGACTGGTCATATATTGATGCAAAAGGCGGGAAAAAGCGCGGCAGACCTGTTTGAGGCACATCTTCTACCACATCACACGTTAAATGGACTCGAGGTACTTTTTCTCATTGGTCCTGGCAACAATGGTGGCGATGGGCAGGTGATAGCAAAGCTTCTTGAAGAGGCAGGCGCATTTGTCAGCCTGTATTCCTGGAAAGAGCGCAAACTTACCGTGCGTGGAGAAGATATCAACGAATCAGAGACAGAGACGGAGCTAGAATCTGCTCTAGGTAGCGCGGACTATATCGTTGATGCACTATTGGGGACAGGTAACTCGCGTCCACTGCCAGACGATATGCGGTCACTTCTTGCACGCGTGAAGCAGGAGCGTGAAAAGCGTGTGGACCTGCGTATCGTCGCGATTGATCTTCCTACTGGCTTGAATGCAGATACAGGTGAGGTTGACCCTGAGGCTGTACATGCAGATACCACAATTACCTTTGCCTGTCCTAAGCAGGGCTTTTTCTTTTTTCCTGGGCGTGACTATATCGGACAACTGTATGTAGGAGACATTGGCTTACCTCCTGAACTCGAGAGTTCTATACAGACCGAGATGCCGACCGACGATCTGATACGGAAGGTCTTGCCGCCACGTCCCTTACAGAGCAACAAGGGAACATTTGGCAAAGTCATGCTGTTCTGCGGCTCGTTTCCCTATCCTGGTTCCGCATTTCTCGCGGGTAGCGCAGCAGGGCGTGTTGGGGCTGGCTTGATTACGCTCGCGGTAACAGAAAAGATGTTGCCTATTTACGCTAGCTCGTTTCATGAGGCTACATTTGCTATTCTGCCTTCTGAAGATGCTCAGAGTTTTGACCGTTCAAAAGCATTGTGTGATTCTCTGGATGGGTATCGCTCATTGCTTATTGGACCAGGGTTAGGGCAATCGCCGAACACACGTGAGGTCATTTTAGAAGTTTTAGAACATTTACGTTCTCTTCCCGAAGAAAAACGCCCACATCTTGTTGTAGATGCCGATGGCCTGAACAACCTGTCACAGCTTGAACATTGGTGGACGCTGCTGCCAAAGGGAACCATAATTACTCCTCATCCTGGCGAAATGGGCCGCCTGAGTGGAGGCATAAAGGTATCGGGTGGCGATTTTGACCGTTTGGAACTGGCGCGTAGCAAGGCGCAAGAGTGGCAGATCACACTTGTGCTTAAAGGGGCGTGCACAATAATAGCCTCGCCCGATGGTCGCACGCGTATCAATTGGCTGGCAAATCCTGCGTTAGCTGGCGCTGGTACGGGTGATGTGCTGGCAGGAATGACAACAGGTTTTATGGCACAAGAAGGTATGCAGCCCTTTGATGCGGCTAGTGCGGCGGTCTACCTGCATACGGTTGCCGCAGGTATTGTGAGTGAAGAGATGGGTCATGCGGGTATGCTAGCCTCGGATTTGCTGCCGCAGATTCCGCGTGCTATGTATAAAATTGGGCATGGTTGATTGCTACAAGAAGTCAGCGTTCATTTAGTTGGGCAAGTGGCAGCATGACAGGGGCAAGCCCTGTCACTGCTATACCCCCCGCGATGCCACGCGACCTCGTGTATAGTAGTGACAGGGCTTACCCCTGTCATGTTTCCACGCCGCTCTGCAGGCTCTTCTAGCAGTTTGTTGGACTCAATGAGGCAAGCCCTGTCACTACTATACTTAATTGGCCACTACGTGGCTTGCAAGGAGCTTGATTTGTATGAGTGCGGACAACGGGCGTATTGCGATTGTCACGGGGGCAAGTCGTAGCAGAGGTATTGGGGCCGCTGTTTGTCGAGCTCTAGCTCAAATG
>JAABUQ010000997.1_pt1 | contig 63764 bp, 61 predicted proteins | sample 5560001 | NCBI WGS metagenome assembly JAABUQ01 (sample SAMN10711888, study PRJNA513371) | rock metagenome | isolation source: Antarctica rocks | place: Antarctica: Victoria Land, Finger Mt nord | collected 2015-12-18
CTTAAGTATGTTGTAATTAAACGATTTCTTCGTTTTTATATAATTACTTCTTTTGCTAAGTGCGTCTACTTTGTCGTTATCTTTGTCTAGAGTATATTGTATTTTGAACTTGTATTGTTCAAGTCGTTCTAATTATCGTACTTGTCTTCTATTAAGCTATTTGATAATAATAAAGTGCACAAGATTCTTATGATTCGTAAGAATTGTAAGTTTTGATAATTCTTCGATGTATACTCTTCATAACTCTAAGAAGACTACAATAGCGAATAGTTTCTTGTCGTGAACATCGTAATTCTATTCGATTAACAAGAGTTTTCTCAAGAGATATGTTATTGGGTGTTACATGTCTTCATGCTCTTAATTAAAACATGCATCAATAACTAGATCTAATGCGTTAATTTCAATTCTACTTAATAATCGTAAATCGTACATCTTTAGTATTGATTTCTTTAAGCATTCTAGCTTAAGATTCTAAAATGATTTTTCTTCTACAAATTCTTATATTTATAACGTATTCTTTTTTGTAAAATTCGTCAATGATATCGCATTAATAAAGTAGTTTTTAATGAACTTTTTGTTGTAGTTTATGAAACCTAGAAAGGATTGCACTTTCTTGACATTAATAAGTGATTTTTATTCTTTAATTGCTTGTAGCTTTTCGAGATTTATGCGTACTTCGTGTCGTTCTACAACAAATTCAAGAAAGTCAATTTCTTCTTAATGAAATTCGCATTTCTTTAGTTTAAGATGTAAGTTTTTCTTATTTAGACATTTCAATACTTTGAAAATATAACTAACATATTCTTTCAAGATTTTTGAGTAAATTATGATATCGTTCAAGTATGCTATGACAAATCGATTCAAATGTTGTCGTAGTATATCATTGATTATTTCTTGACACGTTGTCGAGGCGTTCGTGAGTTCGAACGACATTATCGTGTATTCGTATAGTTTATATCGTGTGCGAAAAGCTATTTTTTACTCTTTTCTCGTCTTTATCCTAATTTAGTTGTACGCTTCTCGTAGATCTAGTTTAATGAAATACTTGACTTCAAATAGTCGATTCTAAAGCTCGCTAATATTGAATAGTAAATATTAATTCTTGATCGTAATATGATTTAGCTTTTGATAATCAACACATAGATGAAGAGTTTCGTTCTTCTTAGATACAAAGAGAATCGAGTATCTTGCCTATAATTGGAATTTTCTAATAAATTCTTTCTTCTTATTTTCTACTAGATATTCGCGAAGTACTTCGAGCTTCTTCTTGAATAAAGCATATATAGATTCAAACGTAGATTGCTTGCCTAGTTCAAGTTTGATTTCATAATTTCACAATTAATGTTTAGAGAAAGTCTTTGTCGTTTTCTTTTCTTGAAATAGATGCTCTCAATTGTTGTATATTCGTAGTACGTATTTTAGCGATTTCTTCGCTATATTAGATAGTTTAAGACTCTTAGAAGATTCGCAATTTTCTTCACTTACTTTAACTTTGTGATCTAGCTAATCTTTGTCGATGTCTATTAAATTAAACTTAATTAAATCGTTTTTTTTCAAAAATGCAAATTCGCATCTTGCGATCAAGTTTTAATTCTATCTTTTATCTATTATTGAACGCTATTGATGCGTAGATTAAATGTGAATTGCGTGATCACATCGTTCGAATCTAAGTACTCGTGTATTTTAGTCAACTTCTAGATTGTGTTGCTTCAATTAAGGCATTTCTAAAACGATATCGTAAATGATCATTTCTACTATATTAAAGATTAGTTTCTCGTGATGTTGCTAAATAGCTATCGATAATAGTTTCGTTTCTTTATTCACTTTTTCATTCTTGTCAAGTAATGGATTTTCATCTATCATTACTAGATTGTAGGCGTTAGACTTCTTTCGAGTAAAATACTCTTTCCTCTCTACAAAAGCTCTAGTCATAAAATTACTTATCGCATTAAAATCGATCATTGTAGTGAGTCGACAATCATTAATTTTAATTGATGTGATAAAACATCGTGCGTATGCTATTAAGTTTAGTTGCTATTGTTGGACTAACATATTGCATTTCTTTAGTATATTCTTTATTAAAGAATTTGAACTTTTTTCTACTTCTATGTTGCGACTTCTATTGCAAACGCTTGCCTACGCTAAGCTTTCTTTTGTTGCTAGATTGCTAACTTTGACTTTCTAGAAAATCAATTAATTTCTTTCTTTTCTTCTAAATAAGTCTAGCATGAATTGTCGTAGCAAACGATTCAACTAAGTGTCTTATGTTTCTTTGCTTTCTTTATCTTTTGTCTAGATAAATTAACACTATTTAGTTGTTGTTCGATTTCGTCGAAAATATTCTTTTTCATAGTGGCGTCGCTTTCTAGCGTTTTCTCGCATTTGTTTACGATTTAATTAATTTATTTTTTCTTCGATAAACTAGCTAAAGTCTTAAGATAATTCGTGATGTTTTTTAGATATTCGTAAAAGTTCTTTTAGTCATACTCTTCGTCTAAGTCGATAACTAAGCTATGAGATTTAATAGTCTTCAAGAGTGCTTAATTAACTTCTTGCGTAAATGTGAATGCCTTGTCTAATAATGTTCTATCTAGGACTTTCTATAATTGATTTGAATTTTCTACTAAATAGTAATTGTCGTTCGATCTAGTCTTGAAAGTGTTCGCTTCTATGTTGGCTTACTTTCTAATGTCGTTTTAGCTATCAAATATCTCTCTTAACATAGCATTGATTTGTCGACGATTTATTAAGTTTCGCGATCGACAATCTCTTGCGAAGTGACTCGATTTGCCACATAAATAGCACGTTTTCTAGATTTTGTTATCTTGCTTTTCCCTAAAGTTTTTCTCTTTACGTTGTTGAGTGAAGTTCAATTTTATAAATGTAGATTCACGATAGTCTAAATTACTATACTTTTAATTAGAACAAAATTCTTTCAAGTAATATTTAATTGTTAATTCAAAGAAGATTCTCGCTCTTTCTCGAGATTAATTGTATTTTTTTTTCATAGCTCTTTTATACAATTTGTCGTCGAAATCGATAACTACTTCGATGAAATCAAATATATCGCTAATGAATTTGTCATCGCGCATAATTTCGTTCTTAAAATTGTTCTTAAGATCTTGTCGAAACATTGTTATAAATGCGACATCGTTTCATTTGATAAAATTAACATACTTTTAGAATCTTGTTGCGTACTTTGCTACAAAAATTCGTTAAATTAGATGCTAAATTATCTTTTTCGCAATTTGTTTCTCGTTAAATGTTTCAAAGATTCTTCGAAGCTCTCTCTTAAAGTTGTCGAAGTTCGTGAACATCGCACAAGAATTTTCGTCATAATTCTCCAAATACTTGCGTAAGTTTGGCTTGAGCTAGTGCTAAGCTTTTTCTTTAAGAAGTGTGAATGCGAAAATTGTTTTCTTGTTTGCTAGAACAAGATAGAAGATGAAATAAATATTTATTTACATAAGCTAGTTCTTCAAGTCGATTCGATCTTCGTAGTAGACGTTAAGTTTATTAATTTTAATCTTGTCGTCTCTTATGTTCGATAATTGGCGTGATATTGATGAGCTAGTGCTTAGAATAGAAGCGCGTTGACCTAATATAGATATTCTTAGAATGTTCAAAGTGTTACGCTAGTACTTTTCACGAAGATATTAGAAAGAATTATGCTTTGAAGAAGTTTATAGACGTCTTCAAACAATGTAAGCAATTACTTGATAACAAGAATTTGCAACTTTGGCAATCGTAACAATAAATCAAGACTTAAGATAAATTGAACACGATTTATAAGAGAGTCGTATTTAGGAGATCTATATACTAAAGAAGATTTCTCTTGTTCGCTACGTTCGTTGTCGAACATGTCGAACATTGCTCGTTTAGCTCGCTATCGAACATGTCGAACGCGAGCATTGTTCGCTTTGTTCGTTATCGAGCATGTCGAACATCGTTCGCTTAGCTTGTTGTCGAACATATCGAACGCGAACATTGCTCGCTTTGCTCGTTGTCAAACATGTCGAACATTGTTCGTTCGCCAAGTTGTCGAACATGTAGGCAATCGTACTTCATACTACATGTTGCGTTGTAGTTAATATACTACGTTGTTCCAAGCTAGACTCGTAACATTTTATTTATTGCTAGATTTTAAAATTAATTTAATAATTAATTTAATAAATCTATTATTAATCTTAATATTATTGGAAAATTTAAACAAATATTCTATAAAATTATTAAATATATTAAGACTAAAGTAAATACAATTTTATTATAAATCTTAATTCTATTATTTTTATTTAAATTAATTGTTTTTATTTTGCATTTAAGAAAGCTTTAATTCTTTAATATAATTATTATTATTATAAATTTATTATTAATAGAAAGCGTTAAATTTAATATTCTTTATAAACAACTTTGCTTTATTAACAATTATACAATATTTTCTTAAAGCTAATATTAATTTAAAGTTAACAAAATTGTTTAAAACTTAATAAAGAGAAGAAATTTATTAATATTAAGAAATTTATTATAAGATTAAACTTAATTAATTTTCTCTTATAGAATAAATATATTCTTCTTAATTTTGAACAAAAGATTATAAGAACTTTCGATAAACTTAATTAATAAAAGTAGAAATCTTTCTTATTATTTATGTTATTTTTGTTATTGTCTTAATTGTTTCTAGCTTCTATCAAGTTTTCTTTAATAATTATATAAATTTCTTATAATATTAATTTTAACAATATCTTTATTCTTAATTCTAGTATTTCTAGCTATTTAAGTTTGAAACAAAAATTTAATTTTTCGATTTATTATAAATAACTTGTTTTACTAGTTACGCTCTAAGATTATTATGCATTTTTTACTAGTAATATATAAAATTAATAGTTTTAGACTAGAATATAGATTGTTTGCTAATAATAATTATTAATAAATATTATATAAGAAAATTGTAAGAAAATTTTATAAACAAAAAGATAATATAAATAATTGCTAATTTCATTAAAGAATGTAAGATAAATTATAATCTATTAGTTGCTTTTAGTACAAAAATATATTTAATTTTATTATAAATTATATTATGTTTATACTATTTCTCTAAAACTTTATAAGTTTTCTCTTAATTATATATAATTCTTAAAAGTTGTTTAATTCTTATTAAATTCTTATTTCTTTCTATTCTTTATTCTTTTGTTATTTAATATATATATTATATTTCTTAATATAATATATATTCGAAAATCTCTCTTATAATAGCTAGCTAAATTATTGTTAATTTTTATAAATTAAATTCTACAAAATATCTTATAAAATATCTTGCAAAATACTTAATAGAATATAAATTGCGTAAATTCTTTTCTTTAAAAATAATTGTTAATAATCTATTAATAATCTATAATTTAATATTAATAGAACTAAAATAATCTCTTTATAAGCTAGAGAATCTTTGATATAAGTAGCAAGAATAAAGAGTGTTTAATAAAATAATATAGAAAAATATTAAAAAATATTATTTCTTTAATAGTTAAATTTCGATCTAAATAATATTGCGCAAAGTATATATATATTCTTTTAATTAAATTGCTATTATATTAGTATTAATTAATATTTAAAATTTAATTAAATTAAATTAAATTAAATAAAATTATTTAAATGTTACAAGCTAGACTTTGATAAAAAATGTTACTAGATTATTAGTAATAATATTATACTATTTATTTGCTAGCAATATAGTAGAAAACATACTTAAAGTAATATAAGATATTTATTTAATTAATTTTAATATATAGATAATAGCTTTAAGTAAATTTTATCTTGTTTGCATTCTTATTATAATAATAACAATTACTTAATATCTTATAAATAATAGTTACTATATTAATAAAACAAGAAATAGAAGATTAATTATAGATAAAAAATAGAAGAATACTAAGAGAGAAAAATAGAAAGATTAAGAATTACTTTAGATAACGCATATAAGAGACTTAAAGAACAACAATTTAAGAAATTAAGAAAAAAAGTATATATCTTTAAATAAGAGAAATTATAAGTAGAAATGCAAGAAATAAGTTTCGAGTTAAATAAATAATATAAAAACTAAGTTAATAGAATTAATTATTATAAAGATAAGATTTTTCTTAAATATAAATTAAGATTTAAGCAAAAATTTATAGAATAAAAACAAGAAATTAATAGAAAATCTAAATAAAAGAGACAAAAAAGATAAAAAGAAATATTAAAAATTAAGAATTAAGAAAAAATTAACAATTATTTATAGATTAAGAAAGCAATATTAGATTATATTAATATATATTTTTTAATTTAAGAAAATATTAAATTTAAATATGCAAATATTAATATATTAATAATTCGAAATAATTTTATAGAAACTCTATTAGCAACTTAAGATTTTCGAGATTACTATATTAATATCTTAGTTTCAAAATTATATTAATAAATTTAATTAATTTCGAATTGATTTTAAATATTATTAAAAATTTAAGAAATATATTAAACGTTACTTAAATATTACTTATATTATTAAGATTTATTAAATATAATTTGCAAATATTATCTATTATATGTAATTAATTATGCGTAATTAATTATGCGCAATTAATTATGCACAATTAATTATGCGCAATTAATTGCGCAATTGTAGAAGATATTTCTATCTATATATTACTTTTATATAGAAATCTTACAAATTATTTAATTTTATTATATAAATTACTATAATATAAGCAATTAATAAGCAAAGATTTAATCGAAGTATTGCAAGAATTTATATATATCTTAAAAATTAAAATTATATTTTTTGTTAAATTTTTTTTAATTTCTTAAATATAAGATTTCTATTATTTCTTAAATGCTTTTAAGATTAATCTTAAACTATTTAAGCTATCTTAATATCTTAAAATTAAGAAATCGATTTCTTAAATTATTAATATAGATAAATTGTAAGTAATATCTTTTTTTATTATATTATTTAAATTTTTTGTTATTTAAATTCTTTAAGAATAATATTAAAAATAAATATTAAAAATATTATTAATAAACAATCTATTTCTATAATTAATTCGAAATAATAATTAATATATTTGCAATTTTCTATCTTAATTCTAAACTTTATTTGCTTTATATATATTATAAATAATAAATTAGATATATTAATATATTATTTAGTAATAAAACTTAAAATTATTTTAATAATAATAATATTTATATTTAATAAATTCTAATCTTAGTTCTAAATATATATAGATTTGTTATAACAAAGATTGCGATTTTGTATTATTAATATCTAGATTTTGTACAAAATTAAAATTAAAATCTTGTATTATTTGCGAGAATCTAGAAATTTGAGTTAAATTTTATGAAAAATAATTTTAATATCTTTTAATATTATATTTATAAATATATTTATTTTATATAACAATTATAATTTGTTTGTATAAAATATACATATATTCTTTTAATTTATTAGATTTGTTTTGAAAGTTAAGTTTGCTTAAATTAATAAAATCTAATATTTAAATTAATAAATATAATAGTTAATATAATTGTATAACTAGCAAGTTATTGCAAATATTTATATATATTACAAATATTAAAACTTTATATATTAAGATATAATTTAATATAATAAAGATTTTGTAACTTTATTAAATATAAAGAAAACAAAATAAGTTTTTCAAGTAAATTTTATCTTAACAATATTAATTTAAATATATAGAATAGATAAATCTATAAGATTTGCAAAATTTTGTAAATATCTTAATTTCTATTAGTTCGATCTATTTTCTAAAATGCAAATAAATAAATAAATAATTTAAAGTTTTATTATTAATTTTAATCTATTTAAGATCTTTAATTAATTATTATATTTTTCTTATTTTAAATTAATAATATTTATTTGTTAAAATTATATTATATAAGTTAATTTATTTTGTTTAGATTAATTGTTAAATTAGATTTTAATTCTAAAAGTTATAATTTTAATTTAATTTAAATTTTTAATATAAAATTAAATTGTTAAGATTAATACATTAAGTTATAAAATTAATTTACTTAGAACAAATTATTTTATTTAATTGTTAAGAATCTAAATCTAATATTATAAATTTAAGTTATATAATAAATTTAAATTTTCGCAATTAGTCTAATTTTGTTAAATTTTCTTTAAAATAATAATTAATTAATGAATATAATTATTAGTTAAATATTTCTAGCAAACTTTATTTTATAACATATATTGTTTTCTCTTATTATATAAAACTTTCTTTTCTATAATTATATATTTACAAGTTTGTTATTTCTTCTTAATATTATATTTACAAGTATAATCTTTCTTTTTCTTGCAAAACTTATATTATTAACAAATTTATTCTTAACATTAATAAAGAAATTTCTCTTTGCAAGTATAAAAAATATTTGATTTTTATATTTTACAAATATTATAAGTAATAATAGTTTCTTTTAAAATAAAGAAATTATTAAAATTAAAATTGCAAAATATAAATAATTTACTATTATCTTTATTGTTTTTATTAATATTTTCTTTATTAATATAATTAGTATTTGTATTTATATTAAAAGTAATTTGTTTAAAAGTTTTATAAATTTCTAACTATTACAATAGATAAAGAAGTTATCTAGATTAATAAATAATCTTTTAGAAGATATAAACTATATAAATTTAGATATATTTTATACTAATTAAATACAATAGATATTTGTAGCACTTAATAATAATTAATTTGCAAATATATAAACTTTAGAGCAAAAAATTATTATCTCTCTACTATTTACTAACAAATTTAGATATATAACAAGAGGAATCGATTTTACCGAAAGTCGCAAGCGTTTTGCATCCGCCAAATGCGGGAAGAACGCTAGAGAGTCGAAGTCGCAAGAAGCTTAATTCTACTCTGGAGTTAAAGCGTATCTCCGTGTAAAGCCCGAGTAAGGAGTAAGCCACGATCCTGTAGCCACTCATTCATGCCTCATTTTTTGAGGTCCTGGGTCGTGCATATGCAGTCCCGCTCGTTTGTTACTAAGATAGGCGGGAAATACAGGAATCTCTCCAAGCGCGCACGTACACACGCTCTCTTCCGCGGGTAAATGACCTACTCTTGATAGATGCCTGGTGCTTTTGCCCTCCGCAAGCCCTCCTTCACCTCCCTCGTCACTAGCACTGTGACTTTACTACTAGTCTACCTCTACCAGCTCCATAGCTCGTGGAGCACTTCCAGCGAGCCAGCGTCACCTGGATTTATTCTTGCCACTCCTATCACATCTACAATCGCATCATCTAATATCATGACAGCCGCCACAATGCGCGCAGTAGTCATGCACGAAACGGGAGGCCCTTCTGTACTCACGCTCCAATCTCTTCCCCGACCCACCGCGAAACCAGGGGACGTGCTCATCCGCATCAAAGCTTTTGGCCTGAACCGCTCCAAAGTCTTTACTCGCCAGGGCCATTCTCCTGGTGTCACATTTCCCCGCGTCCTGGGCATCGAGGCTGCCGGTGAAGTCGAAGATGCGCCCGGCGCTGAGTTCCAGAAGGGCGACGTGGTCGTGATTGCCATGGGAGGTATGGGCCGCATGTTTGACGGTGGCTACGCAGAGTATACCCTTGTGCCCGCGAGTCAGGTTCTGAAGGTGGGGAAGGGCGCGCTCAGCGCAAGCGCAGTCCGTTGGGATGTACTGGGAGCGCTACCCGAGATGATGCAGACAGCTGGGGATAGCTGTTCAAGAGCCTGCAGCTGGAGAAGGAAGATCGTTTGCTGATTCGGGGAGGCACGACCAGCGTTGGTTTGGCGGCGGCAGCACTCGCCAAGGAAAAGGGGGCGTTTGTGGCTGCGACGACGAGGAACGCGAGTCGTGAGACGATGCTGAAGGATTTGGGTATTGACGATGTGATCATTGACGATGGGGTAATCGCACAGGAGGTGAGGAGGAAGTGGCCACAGGGGTTTGATAAGATATTGGAGCTTGTAGGAGTCACCACGTTGGAAGATTCCTTGAAATGTGCCGCACCGGCTGGAACGGTTTGCATGACGGGAATCGCGGGAGGCAAATGGACCTTTGATCAATTCAACCCAATGACGTCTATTCCAACTGCTGTGCGGTTAACGACGTACGCCGGGAGTGCGGAAGATCTACTCTTGACCCCTGTTGACGATATCGCGGCCAAAGTGCTTTCCGGAGCAATGAAACTACCGATCAAGACTTTCAAGATGGAAGACATTGTGGAAGCACACCGATCTATGGAGCATGAGGGAGCAGTGGCAAAGATAGTTATGCTGACATCCTAATGCGAATTCACATCTTTTTTATTGCACAGAGTTTTGTTCTGGAAGAGAATGCACTTTGCTCTAGCATTACTAGGTTTATTTTCAGGCTAGACGCGATTATATGTTACTATATAGAAGACAGAGTGTATGCATGGAGCCATGATTATAATTTTGTCACGTTCTGACCAGGCAGCATATCAGAGAGGTTTGCTCGCATCTTACTTACCACTTCCGACATAGTCCCATACGCTCCTGCCTTTTATATCTTTTATCTTCAAGATAGACTTACACTCTAGTATCGACACCAGACGGTATTAAATTATATATTGAGTTCAACTTCAAATAGACAGATATACTAGTATATATATATTTTTGTAAATGTAGAAAGACAAGATCTCGCAATGGAAAAGGATGATTAACAGACCCGAAGGGCGAAGCGTGTCTCGCTCCCTGATTGTGAAAAACCCAAAACACTGCTAAAAAGCGGAGAAGCAATCTATCCAGAGATTTCTTCCCGTTCGCGAGAGTCGTACAACGGCATTAAATCCCCAAAGCTATCTCCCAAGAATGGTTCGCGCTCCCCTATGCGGTGGGGTCTAATACCAGGTCTTTACATCATAGGTCAAGCAGCCCGCAGTTATCTCTCCACCACGTCCTTGATTGTTACCTGGGGGTTTAGTATTAGCTGATGACCAGGTAAGAAAAATTGGGGGAAAATAGGACGAGACTCACAATTTTTCCACGCGTTATACAAGATATCCGCGCAGTTGCTATTAGCCACCGGGGAGGCAAGATTGAAGCCTTGCGCAGGAGTGCAGTTGTCCACAGACTGGATAGTGAAGTCATAAACATCATCTTGGACGCCCAAGCTGTCCGGATAATCGTACGCAATATCCACGACTGCCCGACCCTCCTGTCTTGTGCCGGCGATAATGGTCGCTTCGTTCTTGATCGGTGCCTGCGCGTTGGTGTCGGTGGCGTGTTGGTCGCAGAAGTATTTCACTGCCTTCTGCAGCTCGCCCTCGTGAGCGTCTCTGACAGAGTCTGTAGGAACTGGGATGCAGCTCGGCTGGGATGGAGGATCCACTGGAACGATGGCGGGGACAGTTGGTTGGGCCACGGTGGTGCTCTGGGCTGCAGTAGAACTCTGGGCCGCAGTGCTACTCTGGGCTGCAGTGCTGCTTTGGGCCGCGGTGCTGCTCTGGCCCGCGATGTTGCTCTGGGCTGCGGTGCTGCTCTGGGCTGCGGTGCTGCTCTGTGTGCAAGCGGCGGGGAGACCACGCTTTTTCTTTGTCGGAGCGTCGGCGAAGTCTTTGTGGAGTTTTTGAACCGCTGCGTCTACATCCTTCATAAATTGCTCAATTTGTGAGGTCTGCCTATCCTGTAGATCGCGGAATTCGATCAAAGGTGCAGCGCGCTGTGAATTGTATAATTTCTCCATTTGGGTGCCAAGGCCTCCAATGGAACTGTCGACGCTTTGGTCGAATTTTGAAAGTAGGTCTGGAGAAGGATCTGCGTTGCCGATACCTTGGATCCAGTCTTTGATGTTCACACTAACTCCAGATTCAGGGGCGGGATTAGTATACTTCAGGCCGCTGAACTTGTCCCCAGGAACTGGGTTTTCTTTGGTTCCCGTGCAGTAATCAGTGTCAAGCCTGCACGCTGTTAGTTGAGCGAGCAAGATGGGAGGGGCTACCTACACAGCATCGCCGGATACTTGATCTGTTTTGTAGCATGCGAGGGTATTGAAAAGGGAGAAGAGGTCGCCGGTGAGCTTCGGTTTGACTAGTTGAAACAAGGTGTTGAACTCGGTTCGAGGCATGAAGCTTATGAAAAGTTTCGGGCTTTGATCCGGCTTGAGTTCCACGATCGCGGCTTTAGCATAGGATAGAACCAAGGTACAGAAGGCGAGCACATCGTTCGTGATTGTGGATTCGTCGATATTGTTTGGCTTGGACTGAAAATAATTCTTCTTCACGAGCACAAGCTTGTCGGTATAATGGAAATCGGTTCCGTCGAGAATGTTCTTTTCAATCGGATTTCCAAAGTTTTCTTCCATGAGACTGTAAAGCGCTTCCAGGGGCATTGCTGCAGTGATCTGCGGGAACCAAAACATTGACTCGGGTTTCTGGGTCTTACTCGCTGTTATTTCCCACGGGTTGCAATTGTTGTTATCAATGTTAACGGTTTTTGGTCCGTCACCTTTCCACGGTGCCCAGCCGATCTAACAACGTTAATGAAACAGGACATGGAGTCGATTCACTGCAGTACTCACAAGGTCATCAGCGATTGCTTTGCCTGCTTTTGCACCATCGTCACTCCCGACTTTGATGTTCCGGCCGTCCAAAATATATTCTGCCTGAAGCTCTCCCGCAACGCCTACAGAGTCTGCCGTCAATTCCCAATTCAGCCCTTTGCGTCCGTCGATGAGTGATTTCTTTGCAGCATTTGTATCTTTGAGGTCACAGGTTTTGTGTCTCAGTGGGAAAATTGGACTTTCGAACTCGGCTCCAATACCTGCGGTCCCGTCGGCAGTAGGTCCGTCGTTGTAAACCAACTGGTTGTCCTGCGTATCTTCGCATTGCCCACGGGGCTGTAGCGGTATTTTGAGCGCAGTAGCAGTAAGCAAAATCGACGCATACGAGAGTAGATACATGGCAGGTAGGTTTTCTTTCGTGGGACAAGAGAGGCTGGGTAGAAATGATGAGTCGCAGAATTGGCTGATTTATCGAGCCAGCACAAAGAAAAGCACGAGGTTTTATGTCCTTTCGAAACCATCCTACGATGGAGGAAGATACTGCCATCCTCTTACCTGTTTCAAGACCTTCCACTTAGATACTCAGCCCAGACGTATCAAAGGACCCCTTAGTTTTACTTGCCTGAAGGAACGTAGACGCGTTGGCTATCGTGCAAGGCGTCTCAACGGGGAACGAGGGTGTAAGCGTGTAGAGAGGACACGACGGTGGCGAGTTTGGAGAAGAGTTGTGGCAACAGCGTGATAGATGTAAGAAGGAACGCCATTGGTACAACAGTTGCAGACTTCAAACAGCGGCGTGGTAGACATTCGTATATAGTAATGATGGCAACAGTTGCGTATCTTGCTGCGCCTAACAGGTGTAGAGAGTGTGTTTTAGATTGTGGTCCTATACGGCGCAACGGAGTTCCATCGTGCGCCCCTGAGTTGGACTGTACGCTGTATATGTTTGTTGGATCATCGGAAACCTATCGGAAACTCATGTGCAGCTCTGAGTCACCGGTGGAAATAGGTGTGAGCTGGAGTAAGACGATGGCGGCTGAGTTCGAGATTGCATCGCCTTATGCTTTGTTTTAACCGAGTGTTTAGCACCTGCATACAGTGCCACATCAAATCCGAAAACAAGACTGTCTGCCTCAGCTTGCTCTACAACAAGGGCCTGCGGCGACTCTTGACGCCGAGACTCTATCCTGCCGCGAGGCATTGTTATTACTCCACCACATGATCAAGCAGGTTGAAACGGGCACAGTAGTCCGATGAATCCTGGAGGATCGCATATCTTGTTAGTGTTGGATCAAACTCTGCTTGTCGTTGGGCGTCACATTATCAACAGGATCTTAAAATCGTGGCACAACGGTTATGTCGCGTCGCGGCTGTTGTCGTGCCTCACTCTCGTTTGAAAGCTTAGGATTGCTACCAACAACGTACATGTACTTTACTCCTTCCAGGCCCTTTGAGGCTGTAGCACCTCGGACTAGTTCTAGCTGAGACTAGTGTCTGTCGCGAACCGCTTACCTTATCTCATGCTGACCTGCCAAGGCCGATTGACCACCAGACACCTGGTCAGTGCTTCACCTCTCAAGATCCCATCTCTCATTTGGTACTTCACCAGCCAGCCTTGCCAGCGCTCTCTCCCATCTCCTACCACTTTCTCTATTACCACTTCCACTATCACCATGGCGCTCACTCGTCTACCCACCGAGCTCCTTGAAAACATCATCATGCATACCTTGCCGGAAGGTTTCGAGAGCGCAGCATTGACCTGCAAGAAAATCCACGCAATATGTACACCATTCGTCCACAACCACAGCACACTGCGTTCGCGATTCCATAATTTCAATTACTACGAAAATACGTTGGACATGATTAAAACCATAAGAACAGCCTTCGATGTCATCACTCGCATCGCTGTCGAGCCTGTCGTGGCACGTTACATTCGCTACGCAGACTTCGAGATGGACAGCTTTTTCTGTCGAGGCAGACCCAGAGAGTGGTTGGCAGATGCTCATTGTGGTGGTGCTGTGCTCAGACTACTTGCCGATTCTCCACACCTAAAGCAAGCAGGTCTCGACTGGCAGGACTTCTATGCCAAGATCGAAGAGGATCTTCATGCCCATCGCTATTCACAACATGCTGCGGTTTTTCTTATGACGCTACTGCCCAACATTGAGACACTGGCGTTGCCAAAAAGATGGAAGCCTCTTGACGCAACCGACAAGCTCATTGATGCCATCGTTCGCATGGCCAACCAGTCGCAAATCCCTGACGACAGGCCTAGCCTTGCCCAAGTCACCCGATTTGGGCCATCTGTCTCATTAGTACCCCAGGATCGATTTGATCTGGATTGGGTGAACCCCTTTCTGGCCCTACCACACGTACGGTCTTTCCGCGGCCCCAGCTGCGTAGCCATCGGAGACGACGGCCACAAAAACATCGCATCCAACATTCGGGAGGGTGGCTTCGGAAAGACCCTCACAGTGGTCGATCTCGTGGCCTGTTGTATCGACGAGGTGGGCATCGCCGATTTTCTTCAACACACCACACGCCTGAGGACGCTTCGGTACTCGCACGTGACCAAGGCGCATAGTGGGCCCCGGGAATGGAACATCTGCAAATTCATTGCGGCAATTGAGCGCGCGGTGGGGAGTCACCTTGAGGAGCTTTCCGTCTTCATTCGCGATCTTCGCGGCCCCATTGCTCCTGGTAAGGTATCGATGCGTGGCTTTGAGCAATTGCGGAAGCTTGAATTTCCCCTGGAAATTGCGGCATGTAATATTACTGTCGCCACTGCATGTCGGGCTGCCACCACGCCCAACAAACCCCTGATGATCGGAGGTGGCTCGACGGACGAGCATCACGAATTGGACGACGATAAGCCATTCATTAGTGACCTTGTACCTGCGTCAGTCTCTCGGCTATCATTGGTCTCGGGCGGGACGGACGATCATGCGAAGACTCTCGATGTGATGTTTCGACACTTCGCCGTCAAGAAGGAATCCATATTGCCTGCACTAAAGGAAATCCGAATGTCTTGCCCTACCAGTGCGGACGAGGCGTACAAGGAGCAGTGTGCCAGACTGCTTGCGGAGACCGAGAAGGTGGGCGTGGTTTCGCATGTGGATCGTTGGCCGTCCTCTGTCTCTATAACGTGGGATGTGGATTTGTGACCATGTTTCTCGTTGCTTTGACCACCGCCTTGACTCTAATTTAGTCACATATAGAGGGATTACATAGAGATACAGATGGAATTATGGCTATAGGTATGCCTGGCCCTTCACCATACGGGACATATTACGATCTAATGGTTACACCTACAGGTACTCTAACTTCTATCTATTCTTGACACAATCTGCAAGGTCTTTGCATTGACAGCGCAGAGTGGGCGAGCCGATGTACATACTCTTTCTCATCGCGCCGGCAACCTTGAGACAAGACCTCGCTCTTACGCCCCTCCTTTCGAGAGACTGAAGACAATGAATCACGTCTCCTCGAGAAGGCTTTCCCTTTGCCAGCGCGATCTTTGCATCGCAACCCTTGCATAGACAGGCAGATAGTCCGTTATCTTGACTGCGAAGCCTCATTCGGCCGCAGTTTCCGCTTTGACCGCAGATTCGTTCCGAAAGCGGTCAGGCGCATCAGCGCCACTTCCACCGACCCCAAATCTCTATCCCCATCCATCATTAAGATAGCGATAACACAATGGCGACCGATGGATCCAAACAGAAGCAGCGAGAAGATGCACATGCGAGACGGCGAGCCCTCGGGGAGGCCCTTGGCTACGATAATTGGAATATGCCCCAACGTTTTGAGCAACTGCATGTAGGTAGCCTTCTCCTCGTTCGCGCAAAGAGTTTATGAAGAGATAGATGTCGATCAGAGGAATTATCCAGGAAAAAATGCCTCTGGATCGACAATGGCGCCAGATCGATCCTTCGGCACTGACAAAGGCCGGGAAAGCTCTTGTCGCAAAACATCCGGAGATCAACACCAGCAGTCTTTCGCCTGAAGGTCGCCGAGCCTTGTTGTACCACCAGTGGAAGAGCCTGAAGGACAAATACAATCGAGAAATCAAACTCAGGAAGGATGGTTTGTAGTACGACTTTCATGCTTTTGCGAAACCGAGCTAATCAGTGAGCTGGCAGCATCGGAGAGCAGCGTTCAGCCAGAACCGGGCTCGGAGAAATCGCAGACCAAGGCTTCCTCTACATGAATTGGGTGTATTTAACGCATGCACGGTCGAAAGCTGGGCAAGCCGAACGATCGCTTCGGATTTGAGCTGTAGTACAACAGTGACACCGTAATTGATGTGCCCGCCCATTAAATGTCTGCTTGCATTCTTGTGACGCGGGTCCAAAATTGATGGCTGACTGCTCGGTAGTGATCAGCCACTCACAACAAGCACGGGGTCTTCCGGTGTGCCCGAACGGCTCCCCACTCTACCACACAGCTGCAGCCTGGAGCAGCATGGAGATATCTCGTTTCATGCTCGTACCATCATGTTGGAGAATCTTCTTGCACATCCCTCTTTTTCGACTCTTCACGCAGGACAGACCAGCACAGAATCCTCTAACATCGCAATTCTTGTTTCGTGTGTTGCATTAGCTTGACTACCATCTTGTTCGTATGATAGGACGGACAGCATGTTACCACGCATTGTTCTCTTGGCCACTACTATGGCAGCTGCGGCGCTTGCAGATATTCTCGTTGTACCGGCGCATGTCCGATTCACCGGTCCTATCAGTAATCTAGGATCCATCAGCTCCGACAGTGAGATCATCGGCGAGCTGGATTACCAGGAGAATACAACGGCTCCTGCCGGGGTGAGTCTGAGTTGCCCTCATTGCCCGTTCGCTGTCAATAGCAGCAACGGAGAGAGCTACACCTTTCAGAGCGCTTACGCCCAGAATGCTATTTCAGTCACGTTCGATACCGCGAACAAACAATTGAACCTTAACGGTAACCCGTTCCTGGACTCCCAGATGAAGGACCTGCATCGGCCTCAAATCACGACTCAGACCGGGTCATATCTCGATTTCCCAAATATCTACAATGGCTCTCTCCCTATTACGTACGACGTCAGAGTTGTCCAAGTCAGGACTGTACAACTCGAGGATGGTAGCCTGATCGAGTTCTACTCGATCGATGTGGAAGTACTCAGTCTTGGCGACAGACCGATCAATGTGCAGAAGGTCAACGTTCATGTCATCAATTGCTTCTTATTACGCTCCTGCATTCTAATAAGTCGGAACGTTCAGCTCGATCACCTTCCTTTTACGTACGCATTTCCAAAGAACCCGTCGTTAGCTGCGGTGTCTGTACCGGACTTCCCAAGCCAGAGCAGCACTGAGCCGTCCGCTGCCCCTTTCGCAACAGCAACTTCCCCAGCGACAGTCACAACTTCACCAAGTCCCACAACACCAAGTCTTTATCCATCGACCAATAGCACTTCAGGTGGATCGTAAGCATCTGCCACTCTCACATTATGTAAGGTGCAGTACTGACATCTACAGGCCCTTCGTTGCGTCTAATAGTACTCCCCCCCCTAGCACTTTCACTGGGGCTGCTAGCTCAGTCGGGGTCTCCATGTTTTTGGCTGCAAGTATCTTCGGCTTCCTTGCCATATGCTTCGCAGACCTATAGACACGTTCGCTACCTTGTCGGGATGCGCTAGGAGCAAGCAATATTTTCGCGCAAGTCTATTAATTTATGCTTTTCGTTCTTCAGACTGCTTTCATTTTACCTCTAGTAGGGGTTCTCTCTTTCACTGGCTAATCCAGAAGATGAAACTTATACTACTGAAAATCTGGCCCAGGATCTGTTATCTGTAGCGATAAAACAACTATGGCTTGAGGCTTTTTCAAGATTGTCAGGTATCATCCCTACTTCAATCGATAAAATAATTATTGTCGACATTTATAATCTCGGGTAGACATCGCTACTGCTTTAATCGATACGAAACACTCAGTAAATATATATTTACGATACGTTCAGCCACCGGCCAGCTTACCACATTTCCTTTCCCACCAGCTAGACTAAAGCAAAGATCTTCAGAGAGTCAAGGGTCGCCGAAAAGCTATTGGGCCTGCATTCGAACTCGGCTTAAATCTTCCCATCTAGTTACGGAAGAGGCATTCACGTAGGCGGCTGCCCTATTAATCATTAACGAAGGTAGTCAAGCGCTGCCCCATTGATCTCTCTCGTTCTTCCTTGTCATGCAGGCCGCTATGGCCTTTGTGTGCTTTTCTCTTAGGTCAAGCTGTCTCCTCCTTGTATTCTCTTTACAAAACTATTATTTTCCTCGACGGGAAGGCTATAATCCTCCACCTTGTCCACAATATGATCAGATCTCTCCAGAGGTTCATTACATTACACTCCACAATATTGTTATCCATTGCAGGAATGCTTGTCGTGGCAAAGCTTTCCTGCGTTCTGTATTTGATCTGCTTTGTACACTGCTCTGCATTGATGGAATTGATGTGCTATCAGTTCTGGGGTACGATAATCGATAGGCTCTGTCACATCTTTCCCAAGCACGAGCACCTGGACTTCGTTCCCCGATATAGAACCGGGGGGGAAGATCTTGCAATCCCATGCTGGCATCTCCAATAGTTGACTGATACGAGCCAGCATGGTCAGCCCTTGCGGAGTATGGCAAGAATTTGCACTAGCTGTTAGTATCATTCTTTCGCTTCAGCAGTTGTTCCAGTGCATAAAGCTCTTAGAGCAGTAAGATGTTTCCGTCGCGCTAGGAGGGCGGTTTTCTAGAGTAACGCCAAAGTCGATCACCGTTCGTTCCATTTGTTTGCAATTCAACGTCACGTTTTTGCTCATGGCTGGTCTGTGGATAGCATGCGTATCAGGTAACGGGTTCAGGGCAATAGCAACGAGAATAACATCCTAGGAGACATGCTCTGCTGTTCGCTATGGTTTGTACGCTTCGGTTGGCCCTCCTGAAACGTCTCTTAAGATAGTCACGATCGTTATATGGTATGACGGTTGGGAGCTTATACTTGTCGCTCCAATCCAGCAAGGAAGGTCTTGGAAAGCTTTGATAACGGTTCGGGCTAATAAGCATGGAGACACGAAAGCGATTGAGAAAGGGTTTTTAGAATCTAACTTCCTTATAGTTGTTGTAGCTCTGGTGACAATGGTAATTGTTGGAGCGAAAGGTTATAAGATTTGAAGGCTATTCTGCGGGGTTGGGAATATGTGCATCAATACAAAGGCATAGGACGTGGGCATATCTAGATTGCTTATCAGATAGCGGCATGGTGACTAACAATGCATAGGCGCTCGTCCCGCTCATATTACAACGAACGACTACCACGAGACCGGCGCCGTTAGCACCATAATAGGCGAGCCCACAGATTAAAGCGTTATAGAACAAATATCTGCCGCGACATGCACGACGAATGTGGGGAAATGCACTATGGGTCTCGCCTATACAACCCGCTCGTGCTGGGAGAAATTCGGCCCAGACGCGACAGTGGTCACTATTGGCTATCTGCAATCTGGCGGACGCAGGACAAGGCACGTGGAGATCGAAGACCGGAGACCGGTGGGGGTTTAGTCTTCTGTCAATGAGAGAACCTTCCCCACTTAGCTGCCCATGCAGCAGAAGCGTCTCAGCACTGCAAGTTTTGGACCCATTCGTATTTCCCAGATGCACAGAGGTTGTGATCGCTGCAGGAGCAGAATGATGCACACAACTGTCCAGGCGCTTTCTCTTACAAGCTGCAGATTGGCTCACGATGAGGTTGCAGTGACGGCGGGCTAGGACTGTATTGGACGGATTGTCGAATACAGAACGATTTCCCCAAATTTACAACCCTCGCAGATGCTCGGTTATGCCTGCAACGAAAAAGTTCAAGTGGAGCCGGCGCTTCTCAACCGTGTTCCGAAGCTTTCTCCGGGCAGTTGAAACGAGACTAGATTGATTCTAAGACTTGTGCACTACTATGCCGTGTAGTCCATCCATTCATCATGGGCGAGGAGAGCACCGAGCGGAGCAACGACGCCAGATCGGAGGCCGGGGACTTCGAGACTGGGTGCTGCGCTCTCTTCTGCATGTATAGCAGTAAGCTCTGTTTGTTAGTATGAGTCAGAAACCCGACTCCCTAGTACTGAGTATTCGACCCCAATCGCAGCCATGGACGCTGGATGATCTCATATGAATGTTTCCAGATTACGTTCGCTTTTAGCGAGAGTCTGCGACCAATCGCCTAGTGCACCGAGCTCGACCGAACAACCCGCTGTCGTCCCCGCGCCGCAGATCCTGGACTGTTCGTCTCTCACATGCAGCTACAACGGCAAGCGAAAGTCAATATTCCATTGACCAGATGGCTCTGTTAGCTTTCCAATTGGCTTCCTGAACGAGCAGCTGCGAGATCCAATTAATTGGATTCACCCGCAAATGGGGGACGGCTTCTGATAGATCGAGCGGACAGTCGTTGCGGGCTGCTTCATACCCACAGCATGACTAGTGACCGGTCCGAAGCATCTGCAATTAAAGCAGACGGGGGAGCTGATACTTAACAAGCCATCAAACCCACAAGTCAGGCATACCACACATTGGAGCATTTCCGTCTTTCTTTTGGACAGATCCAAATTCTTGGCTGCTAGCCCACATACTTATCCGTGAATCCTCGATTGCCAATTCCAGAAGACATCCAGCTTCCACAATCATGCATTTCAAAAGCACCATTCTCCCCATGCTTCTAAGTGCTGCAGTACCCTCACTCTGCGCGCCTGTCGACGACAAGCTCGACGTCAAGGTCGAAATCAAGATCGGCCCAGGGAGCGATGGTGACTTTGCCCTCGAAGACAAGCCTTTACACGCACCTCGTCTTGGCAGCACTTCTGCGGTCGATCACGAGGGCCACGTAGCCAGCAAGCCATTGCACACTACGGAGGCTATCGTCACCATCGATGGCCCTTTCACGCTCCAGGTCGCGTCATACCCTGTTGGTGCCAGTAGCGAGGAATTGAACCCAGGATGGTTTCCGTTATCCATTCTTGACTCGGGCAGCCCGGTTGCGAATTTCACCCTTGTGAACTGAGTCCTCAGTCAGGACAGAAAACTGGTTATGCGATTTTGGGCTGAGGATTATTCGTTGCGTCCGAAGCAGCTTTTCGTCACCGGGTCGCTGAAGAGCTCGCCCACTCGCTGGCAGGTTTTTGGTAGCGGCGATGGGCGGATTTTGGGATTTTTAGATGGTGAAAGTGAGTATACGTGTTCTGAACAAAAAAGTTTGTAAACGCTAAATGTTTGATTACAGAGAAAGTTTTCGCCTCTAAAGAGCTTCCAGGAGGTCTCATTATGTTTCCACTTATGCGTAAGTACATTTTACTTCGTATGGTGTCTGGACCGTGCTAGTGTTCGAGCTAGCGTATTCGGGGAATGCGAACCTTGTAATTGTTGGCGGCGGTGCAGGCAAAGGCGTGGATGATGGCGACTTCGGCGCTGCCGAGGATCAATCTCTTTTGGCGACACAAACAAAACTAAAGAAGTGACACTAGGACTTAGGTCCGTGCTATTCATGTTCACGACAAGTGGAGTAAGGAGACGGCCTTGGAAGTTGTTGTCTGTTCTTGATTTTCTGTTCGAAGTGCTCTGTTGTGCGAAGACATTTCCACGTTCCAGGAGAGCATAAGCCTGACTCATTCGAGCTACAGACCCTCGTAGCTGAACCGTATTGATACACTCTTTCTGAGCTGCGGTAGCCAATACTGCATCTCGATAAGTACTTCGATCGTCTTTCCTATCGCCAGACCAACGGCTGCGCTAGGGAGATCAGGCATGTAGATAGCAACCAACACTACAAATTTGATACCGTATTCATCGCATACCTCAGGTCGCTGGTCTAATTGAGTGGCTCCCCAGCACCAGCATAATTTCCTCATAGGCGTAATCTTTCGCGATATCAAAGGCAGTCTGGCCCGAACGATTTCGCACACCTAACAAAATGGTGGGATCAGTCAGAAGTAGCCTTACTACCTCGCAATGGCCGCCTCTCGCAGCCCATGAGAGCGGTGTCTGGAGATGCCTGTCCCGTGAATTGATATTCACCTTCATGGTAGCCAGCAACATCTGCGCAATCTCCAAGCTACCACTGCCAGCGGCTTCAGAAAGAGGTGTTCGACCATCGACATCTCGGGCTTCGAGATCAATACCTTCGAGTCGTATGATTTCGGACGCCATGCGCGTATACCCGTAGCTGGAAATCCATGACAAGAGTGTGCGACCATGAACATCGTCCCTGCTGTTGATATTGACTTCACCATATCGCAGGATCAGCAGCATGTTCTCGGGATAGCCGGGAGGGTCCAAAGTCCATGCCACGGGCGTCCAACCGTTTCGATCAGGCACATCCGCGCCGCGTGGGAACTTTCTGAGCAGATAACGTAGCAGGTCGGGGCTTCGGTGCATGGCGGCCCAGGAGTGTGCGTTTCGGCCGTCTTCGTCTTGAGCTAGAGGATCTGCGTGTCCTTTTTCTATAAGCTTCTTGACCACAGACAGACGACCATGCTGAGAGGCGTATGAAAGAGGTGTCCGGCCGACAGAGTCCTTTTGGTTGACTGCGATCCGCTGGGCTTGGAGAATAAGAGAAACACATTCGGTAGTGCCAAGCTCCGCAGCCCAGGAGAGAATGCTGCGGCCATGATTATCCAACTTGCCAATCTCGGCGCGCTTGTCCTTCAAAAGCTTTGCCAGGATTAGATCCGATGCAGCGTCAATCGCCATGTGTAGAGGTGTATTCGATGTTCTGTCTTGCAGGTTTATGTCAATGTCTTCACGGTCCAGAAGCTTGGCCACAATGTCCATATGGTTGTTGCTGACGGCTAAGTGTAAGGCAGTGCGACCAGTTTGATCTTGAGTATTGATACTTACACGGGCATCATTGAGAAGCTGCGAAACACACTCGAAATGCCCAAAGTGAGCTGCCGCCAACAAAGGTGCTTGATCCCGCCTGTTCAGACTTTGGGTATCACACAATGGATGCTGAAGTAAGGCTTGCAGGCAGTCGCCATGACCTTGCCGGGCTACCCAATAAAGGGCTCGAGCTGTAGATGCCTCGTCAACCAGGTCCGGCCGCTGGAGCAAATGAAGAAGATTGCTTTGATGCCCAAAATACGAGACTACCATGAGCTCATCTACTGTAGTAGGATATGGTTCAAGATATTCCTTCTTGTACCAATAGTAGCGAAACCAATTCCTCAGTCGAGCAGTATTTGGTTGGCACAAAGAAAGTGCGATGTCATTCTCTTCCCTGGTGGCTCTCTCTTGACGTTCGGCAAAATGACTGGCCCAGTGCAAAGCTGCATAGTCGAATAATTTGTACCTGGCAATCGCTGCCTCCCAAATAGAGTCGTCGAAGAAATTCTCGTGTGCCAGGATCGTATCGTTGAGGGCGTCAAGTCCCAGGAACGAAAGATTTAATCCTGAAAATGATGATGAACTATTCGATACGAGCTCTTCGTCGTCTGCGCGGTTGTTGTCGATAGGACTGAGCCTCACGTAAATATCCTCCTCAAACTCCGCTAGGGACAAATACATAAAACATGCATCGAGAACGATGCTGGTGTCCCGGGGCATATCCACCGCAAACTTGGTAGAGAAATCATCCTGAGGCTCAGTCCCTAATTTGATAAGAAAGTCTCTTAGTGACTTATGGAGCAATTCAACCCGAGAATCACAGATGCGCACAAGCGGCCCAAGCAGAGCCTGGACGTTCTCAATCCCAAAGAGCAAGTGCTCTGGTACTAGCGATAACGAAGACCGGTGCTCTTTTGTAATTGTAAAGATTGTGCCAATCTCGTCGCCTGTCAAGGATCTGTTGGATATCACCAGTAGACGTAGCATCCATGCCGCCAGGGTCTGATCTCTGTCGGGTATCTTCGAGAGTTGTAAACTGTACAGATGCTCCAGACTATCGGGCAGATGAGTTGTCATCGCTTCGACATCGGACAGCAGTACAATACGACGCTCCTCAAGCGATGGTAGAACAAGCTTGATCCAAAGAAAGGTCTGATCAGCTTTCGCAACGAGCATCTTCTCAAGACTTTGACGCACGAACGGTTTGCAGGCTCCTCGTTTCTCCATTCGCTCCAAACGATGATGAATGACAGACCTGATGTCACTGTCGATCTCTTCTTTGCTCTCTCCCAAAGAAATAAACCCCACATTTTCTGAGGCAATTTCGACATCCATAGCGCGGCTGGCAGTCGGCCTACTAGTGATGAAGAATTTGACAGTGGTAGTGTTTCCCATTGCCATGATCTCGGATATGCAGGCGATCACTCGCCTCTGATCCATCGGGTCGAGCTCGTCAATCGCATCAATGATAATCGTGATGGGATGACGCCTCTCATTACGGGTGATCTGTACAAAAAGGTTCCATAGAGCATCGAATTGCTTGAATATTCCAAAACCGCCTGCGTCTGAAGCCTTCTTTACACGACGCCACAGTGATCTTTGTCTATTTGCTATCTGGTAGATCAAACTCCTGAGTAGCGCTTGTGGGTCACGATAATCCTGGGAGTTTCCACCGCAAAAGAATCTGCAGATAATTGAGCGGGAATAAACCTTGGTCAAGTATTGCGAGATGAACGAAGCGAGAGTAGTCTTTCCACTTCCAGCATATCCGGTCACCCAGAGGAGTTTTGCATTCGGTTGGTCTGTCCAATCAAGGTACTGCGGTTTCTTCAAAACCCATTCCAAGGTCCCTTCCACACGAGAGTCAAGGTTTGATTCATATTCCGCGATGTTGATCGTATTCAGAAGCGTGACACACATCTTTTCGGTTTCATCGTACGCTATGGGGTGTCATTAATCCTCTGATCTTGCCAAGTACACAGAGTGACTTACAATAGTCAGTACAAAGGCTCGAAGCTACTGTCATACCTTTCCGCGATTGTCCCAAAGCCTGGGATTGTAGGGCTCTGGAAACCTTAGTGTAATTCAGATCTCCTGATCCTGAGAATCGACAGAGATCTTGATGATTCAAATATAAAGGCATGAACTGCTGCTCCCCACCGAGGTGTGCTGAAGATTTCTCAACAATCTAATAGTATGGTTAAATCTATAAAGTCTACTTGGCCTGTTTTGCTATCGCGCAAAGGGACAAACCTACTGGCTTCTTTGTGAGTGGATGAGCCTCTGTCTCATAAAAGCTGATGATGTGGATGGTAGACCGTTGTATTAAATCATGGAACTCTTCAGAGATAGCTTGTAATTCTCCATTCTCTCGATCCAAGGTCTCGATAAGGGCCGTGTTGATGCCTCCAGTGAAACGATGAGTGAGGGAAAGCTGCATCGTAACGTTGGCGATCTCGCCCAAGACTTTCCCATAGGTTGCGTAAGCACTTCCACGATGAGGCGTACCCATGAAAACAATGGCTTTACTCCGTGACCCAATGTCTCGGAACTCATTATGGTGACATGCGGTTACTAAAGCCTTAACCCCGTAAGCTGCCTATGCGTCTGATCTTTCCAGACAGCACTTTACCTGCTTAACGACGATCCCTCCAAGGCTGTGGCACACATAAATGATGGTCCGAGACTATATCATGATATCAATCCAGAATGACCGAATGTAACATGTATGACAGTACTGACCGAGTCTCTCAGACAAACACTAAGATCCCCCAGCAGATGTTTCGCAAAGTCGCGTATGCCAGCTACGGACTTGTTGGCGAATATTTGAGACGGGTATCCATATGAATAGATGCACGCACCTGGCAGCGCATGTGGCAGCAAGTCCTTGGGCCAGAAGGTTCCATTCGCATGGGTCCATGTTTTCGTCCAGTGTCCATTAAGCCCATGCACAAAAACAATGTCAGCAGCGTAGATAGCGTTGTCACTGTCGGTGGAGAGCCTTGGGTTGTTCAAGAGGTGTAGGCCATTGTCAGCCGAGTCTGTCCTGTCAGGTTCCGAGTGTCCATTACGGTAGCTTGACGCATTCTGTGAGAACAAGAATGGTAAGCGGCGTCTCCACCGAGGATACTGAGACGGCCACCTTATCTGAACCCCCCGTACGTGGTCGCGGCGAAAGTGACCTACCTCGCAACCTCTTGAAGAAGTCTTTCAATGTCATGGTTCTGATAATAGATAAGGCGAGATGCGCCGTTGTAGGCTACATACATGCCAATAAACGATCTGACAACAATAATTAAGCTATGAAGTACCCCTCAGCACGAGTCCCTGGACTCGAAGCCTGAGTGGCGGAAGCTGGCAAAATCCTACGGCGGTGGCTTGCAACTTGCTCCAATCATATGTCGCTCGGCCATTACCCTCTCTGGGTGGAGCTAGCGCGCAAGTTGGTTTTGCGCGGGCATAAGACAGCCCTCAAACATTACACAGGACTGTACGGAGTTGCCTAGAGGTGATGTAATAAGATGTGAACGGTCCGGCCAGACTTTGCCTGTTGTTGTTCATCTTAACGGTACTCGCTACCAAGAAGTGCCAGTCCAGAGGGTTTACCGGTCCCATCGGCGGGCACGGGTAAGACTTCCCGGTCTGCGGCGCTTGGGCCTCGGGGGACAGCTTGGCTGGTAGTCAACCACGGATCCCTCCGGGAACCATATTTGCTCCTCTTGGCACTGAAGGGGGTCCACCACATCAACATGCAACAGTCGAACCATGGTGTTGATCCAGTAACAACCATAATCATTGGCCACAGAATGCATGTAGTCGAAATGCAGGATCGCGTTTCTGGCTTCCTCTTTTGTCGTTATCACATCGAGCGCACGTGGCACCTAATCCCTGACGCCGCTAGCCGAGGCGGGAGAACCATGCATTGTCCAATTCGTCCGCCTCGAACGGGGGCCGTGGGCCTAGGGATGCCGAGTTGGTGCCCCGAAATGCGCACCGATTAAGTAGCCGATAGCTAACCTGAATTTCGTCGCTTAGGTCTTAACGCCTCGTCCCGATTACATGGACAAGTCGGCATTCCGTCTATTCGTGGACTCCTATGTGTCAATACAAACGGCTTAGATTTTGCGCAGTAATCCTATAATTTGTTTTTGAAAGAGGGCTATACAGAACAGTAAGTACTGTCAACCATGTCAACCGCGGGGCACCAACAGACGAAGACGATGGTCGTCATGGAGGAAAGGCAACTGTCACGGAGATCCCGTGTACAAAGTCTGTAGATAGCAGACTGCAAGGGCCATTACATCGAGCCTTCCTTTGAGGCAGGGCATGCCAAATTCTCGATTCGCGAAGCAGCCGCGGATGCTGGCAAGTAGATATCCTTGTTGACGTCCTAGACGCGACGGCCAAGCCCCGTCGGCAGAGATCAATATCGGACGTACCGAGACTCGAAGTTTTCTCGTCGCTTTCAATATATCAGTACCATATTCATCCGAGTACATTATACTCGGTGCCAAAAGCTGCAGGGACGCTTTCGACTAATCTGAAACCAGCTACGTTCGAGCGCCTGGGAAGAAATCTCTGTTACAACAATATGTAAAGGTAGATTATATAACAGCGTTCTTCCGAGAAACTTACTAGTATAGAACACGCCATTATGTGTACCTATTATCCCAATCTCGACGCTGCATGGCGAGAGCATACTTGAAAGGAGCTCGAAATTTCCGTGGTTCTTTGCAAACACACCACAGCACCAGCCTCGGGTCGAGGACTAGCGGAAGGAGCTGATGATTGTGCACAGCGACTTGGGTTACCTTGGCTTCTGGCTATTGATGAGACGTTCTGCTTTTTTGTGCCTCGTCAACGCTGACCACGCGGAAAGAATAGAGAACGAGGTGCTCGTTGCCGATGGATGTGATAGTCCATGATAAATCTAGGACGCTTGCGATAGTGAGGTCCAGCTGTCTACCATTTCCAGGAATGGAAAGCTCAGCCTGAATGTCGAATTTCCTGTTGGGACAGTCTTTGGCACACGCTTACAGCCACTAAACGCCAGATTGCGAGAGCGAAAGCGTCGCATGCGAAACTTTTCAGCCATACTCCACGTGCTCCACTATTCCGTCTTTCGTTCTGACATTCAACCTGGGCATTGTCAGCATACTCTGACATGGTGTCCAAGCTGCCGCATGCGAACCTATTCTTACTGAAGTCGTGCTCACCAGCCCACCAGCTGAAGATCCATCTCGGTCTGGGGATTTCTGATCGTCTGAATGTCTATGTCACAGCTCACATTAGCAAAGTAGTGCGTTCAAATCTGAATGAGATTTCTACCAGTCTTTGGCTATCTTTGTACCAGACAACGATGGTTTTCCTATGACGAGTCTTTTGTTGATCTCGAGGGTGCCGTTCAATGTGCGCGCTATAGCTTTCCGTTGGGTAACAAGATACGGGGCCTCAGGAAGGTGGAACCTGGTCGTTCACGCATCCGCGATCATTACGAATTTGACGAGCAATACGTTTCGGGGCGGAAAGTCTGAGCGTGCAGGGTTCTGGGATGTAGCCAAGGTCGTATCTTGTGGCTCTGGTAGGGTGTCTTGATGGGATACTGCGAGTTCTCGATTACAAGCAAAAAGGGATAGGCCGGAAAAACACGCATATAATGGATTAAAGCGGAAACCTACCGTATCATCGTCTTCGACCTTCTCGGCCACAAGCCTTTTTCCTATAAGCTTTCTCTGCCACTCTTCTTCCAGCAGCCGAGGCAGTGAGGGTAGCCGGCGAAGGATGTCCCTCTTGCGCTTCCCTTCAAGGCTTATATCCAATAATCTATCAATGCCACCACCACTGGAATGGCAGAATTTGGTCAACGCGGGCTCAGTTCTGGTCATCAGTCTCACGGTATCATGTGGGTCCAGGTACTTGACCACCATGTCAGCTATCTCGGGTACGCTCATGAATATCGTTGCCAGAGCTGAAGGTATAGGATCTCGATCAATGTTCATCTCCATAACGCGCTAAGGCTAATCTGTTCGATTACTCTTCAGGTTGGTTGCATAGCGCTCTACGCGGCACTTGTTGCTACCGAACGTTGTACGTGCCAGACCATAGGGTTTATGTCGTAAGACCAAACCGAATATTGCTGACAACAGATGTTGGTTTTGAGGCTGAGATTGCTCGAGGCGCTTGATGCTCCTCGGGCCGAAGGGGCGCCGAATGCGGCTTAGCGCCTAGACTCTTCTTTTCCTCGCTAAGAATCTAGCCGCCTCCTTATCACCTAAAGTTTGCTTCCTATTCACACATCCTATGTCTTAAGATAATCAGCTTGACATTCTGATACCAATACTCTGATGTCTAAGCCCTAGCCTTTTTGAATACGAGGCTGTTGACCAGGAGTACGGCCAAGGGTTCTCAACATCTATTTGACCGTCGATTCTTGGCTCTGAAACGTCTCTGCACTAACATCATGAAGAGCTAGCTGGCTGTCGATAATAATCATTTCGGTAAAGATGAGCCTCAATCGGCTACCTAGTGGAAGCATATTGCCCGCGCATGTCGCGTATTCGGGTGAGTCCCAATAGAGCGTTTCGGAACAAATCCGCCAATTACTTCAAACACACGCTTGTCGCACACTAACAGAAAGGGTCATTATTCAGCTGGTGCGAGGCTTCCGTCTAGGCCGTCTGCTTCCATAATTAGCAAAAATGGTTCCATTGGAACCGGCCACGGGTATTATGATTATGGGAACAGAAAACCTCGAAACATGGAAAGCGACCCGTGGTGCTTTGTCGTCCCGTTTGACGAGCTCATGAGAAGACTAAGCACTACAAATACGCTCTTCGCTCCCGGTAGAAAGGTGGACGAAGCATCGCGACTGAGATACTCTTGAAGATAAGACATTCAAAGAATCGAATGTAAGTTTCAATTATTACCTACTTCCTGTAATGGAACGCTGATCATATCACCCAGATCCTTATCTCGTCTCACCCAACCACTTCAGGACCGTGGCATTCCAGCAATGATGCTATCCAACATCTTCATCGTCGCTTCGCTGGTGGCACTAGGCTCCACCTTGCCCCAAGCTCCAGCACCAGCAGTAGATCCCGCTTCCATACCCACCGCCCTGCCCGTACCCGCTGGCACGCCACCCAACTTCCGCCTCATCGAATGGCACGAAGAGCCAGCACATGCGAAGGACCACTGGACCACCTGCTGGAACGAGGACCTGACGCCCACTCCCAAAGCGCCGACCTGGCAAGGCGACATGCAAAATTGCCTAAATGGGTACGACCGCACGGACTTTGATGGCCAGGACTGCGGAGGTGTGGGCTGGTTCAAGGCATTCCATACGTACGATAACCCACAGAACTGTTTTGATGCGTGTAAGGGGTGCATGGAGTGGTTTATTGATGGGAACTCGACCAAGGGCTATTGCTGGACGGTGCATGGAGGTACTCCGCCGAATTGGAGTGGAGGGGCTCCGATTGGTGCGAATAAGCAGACGTTTTGCAATATGGGATATCATTGAGCACGATCGTGGCGAGCCGATGTCAAAAAAGAGGTGAGGGTCCACTAAACCCGATGTTGTAAAGTACCTACTTGTACCTTAGCTTGGGGGATCCACAATCATGCCAGTTACTATTTCCTCGCGGTAGTGCCTGGACTCTCTGCCAAGTTTCTTGAACTATCCACTGAAATGCGGTGCAAGCGCGGTGTTCTTTAATGACGCTGCTGGCTAAGGATTGTAAACTTCTGCCGCACTTATAAAACCCACCAGCTATCATCACCATCTACGATAATCTATACACCCGGGAAACCTCCTTAAGCCTTCAACTTCTCTCTATTGATCGCTACAAGATTTCTACAGCCAGCTGGACCTAACGAAGCAACTTCAACACACGTCCAAACTCACGTCAGGCTCGCAAAGACTTTCAACGACGCATAATCAGACACATTCGAATAGTGTCGCGAATAAGATATGCACACCAAGCCCATCGTATTATTACACTAAAGCTAACAACTCCTAGCAGGCTCATGCTCGCAGTGCCTTGACGCGTAGCGAGAGCCAGCCAATAGACTTCCTCCAAAGGTTTTTCGGCTTCTCAGGCTCAAGCACTGTTGGCTTCTCCACCTCAGGCGCAAGTGGCTGCTCAAACGCAGGCTCAACCTCTTCTTCTGGCGCGGGCATGCTAGGTTCCTGAAGCTCGGGCGTTATTGGCTTCGATCTCTCATTCCAGTCCTTGCCCACCTGTTCCATAACATCCAAATACCAACAATTATGGAGGTCGCCCCTAACAAGCGTCCAAATCCTCCTCATCCAAAGCCCCGACCCATACGCATCCTCCAAGTAGCCTGGCAGCGCCGCCGCGGCCTTGGTATCGAAATAGGCCTTCAGTGCCAGCTGGTCTTCCGACAGGTCCTTGTTCGGGTGGTGGTCGTTATCGAAGTAGCCCGTGAACCCCTCGCAGTCGAAATCCCAGATCCAGTCGGGTGCTCGACGCGCTAATGGTCGCGGTATGGCAAGCGCATCATCCCAGTCGATGAGGCCGCATATTGACCATGCGTCTCCGATTTGCTCGACCATGATATTTCGCGGCTCCAGGTCCCAGTGGTTGAGGACGATGGGGTGGGATATGCTGTCGAAGGAGCCTTCGCGGGCCATATCCTGCATCACTGCTAATAACAATTTGTACTTCGGCACTGTGAAGTCGAAGCGATCTTCGTCTTTGAGGTCTTTGGCAATCCAGGTGTTGAGATGGCTTAGCAACAGAGCTTGGACATCCGTCCCTCTGCGATCTTGCACAGTCTTGGGGTCTCGTACGATCTCTTCAGGACCTTTATCGAAGATGCTGATAGAGGGGGGTGCAGAGATGAAGAAGTTGTTCATCTTGTCCGGTAGCTCAGAAGGGGCTTTGAAACTCCCCGCGGTGGTAAATTGGATAGATTCGAGCTTCGCTAGCAGTTCGACGTATTGGTCCACAATCACTAGCTTGTCTTCATGGTCCATGTCGGTCCAGATATTGTCCAGCGATTGGCCAGGAAGTCTTGTCTGCACCGTAAACGGCGATTTCAGCGCATTATTCCGTGCCGCGTCATAAGCTCTGACACAAGGAACAGGCAAGTCGGTAGCCAAATAGTTCAGCAAAGAGGCGTCATCGATGATGGACTGACACTTCTCGTCTCCTTCAGGGTTATTGTCTGGACAGACAGGGACACGGAGGATATACTGTTCGTTCTCGTCAGAAGGAGATTTTAGCTCGTACACACAGTTGATATACGTGTAGCCGTGTTGGATCGCTTCAGCCGAGAACCCCTCAAGTCCAATGTCGCGGAGTAGGTTTTCGATCTTTGGTAGGTAGTCTGCGAAGGGCTCCATTTCCGAGAGGTCGGAGCCGCCTGGGGAACAAGGCTCGGCTTCAGAGACTTCAGCGGTGTCGGTCTGCTTGTCAGTCGTGTCGATTTGCAAGCCCTCCGCTACTGAAGCTTTTGCTCCAAATTCGCGTTCACACGCCGCTGGCGATGTAACAATGATTTGAATATCGCTCATATTGACCGATTTGAAATAGTCGACCTGCGATTAGATATTGAGAGGTCTGAGAGCTTTGATTTCAGTGTTTGAGTCTGGAAGTTGACTGTAGCTCTGAAGTTGCAATCGCCCGCAGTCGGTTTGCTTTTTAAGTAGGGGGAAAGGTTTGAGTATATCCCCAAAAACCTTTTGTCTTTTGAGTATGTTTCTTTGTCTAACCTAGTTCAAGAGTTCTTTGGTTCGTCAGTAGTATGGCTTTGTCCTTCCTTTTGTCCTCTGTTGTACGATTTTCGTGGGTTTGTTGTTACGGGGGGGTCTTTATTCTTTCTCGGGGATGCACAACCATTGGGCTTCAAAGTTATGGTTGATCGCATCAAAGTGCTTTGTTACGCCTGAGCATCGGCTCGCAGGTCTTTTTGGCTACTGGCATCGTCCCTAAGTCGAAGCCATTTCCCAACCATTCCCCAATGGCAACGCACCACCACTTCAGCTCAAACACCGTTCTGCAAGCTCCTGGAGAGTTCTACTATCAGCAAATCAGCGATCCAAGAAATCTCAAAAGACTACAACAACCCAACTTAACACTCAAGCTCACGATCTCAAAGCCATAAATTCAAGCACACAGCCCGCAACCTACACAATGGGAAAAGGTGGTAAGTCTGCTGGAAGACACTCCCACCACTGCGGTGGAGCCAAGAAGGGTAATTGCCGTGTCCTGAAGCATCCATACCTCGGGTTCAAGTACTGTGGCGCGCATCAGTACTACTGCCCTGGTAAGGACTGTGACATCACTCCTTCTATCGGACAGCCCTGCTTTGTGCATGGTAAGCCGCCAAGGGGTTGATCGTTGAGTATGATCTTGGGTTTGGGAAACAATTTCTCGGAGAGTACAAGCCGCACCTGATTGGATAGTTAGACTTACCGCAAGATTACTCTTTGATATCAGAACCTCCTATACGAATTCTTATTCATCCCCATACCCTTCCCTGGATCGTCGCTTGCCTGACATATCTGCTTCCATCTCTTCCCGTCTGCGCCAGGACTGTCGAGCTACAAATACCACTTGGAAGTGAGGATCCAATCCAAATATGAAGCGGAGAAGGCCATCTTTGGCGCTCTGCCGATGCATCCAAGAATACTTCAAAAACACTTGCTTCGTGTTCCTCTTCCCCCAGCTTCGTGATTCTTAAGCCGCGATATCCTGCCTCCATCCCCTCTTGGGTCGCTACTGCCAACCAAGCAGCACAGCCTCCGATCGCGCAGTACTCAACATAATATAACTTCAATCCAGCACCGTGCACAACCACATAACAGGGTAGTACAAGTCAAATCTGCTAGATCCAAGGACACTAATCATCCGGATCCTGTTCCAGACATCTCAACTCCTAGCCTTGAGCAAGCTCCCAAACATTGCTGAATTCTGAATTCATGGCTCAAAGAAGTGTGTCGATCTTCTAGGATTGTGAAATTGGTGGTAGTGTCGAAGGTTTTGCTACCGAGGTATACTGGCCAATCTCGACGACATCGGCGTCGGGACTTCTTGTGACCGTGACGAAGAGCGTCCGAAAGGTCGTGGGGAAGCTGCTCCAAGAATCACAGCTACCCAACTGCCCTGCTTTTGTAAGCTGCGAAGCCAGCCGATGGGAGTCGAGAAATATCTTGGGTGGGATATCTTCTACTCCAACGCGGAGCGAGTCGGTTGGCGATACCTAGAATAGTAGAAACGACCTACTGAGCGAAGGCTCTTTGCGATCTCACGGTTCTCGCTTTTATGTGGTTCTTGGGGTACAGTCCATGAGTGAGGTTTATTGGTGTTTGAGTTGATGGGACATCTGTGGAAGATTAGCAGGGATTGTTCGCTAGGCTTATGGTTTAGCTTTTGTATCTAGGGAGCTAGAATAGTGGTGTTTTTCAGGTGGTGGATCTGTCCTAAAATAAAGAGACGATCGGGCTGATCAGCCAGTGAAAGCCGACATATATAGGGGCAAAACATCTCAGAGTTCCACTTACCCACACGACAAAAAGACCCACGACAAGAATTCACAAGTCGGACTGGCTCGAACATCAACGCGAATGAGCCCCTTCCCTTTTGAAAAGTGCACCATGCCAGGGCATGGCCTAGTATAAATGGCATTATATATCGAATCTATAAGTCATGTACATATATATCTAACCCGCTAACAAAAAATCCGCTAACAAATGCGACACAGAGACCTCTCGAAAATAAATACACACTAAGGTTTACTCAACTGCTCCTTCCTGAAGAACATGAAGAACCCCACTGGCACCATAAGGTTCGCCAGCAGCGCGACCCAGAACCATCCCTTCCCCAGCCCTGGCATCGCGCCCGCTGAGAAATCCGGGAACACGTCACCAGGGCCGATCTTATCGGGGGCGGTGGCGCGGGCGAGGATGGTGGCGAGGGAGCCGAGGACTTGGGCGGCGATGAGGGTGAAGAGGACGTGGAAGCGGGTGAGGGTTTGGAGGAGGATCATTCCGAAGCCTATGAAATGTCAGCTATCGTGCCCCAAAACATACAATTAGGGTAGGATAAAAGGGGAACCGGTCGAGTTGGAAGTGGGGGAAAACGTACCGACACCCTGCAAAGCATCCAAACACCCCAACCACAGCCAAAGGCTCCTTCCGGCAACTGCGCTGGCTATTGGCCCCCCAGCCCACGGGACGTACTGTCCGATGTTACTGGTGCCCCATAGCATCTGCGCCCATCGCGGAGCTCCCAGCCCCATGGCGAAGACGGGCAGGATCCAAGAGTGGGAGGTGGACAGGTGAGCGAAGAGATAGAGGATGGCGGCCCAGACGCCAATGAAGAAGAAGACGACGAGGATAGCGATGCCCCAGGTGGGGACATGCTGCGATGACCAGAGATACAGCCAATTGCGGCCGTAGGGAGCGGAGAGAAAATAATTTTGGATCACAACGACAACGAAGAACCACTGTGGCGGGTTTTAGTACAGCTTTAGGAGTGAATATAGTGAAAGTCTGGGTGCGAGGCTTACGAGGATGACTTTGCGGCGGAAGAGGGACATGTAAAATGAGGGCATTTTGCCAGGGGCTTGACGGTAGTATTTGGGGAGGCCGATGAAGAGGACGGTGCCAACAGCCCACATCAAGCATGCAATGGTGACGCCGACTGGTATGATGACTTTCGTGCTTGCAGCAGCGGCAGAGCTGCCCGATGCGCCCCTCGCGGTGGACCTGGTCAGTTGCGAGCCCCAGTACCACAAGGCGACAACGTAGATTTGTTGCGTGCCTTGGATGATGCACGCTCGGTAGACCCAGGAGGTTACGGGAGCGCCGCCTGGATAGGTCAGTCATGTTCCTTTTCTGTCGAGGTGGAACGAGATACCTTCATCTCCGAAATTCACGGCAAAGAATATCGACCCACTAGCAGATGCCACTGCATAAAGGCCTGTAGCGACGTTTCGTATCCAGCCTCGTGCGCTAGCACTGCTGCCCAGCGGTGCCATCCCGATGAGAAAGAATGCGAGGCCGTAGAAGGCAAATGGTAGTGCAAGAATATAGACGGGTTTCAGTCGCCGGTACAAAAGCCACCACCATACCGATGCGATGAGGTAGATCGAAGCGACGATATATAGCTTCGAAGCGGGTTCACCAACTTCTCCGCTCAGAAGGGTGATCTGATACGAGTTGGCGGCGATGATTTGACCCTACGTGCAATATTATTAGTGACACGCTGGAGACTTACCATTTGACCATCAACTTACAAAGCCGATGAGAATGGCATAGAGAGGCCAGTCTCCAATCTTCAGTCGCACCATATGCTTCAGACCTGTCGGTGGCGCATAATTATCTCCCAGCAAAAATTCGTCCACTGAATCATCATCCCGCGCAGAGTGTCGCGAGCTGCTCTCGTTCATAGACGCACCGTCGAAGATCGATCCTCTTGGAGAGTTTGGAAGCTTCATACGGAATACCGAAGGGACGGGCGAAGCGGCTGCAGTCCTGCCCATCTCCGCGTCCCGAAGCTTGCTAAACCAGGTCTTTTCGCTTTTGACAAGATACTCCTCAATGCACAGCTGGTCTTCTGAAGTCTTACCGTCCAAGATCTTGAGCTTGGTTTCGAACGAGTCCATGTATTCCTTCTTCGGATCGGTAAAGAACGGGCTTACTTGCTGCAGCTTGTAATCTGTATGCTCGCCTTTGACCCCATCGAGACTCAAAAGCGAGACATTAAAGTGGCTAGTAAGAGCAGAAGGCCTGGGATCCAGGAGCCAGGTATCTGAGAGCGGCGTGTCTGGTGTGCTGGGTGAGAACGGTGAAACGGTGGGGCCGTGGTCGTGGCCTTGGGGTGCGAAAGCTGGCAAATGATCTCGAGCGAAGGTAGGTATTCGTGGGAGTGGCGGTCGAGAGGTAGGTCGAGGGGATTTTGGAGGTTGAGATTTTCTTCTTGACCGCGCATTGTCTTCTTCATCGCTTGAGTCTTCAAAATCCGACACCGCCGAATCCTGGATTGGACTGCTATTGGCCCCCTTACTCAGCCGCGATTTGCGGGACCCTGGCCCGAGTCGACTACCCAGGCCTCCGCTTGGGGAAAGTGCACGTTCGTCGTCCACGGGGCTGGCAGCCTGGCTTTGATTCCTGGACGCTACGAAGGACCCCCTTCTCGATTGTGCTGGAGTATTGAATTTAGACCCTCCTGGGGTATTGGGTTGACTCTTATCACCAAGTCGTCCAGCCTTCTTGTGGTCCATCTTGTGGCTGATCTCTATTGCAGTCGTCTGTAGCTTCTCCAAATCTTCGATCCATTGCGCAACGGGAAACCGTTGTTTCGCCGCGCGAGCTCGCATGATGGCGCGGACATCCGGCTTTGAACTCAAAGCGCCTTGGATCGCAATCTTGAATTGCTGCATGACGTGCTTAGTTGTTGTCGACTCTATCGTGAACCACTATTGAAGGATAGAAAGGTCAGCGAAACTTCTGTAAGAACGAAAGCATACTAGAGGAGCATCCCATGCACGGGCAGAGTGCTGGTTCCAGCTATTGGCTGCTCTCAGTTTCTATCGCTTTGCAGCCTGGGAAAGTGTGTTGACTGGATGACAATAGGCCGAACAACCTCTGGTGGCCCAATGTCAAAGTGACAAAACATTGCATGATGATAGGGACGTTGTCGGAGAACCCGAAGGAAGCAACATAAGAAAGTATAAGGGTTGCAAAGCAGATCTAGCACCAAATGGTGCCGGCACATGGGATGAGAAATTCCGTAAATACTGACCCAGCCGGGCATCTGCCCCAAGCCTCCAACCCTCGCACCTACGCACAATGCGCCCTTTCGTCCAAACTCCACTGCCACCAGACCGAAAGGTTCGTCGCGTGATGGCATCAAGGCGAAGTCGGCTCCACTGAAGATGTACGGAGGGAGCGCTGTGAATTCTGGCTTCGAGAATACCCGTCCGGGATAGACTTCCATCATCCGACCTAACTTAAGCGCGGCGAACTTCCCATATAAATCGATCATCGGTCCTACGCAGATTAGTTGCACTTGCGGGTTCTGCTCGAGTATCGTAGGGAAGACATCTGCAATCAAGTCGACACCCTTTTGCTGACTCCAACGACCGACGAAGACGAAAAGGTCGGCTTTAGGGTCCTGCGTCAAGTGTGCCCATTCCTGAGCTTGCCGTTTCAATTCTGGCTTTGCGGCTTCCAATTCTGCATCAACATGGATATCTTCTGTCTTGACCTGCTCTTTATTCCATGGTGCAGTGTCTGTCGGATCCGGGTTTGGCAGAGATCCAACTTCCTTGAGACCCCAGAGGATAGGATAGCGAGCGTAAGATCTCTTCCCGTACTTGGCTGAGACACCAACAGCGCCGAAACCTTTCTGGTGGACTCGAAGGTAGCTCGCACCGGCGTGTAGAAGGTTGAACACTTCTCCGAATTGGACGTACTTCCGCACCACGGCCGGATCGAGGTTGTATACCTGGCAGACTTCCTCGTGTTCCTGGGCTGTTCGCATGGGCCACAAGCCCTGAAATTCGGCGTTATGAAGAGATAGCGCGCACGGGATCACTTTCGGCAACAGATGCAACGGTGCGACAGCGCCATGGTAATCGTTGATGTGGTAGAGGTCGACAGGAAACCTTTTCATTGCTTCTGCGATGCAGGAATTCCAGGCTGAATAGTAGACAGCACTGTCTAAGTCGTCCATGCGAGGAGGGTAGGGTTCCGCTTTGGTCTGCTGACGAAAGACGGGCGCATCAAGGAGGACGTAGGTGATGTTCCGCAACACATGATACTGTACCTTGATCTCGTAGGAACCACCAAGTACTGTAATCTTCATGTTCTCGGCTGGTTGATCCAGAGGGTACTCCACATCTCCTACGCATGGTACCACCCAAATCAGATCTTGATGTGCGAGATTCTTGCCCATCAACTGCGCCATAACGCCTAGCCCCCCAATTTTGATCTTAATGTTCCAGTCTTCGATATCGTATTCCATGGTCGCAATGAGTACCGTACGACGACCGGGATCCTTCTCCTTCATAGCTGGCGTGAATGATAAGCCCGCTATTGTCGGCAGTGGTGTCATAACGACAGGTTCCGAAGTGGGAGGAGGGTGGTACATGGTATCTTCGCCCCCTTTTTGACCCTTCCCATGCGGCTCAATGAACAGCTTGGGTCCAAAATGGCGAAGCTTTCGTCGAACAACAAGAGGTATCATAGGCTTCTTCTCAGTAATTCCGATCGGATTGAATTTGACTTGGTAGAAGGACTTTGTGTAGGCCCAGATCCCTACCACTCCAGTTATGATAGGAACACACCATAGCAGGATGTACAATGCAAGCTGAGTCCATCTGGATCCCGTGGGTATGAGTTGATAACGTAAGCTACCATCGTTCAGCGCGATCTGATAGACGAGATAAGGAGACGGAGGGCTGTTGGTGATGTTCAATGTGTTCGAGATCAGCGATTGCGGGGGTATGCGGTCAAGAACAAAGTCGCCGTCGATGTCTCCATAGACCTTTGTTTGATCAGGTTGACCATCAGGGTTCATTCCCCAGATGTTCAATGACACCTGCACAGGCCACTCGCTCATGAGATTGAACTTCCACAACCCGTCCGAGTCCATCTTCATTTTGTTCTCGAGGCCCTCATCAAATCCGTACTGATTGAATGGCCCATGTAGGAATATATGTGGAAAACGGCGTGCGGGAGTTCCGGCCGGAAGGTTGAGATCGCCTTGCTGAAAGTGACTGCTACTTCCAGCCAAGCGACTCCAATACTGGACAATGACATGGTCCCCCTCCCAACCTTGAAGCTCGGTCCCAGACCACACCTTTGGAGCCAATGTGAAATTCGCCCCGTCGGCATAGTCCTCCCAACTGCTAAAGGTCGTTCCAAAGTCCAGGGAATAGCGGAATTGGTCTGCACCGGTGGCACTGTGAGATATGTAGAGATTTTTGTTGTCATCCTGGTTCAGAAGACTCGTGCTGTAGTTTGCTGAATTTGGGTAAACCATGGGGTTATTTGTCTTACCGATGCGAAACATGAGATGATCGACTGACTAGAGAGAAGTCAGCCATGGTCTTGGGGTTATAGAACGTAGGGTAGATATTTCTACGTTGGTAAATGATTTCCCGTCCGCGGTGGTAGTATTGTCGAGGGTCAGTTGATGGATTCCATCCGAAATATTGATCAAATTGGCAGTGAATGCCCAAGTCGTATTAACGCCGCCTGACCATGGAGAAGCATCCGAGTCGGTTGTGCTCTTACACTGAACGCTTCCCTTGTCTAGCTGTGCAGTCTGGTTGTTCGTCACTTTGGAGTTTATCAAGAGCCCATTGGTAATCTTATCGCAGTCCATAGGCGCCGAAAAATGAAACGCTATGGCAATCGATTGGTTACCAGATGACAGAGCGCGATAGTCATGTCCAGGGAGAAATTTCGTGATCACTGGCGAAGGAGCTATGAATTGGAGTTTTGGTACGAAAGCCTTGAAGCCCCAAGCTGGCAGCACGAGGCTCGAGAGACATCCGTTGGTTAAACCCGCAGCGTCATCTATGCAAGACAGTGTCAGTCATGACAGCCATGATGATGGAGAGCCAAGTGTGCAGCAGCTGCTAGAGAGGCTTGGGAAACAAATGAAGACAAAAGTGAGGCGCTACAAGAATTGAGGCATGCTTCCAGTTCTTTACACAAGACCTGATGAGAGGGCTTACCTCTCTTGACCGCAGACGTTTCGAGCACTAACTCTTCGAAAGGGAAAAATATATTCTTGACGGTAGTCTTCGCGGGAAACGGTGCCACCAGCGCCGAGTTGACATCCTGGCAATCGAATGTGAAAGTTGTTGAGCTTTCTTCGTTGTGATATACCAGCCAGATGCTTTGATTGATTTGAGGTTGGACCCCAGGAAATCCACTGCGAGAAAGGCTCCAGATCCCGGTCTCTGTAGGTGTGTCCTTACTTCCAGGCAGATGGACGTCATGAGTCTGCTTGGACAGGAAATCCAGTGAAAAGCCATCGTTGAGTACAGGGTAATTCGTGCGCATCTCAAATGCACTCTTGATAACATTACGAACCCCGCTCGAAGGGTCTCGATGGTCGAGATTCACTGAGTCATCTTCACATCCATAGATGGCCGCATCGGTGGGGAAGTTGTTGTACTTGGCGTTGCCAACTTTATAGCAACCGTGCATACCCCAGGCTTGAGACGATGCCATTGGAGATCTTCCAAAAACGTAGTTTGAAGCTGTGCTGTCCAGGAGGTAGAAAGCCTGTTCCTCGCCCCAGGTTAAAGTAGGTATCCCGGGTAATAAAAACGTTATGATAAAGAAACCAAGAAGCTGCTTTTGAGTACCATTTGTGATGGACGGCCACCGGAAAACATCCTGATTTGTTACACCGTACATGTGTCGAGGATCGAAAAGGCCCGTATTCGCATTGACTAAGTCGTTCGTCTGCGCGATCACTTTCCAAAACTCAACCCAATCGACGGGAGGATCACCCGCGGCTTCGTACGACCCGTCCATTCTTCAGTCACGGTAAGCAGTTATAGGATTCTGTGGACGGGGAATCAAAAACATACCCAAGGAATCGGTTCAATCCTCGATACACGGTGTAATGGAATGCTGCTCCATCTATAGCATTCAAGCCAACATCACGAATGAAGTTTTTGGGATCAGACGTATTGGTCATCGTCATTGCCGTTGTAACATTGTTGACTATTTGACCAGGGGATCTTCCGCGACCAAAGTAGACGGAACCAAATGTATTTCCGGCAACGATTTCTCCCGCAATGTAGAAATTGTCCTTGTTGTGTTTGCGCGCGCAATCACGAACTGATTTTGACCACTCGGCCTGGGCGTCCACGGTGACGGTAAGACCTTTATCAATACGAAAGCCGTCAATGTCGAGCATAGAGATGGTCAGACATGAAAAGTGCTCGATCTTGGCTCGGACATCCGGGCGCCATTCGCGAAGCCGATCCTGGACATAGGCAAACTTGGATATTTGCCGTTGCCATTCGGGATAGTTGCCAAACGCACCAACATCGCCATATTGGTCGAAATCGCTGTCCCTGCACCCGACCAACATCGAAGTCAGATTTGTGACCTGGTTGGCATCATCGTCGTAGAATCGAGGATATGTGCATTCCGCGAGTTCATTATTGCCAAAGCTAAAATCGTGGTAGCGTCGATCGGACTTCCATAGCACATTGTGTTCTCCAGCTTTGAAGGGTGTAGAGGTGTTGAGGTAGCCTTCAAAGCCAAGGAGGTCTCCCATTCTGCAGCACAACGTCAGCTAAAGCTGGCATGAGGCGTGGGCTACTGACGTTGCCATTGTATTGTCCAGCACCACGTACATTCCCCTTCGATGCATTTCCGCAATTGCCGCCTGCCATTCCGTTATGTTCCCAAAGTGGTGGTCCAATAAGGTCAAGTCCAGAGGGCTGTATCCGTCGCTAGCCCATGGCACGTTGATATGAGGGCTGCCTGCCAGGTAGAGTGCCTGCGACTCATCAGCTAGAGGCCCTTGCACCCATCTCCTGGACGACAACCTTTATCCCCATTCCCTGCAGGTAGTCAAGGCTGTCCATGAGCCCTTGTATGTCGCCGCCATACCGCAGCTGGGTTTGTGTATGGTCGAACTCGAATTGAGTACCGTTCGCATCATCGTTGCTGGGGTTGCCGTTGACGAAACGATCCAACATGATCGTGTAGAAGGGCATGCGCCAGTTCGAAGGTGAGGGGTGGAAGGCATGATCCCATCTTCCTGAGTAGTTGAGAGGATCAGTTGCGTCCTGGTTCTGATTGAGATTCCAAGCCGTCTGCGCAGGGTCGTATCTGAGAGCGCAAGCCGACGAGGCGATTAGTAGTAGAGTACCGACTAGCCTCCCGAAAGACTTTGTAGAAACATAATAGGAAGACTGTGACATGCTGGCAAATATAAGCACCAATCGTTAATGTACAAAATGTATGACCATGTCAACTCATGAGCCAATCAGCGTTCGCAGACAGGGTATTAGAGATTGCGTAGCCACGGAGCAGCAACACAAGATGCTAATGACGCCGGGGATTATACAAGCCGTTAGAAAGAAAGGGAGCAACGAAGGTAAATCGCAAAGCTGCGAAAGAGACCGCGGTGCGAGAGATAGCGACAGTGAGGTTGGAAAAACTGAGACTGAGAGATAAAGATACACTTGGAGATCGGTCGAGGCTGGAGCCGGGCGAACAGAGGTGATCTGCAAGCCCGGCCCCTCTACGCACAGCGTCATTTCAAGATGAAGCGGCCTGGGTTGGAGATACAGGGTCTCTGATTCGTAGGCATGCCATTTTCCAACGTTGACTCACCCGTCATGCCAGAGTGCCAGCTTAGCTCCTTCAGTAGCCACAGACAAGGCCGAAAGGTGATGGAAATACATGGCCCCTAAGAGGCACCGTTCCATGGCACTGTGGAGACACCAATAGATGCGAGTCAGGGATCGCCATTGGTCCTATAACGCGAAGTGATTCGCTTCCCCTGCATTCAGAATCCCACTACGGAGAATTCCTGAAGCGAGATTAATCTAGGCTGTCAGAACTTCTGCTGGACTTTGAACGCTTGGCAATTGACATGGCCGTGCTTTGCGGGTTTGGAAATTCGTTGAGTACAGAAATGCATTCGCAACATCGCATAACTTCGTCTCGACGCAACCACCGTGACTGGTGACACGAGCAGTTTCCGGGCCTGGGGCGGCGGGGACCAGCATCCTAGAGTGCTTCGTAGATGCAAAAGTACTCTAATTATTCCAGGCGCAGAAACGCGACGGGACCCAAGCAGGCCGCCTGCATGAGTGGAGCCCTGCAGGTACGGAGACCCATGCTATCTCAAGACACGTTCTGACCGTAGCCTCGATCGTGCAGGGTTCCCTCGTCTCCTGCCTACTGGTAGTTCCTTTCGGACGTTCAGGCCATGTGTGCACAATACAAGCACATAGAAGTACTGTTGCTGACTCAAATCGGAGATCGTAGGACTGCTTCGCTGCGGTAATCGCAGAGAAAATCATGATGACGACGATGAGTAAAAATGACATGAGGTTGCGCGGCCAAGAGATACAGCCGCCGCCCTGTTTTGACCCATGCATTGACAGCTTTTTTGAGACGGTCGCCAAAGCAGCTAAACCTCAGCTGGCCCCCACTAACCCCATTTTGAAACCTGCATTGGCCCGATGCAGCCACCAAATCCCTCTTATCGCTGCAAGCTTGACTCCTATTCTTAGCGCGCGGATGGATTGCCGGTCGGACTGGCATTTGGCTGAGATTACGCCCCATCGTGCCCAGCCCCTTAGAAACCGGTCATCGCCCTTAGGAGCCACGTGGGGATGTGGCGAGTGTTCTCTCGACCATAATGCATGAGGTGCCGTTGTATTAACAGATTCCCAATGTGCTGCTATTCGATGGTCCAGAAAATTGTGGAATTTGTCCTCTCTTTGATTCGAGAGAAAGGGGGCACCGTGCGTGCGCGAGACAATAGTCTGAGGATCCTTGAAAGCCGATGACAATTTATTTGCTAGGTAGGCCCGACCGTCCCTACAGACTATTGCGACGCGTCCTCACTGTTCAGGCTAAGTTTCTGGCGGCCGGACATTGGCGGCTCTATCCCAGATACCGGTTCTTGTTGTTAATTCTCTGTGCGGAGTACGGAGAATGCCCCGCCACAACCGCACTGAAGTCACCAAAGAGCTGTTCCACGTCATCTTCGAAGTTGGTCTCACGAATTCTGGATATTACTGAAAGAGCCCGCGTCGTCAGATATTGGGTGGTCTAATGTACCTTACCTTAACATGGCTTAGGAGTTGAACTTAGGGTTACATTTGCTCGGTAACCCTGTACAACTGGAGACACCGACCGGTATAAAAGCCGAATTTACCTCCGTAGAGTGAATCGATTCAAGTCTTGGAATTCTACCCGGTAGGCTTGCTACGGTTGACAAGACATTTCTAGAGTTTCTATTCTTATTTTCGGATCATCTTAGTACTCCGGATATAATTATTGTTATGAGCAAGTCAACATTGAGTCGTAGCTTGAGCTTCCGCTACGGGTAAGCATCTGTGCTCTCTAAAGATACGTACTAAGCTTGTTCCTCAACACATCGGGTTGCAGATCTCAAATCGTGTCAGATTCCCTAGCACGGTAGGTCTTTTTTTGAGCGCAGCTAGCTTCGCTTTTTTTTTTTATCACTGAATATGTAGATCGCTAGTCGTCTATTCATAACAAAAATCTATAAATGTCTCGGGACTTGCCGAGAACTAAGAGGTGATCCCATACCAATGTCAACAAGAAGTAATGTTTCTAGCTATTGGAACTTGTCGACAAGGGTTTTGACGGACTGATAATGTGCTGGTCAGCTAATGAAGATCGATAGTAAGGGAGGCAAATCGTTAACAACTATGAGGGGAATTTCGTAGCACTAATTGGCAGTACCCATGACCACACAGAGAAATCAACAAGAAGTAATTCTATGTCAAGTCTTTCTCTCACTTCCGAACTTTGCACCAGTATTCCCTTATCAGTCGTCCTTCACGTTTCTCTTCTTGATTAGCTCCATGGTTGATTGTCATAATTAGAGAAGAAGCCAGAGACACCTATTTGTACATAACATGAATAGCGTACACTGGGAATACCAAGCCGGAAGCTCAGCTGTCGCTAAGGATTATGTTAGACTATGAGGGTAACATAGAGACATTATTCCATGATATATTGTATAGCGAAGAGCGTATGTAAAGATAGGCCTATCCACTACAAATCCCAAAAGCCTTGGGATCGCACAGACCATCTTCATGCTATCCACCGACAGTCCTGCAACAGAAAGCAACGTATCTATCCCATCCTCTGTCTGTTGATACTTCTACAATCAGGTAACAAAGTGATTGGGATGTTGCTTGAGTGTATATTGCAGCTTGCTCTTTAGGAGCGGTCAACAAAATTACTGTCGTTTCACCGCATTGGAGATCGCAATAGTGTCAGAGGCAAGACTTTCATAGTCGGATTCGTAATAATCACTCTTCTTGCATGCCAAAGCTGGGGCAGGCCTTCTCCCAAATGATAACCAGAGAGGTGGAATGTCCCAGGCGCTCCGCTACCATCCCTGAGCAATGACAAGATCACTCAGAACACAAGCGACACGCAGACTCGAGGACCTGTCGTTTTCCATAGATGAAAGAAGATGGCTGAAATGAAGGAATGCTGATTACTTATCGACTTGGATCAGTCTATGGGCTTCAGCTATGTCCTCCCATGACGATTCATTGCCCAAAAATGAAGGTCATCGTCACCGGCCGCCGTCTCGGGCGTCTCCAGACGCATCAACCAGGGCCTGAGATCGTGCAGGCGGGTATCTTTTGATGCACTCCTCCCATTACCTAGCTAATCTTCCAGATAGGTGCACAAGTGCGAGCCTGCGCCGGTATCCTACTTTTCTCATCAACAGCTTCCCAGAGCTTGATACAGTTGTGGCGGGGGCCAAAATCTGTAGGAGCTTTGACTTCGAAACGTCCGAGTTCACCTCCCCCGAGTCCACTTATCGGGAGTCACTACCAATGTGACGGCTCCCATTTTTTCGGCTCATCATTTATTCCCCATCTCTTCTCTTTCGAACGGTCGGCGACTTTTCATCCTAGTATTTTCAATCCTAGCTTCCATTCCACTGTCCACATACCCGTCAATTTGATTGCCTGACCAAGCCAACCATCCACTCCTTTGCGATCACACTTCGCGCTCAGCTTACCGTATACTGCGGTTCGTGAGGTCGAGCCCGCGGCGTCGCATGTCGATGAGCAGGTGGATATTGGCTTTGGTGACAATGCTCAAGGCGGGCCGGAGAAGGCTATGGAGCTGACGCCGCTCGAGGAGTATCGGGAAGATTCGCTGGAAAGACTCAGATTGATGGATAGAGTGGAAGTAGCAGTCGGCTTCGCGGAATGGGATTGAGGGCGTAGAGAGGGACGTTTGCTCCCTTTCTTGCGAAAGGCGATGAAGAGGAGGCGGGGGAAGGCTTGCGACGGATCTGTTAGATGCACTGGAATGAGTGTTAGTACTAGGCTATTGAAGTCAGAGGAAGGTTTCCCGAATAGTGTCTGTTGTGTTGGACGATTGTTTCTGTGGAATATTTGAGACTGATGTCCGAAGTTCCTCACCAGTGACGTCATATACATCAGTCGCCGACTGATGCAACAAGAAACTCATGACTGGTGATGGAAATACCAGCGCAGTCAAGCAATCATTCCATCAAACGCGGCCTGTGCTCTCTACCTCCATAAAGTAACTACGTACCGTTCTTGCTCTGCGTGTATCCTTCCTGACGGCTTAAGCATCCCAACAGACCTTCAACACCATGGCCTCGAGCGCTTCCGGGCTGACTGCTGGCTCAGGATCCCAATTGCACAGCATTCAAAGTAAAGCAGGGGGCGGAGAACGCACCTACCGCATTCACTTGCCACATAATACTTCAGGTCCAACGCCATTGATCCTCGCTTTGCATGGCAAAGCCCAGGACAGCTCCACATTCGAGTCTGAAACGCAGCTCTCGAACCCAGAAGTCAACAATGGCTCAATTGTCGTTTACCCGCAAGGAAGCAAGGTCAGGTGGATGATATCACCCGCTAGTGGAATAGGGCTAATAAAATCAAGGATCAATGGACTGGCGATCCAGAAGCGCCTCCACCGCACGAGATCGATGATGTTGCCTTTATAATGGACCTCCTAAACCATCTCGAGGAGCAACATCGTGTCGATAAGCGCCGGATCTTTGTCACTGGGTTTTCCAACGGAGGCGGATTGGCACATTAATAGCGTGCAACTCCACACTTTCACGAAGGATCGCAGCGTTCGCCATCGCTTCGGGTGCTTTCTACAAAGCCAGTGCGCTGCATGGCTCACCCTTGTTTGAACGCTGCGAGATCAAGAGCTCTCCAATACCAATAATGGAGTTCCACGGCTCGAAAGACCCCGTAATACACTATGATGGGAAAACCACACCTGACGGCCCTACTTTCAGCCTACCGAAATGGCTGGATGACTGGGCGAAGAGGAATAAATTTAATGATGTCAAAAGAACCATGGAATATGATGGAAATGTAGAGAGGAGCGCATGGTCACGCGATGGCCAGCAGGACGTCCTCGTCCACTATTATATCCATGGCTTTGGGCATGGTTGGCCCACCACAAGACCTTTGGACAACGATGACCAGAGACATGGGCCGACATACTTCAATGCCACTCCGATGATTTTGGATTTCTTCAAGAAATGGCCACTTCTAGACAGCGGCGGCACCACTGCTATTCCCCAGGATGAATTATAGGCTTCCGCTCATTACCCCGATTGCGTGTATCTGTCCTATGTACCATAAGCTTGTGGCGCGACTCTTTCGTAGGAAAGATCACTTACGAGCCATCGAATGAAAGTCATGAAAGCATACCACTGAGCTTGGTATTATGGTCGTACCTTTTTCACCCTCAGCCTATTTCCAAGTATGCTTAGTACCATAGTAGTGATCTTCTAACTCGTTAAATCTATTATACCAGGCGAGCAGATACCCGCGATGAACGCGCCCTATGTACCCATAAGAACTGTGAATGGCATCCCATTCGTCCTTCTTGTGCTGTATCATCGCGTCGCGCGTGAAAGGGTTCTCGCCACTGCCGAAAAAGAAGTCGTCGACTATGGGCGTGTGCCAGACGAGATAATTATCGTTTGGGTCATGATAGTCGAAACCATGAAGACTTAGCGTTCCCCAAGCTTGTTCGACAAAGCCCCCCCAAGACCCTTGAGTGAGGGAAAAGGCCGACAGAACTAGGCTTCGTAGATGAGGGGAGCCCTGCAGTAGAGCTAGTAAGTTTGGCTCGGACGCTTCGAAGGATTGGAGAATGAGCGACCGATTCGCTCTCTTCCAGTCAACTTCAACGCATCAACGCTTTGACAGTGGGCGGCTCTTGGTAAGATGTCAACTGGAATCAGTCATGCATCATGTCAATCCCGAACGGACTCGCTTGACGAGATACGTGTTCTCTCTAATGCTGTCCATCTGCCTCAGGACTTCGAGGGCGTAGGATGGGAGCAAGAGTGCTTTTTGTCAGCATTGGCCACCTTGGAAGACCATGCACCCTTCTAGGCATCTATTGCAGCGAGTTCAGAAGCAGGAATAAAGGCGAGTCACCGAATGGCGTGCTGCTAGCTTACCTGGATTTTGCCAGGGCAATAGATAAAAATCTACACAACCACGGACCGCCATGAGTGGTCCAATACCATGCTATATTTTGCCTGCGCTTTGACACTTTACCGACTACACGCATCTTCCGGAAATAGATCTCAATCGCGGAGAACCGCCTCAATGACGCCCTCTCCTCCAGGAAGCTTCTGCCATATCCCGCTGATGGTCAGACCACTACGATCTAGTAGCGACCGCCACTGACTTTCGGAGCGCTCCCTTCCAGCATGCAAGCCCATCATCTGCACGTCTAACGAGGCCGGGAATGGGCGTGTTTTATCATCTGGAAGGATGAACTCGCTGATCAGGACTTTGGAATAGCCAGGCGTCATCACCGCAATAATCTGATCGAGGATCTGCCTGCATTTCTCATCCGGCCAGTCATGGAATATGGCTCGGAAATGGTATGCTCGCGCCCCTTTCCGGATGGTCAGCAGGCCCATGGATCTGTTCTCTGCTTACAGTCGCTGAGACTTACCCTTGATCGGTTGCGGCATGAAAAAGTTATGAGGCATACATTCTATGCCCTCGAGATCAGCAGAAGCGTTTGAGATGACATCGGGTTGATCTTGTAAGATCAATCGTCCGCCATGCTTAGGATATGTTGTTCTGAATTTTGACAAATCATGGCCACGACCACCACCAATGTCAATCAGTAGTACCGCGTCCGGACTTGGATCACGTTCTGAGAGAAGATTTTCCTCTACAGGATACGGAGCAAACCAGCTTGGCCTTCCTTCGCGCCGCGACTGCATGAAGCTGTTGAAATCCGCGGATGAGCTTGGATGAGTGGAAAGATACGTCCAGAATTCGCTATCGAAAGCATGTGCAAAGGCGGAGTCGTTGTTATCTCGAGGGTCATGATACTGGTGGGTCCGGAAATACTCGGGCATCTTTGCAGCTGTTGGCAAGAATAAGTCAAACCTAGGCGAGGAGAACATGTAAGCATCTCCCCGACTAGAATATCGGAAGCACACCGTTTTCTTACCAGATCTTAAAGCTCGAAACGCCTTGAACCCGAGTCATGATCGGCGTCTTCTGGTTTGCTCTATACAATCCAGCCGGACCACTCTGGCACAACCCCACGGCAACAAGCACTCTCACTAGTCGAACTGAGTAGCATGCATGTTAGCAACGCCGAGTACGGGTAACGGACATGCCACAAGCGTAACACTAACGAATGAGTTGACTTTCTGCGCCGGTCTTGCGAGCGAGAGCTTCGTTGTCAATGCCATTGTCTCCAGCCCCGACAACCGCATCGAAGATGCCAAGGTCAAGCGCTGTCCTAATGCATGCGGCTTGCCAGTGCTGCGATCTATCATCAGTGCCTGGCGTCAGATCGTATGTACCCAGGACGAAGACACATGCTGGGGAGACTGTAGAGACGAACTTGGTGCCCGATCCTATAGATGGTGTCTAAAGGCGTCTCTGCCGCCAGCATCAAGGCACTGATATCGTCGAGGAGCTTTGCGTGTGAGACGGCATCGTCTTCATGTGTTGTCTCCACCTTGGTTTTGATACCATCGATGAGAGACAAAAGAGAAGTTGGGGATCTTTGAGCCATCGGTCCCAGTATCTTTGCTTTCGCCGCGGCTTGCTCATCGATCAAGGTTTGCTGGACAGTCAATGCAAGGTAAAGGATTGAGCTCCTACTAGAACGGTATTACATACGGTACAGTAAGTTTTTTGTCTGGCCGCAACGCTAAGGTATCAGGCTACATTAGTCTTGAAACTCTCATCAGCCTCTTAGCCGAGCCGGGAGCTGGAACTTGGGATCCTGGATGATGCATGCTCTCGCTTGCTCTTTGATAGAGCCGGGGTTGAGGGATTGTTCTAGATCACACAGAGCCCTGGTTTCATCTGAGATAACCGTCCTTACCTTCCCGAACTACACTGGACAACCCGCTTGGTCATGCCGCTAGGCAACACAGTCGGCAACCAAGCCGTCTCTGGGCTAAAGTACGGAGTAGCATTATGCGGACCACTCGAGAATGGGGATTTCGCTCCACACTGACTACTGTGGAACCCCCTAATGCACCTGATTTCTAGGTTTTCTCCGGCCCAAAACATGGGGGGACATTATGAACCAGGCTTGAAACGGACAATCCAAAGGCTGCAGTGCATGCATCAGCTGCATGTCTTGATCTTCGCTGGATGGTTCAGCTCAGTGGGAAACGTAGAATTGCTAATTGTCTTTCTGTGAATGGGACGACAGCTGCAGGGGCTCGAACAAATTGGAAATGATCTTACCAAAAGAAAAGCATGTTGATGTGTGAGTATCTCTCGTTGAACGTCCTGCTGGTAAGAGTTTCGCCTGAAATGCTTATTTCTCTAGCCTCATCGTGGGTGCAGGCCCAGCTGGGTGAGTGGACAACATCTCGCGACCCAGGTCGCACAGCTGGTAACAGCACGCTGAGATTTTATTTGGAGCCTTGTGGCTGCAACATGGATGGCCCGTTGCGGTGTGAAGACGCTCCTCGTAGACAAGAGGAACGCCGAGACTCGGAGTGGCCATGGCGATGGGATTCAAGCCCGGACGCTGGAGATATTGGACAGCTTCGGCCTTGCGGACGCAGTGTGGAATGAGTCCTATCATATGGGCGAGGTTCGTAAAGCGGCTCCCCCTCTTCGTCTTCGAAAGGAGCTGCTAACTGTTCGTTTTGCTTATGCAGATGTGTCTGTGGGTTAGGAACTCCAAGATACACTCATTTCAGCCTCTGCTGATAGTCGATGTAGAACCCAGGTCCAGGTGGCCTGATTCAACGGTCTTCAAGGATGCCGAATACAATACCTGGCCTTTCTCGGTTCCGTCAAGGCGTGATACTGTCTCAGCATCGTATAGAAGAGATTCTCCTAGCGTCGTTGTCGGAACATCCGGAACTCGAGATTCAGAGAGAGGTTGTTCCTGATGATCTGGTTTACATTCCTTCGGAGGCTGAGAGCGAAGATGCCTATCCCATCACGGTGTCGCTTCGATGGGCGGTATGTGAACAAGTCGCGGAATCTGTTTCATCTCCAAAGCCGTCGCGCTCACCATCCACTCCGTTTACAAGTTCCGAGCATCCGGAGCATGGCCATCGGCATTGCCGCTCTGTAGCATCAATATCCAACAATGGCCACACCAAATCGCATAATCAAGATCAATCGGTACCGGATGAACGGAAGCAAATCGAGAGCATAAACCCAGAAAATGGGACGAACGGCAAGATCCATCAAGGTGGTATTAAGACAGTGAAAGCTAGGTATATGATTGGCTGTGATGGCGCGCACAGCTGGACGCGATCCCAATTAGGGATCAAGATGAACGGTGAGCATACCGACTTCGTATGGGGCGTGATTGACATCATACCCATAACCGATTTTCCCGATATCAGATCGCGTTGTGCGATCCACAGCGCCAAGTCTGGGAGCATAATGATCATCCCACGAGAAGGTGGGAGACTTATCAGGATCTACTGCCAGCTCAACGAAGTCAGCAGAGATCAGGGGGGTAAATTCGATCGTTCTGAAATCACAGAGGAGAGGATCTTCAAGACCGCTCAGAAGATCATGAGACCTTATGCGCTGGAGTATAAATACTGCGAGAATTGGACAGTATACCAGGTAAGCCACTCAGCTAAGGATTGAGCGGCTTACTCACTTCCGCCAGATTGGTCAACGAGTTGGTGAACAATTCAGCGTTGACGATCGAATATTCCTCGCGGGCGACGCTATTCACACGCACTCTCCCAAAGCGTAAGCGAATCTCCGAAAGTCTCTTTCCCATTCCTAAGGTGTCAGCAAGCTTGAAACATGTCATGGCAACATTCCCTCCGAACGAGCTGCCATATGATTCATTGCCTTAGTGAAGCATTGCTGATCCCGAAGATTATTAGAGGACAGGGCATGAATGTCAGCATGCAGGACACCTACAACCTCGGCTGGAAGCTAGCACTCGTAGTCAAAGGCTTTGCCCGCCGCAGTCTACTCTCAACCTACGAGCAAGAGAGAAGGGGCATAGCCTTGGAGCTCGTCGCTTTCGATCATCAATTCTCGAAACTCTTCTCCAGTCGACCTGCCAAGGACGCAACCGACAACGCCGGAATATCGATGGACGTGTTCAAGGAAGCTTTCATCAAACAGAAGCTGTTCTCCTCCGGGTTTGCTGTTGATTATGGCCCGAATGTCTTGGTTGCGAAACCAGGCGGTGAGACTGCCGAGTCAGGTCACCGGAAGCCGATCGGCCAACAGTCTCTTGCCCTCAATATCCCACTGGGAAAGCGGTTTCCGAATGCCAAAGTGGTCAATCATAGCGATGCACGCCCATGGGAGGTTGCAAGATGGCTCAAAGCCGATGGACGTTTCCGCATCATACTCTTCGCCGGTGACGTTTCAAATCCCGATCAAATGCAGCGAGTGCAAAGCTTCTGCTCCGTGTTGCATCGTCCAGGCTCAATTTTGCAGCGACCAATGGCGAGAGGCTGGACCCCAGGTTCACTGGTCGAGATACTGACTATCCATTCGGCTCCAAGGGAAGCAGTAGAATTGGCTGACTTCCCGGAGCTGTTGCATCCGTTCCATGACGCGCTCGGATGGGACTACGACAAGATCTTCGTGGACGGCGAGTCCTACTATGAAGCGCATGGTGAGGCGTATCGGAAATTGGGAGTTGACACGCAGAGAGGCTGTGTTGTGGTTACGAGACCGGATCAACATGTCGGGTGGATTGGGGAGTTGGAGAATACTTCGCAGCTGGGAGCTTACTTTGAAGGTTTTATTGCTACCGATTCAACGGCAGAATAGCATCTCTCTAGACTGATAGACCGGCGGCAGAAGCTCCTGTCTCCATATAGATTTCAGAGCTAAGTCTCAACTGCCAGCTCGCCGCAAAGGCCTAGGAAAACATCGGAAACCTCCAGTTCCGCCTCCAGTTCCACCTGCAAAGCCTCGGAGAATCGTTCGAGAAACTAGGGTCTTTTGGGTTGTTGGTGAATGTGCTTTATTGCGCTACTCTATTCAGGAGCTTCGCGGGCCACATAAGGGCACTCTGTTTCTTCTATTGTTCTCAGCCGGTCCCATTTCGATACATGTTTCTTACGAGCGCATGAGAAACGTCTGAGTTAGGGCAGTAAAATATCAACGATACCGGCAACAAGGAGATGTAGTCCGTCCGCAAGAACGCCACTACCGAACCGAGCGCGAGTAGAGTGTGCTAGCCCATGATCCGTGGCATGCGTGCTGGACTCAACGGAGCAAGGGCCTCGTATCATTGGAACAGCGATCTCGCCCTGGGGCAGCAAGATAGAACGTCTTCGGGAGCTGCTTGTTGGGGAATCTCAGCAGCAATCAGACGCACGGTCATCGAGTCAAGCCACATAGGACAAATTCACTCGGATTGCTCATTACGACCTGTGTTCTTGGGGGCGGGCGGCGAGAAATGCGCGATCGGTGTCACCTGTGGGCCGTGCGGGAGGATTCACGGACCCCCGGGCGGCCCTGCCGATCCCGCTGGACCAAGTCAAGTCTACTGGGGTCTTCCTAGCGGCGCAATACATCGCCCACTTGGGTTCTGGCCGAAGCGCAACCCCGCAATGCAGTATCACAGCTTATCCGTACGACGATGGTACTTTTCGAAGATACCCCCACTCTGGTCCTTGCAGTATCTCAAGGTTGGGGATTATCCTGGTGAGCCTCGCTATCTGGGAGAATGCCCATGGCACGTTCTACAGCGCTAGCATGATAGAGGCGACCCGAGCGCCACCTGCAATCGAAAGAGTCGAAACTGTTCTCGCTGTCTGGTACGGGTCTAACCTCGGCATGCCGCTGTCGTTGGCGCGCCCACTGTCGAGACTAATGTGCACTACCCATCGGACGTCTTCGATGATGGCGCTACCTCATGATTTGAAAGCCAGCTTGCAGCTCGACGGTGGGACAGGATTCACTCGTCGAGACGTTATACCAGTCAGGGCGACCCCGTCAGATAGGAAAATATGCACATGGTTCCGTCAAAATCCAGCGGGTCTGGTCACTCGGAGCACTGGACTCTGGTTCAGGACACATGGAAGAAGCTCGAGCGACTTCGTAAGAATGGGAAGGTCGTGATCGATGGGGGAAGCCTTGATCTTGCTTCGATCGTTGCTGTCTCCAGGTGCGAACCAGATCTATGTCTCAAACAACAAGAACAAAGAAGCTGATGCAGTCGCAAAAGATATGGCATTCTCAGTGAACTCGATCAGGGCGACGACTTCAAGACGCGGATCCAGGACAGCGTTGATGTTCTCAACAATCACCTCGCAGAGGGTCGCATCATCTATGGTATGGAGCCCATGAAGAGAACCGAATGACCTTTTGTTCGGTCTAAGCCTTTCTTTAGGTGTCACTACCGGTTTCGGCGGCAGCGCGGACACCCGCACGCAAGCAATGGAGAATCTACAGCGGTCATGTCTCCAACACCTCCACATTGGCGTCCTGACCGAGCATGACCGAGGCCGAGCATCCGAAGATGACATAGACGCAGCGTCGCACGCGATGCCTCGGTCCTGGGTCAAAGGGACGATCCTGATCAGATGCAACACCGTGAGCCGTGGTCATTCCGCTGTGACTTTGAAGGTCATAGAGTCCCTGAACGCCCTGATCTCCAAGGGAATCACGCCAGTTGTGCCTCTCCGGGGGAGTATCTCCGCATCGGGTGACCTCTCGCCGTTGTCGTACATTGCAGGCACTGTGACTGGAAATCCAGATATTATGGTGCAAGTCGGCTATGGCCAACGCTCAATGACAATTCCAGCGAATAGAGCGCTTGAAGCGGCAGGTATTCAGGCAGTAGTGCTAGGTCCCAAGGAAGGCTTGGGATTGCTCAACGGAACAGCGACCTCAGCGGCGGTGGGCAGTCTCGCCTTGTTTGACAGCCACAACCTGGTGCTGCTCTCACAAGTCCTGACAAGCATGTCAGTCGAGGCTCTGCTTGGCAGCTACGGAAGTTTCCATCCATTCATCGGTCAAATACGGCCTCACCAGGGACAGGTCGAAGCAGCCGCAAACATCCGCTTTCTTCTCCAAGGCTCTCAATTCGCACGAGGTCTCGATGTCGATGATTCCCGAAACGTCGGGCTCTACCAGGATCGCTATCCGCTGCGCACTTCCTCCCAGTGGCTCGGACCGCAGCTCGAAGACCTTCTGTTAGCCCAGAAACAGATAGTCACGGAATTGAATTCCACCACTGATAATCCCCTGATAGATGTTGCCGGAAACCACATCCACCACGGCGGCAACTTCCAAGCCACCTCAGTCACATCCGCCATGGAGAAAACGCGGCTGGCGCTGCAAATGGTGGGGAAACTGCTGTTCGCCCAATGCTCCGAGATCATCAACCCCATGCTCAACAATGGCCTCCCACCCAACCTCGCAGCCGACGAACCCAGTCTCTCATACACCTGCAAAGGCATCGACACCAGCATGGCGGCCTACATGTCCGAACTCGCTTTCCTCGCGAACCCCGTCAGCAGCCACGTGCAATCTGCCGAAATGCACAACCAAGCCATCAACTCGCTCGCCCTCATCTCCGCCCGCTACACGCTCCAAGCCGCCGAGATCGTCACCCTGATGGCAGCCGCCCACATTTTCGTCCTCTGCCAAGCTCTGGATCTCCGCGCCATGCTCGCCAACTTCTTCCTCGCTCTCAAGCCTGCGCTCGACAATCTGAGCCACCGCATCTGGGCCGAAAGCATGGAAGCCGGGGCGCACGCTGAAATGAACAGACTCCTGTGGCAGCACATCGTCACTACCTGGTCCAGAAAATCCACCCTCGACTCCCACGATCGCACCGCCCAGGTTGCCGACTCATCCCTGTCAATCCTCACCACCTACCTCATATCCCTGACCCCCCAACCCAAACAAAACCTACACTCCGACCTCGCAGCCTGGAAATACTCAGCCCAATCCACAATGCACGACATCTACACCACAACCCGCTCCTCATTCTTCGATACTCAGAACACCCCCGCCTCCCTCGGCCGCGGTGCAAACGCCGTGTACACATTCATCCGCCACGACCTCGGCGTGCCGTTCCATCGCGGGCTGAGCGAATACCCACGTTCCGACATTGATACACAGGATGGGCGGGAGAGGAGGAACATCGGGTCGTGGATCAGTGTTATTCATGGGTCCATTCGGAGTGGGCGGCTATATCGGTGTATCCTTAATTTGAAGCGGGAGGAGGGACATGCTGAGCCGAATGGCGTTAATGGCGGGGGCACCACCGAAAAGAGTGAGCTAGTCAATGGCGCGGGCACCACCCTAAAGAGAGAGCTCGTCAACGGGGGACTCCAAAGACATGAGACTCCGGATGTGGTGACGGCGATGGCGAATGGGCATACAGCTGCGTGACCCGTCAAGAAGGAAGCACCGCGAGCACCTGGTCTTGGAAAGCTCATCACCGGAACCCGCATGCCCTCTACGAGACTATAGAAGTAAGCTTGACATTCTTTGGAGCAGCTTAAATCATATATAGCATTGAGAAGCAAATACTACAGTTCGAGATAGAGTTAGAACCCTACAGATCCGTCCAAGAAGCCAACCCAGAGAGCATCAACCTCGAGCTTCAGGATTCTCCACACACTCCTCGCCCATGGGGCTAGCCAGTATCCAAAACCAATTCAACGCTTACCATTTCTACAATTATCCGAAGACCTTCTCCCTACCTTCTGCATACCCGAAAATTCCCAAAGTGAAACTCAGATCAAGTTCGCGGCCTTGAGTCTCTTTCCTCAGTTCTTCATCGTCCAGAACTATCTCCCATCCCAGACCCAACCCAAACATAACTCCCAGTCCCCACCCCCTAAAACCACCCCACGTAATCGCAACTCCAATCCTCCCCCTTGTTACACATCCAAACACCCCCCAACCCCATCCTCCCGAACAATATCTCCTCACCCCCTAACCCAGATCCACCCCCCACCCAAAACATCAAAAACCAATCCCTCCCCAATCCCTTCCCATCCCAATCCCCAAACCACCCCCCCAAAGCCCGTCTTCCCTCCAACCCGTCTTCCCTCCAACCCGTCTTCCCTTCAACCCGTCTTCCCTTCAACCCGTCTTCCTTCCAACCTGTCTTCCCTCCAACCCCTCTCCTACAGCCAACACCACCATAACAGAAACTCCATTCTAAACTCCGCACTACTCTGCCCCAGTATCTACTTCTCAAAGCCTAACATTGACAATCTTGCTCCATGGAACCAACCCCAGCGCCAGTATCGCATGCACCGGCTGGATTTCCGATTCAGGGGCTTGGAGGTTTGGAGGTGGGAAAGCAGACGGGAGATCGTTGCTTGCTGATGGTGTGTGATAGATAGAGAAAGAGGGGGGGGAAGGTGTTGGGACAGTAAAACAGAGAAGTGCTGCGGATTTGGTTGGGAGGTGTGTGTTTGATCTGGGATTCAAAGATCGAGGTTCTTGTGGGAGGGGGTGGGGGGAGAGTTGGGCTGGAGGTTTCACGATGTGAATTATTGGAGCGGTTGGATCTGGGTGGTGTTAGCAATAGTGAAAGCGGGTCTCGGGATAGCAGCAGTTGACCCTGGACTAGAGACTCCAGATGTATATATTCATATATATAGCGATTGATATAATCAAAGTTCGCGCATGAAGAGACGCCTCTGGGGGCAGTGGCTCTCTGTTACTGGCCAGGTGGAAGGTTGGAGATATATATTGGAACCAATGATACAAATACCAACGGGTCGACACAATCACGTATCGCCTGCCCACCGACGCCATCAAAGAAGAGACGTAGCTTACCTAGTTGCCCGTCTCCAAGACGGCTGTACTTCTACTTCATGGAATACCTATCGTCTGCAATCGACCACGTGACCCCCAACATTATATAACATTCTCCAACAACAAAAATCAACTGAAAGTACACACAGCCACAGATCAACGTGCGTAATATGGAGATTTTCGTTATCAAGAGGAGTGACTGTGTAGAAAGAGTTTACACTGGATTTGATTCCGTCGAGGGCAATACGTGATTGTGTCGGGTATCCGAGATGACTTTATGTGTCGCTTGGGTATGAGCGGTTACTCTGTTACTTTTGAACCAAAGAATGGACACTCGGAGATTGGAATCCACAGCAGTTTTTGGCTAACAGTGTAAATGCTACGCCAGCGATTGCGAAAATATAATTCTTATCTCGTTGTAATCGCAACCCTCAAAAACCCCTTCGAAAAAGCGGTAATAAGTACAGCAGAAAATTCCTATTTATACGAAGAAGAGCCGTAAGCGAGCTAGCGCTACGAAACCAAACTGATCCAACTAGCTGATCATGAAATGACTGTGGGCTCTCGAGTTTGAAGCGACAGAAGAGGTCGATCTTCGCATTACCTACTGTAAAGAAAGTACTTCAGTTCTGGACCCTCAGCGCAGGCGTGGCGTTCTGCCCTCCCACCGTAACCGTCAGCAAGGTCGGCGCCCCATCCTGCACGGCACCGGACTGGTCCTGGCCGCCGGTTGGCGTGACATCGTCGTATGGGAAGGCATAGCCACGGCCATCGAGATTAGCAGCATGCACGATGCGCGAATAGTGGTTGGTGGGCGAGGTCTGGTAGTACTGTGCCGGCGTCGCATCTGGTGTTTTAGAGTCGAGTAGAAGTGTGGAGCGGTTGAAGGCCGCGGCAATGCGGGGCACGAAGGCGGCGCGCTCGCCGCTGGTGTCGGCGAAGGGGCCGGTGCTGCAGCTGAAGATGTCGTGTGCGGAGGGCTTGGCGAACTGGCCGCCGGGGCCAAAGTCGAGGACGTTGTTCGTGACGGTGCCGGAGACGGTGCCGAAGGAGGCTTGGGTATCGACTGTGAGGGGAGTGTTGCTGTAGCGGGAATAGACTGCGTCGACATAGGAGTTGTAGTACCCGTCGAAGAGCGAGGGGTTGGGCGCGTTGTTGGGGCTTAGTGCGCGGAGGTTCCCGCCAGAGGGGTTGGGGACGATGAGGGATGCCCAGGCATTGGTATGGTCTGCAGCCGATTGCGCCTGGAGGCCAGCGCAAACGGTATCCAGCCCGTTGGCAGCGGTACCGGCTACATGCTGAGTTGCCCCAGCGGAGTTGTTGAGTGTCAGAGCGATTGGGATCGAGACGAAGTCGACATAGGAAATGTTGGCGAACAGCTGGGCGTTGTTGTAGGTGAATTCGCAAAAGCCCCACATGATGTTGATGTTGGGGTCTGAAGGATTGTTGGGAGATGGCTCAACCAAGGCGCCGCTCGAACTACCAGGAGCTCCGGGGTTGAGCAGGAAGGTCAACGGAGTACCGATGGAGAACCAGATTCGTCCGCCAGCAATGTGCGGAATGACTGCTGAGGTCCTCGATCCAGAGGCGCCAAGAGCAATGGCGCAGTTGACGGCCAGAGGGGCGCCTGTCGAGGAAGGTGAAGTGGGAAAGTATGGCGTCCTGCCATCAGACTGAAGTAGGAAGACAGCATTGTCGTTGTCGAGAGCTTGGCCGGTGATGTAAGAATAGACCGTAGAAGAGTTCGTCTGATTAACGAGTGCAATGTTCAGCGTAGGTGACGTCATGGTGATGAATTGGTAAAGGATAGGATGTTTTGAAGAAAGGTGTATTGAGATGTTAGAATAGATGACAGCGCAGCAATATGTGCAGCAAGGTGAGTGATACTTAGTATGTACAGTGAGTGTAGGAAATGAAATGTGAAGAGTAAAGAGGGCATTTGGTCATGATATATGCTGGCATCGGCCCTAAAATTGGCATTTCTTCTTCAAGGCAGCTTCCCTGTCAAAAGGGCAAGTCGTTGCGAGTGTGATCTATATCAGAAGCATTGTTCCCTTGTTGTAGTCTGGGGTAAAACGGAGATACTGACATTCCTGAGGAAGGACGAAGGTCAGATGCGGAGACTTATCTGGGGAATCAGGAGCTCCATGCCACGCGCATGCCCGCACGAGACTGAAACAGAAACCCTCGGGTAATCGCTGGGTCATACCACAGTCTAGAGCACCATCAGCAAGCGAACAGTTACACATATAGTCGTGTGGATCGGAGAGCAGGTGGAGGGAGCCCTCAGGCATCTCTTCGATCAGCTTCCTCTGCGTGAGAGTCGAGGAGGTCAAGTGTCCACATCATGCAAGGGGGGGAAATGCTTGCGCTTCTCGGCTGCACCTTCCGCTTTTCCGGGTAAACTAGAGTAGCCGGCGGACGGCTCCTGCCGAGAACCGAGGGCACACTACTACAGTGAACCTTTTTTATAAGCAGTCGGGTTATAGGCAGTATCGTGTTATAAGCAGTCAATCTAGCCAAAATTATCGATTTTGATAATAATTATCGCAATTTTAGCCTATAGAGAGAGGGGATAGATTTCTCGCTTATTTTGGTGAAACTGCTTATAGAGAAAACGAAGAAAAATCTAATTTCTTCTTATCGATCAAACTTTGATTAAATTTTTCACATTTTTCACATTTGTATCTTGTATAATCTTAATATATCTTCTTTTACTACTTTATTGCGTGCATTTATTTTAATTAAGCATAAAATAAACTCTTCGCAATCGCTTTTAACTATAATAATATTGTTATTAAAGCGACAATAAATTATCTATTCTTTACATCAAAAAAAAATAACTACGAGAGCTCTACTTTTTGCGAGCTTTTCGCGAAATTAAATTATTGTTTTACAAAGAGCTTGTCGTTGTCTTTAAGACTTAATTCGACAAAGATAATCTAGTCGATAACGTCTATATACGTCGATAAATTAGTAAGAAAAATATTTACTTAAACAATTAAATTTAAGTTATTTATACTTGTTATTGTTCTAGCAAGTAAATTAAAATAGAAAACGTACTATTTAAATAGCAAATACGCAAAAAAAATTAACAAATATTTATTATCGAATCTATTATAAAGAAAATAACAATACTCTTTTATTAAAAACTTTGTTTGATTCTTTCTTTCTATATACAAAATTTATTTAAGATATTAACAAAATAACTTAATAATTATAAAGTTCGCTATTATATATAAAAGCGTCATTGACATAATAAATTTAATTATATCGATCGCAAACAATTTGTAAACAATCTAGAAAATATATAAAACAACATTAAGAGTTAACTAGATTTTAATTTCTTCTCTTATAACTACTACAATATAAATAAAATAAATTTATTCTAAATAACAATATTGACGACAACATTATCTAGCAAGTCTACTAATAATATTAAGACAAATAAGAGAAAAATTATTGTTGTCTTATATTGCAATATTATTGAATTATATAAGCTTAAATCGTAAATAATAAACAATGCTAATAACTCTTATATCTTTAATATAAGAAATATTAATACAAAAAATCTACAAATAATATAATAATCTAATTGCAAAGTCTAAATAATTGCAAAGATATTTAAAAAGTATCTAAATTAATTTCGACAAGAAGTAGACAATCGAAAGTGTGTATTTTTAATAGATAACTTTGTAGTTCACAAAACTAGTATTAATATATATCGAAAAAAAGAAAATAAATCTATGTAAAATATTAAAATTATCTTTTTACTAGTTAATATTACAAATATATGTTAATTACTTAATTAAAATATTATTATTGCTTAAAAACTTTAATATAGAAAGCAATAATTTTAATATTATGTTAACAAGTATAATATAAAGTTTATTAAGCGCAATTTACATAAAATAGTAAATATTCTTAAGACAATAAAATAAATAATAAAAGTATAAAAGTTTAATATTACTATTAATACTATTATTAATTGTTAACTTAAATCTATAATATTAACAATAAATTACGTTATATCTATTGGAAAACAATAAAATAAAACTTATAAAAAATAAATAATTGCAATATCTAAGACAAAGTAAGCATTGCAAAACGTTTATATATAAATAATTAAAAATATTATTGTTCTTAAATGTAATTAATGTATATTAAATTTCTTTCTTTTTAATTTAACTTATTACAAAAAATTTATTGTCAAAATAATAATAAACAACAATATAAATATTGTAATAAACGTTTTAATGCAATATTAATTTATCGAAATATTAACAAAAGAGACAAAGACAAAGACAAAAAAAAAGCAAAAACAAATATATTTAGAATTAATATC